>JACCEB011091030.1_pt1 | contig 63774 bp, 63 predicted proteins | sample 7454761 | NCBI WGS metagenome assembly JACCEB01 (sample SAMN15323454, study PRJNA562643) | freshwater metagenome | isolation source: river surface water | place: USA:Blue River Watershed | collected 2017-08-18 | reverse complement strand
GGGGTGGGGACACCTTGATCATCGGAGGTCAGGTGGTCCGCAAACGGATCAAAAGCAAAGCTGGACTGCCCATCCTTAACCAAATCCCCATCCTCAGTGAGCTGACCAGTTCGTACAGCGAGGAAGTGAGCCAATTTGTGCGCCTGTATGTGGTGCGCCCGCGCATTCTGGGCGAAGATTCCGAGTTGGCCCAACCCACTCAAGTCAATCCTCAAACTGACCCTACCCTGAACCCAGTGCTGAATGAATTGCCACGCCTGATGAACGCTACCAGCCTCGCACCGACACCCAAAGCCGGCACAACTGAGATGGTTGCGATGCCTCTGCCTCCCTTGATCGCCGTGCCCGAAGTCAGCCCCTCTCCACCGATTTCAACTGCAGCCCCTGCCGCACCAACGCTGCCCGAGGGCGAAAGTGGCGAAGTCAATTCCACCCCGAATACCCCCACCGAAACATCGAAAGCAAAGCCCCCTGTCGCAGCCATGGGCAGCTCGCAAAAACTGCAAGCACGACTTGCTCGAGCAAGGGATGTGCTGGCCTTGCGAGTAGATGCTTATAAGCGAGGACAGGGCGTGACACGCACCGAAGTGGAGCGCGCACGCTCTGAGGTCAGAAGACTGGAGCAGGCTCTGCGAAACTCCAAAGCGGATCGGGATCAGGGTCGCCAAGAGAAAAAACCAACCCCCGACAAGAGCGAGCCATGATCCTCTTTGGCGAATACTTGCAAGCTTTGGCCCGACGGCGTGATATCCGCCAAGTGAGCAATGGCCAAATCCTCAACTACCGACTGATGTTCCATGAACAGACCCCGATCGCGATCCGGGTCTACCCTCTCGAACCCTTGCGTCCAATCGAGGTCATGAGTCAAGCTTGGCCGGTTCCCGGAGCAGAACAGGCTCGGACCGAATTCATGCGCCAGGCCCTGAGATTCAACCGCAATGCTTTGCATCACCTGCACGCCAGCATCGGGTGGGATGATTCCGGATCCGATCGGTGCTGTCTGACTTGGCATGTCCTCGCAGAGCCTCAACCTGCTCCGTCCTGGTCACGGCAATTACAGGTCTTCGGGCAATTGGCGGAAAAAGCCTGGTCTACGCTGCCCATGCCCGGAACTGTCTCAGCGCCAAGGCCACAGGCCCACTCCGACGGCCACATGATTTTCATGCCTTGACCCTGGTCCACGCATCACATGAGCGATCAGGAGTCCCTTAAAACCGTTCTGGGCATCAGGGAAAAACGTGTCAAGCGGGCTGAAGAGCGACTTCAGGCGGCAGCCCGTGCCTTGGCATCGGCTCAGGACTTGTGGGAACAGGCTCATTTGACCCTGAACCGCTACCGACTTGAATTACCGGGACGGATCGAAAAGTTGTACGCCGACTGCATGGGGCGTCCAATCTCACGCGACGACTTGCAGGCCAAGGCAGAACAAGAGTCCATCCTCAGAGCACATTTGTCCAACTTGTCCGCCACAGAGAGGGATCGGGATCATCAGTTGAAACTGGCCCGCGAAGAAAAACAGGCCGCAGAACAAGCACTTGGTCAGGAAAGGCTGCGCGCCGATGCCATGGCCGAGTTGTTAAAGGCGGAACGTGCCAAGTGGTTCATGGCGGTTCAGCGGCGTGAAGCCAAAGCCATGGATGACTTTGCCAACGCCAAATACTTGCGTAACCGCTTACACTGAGCCCGTGCAATTTAAACCTTGAGGGCGCTGGTCCGTTGCCGCCACATGGATGCGTCGGCCTTGTCGCGGTCGATGGGCTCGCCGGGCTCTAACTTCAGGCCATATTGCAGACTGACTTGCTTTTGAAATTCAAGATCGAAAGCCAGTTGGGCAAAAGCCGGATCGGAGGGGTGCACCCCCTTGGCGCTCAAGCCGGACACATCCATGATCTGCTGGACCTCCGCGGCGGCTTTCAGGCGCAAACGCTGTTGCTCGACCAAATAGGCCTCCCATTGAGCAATCTTGGCCTGCATGTCTTCTGGCGCAGATTCAATGGCTGAATTTACAGTCTTTTGTCGTGTGTCGATGGGTTTCATATGTATCCTCCTGGAACCTGATCGCCGGGCTGCGCCTGATCCCGGGTGGCGTCCGCCGCGTTGAGCAGCGCACTCCATTCGGTTCTGATTTCGCCCAACCCCAATATGTAATCTTGCAACTGCTCCCTAAAATCTTCTGGCTCGGTTCGGGGTGCATGCCAACGATGCACCAACACCACCCGATTGCTCTCGGGCTCCAGCGCCAGCCTGCCACCGCCCAGCGCCAGTGGCATGAAATTTCGCGACAACAACAGCCGAGCCACAAGCATGTCATCGCCTTCCAAATCGGCCACATGGCTGATGACATTCAGCCCCTCTCGCTGGTCGGCGATGAATGTCAGCACCAACTCATCATCAAAGGCCATCGTGCATTGCCCTTGTTCATCCAGCTTCAAATCCTCCAGATCAATCCAGGTCCTGAGTGCCTCGATCATTTGTTTTGCACTTTCCATGAATGCATGCTCCTTTGAAATTGGGTTGAAAACATTGCGCCAACTGTTCATGCAGTGACTCGTGCCACTGGTTGCAAGGTGATGTCCGTGGCCAACTCCTGATAAGAAAGCACAGGCAGTTCGGGCAATTCACTCTCGATCATTCTCCGGATGTAGCGCCGCACATCCATCGCGGTGATCAAACTGCACGGGGAGCCGTTCGATAGCACGGGCAAAGCCTTCTCCCGGATGCGCTGCACAATGCGTTTGGAGACGTCTGGCGCCAGGGATAAGTAACTGCCGGCCGAAGTCTGCCGGATGGCGTTGCGCACCGTCTCTTCGATTTCTCCATCGAGCAAAATACCCGACAGCACATTGTTGCGCGCAGCATATTGGTGGCTGATCTGTCTCGACAGGGCAATGCGGATGTGCTCCACCAAAACCACAGGGTCTTTCTCTTTAGCCCCCCATTCGATCATGGCGGACAAAATCGAGCGCAAGTCCCGGATGGATACAAACTCCTGAACAAGTCGCTTGAATAACTCGGCAATCATCTGGATAGGCACAATGCGCTGCACCTCTTTGACCAAATCCGGGTACTTGACCTCCAGGCGCAACAGCATCTGCCGCACCTCCTGGATGCCGATGAAATGACCTACATATTTCGCGAAAACAAACTCGGCATGGTAAGTCACCGCCTCCAGTTCGGTCTTGTAGCGGATGCCGGCGCCCTTTAATTGGGACTCATGGCTGAATTCGACCCAATTGGCTTTCATGCGTGGCACCAATTCGTCTTTGGCGACATAAGGAATGTCGTACAACTCAAGGTTGCGCGCATCATCAAAAATCAGCAAGTGAGCTGGCACAACCTCGCCATCAGCCGAAGGAATTTCAGCAACAAAAATACGGTAGTGGTCATCGGCGAGGCCCTCGCCACGCCTAACCTCTATGGGTGGCAAGCTGACCCCAAGGCGGAAATAAATCTGCAGGCGAGCCTTGTTGATTTCAGCCCTGAGATTGATGCCCTTGAGTCGTTGTTCCAGGCTGGTGGAGAGTTCCACCAGCAACTGGGTGGTGGGCATGAAAATGTCATCTTGCTCCACCGTGAAGTCATCGCGGCTGAGTTGCGCTTTCTGAGGCGTGACCAGACTCTCCAGCGGCTTGATCGGTTCGGTTTGAACCTTTCCCGAACGTTGACGAACGTAGGCGACGATGGCTGGCAGGCTCAACACACCCGCCAGCACAAGAAACACCAGGGTTGGAAAGCCGGGCACCATGGCAAACACCAACAACATCACCGCACCGATGGTGATGGCTTTGGGCTGACGCATGATTTGTGCGCCGATGTCGCCCGCCAAATCCTGGTTGTTGCCCTCGTCGGTCACCCGTGTCACGATCACACCGGCGCAAATGGCGATGAACAGGGCAGGAATTTGGGCTATCAGGCCGTCACCGATAGAGAGTACTGCATAGGTGTTGAGCGCCTCGGCAGCAGGCTGTCCTTTCTGTAGAGTCCCGATGGCCAGCCCGCCCAACAAATTGATGAAGACGATGATGATGCTCGCGATGGCATCGCCTTTGACGAACTTCATTGCGCCGTCCATGGATCCAAACAGCTTGCTTTCTTGAGCCACTTTGGCACGCTGAATCTTGGCCTCGGTTTGGGTGATGGAGCCATTGCGCATGTCGGCATCGATCGATAACTGTTTGCCTGGCATGGCGTCTAACGAAAAACGGGCCCCGACCTCTGCCACCCGCTCCGCGCCTTTGGTAATCACGATAAAGTTGACCACCGTCAGAATCAAGAAAATGACCAGACCGACCACCAGGTTGCCACCGACGACGAACTCGCCAAAAGCCTCGACGATATGGCCAGCGTCGGCATCTAGAAGGATCAGCCGCGTGGTAGAAATTGAAATCGAGAGACGAAACAAGGTGGTGATCAGCAAAACGGCGGGAAAAGCCGCAAAATCCAGAGGCGATCTGAGATAGACAGCCACCATCAGCAACACCACCGAAATGCTCATGTTCAGAGCGATCAGCACATCGACCAACCAGGTGGGTAGGGGCACAATCATCATGAAGATGACCGATACGACAAACGTCGCCAGCACCACATCCTGGCGATCCCTCAGCAAATCGGAGATTTTTTGCAAATTCAGCATTGACATATGGCGTTAGCAATTCACAAGTCTTCGGTGAATGTGAGGTCATCCACCTTTTTTTGCGGCGGAATCAACAGCCCGGCCTTTTGCTCTGGGCTGGCGTAGACATCGTCCGGGATGGCCTTGAGCAGTTGCCTGAAACCCTGAAAAAAAAGGATTTGCTGCTGAGTCGAGCGTCCCATCACCCAGGACTCCACGCGAGGAAATTCCCGCAAGGGTTGCTCGACGTAATCCAGTGTGGTTTGCAACACCGTCCATCCATCGGGAGCCCCAGAATCGGGCAAGTGGGCGGAGAGTCGCTCTACCCCCTGGATCAGGGTATTGAATGTCCGAAATCCCTTGAGTTCATCCAGAATCAGAACCAACTGAGCCTTGTCGCTGCTGGAATTCTGGCGCGACAAGTCTGCCGCTACCGCTTCGGTCAAAAAGCCTCGCCATTGGCCCAAAGCCGATATCCCCTCGCTTTGGCCAAGGCGCTGAAAAGTCTGAAGCACGCTGCCGCTGGCAGCGATCGAGTTTTCATAAATCGACAACAGCCTTTGTGCCGTCAGGTCTGCAGACGCCGGTACGTTCTGCAAAGCTTCCGCAATGTTGAGTCCAGCCACCAAACCGGCCTCATGGGACAAGGCCAGTTTTTCCAGCGCTTGCCAATCGATGCCCATCTTTTGCAACTCGGGATCGTCTTTGGCCATGCTGACCAATTCAGCCATGATGGCCAGCGCCTTTTGGCTGTTGCCACCGCTGAACTCAGCCAGAATTTCTTCCAAATTCTGGCCCGAAGACCCGCTCCATTGCATCTGAACCAATCTGGCCCGCATGGCTTGAGCATCATTGCGGTTTTCCGGCGCATGGCTCAATTGGGCTTTGAGTGACTCTCTGATGAGACGACTGATCAAATCCTCAAAATCCTGTTCCGCGTCTTCGCTGAGTTCGTCCGAACCGGCGGACTCTTCAGCTTTCAGAAAGCCCAACTCTTCGGCCAACTCCTGCATGATCAGGGTAGGGTCGTCAGCCAACAGAATTTCAGGTCGGTCAGCAGATTCCGCTCGAGTCACCTCGGTCGGACGCACCAACTGGTTCACCCGACCCAAATGCGGTTCGTGCGGGGATGAAGGCGAGTTTCCAACAAGAGCCATGGAAATGAATTTTGTGTATATTTATATATTACAACACGAATTGTATTAATCATTTAATATCTTTTTCATCTCTGATTTGCCACGATTTTTTGCGCTGTGGTCCCAACGAAACCCATATTGATATGACTTTTATTTATATCAAAAGGTCAATAATAGATTTTTATATCCAATAGACCATGCACCCCAAATCGAACCCACCTCAAGTCAAGCTTGTGGGCGCCGGCCCCGGCGCACCCGATTTGCTGACGCTGCGCGCTTTGCGCGCGATTGAATGGGCCAGCGTGTTGCTGGTCGATGACCTGGTCAACCCTGACATCGTGGCACTGGCCTCGCCCCAAGCAAGGGTGATTCATGTGGGCAAACGGGGCGGTTGCAAGCAAACCCCGCAGGCCTTCATTGAGCGCCTGATGGTGAGATGTGCCCAAGTCGGGGAACGTGTGGTGCGCCTGAAAGGGGGCGATCCCTTCATTTTTGGGCGCGGCGGCGAAGAAGTTCAGACCCTGCGCCAACACGGGATCGAGGTCGAGGTGATCAATGGCATCACCGCCGGCTTGGCCGGAGTCAGCAGTTTGGGGGTGCCTTTGACGCACCGCCATCACGCTCAAGGGGTGGTGTTTTTAACCGGGCATGCCCAATCCGCAAACCAAGCCACCGACTGGGCGGCGGTGTCGCAAGCGGCCGCCAGCCTGAAGTGGACTTTGGTCATCTACATGGGCGTGCGCGAATTGTCAAACATCGAGCAAGGCTTGCGACAGGGCCTGCCGGATGACACGCCGGTGGCAGTGGTTCAAAACGCCACCCTGCCCCAGCAGCGGCATGCGGTGTCGGTGCTCAGTGACCTGTCGGCATTGGTGCAACGTGAGGGGCTGGGCAGCCCCTCGATCGTCGTGATTGGGGATGTCCTGAAAGGCCTGGCCCAGGCCCAGGCTCTGGCGTGCGAAAATAACGGGTTAACCGAAGCACACTGGAAACAAGCATGGAAGCAGAACGCATCAACCTGATTGGCAGCACTTTGACCGACCTGGGCCAACGGGCGCAGGATTTACGGAGGTATCTTTGACTTCGATGCCAAATCCGAGCGCCTGAGAACCGTCACGGCCTCGCTCGAAGACCCTGCGGTCTGGAACGACCCGAAAAAAGCCCAGGAGCTGGGCAAAGAAAAAAAAGCACTCGACGACGTGGTGCTTGTGTTGCAACGTCTGGGCGGCGAGATCGACGACAACCTGGAGTTGTTCGAAATGAGCAAAGCCGATAACGATGAAGCCGGCTTGGTCACCCTTGAAGAGGATGCGGCTCGCATCACCGCTGAAATCGAAAAGCTGGAATTTCGGCGCATGTTCAACCAACCTGCCGACCCCAGCAATTGCTTTGTCGATTTGCAAGCTGGCGCCGGCGGTACCGAGGCTTGCGATTGGGCGCAAATGCTGCTGCGCCAGTACCTGAAATACGCCGAGCGCAAAGGTTTCAAAGCCACGGTCGAGGACGAAACCGCCGGCGATGTGGCGGGACTCAAAAGTGCGACCGTCAAGATCGAGGGCGAATACGCCTATGGCCTGCTGCGCACCGAAACCGGTGTGCATCGACTGGTGCGCAAGTCGCCCTTTGACTCTTCGGGGGGCCGCCACACCTCTTTTGCGTCGATTTTTGTTTACCCCGAAATCGATGACTCGATCGAGATCGACATCAACCCCGCCGATGTGCGGGTCGACACCTACCGCGCCAGCGGCGCGGGCGGTCAGCACATCAACAAAACCGACTCGGCCGTGAGACTGACCCACGTGCCCACCGGCATCGTCGTGCAGTGCCAGGACAGCCGCAGCCAGCACAGCAACCGCGATGTGGCATGGCGACGCCTGCGCTCGAGGCTGTACGACTTCGAGATGCGCAAGCGCATGGAAGCGCAACAAAAACTCGAAGACACCAAAACCGATGTGGGCTGGGGACACCAGATCCGCTCGTATGTGCTGGACCAAAGCCGCATCAAGGACCTGCGCACCAACGTTGAGATTTCCAACACCCAAAAAGTGCTCGATGGCGACCTGGACGCCTTCATCGAAGCCTCTTTGAAACAAGGCGTTTGACGCCCCCGGAGAACCCCATGCGCAATCCCCAAGGCCAACTGGTCAAAAGGCTCAACTATCAAGCCTCGGCCTTTTTCATCGACAGCGTTGACCTGACGTTTGATCTGGACCCCCACAAAACCCGTGTGCTCAATCGCATGCGGGTGCGCCGCAATCCCGATGTACCGCCCCAAGCCTTGCGCCTTGACGGCGAAGAACTCAACCTTGCGCGCGTGATGGTCAATGGCGAAGGGACGTCTTTCAAAATGGATCAGGGCCAGTTGGTGCTGGAGAAATTGCCCGAGGGCCTCGAAACCTTTGAGTTGGAGATTTTCACCACCTGCAATCCGTTGAAGAACACCACGCTGAGTGGCCTTTATGTCAGTCAAGATACCTTCTTCACGCAGTGTGAAGCCGAAGGTTTCAGGCGCATCACTTATTTCCTCGATCGCCCCGACATCATGGCCATGTACAGTGTGACCCTGCGGGCCGATGCCCACGCCTATCCGGTGTTGCTCAGCAACGGCAATTTGGTCGAATCGGGCCTGCTCGATGACGGGCGCCACTATGCGCGCTGGGTCGATCCGCATCGCAAACCTTGCTATCTGTTTGCATTGGTGGCCGGTCGCCTGGTGTGTCGCGAGCAACGCATCCGCGCCCGAAGTGGCAGCGAGCACCTGCTGCAGATCCATGTCCGCGCCGGCGATCTGGACAAGACCGAGCATGCGATGCAATCGCTGATGCACAGCATCGCTTGGGACGAAGCGCGTTTTGGCCTCAGTCTGGATCTGGAGCGATTCATGATCGTCGCCACCAGCGACTTCAACATGGGCGCGATGGAAAACAAGGGCCTGAACATTTTCAATACCAAGTACGTGCTGGCCAACCCGGCCACTGCCACCGATGTGGACTTTGGCAACGTCGAGAGCGTGGTCGCGCACGAGTACTTCCACAATTGGACCGGCAACCGGGTGACCTGCCGAGACTGGTTCCAACTTTCCCTCAAGGAAGGCCTCACGGTGTTCCGCGACCAGGAATTCAGCCAGGACATGTCAGGCAGTCTATCGGCGCGCGCGGTCAAACGCATTGAAGACGTGCGCCTGCTGCGCAATGTCCAATTTGCCGAAGACGCCGGCCCCATGGCTCATCCGGTGCGTCCCGACAGCTACCTGGAAATCAATAATTTTTACACCGTCACCATTTACGAAAAAGGCGCGGAAGTCGTGCGCATGATGCAGACCCTGGTGGGACGCGATGGCTTTGCCGCCGGCATGAAGCTTTATTTCCAGCGCCACGATGGCCAGGCAGTGACTTGTGACGATTTCGCCCAGGCCATGGCTGACGCCAATCCCGGCTCGCCTTTGCAACTGCACCTCGATGCTTTCAAGCGCTGGTACAGCCAAGCGGGCACACCTGCCATCAAGGTCACCGGAGTGCACGATGCCGACCAGCGACGCTACACCCTCACGGTGCGCCAGTTCTGTGCCCCCACACCGGGCCAAAGCGAGAAATTGCCGTTTGTGATTCCTTTGCACATCGGCCTCTTGTCCGGATCTGGTGCCGAACTGGTGCCCACGACCCTGAAAGTCTTGACCGAGACGGAGCAAAGCTGGGCCTTTGAAGGCATCGACGAACCACCGGTACCGTCACTGTTGCGCGCATTCAGTGCCCCGGTCACCCTGCACTACCCCTACCAGCGGCACGAACTGCTGACCTTGCTGGCCCACGACACCGATCCTTTCAACCGTTGGGAAGCGGCTCAGCGCCTGTGTCTCGATGTGGCCGTGAGCGCCTTGCAGACGCAGCAATCGCCCGATTTGGGTCACGAGTTGACGGCTGCATTGCGCCAGATTTTGCGGCATCCGGATCTGGATCCCGCCTTCAAGGAGTTGGTCCTGACGCTGCCGAGCGAGACTTACATCGGGGAACACCTGGAGTCGGTAGACCCGCAGCGGGTGCATGGGGTGCGAGAGGCATTGCGCCTGCAGCTGGCCCTGAGCCTGCGCGAAGATTGGCTGTGGGTCTGGGAAACATGCCGCCACATGGGCGCCTATGTACCCAATGCCGAGCAAAGCGGTCGCAGGGCGTTGACCGGACTGGCCTTGAACATGTTGTGTCTGGGGGCCGTGGCCGATGAGGATCAGGTTTGGCAAGGCAAAACCCTGCAAGCCTTCAAGGATGCCGGCAACATGACCGATCGCTTCAACGCCCTGACCGCGCTGGTGCAATCTGGCAGCGCTTTGGCCGAAGCGGCTCTGGCCCGTTTTCATGACCTCTACCGGCACGAAGCGCTGGTGATCGACAAATGGTTTGCCTTGCAAGCCGGCGCCTGCGATCGCCAAGGCGACGTGCTGCCGAAAGTGCGGCAATTGATGATGCATCCGGATTTCGAGATCAAAAATCCCAACCGGGCGCGCAGCCTGATTTTCAGTTATTGCAATGCCAACCCGGCCGGTTTTCATCGCGCCGATGCATCGGGTTATGTGTTGTGGTCCGAAAAGGTCATCGAAATCGACGCCTTCAACCCGCAAGTGGCAGCTCGCCTGGCCCGCGCCCTGGATCGCTGGCGCAAGCTGGCCGAGCCTTATCGCAGCGCCGCCCGCGAAGCCATCGCCCGCGTCGCAGCCAAGACCGACCTCAGTCCTGACGTGCGTGAGGTGGTCTCACGCGCCCTCTCGGAGTCTTCATCATGAGCGTATCCCTCTCCCGTTACCTGGTCGAGCAACAGCGGGCCAAAGGCAAAATCCCGCCAGAGTTGCGCCTTTTGCTCGAAGTCGTGGCACGGGCTTGCAAAAGCATCAGCCATGCCGTCAACAAAGGGGCTTTGGGTGGTGTACTCGGCACTGCCGGCAGTGAAAACGTTCAGGGTGAGGTGCAAAAAAAGCTCGACATCATCGCCAACGAAGTGCTGATCGAAGCCAATGAGTGGGGCGGCCACCTGGCCGCCATGGCCTCGGAAGAAATGGACAGCATCTACCTGGTGCCCAACCGCTATCCCCAAGGAGAGTACCTGCTGTTGTTCGACCCTCTGGATGGTTCGAGCAACATCGATGTCAACGTCAGCATCGGCACGATCTTCAGCGTGCTGAAAAAAACCGACGGCGCTCAGGGCGTGAGCGAGGCGGACTTTCTGCAAGCGGGTCATCAACAGGTGGCCGCCGGTTATTGCGTCTATGGACCACAAACCACCCTGGTATTGACCGTGGGCGATGGCGTCGCCATGTTCACGCTCGATCGCGAGCAAGGGTCTTTTGTGCTGACTCAGGAGGATGTGCAAATCCCGACTGACACCAAGGAATTTGCCATCAACATGAGCAACATGCGCCATTGGGACGAACCGGTGAGACGCTACATCGACGAATGCCTGCAAGGCAAAGAGGGGCCGCGCGGCAAGGACTTCAACATGCGATGGATTGCGTCCATGGTCGCCGATGTGCACCGCATCCTGACCCGTGGCGGCGTCTTCCTCTACCCATGGGACAAGCGCGAACCCAACAAGCCGGGCAAGTTGCGCCTGATGTACGAGGCCAACCCCATGAGCTGGCTGGTGGAGCAAGCCGGCGGGGCCGCTACCAATGGTCGTCAACGCATCCTGGACATCCAGCCCAGCCATTTGCACGAGCGTGTCAGCGTGATCCTGGGCTCGAAAAACGAAGTCGATCGGGTCACTGCTTATCACCAGGGCTGACAACCCAGCTTGCCCCTTGAATCGCCTACAGGGGCAGGCTGTCAACGCTATAATATTGGGCTACAGCCGGAATAGCTCAGTCGGTAGAGCAGCTCATTCGTAATGAGAAGGTCGGGGGTTCGATTCCTCTTTCCGGCACCATCTTCAATCGGCTTTCACCCGCCCAGAGGTGATGACGGGCCGCCAGCGCTCCATGTCAGATGCAATGAGTTGACCAAAAGCTTCCGGGGTGGTGGGTGTGGCCACAGCCCCCTCGGCGTTCAATCGGGTTCTCAGGGTTTCGGTGGTCAAGGCTTCGTTGACGTGCTTGTTGAGTTTCAGCACCACATCTCTCGGCGTGCCTGCGGGAGCCACCAAGCCATACCACTGGTCTGCCTCAAAGCCTTTGACCCCTGTGGCCTCGGCCACAGTCGGTACATCGGGCAACACGTCCATCCGTTTCGGACTTGACACCGCCAACGCGCGCAACTGGCCGCTTCGAATGTGCCCCATGAGAGCAGGCGCTCCAGTGAAAATCAACTGAACCTGCCCGGCGATCACGTCGGAGACCGCTGGTGCGGCGCCCCGGTAAGGGATGTGCACCATGGAAGTCCCGGTTTGCATCTTGAAGTACTCGGTGGCCATGTGTGCCGCGCTGCCATTGCCACCACTGCTGTAGTTCAAATGGCCGGGTCGGGACTTGGCCAAGGCAATCAGTTCTTTCAGGGTTTGAGCGGGCACATTCTTGTTGACCACCAGCACATTGGGTACTCGCGCGACCCAGGCCACTGGCACGAAATCTTTCAGGGGCTGATAAGGCAGATTGGGGTACAGGCTGGGATTGACCGCCAAAGTACCGATGTGACCCATGAGCAGGGTGTATCCATCGGGCGCACTTTTGGCCACCTTTTCAGCACCCAAACTGCCCCCGGCACCGGGCACGTTCTCGATCACAAAACTTTGACCCAGGGCTTTGGACAACTCCTGCCCTACGGCGCGCGCCAGGATGTCACTGCTGCCACCGGGCGTGAAGGGCACCACGATGCGCACAGGCTTTGCGGGGTAGGCGCTTTGGGCCCAGTTGGCGGAATGACCCAGCAGGGAAAGCAGAAAAAGGGTGACAGGAATGAGTTTCATGGAGAGGGGGTCCGATCAAGGGGCGATGGCGGGCGCGATGCACACCATGACAAGCCGATCACAAATCGAGCACCAATCGCTCGGATTTGCTGCGCGAGATGCAAACCATGATGCAATCTCCTTTTTCTTGCTCTTCGGGCGTGAGGTACATGTCCCAATGGTCCGGCTCGCCCTCGAGGACCCGGGTCAGGCAGGTGCCGCAAACCCCTTCGCCGCAAGAATAGGGGGTCTCCACCCCGGCGCACTGCAACGCCTGCAAGATCGTCTCGCCGGGCTTGACCCGGACACGCGTCTGTCTTTGGGCCAGCACCACCTCAAAAGAACCTGCGGGGGCGGTTTCAATGTCACTCATGCATTTGCTCCATGTTCGAGGGTCAGCCAACGATCGATGACGCGGCGTGCCTGAACCCCGCCCGCATCGATGTTGAGCATCAATAGTTTGCGCTCGGGCCAGCGGCTGATGTTACTCTGCTGCTGCTCAAGCATGTCCAGGTCTTCGGCAAAAATTTGACCCTGACCGATGCGGATTTTCTCGGTCAGCGCCGCATCGCCGGCTTTGAAGTTGCGCGCCATGCCCCAGTGGTACCAATGCGAGGTTTCGGTCTCGGGGGTGATGAAGTCAACCACCACGCTGTAGGCCTTGACCTCGGCAGGCGCATGAAAACCGCCCTGCCCCGCCAAGGCCACACCGACATCGATCATCACGTGGCTGGGTGGGCTGAAGCGACAAATCTGCCAGCGATCTACGGGCGCATGGGGGTCAAGACCATGGGCTTGCATGGCCATTTGCCAAAAAGGCGGCGCCTGAATGCCCGTCATGTGGCGCTGAGTGACGACCTGATCGCCATCCACCCGGGTTTCGCACGGGGTCTCATCGACTTCGCGCTGACCGATGCTGTTGGCATGGACATAGGTCTCGTGGGTCAGGTCCATCAGGTTGTCAATCATCAGCCGGTAGTCGGCCTTGACGTGGTAAAGCCCGCCGCCATATGCCCATTGCGGGTGATCCAAAAATTCGAAGTTGGGCACCAGCGCCGGATCGGCTTGGGCGGGATCGCCAGGCCACACCCAGACAAAGCCATGGCGCTGGAATACCGGAAACGCTTTGACGGCAGGAAAACCACGCACGCGCTGATTGGGCATCTCGACCACCTGCCCCTGCGCGCTCATGACCAAACCGTGATAGCCGCAACGCAAATGCCCGTTACAGACCTGTCCCAAAGACATTGGCGCACCTCGGTGCGGGCAAAAATCCTCAACCGCCGCCACTTGGCCCTGCTCGCCGAAGAAAAAGGCCATTTTTTCGTTGCAAATGGTGCGGCCCAGGGGGCGGTCGCCCAAGCCTTTCAATTCCTGCACGGTGCAGGCCACATACCAGGTGTTTTTGATGAACATCGAATGCTCCCAGAATGGTCGACCCAGCACGCCCAATCTGGGCGAAATCGTCGGTTGGTGCGAGCCCAATGGAATCGCGGGATCGGCATTTTAAATCTTCCGATGTACCGCCGCGTGGCCTTTGTTCGCAGTGGACTGCCCGCCCGGCAATGATCAAGCGCCCTCTACAAAGCGCATGTCACGCACCACTGCGCCCGGTGTGAGTTTGCTCAATGCCTCTTGATAGCCGGCGCTGTCATAAGCCGCTTGGGCCGCAGCCAGGCCGTCAAACTCAATCACGACCACACGCTGCATCAGGCCATGCTCTTTGGTGACGGCTGGCATCCCGCGCACCACAAAGCGCCCGCCAGCAGCCGTGATGGCCGGCCCGGCCAACTGGGCGTAGGCGGCAAGAGCCTCCGGATTGTGAATCGATTGATAAGTGGTCACCCAATAGGCTTTGCTCATGTCAGTCTCCTCAAAACCAGCATCATGCCACGATGTCGCGAGGGTGATGGATGTCCATCCCGGTCACGCACATAATCATCTGATCATCAATGGATTGAGGAGTTCGGCATGTCCGAAGTGGTCAGCCCTGCACCTGCTTGGCAGGAAAGCATTTTTCAAAGCCTGAAACAGGCTGGCGTGCGTCAAGTGGCCTATGTTCCTGACGCCGGACACGCTCACGTGATCCGCCGGGTTCAGGCCGACGATCAAATGCGCGACATCGTTTTGACCACCGAAGAAGAAGGTGTGGCACTGGCCACCGGCGCCTGGCTCGGTGGACAACGCGCCGTTTTGCTGATGCAAAGCAGCGGTGTGGGCAACTGCATCAACATGTTTTCATTGCTGCAAAGCTGCCGAATCCCGTTTCTGACCCTGGTGACCATGCGGGGCGAATATGCCGAGTTCAACAATTGGCAATGTCCGATGGGTGAAGCCACGCCGGCCGCACTGGAACTGATGGGATTCAAAGTCATGCGGGCCAATGACCCCAATGAGGTCGAAGACCTGATCGGCGCCGCGCTGGATGCAGCCTTCGAAGGCGGGCAACAAGTTGCCTTGCTGTTGTCGCAGCGGCTGATCGGTCGCAAAAAATGGATCGCCAAGTGAGCCGGAGTTTGCCCATGAACACATCCCAACCCCAAGCGGATCGCCCCATGATCACCATCGACCGCCGTGCCTTTGTGGCGCAACTTTTGTCCCAAACCCCGGACGCTTTGGTCGTCACCGGCCTGGGTTCGCCCACCTATGACGTCTTCGCCAGTGGCGACAGCGATCGCTATTTTTACCTCTGGGGCGCCATGGGCGGCGCATTGCCCCTGGGCTTGGGCCTGGCGTTGGCGCAACCCCGGCGCCCGATTCTGGTGATCACCGGCGACGGTGAGCAGTTGATGGGCATGGGCGCACTGGCCACGGCTGCCGCCCAAAACCCTGCCAACTTGTCGGTGGTCGTGCTCGACAATGGGCATTTTGGGGAGACAGGGATGCAACGCAGCCACAGCAGCCTGGGCACCCGCCTGGTCGAGGTGGCCAAGGCTTGTGGCATCGCCCGATCGCGTGAGATTTTCAACCTCAACGAAGCGCCCGCACTGGCACAAGACATCCAGGCCCGTCAAGGCCTGCTGTTCGCTCAGGTTCACATCAAACAAGACGATTTGCCGCGTCAGTTGCCCACCCGTGACGGCACCTACCTGAAAAACCGCATGCGCCTGCATTTGGGCCAAGCACTGGTCTGAGCCCCACCTGAATCCCGTTGGGTTCGCCCCATCCCCGCGGGACTTGGGGCAGCCACCCCAAGCCAGTGGCGAAATGAGATTCAAGATGCCTTGGTTTATACGCTTGTTCAGGCGGGGCAATTGCGGTTAGAGTCTCAAAGTCAAATTTGGAAGTTGATTTCGCCATGACGACATTGCTGTTGGGTTTGCTGATCTTCCTGGGTGTGCACGCCATGCGGGTGTTCGCAGCCCCATTGCGCCAAAGCCTGATTGCCCAATGGGGATCGTGGCGGTTCAAAGCAGCCTACGCCCTGCTTTCCTTGCTGGGCTTCACCTTGATCCTCCAGGGTTATCCCGAGGCCAAACAATTGCCCTTGCATTTGTGGGAGCCCCCTTTTGGCTTGCGACATCTCAGCGTGGCCCTGATGTGGCCCGCTGCCCTTTTGTTGCTGGCCGCCTATGTGCCAGGCAACGGCATCCGGGCCAGATTGCGTCACCCCATGACCCTGAGCGTGAAAGTGTGGGCGTTGGCGCATTTGCTGGCCAATGGGCACTGGGCCGATGTGCTGCTGTTTGGCGGCTTTTTGCTTTGGTCGGTGCTGCTGTACCGGGCGGCACGCCGGGAAGATCGATCGCAAATGGTTGGCCTGATGGGCAGCACGGGCCGTTGGCTGAATCTGGGTACGGTATTGACCGTTTTGCTGGGATCAGCGCTCTGGTATGGTTTTGCTTTAGGGGGTTGGCACGCCACCCTCTTCGGTGTCAGCCCCTTGGGTCGATAAAGCCCTCAGTCTATCGATCCGGCGCCCCTCCAGGGCGGTCACCTCCAGACTCCACCCCGCACATTCAACGCGCTCGCCCAACTCGGGCAATCGACCCAGCAAGGACAGGAACAATCCGGCGACAGTGTTGTAGCGGTCTTTTTCCTCATCGGGCAGAACTTGCTCGATGTGCAAGCGGGTTTTGAACTCGACAATCGGCATGGCGCCATCGAGACTCCAGCTGCCGTCGGCGCGCCGGTGGGCCCAGGCCTCATCCTGAGCGGCGGCACCCACCCACTCGCCCGTGATGGCTTCAAGCAAGTCTCGGGGAGTCATCAAACCTTGCACCACACCATACTCGTCCACCACCAGCACCAGACGAGCCCGGATGGGGCGCTGTTGGGCTGTGGGTTCGGGGCGTCGAAACTGCTCGAGCAAATCCAGCCCACTGAGCGTCTCCGGGATGAACACCGCTGGCACAGCCAATTGTTCCAGGGATAAGCTGTCGTCCTCCTGTTGGAGCAAGTCAGCCAGGCTGATCAGACCCACCACGTCATCCAGCCCGCCTCGACAGACCGGATACCAGGAGTGGGCAGGCTGTTGTCGCAATTGCCTGAGGGCCTGCGTGACCGTCAACTCATGCCCCAACCAGACGACATCGGTGCGCGGCACCATCAGGGAGGACACATGCCGATCGTCGAGGTGGAAAACGTTGCGCACCATTTGGTGCTCTTGCTGTTCGATCAGGCCGGCGTCTACCCCTTCACTGAGGCTGGCGCGGATTTCTTCCTCGGTGACCGACTGAGCCGATGTGGTGTCAACCCGCAAAAGCCGCAAAATGGCACTGGTCATCAGGCTGAGCAAAGCCACCAGGGGTCTGGTCATCCATGACAAGCGGACCATGGCCGGTGAAATCCATCGGGCCACCGTCTCGGGATAAAGTTGGGCGATTCGCTTGGGCACCAATTCGCCAAAGACGATGGTGGTGATGGTGATCAAACTGACCACCAAGGCCGTGGCCAATACCTCGGCCAAGCCGGCACTGACTTGCCAACTCATCAGGAGGGCGGCCAAATCGTCACTGAATGCGGCCTCACCGACAATGCCATTGAGGATGCCGATGGAGGTGATGCCGATCTGAATGGTCGACAGAAACTGGGTCGGCTGATCCATCAGGCGCAGGGCAGCCGAGGCACCGGGATCACCGGCTTCTTGCAAGGCCATCAAACGCACTCGACGGCTGGCCGACAAGGCCATTTCGGAGAGGGCGAACAAGCCGTTGATCAGGGTCAGCAGAACGATCAGCAAAAAGTCCACAACAGGGGATCCTTGGGTGTTTGAGGGACAATTGTCCCATGTCGACGTACTGGATAGGCGATTTACAAGGTTGCAACGCTTCACTGGGGCGTTTGCTCGAAGTTCTGGGATTTTCACCCAGCCGTGACCGTTTGGTGATTTTGGGCGATTTGATCAACCGGGGGCCCGACAACCAGGGGGTACTCGATCGCCTCATGAATTTGGGTTCCAGTGCAGATTGCCTGTTGGGCAACCACGACCTTTTTGTGCTGGCCGCTTACCACGGTGCCAAATCCCTCAAGCGGGGTGATACCGCTTCTGACTTGCTCGCCCTGCCCCAGGCATCGGTCTACATGGATTGGCTGGCCGGTCGCTCGATGGCGCGCTGGGAGGCGGGCTGTTTGTTGGTGCATGCAGGGGTTTTACCCCAATGGGATCACGACCAAACCCTGAGGCTGGCCAACGAGGTCGAGCGGGTCTTGCGCGGTGCTGGCAGAGCCGATTTCATGCACCAGATGTTTGGTAATTTTCCAGCCAGGTGGCATGAAGACCTGGCCGGTGTCGACCGGCTGCGTGTCATCGTCAACGCCCTGACCCGGTTGCGCTTTTGCACCGAAGAGGGCACCATGGAGTTTGCCACCAAAGAAGGGCTTGCCGGTGCGCCTCCAGGCCATTGGGCCTGGTTTGAAGTGCCCAACCGCGGCACAGCTCAAGTGCCCGTGGTCTTTGGCCATTGGTCTACCGTGGGCGGCTTGTGTCGCTCCAATCTGGCCTGCCTTGACACGGGCTGCCTTTGGGGTCGCCAACTCAGCGCTTTGTGTGTCCCGGATTCGGCCCCTGACAGACAAGCCCCCGATCTGACCGCCTGGGAATGGGTCTCCATCCCGGCCGACCCCGGAGATGTCGTGCCCTTGCAAAATCAGCCCGACCAGCGCCAGGGGCATTGAATAGAATCGCAATCATTCTTGTGAGATCGGTGCCCCTTCACGATGCTGGCCATCCCCCTCCCTTTGTGCTGCTGGACGATCGCTGTCATCTTGCCCCTGCTGGCGCCGATTTCATTGCTGGCCTCCGAGGTCAAGGTCGCCGTGGCATCCAACTTCACGGCCCCCATGAAGGTGATTGCCCAGGACTTTGAGCGCGATACGGGCCACAAGCTGATTTTGTCTTTTGGCGCCACAGGCCAGTTCTACGCCCAAATCCGACATGGTGCGCCCTACGCGGTGTTGCTGGCCGCCGACGATGAAACGCCACAGAAACTGGAACAAGAAGGATGGGGCGTACCCGCCACGCGTTTCACTTATGCCATCGGCCGCTTGGTCTTGTGGAGCCAACGACCCGGCTGGGTGGATGGAAAAGGCGAGGTCTTGCGAAGCGGGACCTTTGAGAAGATTGCCATCGCCAACCCCAAACTCGCACCCTATGGGGCTGCGGCCCTTGAAGTGCTTGACAAAATGGGTTTGCGCGAACGCATCAGCCCCAAAACCGTGGAAGGGGCTAACATCACGCAAACATTCCAGTTCGTGGCATCGGGCAATGCCCCTTTGGGTTTTGTGGCTCTTTCACAGGTCCAGGAAAATGGCTCCATCAGGGCGGGATCGGCCTGGATCGTTCCATCCTCGATGCACACCCCGATCCGGCAAGATGCGTTGGTGCTCAAACCGGGTCAGAATCATCCTGCGGCGAACGCACTGATTCAATACCTGAAAGGGGATCGGGCCAGGACCGTGATGCGTGCGTTTGGCTACGAATGAAGACCCCAAGCTGATGACCATGACTGCCCTCCTCCACCCCGAAGCATGGTCGGCCATCGCATTGACGCTGAAGCTGGCGACGCTGAGTTCTTTCTTGTTGCTGCTGATCGCCACCCCGCTGGCCTGGTGGTTGTCGCAGACGGCGTCGCCTTGGCGCCATGCGGTCAGTGCACTGGTGACCTTGCCACTGGTCTTGCCGCCCACGGTGCTGGGTTTTTACCTGTTGATCTTGTTGGGACCGCAAGGATGGGTCGGTCAACTCACCCAGGCTTTGGGCCTGGGCGTTTGGTCGTTTTCGTTCACCGGCTTGCTGCTGGGCTCGATCGTCTTTTCATTGCCCTTTGCAGTCCAGCCCATTCAGTATGCTTTTGAGGCCATGGGTCGCAGGCCCATGGAAGTGGCCGCAACCTTGCGTGCCAGTCCGCTGGACGCTTTCTTCACGGTTGCCCTGCCTTTGGCCAAGCCGGGCCTGTTAACGGCAACGGTCCTGAGTTTCGCGCACACCGTGGGCGAGTTTGGGGTGGTGCTGATGATTGGAGGCAACATCCCGGGACAAACCCGTGTGGTCTCGACCCAGATCTACGGCCATGTCGAAGCCATGGAATACGGCCAAGCCCATGGCCTGGCCGCCGGCATGGTGGTCTTTTCTTTTGCCGTATTGGTGCTGTTGGCCAGGCTCAAGCGACGCACGGATCGGGTGACGACATGAACGCATCCGATGACCTTTGCATCGCGATCGAACTTCGGCGCGACGACTTCGCGCTGAACCTCGACCTGAATTTGCCCACCCATGGCATCACCGTGCTGTTTGGCCCCTCGGGTTCAGGCAAAACCACGGTATTGCGATGCGTTGCCGGGCTTGAGCACGGAAACGGGCGCATCGCACTGGGAACGCAAGTGTGGCAAGACAGCCAGCAAGGGTTGTTCAAACCGACCTGGCAAAGAGAGGTCGGCTATGTATTCCAAGAGGCCAGTTTGTTTGAGCACCTCGATGTCCGACAAAATCTGAACTACGCCAGACGCAGAGCACCCCGGGATTCCAACGCCGAAGAGTTCGATTCGACGCTGAATCTGTTGGGCATTCAGCACCTGCTGGACCGCCACGTGGGCAGCCTTTCGGGCGGCGAACGCCAAAGGGTGGCCATCGCTCGAACCCTGGCAACGCAACCCAAACTCTTGCTGCTCGATGAACCCCTGGCCTCCCTTGATCTCGCCAGACGAGCAGAAGTGCTGCCCTGGCTCGAACGCCTTCATGCCGAGCTGTGCATCCCCATGCTTTATGTGACTCATTCGGTGGACGAACTGGCACGATTGGCGGATCAGGTGGTCCTGCTCGATCAGGGTCAAGCCCGTTGGTCAGCCCCTGTAGGACATGCCTTTGTGTCGCCCGAATTGGCCATGACCATCGGCGATGAGGCGGGCACAGTCGCCACGGCCAAGATCGTCGCACGCGATCCCCAGGAGGGCCTGGCACAGGTTCTTTTTGAAGGGGGCACCCTTTGGGTGCGTGACCCGGGGTTTGCCGTGGGTCAGCCGGTGCGGATTCGCATTTTGGCGCGCGACGTGAGTCTGGCCATCACGGTGCACAACGACAGCACCATTCAAAACCGATTGTCGGGTGTGATCGAAGACATCCAGCCTGACCTGCACCCCTCCCAAGCCATCGTTCGGGTGCGCTGCGCTCAGGCGTTGGTCTTGGGTCGTGTGACCCGCAAATCGATGCGCCAGTTGGGACTGCAACGGGGATCAGCGGTTTGGTGTCAGGTCAAATCAGTGGCGTTGATCGTCTGAGTCACTGGCTCGACTCGTGCGGGGCGATCCGGATCTCAGGCGGTGGACAACAAGCCGCGCATTTCAATGAAGTGAACCACCTGCGCCAAACCCTCGGATGTTTTGAGGTTGGTCATGACCCAGGGGCGGCGCTCGGCATCGGGTCGCATGCGTGCGGTATCTTGTCGCATGACCTCCAAATCAGCGCCCACATGGGGGGCCAAATCGATTTTGTTGATGACAAACAAATCGCTCTTGGTGATGCCAGGTCCGCCTTTGCGAGGAATTTTTTCGCCGGCGGCCACATCGATCACATACAGGGTGAGATCGGACAATTCGGGGCTGAAAGTGGCCGCGAGGTTGTCGCCACCGCTCTCGACAAAGACGATATCGGCATCGGGAAATTTCTCCAGCATGCGATCAATCGCCTCCAAATTGATCGAGGCGTCTTCACGAATCGCGGTATGCGGGCACCCACCGGTTTCGACGCCCAGGATGCGATCAGCAGGCAATGCACCGCTGACCGTCAGGATGCGCTGATCTTCTTTGGTGTAGATGTCATTGGTGATGGCAATCAGGTCCCAGCGTTGACGCATTTCTTTGCACAGCATTTCCAGCAAAGTGGTCTTGCCCGAGCCTACCGGGCCACCAATGCCCACCCGCAAAGGAGGTAGTTTTTTGCTGCGACGGGGAATGTGATGCAAACGGTTCATGATCGAAAAAGCCTGGAGTATTGAATTTCGTGGCGCGATGACAAGATGGCCAGCATCGGGCTGTAAGCTTGGCGTTCATCGTCGGGCAAGTGCAGCGCGGTGCGAGCCGCTGCCGGAATCTCGCGCGCCAGTTGGGCCAAGACCCGCTGGCCGGCACTTTGCCCCAGCGGAATGGCCTTCACAGCAGCCTGGGTCATGTTTTCGGCCCAGCCAAAAGCACAGGCCTGCAAAGCCGACTCGGGGGACGCCCCTGTCCAGGTCAGGGCCAAAGCTTGTGCCAAGGGGTAATTGGGAGGAAGCTGCGCCAACACACGCAAAGCCGGATGGTCGGGGGTCTGAAGTTGGCGCAACCACTCCAGCATGGAGCGCCCCATCTGCTCGGTTTGCAAGCGCAACTCGGCGCTTTCGCGGGTGGCCATCACCCAGTCGGCCAAGCGTTGCAGTCGAGCCTGATCCAGTTCGGGCCAGGCCAACATCGCCTGGGCCACCACCGCCAGGTCTCCCTTGACCTGCGTCACCCACAACTGATCCATCAACCATGTGGCACAGGTGGCCTCGTTGTGCACCAAGCCATGCTCGATGGCAGCCTCAAGGCCCTCGGAATATGAGAATCCCCCGACCGGCAGCGCCGGTGAAGCCAACCAGATCAGGCCAATCAGAGGCGCTTGCTGCGGCAACATCGGCATCGCTCCGTCAGTGCCCATGCGGGTGATGATGCGGGTGATCATGTGAGTGATCGTGATCACAGCAGCCTCCCGCACCGTGATGGGTGTGGAGGTGACCGTCATGCCCGTGCCCATGGTCATGCCCCAACAAAGCACTGTCGCCATATGCACCCGCTTCGGGCTCAAAAGCGGCCTGGACCTCTTGGACTTCCATGCCCATCTGCCGCATGAGCTCCGCCAGCACATGGTCGGGCTCGATTTTCAAATGATCCGCTTGCAGTTCAATGGGCACATGCCGATTACCCAGATGGTAAGCAGCGCGCATGAGGGCCCAATGCGAGTTGGCACTTGGCGCCGTGGTGATGCGCAACACCGGCTGGGGAGCGGCCTCAACCCGGATCAAGCTGCCGTCCTCAGCCACCAGCACATCGCCCCCTCGAACCACGCTGCCACGGGGCAAAAAGACACCCAAGGCACGTCCCAGGCTGTCGGTCGCTTCGAAACGGCTTTTTTGGCGGGTGTCCCAATCGATCATCACGCTGGGCGAACGCCGCAACAGGGCGGGGGCCAGACCTCTGGCTTGGGGCATGCGTTTGGAGCAGATCAGCATCAGAATAAAAAATAACGTTGAGTCATGGGAAGGCTTTGCGCCGGCTCACAAGTGAGCAGCAAGCCATCGGCGCGCACCGCATAAGTTTGGGCATCCACTTCCATGTGGGGCACCAGATCATTGTGAACCATGTCGCGCTTGCCCAGCCCCCGGATGCTGTGAACCGCCGACAGGGTTTTGCTCAGGCCATATCGCTCCCGGATGCCAGACTGGAGACCCGACTTGGACACAAAAGTCAATGAGCCCCGTGTCAGCGCGCCCCCATAACTGCCGAACATGGGTCGAAAATGGACGGGCTGAGGGGTTGGAATGGACGCATTGGGGTCGCCCATGGCGGCCAGAGCGATCAGGCCGCCTTTGAGCACCAAAGAGGGCTTGATGCCGAAAAAGGCCGGACGCCAAACCACCAGATCCGCCCATTTCCCAACCTCGATGCTGCCTACCTCATGGCTGATGCCATGCGCGATGGCGGGGTTGATGGTGTACTTGGCGATATAGCGTTTGACCCGGGCGTTGTCGTGTCGATCGGTATCTCCCGGCAAGAGGCCTCTTTGGGCTTTCATTTTGTGCGCGGTTTGCCAGGTTCGAATGATGACTTCACCCACACGCCCCATGGCTTGACTGTCGCTGCTCATCATGCTGATGGCACCCAGGTCATGCAGGATGTCTTCCGCCGCGATGGTCTCTTTGCGGATCCGGCTTTCGGCAAACGCCAGATCCTCGGCAATGGCCGGATCGAGATGATGACAAACCATCAGCATGTCGACATGCTCGTCGAGCGTGTTGATGGTGAAGGGTCTGGTCGGATTGGTCGAAGACGGCAAAACATGCGACTCACCCACCACTTTCAGGATGTCAGGCGCATGCCCACCCCCTGCCCCTTCGGTGTGAAAGGTGTGAATGGTGCGCCCCTTGAAGGCCGCAACCGTGTCTTCCACAAAGCCGGACTCATTCAGGGTGTCGGTGTGAATGGCGACCTGCGTATCGGTTTCTTCGGCCACCCCCAGACAGGTGTCGATGGCGGCTGGGGTGGTGCCCCAGTCCTCGTGCAATTTGAGACCAATGGCGCCCGCATGGATTTGTTCGAGCAATGCGCCCGGGCGCGAAGCGTTGCCCTTGCCCAGAAAGCCCAAATTCATCGGAAATGCGTCTGCCGCCTGAAGCATGCGCTCGAGGTTCCATGGCCCCGGTGTGCAGGTGGTGGCAAAGGTACCGGTGGCAGGTCCGGTTCCGCCACCGAGCATGGTGGTGATGCCACTGGCCAGCGCCTCATCGATTTGTTGCGGCGCGATGAAATGAATGTGCGAGTCGATACCGCCGGCGGTGACGATCAGGCCTTCGGCGCTGATGATCTCGGTGCCGGGCCCGATGACGATGTCCACACCGGGTTGGGTATCCGGATTGCCCGCCTTTCCAATGGCCACAATGCGGCTGTTTTTGACACCGATATCGGCTTTGACGATGCCTGCTGCGTCAATGATCAGGGCATTGGTCAACACCAAATCCACAGCGCCCTGATCGCGCGTCAGTTGCGACTGCGCCATGCCATCGCGGATGGTTTTGCCGCCACCAAACTTGACTTCCTCGCCGTGACTGCCGGCGAGCAAAGTGTGGTCTTTCTCCACCTCGACCACCAAATTCGTATCCGCCAAGCGGACCCGATCGCCAACGGTGGGACCGAACATTTCAACGTAGGCGCGTCTTTGAATGCGGTTCATAAAGCCCCCTGAATCTGGCCTCTGAAACCATAGACCTGTCGCAATCCTGCGTAATCGACCAGTTCGATGGTGCGCATCTGCCCCGGTTCAAAACGCACAGCCGTGCCGGAAGCGATGTTCAGGCGCATGCCACGGGCAGCGACCCGGTCAAAATCAAGAGCCGCATTCGTTTCGGCAAAGTGGTAGTGAGATCCGACCTGTATGGGTCGATCCCCCCGATTGCACACCACCAGTGACAGGGTGCGTCGACCTACATTGAGCGCGTGTTCGCCCTCGTCGATGAGCCACTCACCGGGAATGATCTGCATTTGATTCATGGTCAGGCTCAACGATCACGACCTTTGAACCAGATGATCGCAATGACCACCAACAAGACCAGGGCAAAACCCAACAGGTCAGTGGCATGCCAATGCGAAACACCCGGCATGCCGTGGCCTTCATGGGCCAGGACTTGGGCGCACCCGGCGCAAGCTGACAAAAACAATGCAATGCGTTTCATGGGGCTTCCTGATTCAAACAATGGGTTGGTGCACGGTCACCAGCTTGGTGCCATCGGGAAAGGTGGCTTCGACTTGAATGTCATGGATCATTTCAGCCACACCGGGCATCACTTCGGAGCGGGTCAAGACGGTTCGCCCTTCACTCATGAGTTGCGCCACAGTTTTGCCGTCTCTGGCCCCCTCCATCACCGCAGCGCTGATCAAGGCCACGGCTTCCGGGTGATTGAGCCTCAGGCCACGGGCCTTGCGACGCTCGGCCAACAAAGCTGCAGTGAAAATCAACAATTTGTCTTTTTCTCGGGGGGTCAGGTCCATGCCTCAGGGCTCCGCAAACTTCATGCCATCGCGCCTTGTGCGCGCATGGCTCCATTGTGACCGCTTTGGCCTCGCTTGTGACAAAGTGCTGTGCAACTCAAATGGATTGACAACAGCGCAGCGTCTGCGGACTGACGCCGGCCCAAGCAAGCATGCATGGTTTTGGGCTTGACCAGGCATCCGAATGCACCAGACAAGTGCGCGATCGCACCGATTGGGCTCATCCAGGCACGAGACGGAACGGGGTACGGCGCGGCATCACGGGCCATTCAGAGCGGAATCCAGAGGAAAAACCGTTCAAACCTGCCACATGCGCGAAGGCTGAGGCTGCACCCCCCAGAAGAAAGGCCGCCAGCGCGACCAAATCTGTTGCAACACCCGTCTGGCAGGCTCGGCATGATCGGCCAGTACCCTGGCGACCAGCACTTGGGACTGAGGGTGGGTCACACCCAACCAGCAACGATCTGAACCCTGGACTTGGCGAGCCAATTCCAGGGCCGACTCGACCCGCGAAGCCGCCAATGGCGTGCCCGCTGCCATGACCAGACTGGCCAGGCAACGACGCCCCGCGAGGCCCACGGAGCCCTGAAGCAGGCGCTGGTCTTGGGCATCGATGCGACCTCGATCCAGCCACGCACCCGATACTTCAAAATGCTGCTGATAGTAGCCCGACACAAAGGGCAAATCAGACTCTGGCAGACCCAGGGCCACCACATCCCACGCCATCATTTCGGCACCGGGATCCAAATCAAAGACCCATTCATTGTGCGCCTTGCAGCCGCTGTAGGCGATCGTCTCCAGGGGCAACCATTCGAGTCGCGCCTGGTCGTGCAATTTGACCTTAAGCCGTTGTCGAGCCAACGAGCCTTCCGTGCGATAAAAGCGCGAGGCTCCTGGCGTGGTGATGAGGGCATGAGCACCCGGCAAAACCTCGGCCTGAATCTCGATCAAGTCACCCCCGGCCAATCCGGAAGGCGGATGCACCAAAACATGATGGCAGACCGCCGGCCCTTCAGGATACAGGGCTTGCAACACCCGCATTGGCCCCAGATGCTGCGCATGCCAAACCGTGTGCCCCTGCGCCGGGCGGTAAGTGAGGTTCAAACTGGCCCGCCATTGGCGCACTGATCCCTGGGTCGTGTCTGACATCACCGGCTCATCCTCTCGTCACATGCATCCCACTTCATGGATTCAATATAACCTGTTGGGCAATCAATCGGTTCCATGCGGCAGGTTCGGCCATGGGCTGGTGTATGATTTTCAGTGAAGCCGGTTCATCCCGACCCCACGGGCTTGAGTTGGCGCATGCGCGTCAGACCGGCATCCAAGGGGCCGAATCCATGAGCACAGAACCATCACAGCCCCTGCCCCGTGACACCCCCGATGTTGCCGATTCCGCACCCGAGCCGGTCGGCTTTGCAGAGGCCTTTCGCTTTTGGCTCCAACTGGGCTTCATCAGCTTTGGCGGGCCAGCCGGACAAATCGCCATCATGCACACCGAATTGGTGGAGCGCCGGCGCTGGATCAGTGAGCGGCGTTTTTTGCATGCGCTCAATTACTGCATGCTGTTGCCGGGCCCCGAGGCGCAACAATTGGCGACCTACATCGGCTGGCTGATGCACCGCACCTGGGGTGGGGTGGTGGCTGGAACCTTGTTCGTGTTGCCTTCTTTGCTCATCATGATCGCCCTGAGCTGGGTGTACATGCGGTTTGGCGATCTGCCGTGGGTGGCTGCTGTTTTTGATGGACTCAAGCCGGCAGTCACGGCACTGGTGCTCCACGCGGCGCACCGGATCGGCACCCGAGCGCTGAAAAATCGATGGATGTGGGCCTTGGCCATGGGCTCCTTTATAGCGATCTTTGTCTTGGGCACACCTTTCCCGGTCATCGTTCTGGGCGCCGCTCTGATCGGTTGGTTCGGGGCGCAACGCTGGCCAGCGGTCTTTGAACCGGGTGGCGGGCAGGGCGGCGCCGGGAGCAGATACGGTGCGGCTTTGATCGATGACCACACTCCCACGCCCACCCACGCCCGTTGGTCTGCGCGCCGATTGGCGCGCGTGCTGTTCGCAGGCTTGGGGCTTTGGGCTGCGGTCATGGGGGCGTTGGTCGCCACACATGGTCTGCAAGGGACTTTGACCCAAATGGGCTGGTTCTTCACCCAAGCCGCTTTGGTGACTTTCGGGGGCGCTTACGCAGTGTTGCCATATGTCTATCAGGGCGCCGTGGAGAACCACGGGTGGATCAGTGGAGCGCAGATGATTGACGGGCTGGCGCTGGGTGAAACCACCCCCGGGCCTCTGATCATGGTGCTGGCCTTTGTGGCCTTTGTGGGCGGATGGGTCAAAGAAGTGCTGGGCCCCGAGGCCTTGTTTGGGGGCGGCGCTCTGGCGGCTTGCGTGGTGACCTTTTTCACCTTTTTGCCGTCGTTCATCTTCATTCTGGCGGGTGGCCCCTTGGTCGAAGCCACCCACGGCAAACTCGGATTCACGGCCCCGTTGTCCGCCATCACCGCAGCCGTCGTGGGCGTGATTCTGAATTTGGCGATGTTCTTTGCTTACCATGTGTTGTGGCCGCAAGGTTTTGACGCTTCTTTCAACTGGCCCTCGGCACTGATCGGGGCCGCTGCAGCCATCGCACTTTTCCGATTCAAAATCGGGGTGATGCCCTTGTTGGCGGGTGGTGCCGCTCTGGGACTGCTGACAGCCTGGTTGCGGACGATTCAAGGGGCTTAGGCTACAGGTCCGTCGCAGCACCTTCGCATGCGAGGCCCCCATGCAAACCGTGTTTGTTTTCCGACAGGAGCATAATCCGCCGCATGCATTCGCCCCTGCTGTCTGTCGAACATTTGTGCAAGCGTTATGGCGACCTCATGGTCGTCGATGACCTGAGTTTTCACATTGCGCCAGGCGAATGCCTGGGCGTGATAGGCCCCAACGGGGCTGGCAAAACCACCACCCTTCGCATGTGCTTGGGATTGTCCGAGCCCGACAGCGGAACGGTGCAGTTCTTCAACGGACTGCAAATGCCCGCCGACGCTCTTGACATCAAGGCACAATTGGGCGTGGTGGCACAAATGGACACGCTGGATCCGGACTTCACAGCCGCCGAGAATCTGCTGGTGTTTGGACGCTACTTCGGCCTGCCAAGCCGGGTTGTGCGTGAGCGCATTCCTCGCCTGCTTGATTTTGCCGCCCTGACCCACAAGGCCCATGCCAAACCCGGCCAGTTATCCGGCGGCATGAAACGACGCCTGAGTCTGGCCCGAGCCCTGATCAATGAACCGCGTTTGCTGCTGCTCGATGAACCCACCACCGGCCTGGATCCCCAAGCCCGCCACCTGATGTGGGAACGCTTGCAAATGTTGTTGCAAGATGGCAAGTCCATTTTGCTGACCACACACTTCATGGACGAGGCCGAGCGACTTTGCTCCCGATTGCTGGTGATCGACCAGGGGCGCAAGATCGCCGAAGGCCAACCGCGTGAACTGATTGCCCGTCACCTGGAGCCCGAAGTGGTCGAGGTCTACGGACAGGGTGCCACCGAGCGCGGACATGACCCGGCGCTGCTGGCGTTGGCCGAGCGCACCGAAATCAGCGGTGAAACCGTTTTTTTCTACACCAGAGACAGTCGCCCCCTGTTGTCGGCTTTGCAGGTTTGGCCGGCCTTGCGCACGCTGCACCGTCCCTCCAACCTAGAGGATCTTTTCCTCAAACTGACCGGCCGCCAAATCCGGAACGAAGGCTGACGATGTCGCAAATTCAAAATCAGATATGGGCTGCACCCAGGTTGTCGTTGCGTTGGTGGCCTGTTTTTCGCCGCAACTTTTTGGTCTGGCAAAAGCTGGCCATCCCCAGTCTGGTGGGCAACATCGCCGAGCCACTGATTTGGCTGGTGGCCTTTGGTTATGGCATGGGTGCGCTGGTCGGTCACATTGAATGGGATGGCGAGCAGGTGCCCTACATCCTGTTTTTGGCCAGTGGCAGCATTTGCATGAGCGCCATGAATGCGGCAACCTTTGAGGCACTTTACTCTGCGTTTTCGCGCATGCATGTGCAAAAAACCTGGGACGGCATCCTCAATGCGCCGGTGCGACTCGATGATGTGGTCATGGCTGAAATGCTTTGGGCCGCCTTCAAGGCGCTGTTCACCGTGACGGCGATTTTGTGGATCATGCTGGCACTGGGCATCAGCCACAGCCCCAAGTTGCTGGTGGCTTGGCCCATTTTGCTGGGGGTGGGCATCACCTTCAGTTGCATGGCCCTGATTTTCAATGCGCTGGCCAAGGGCTATGACTTTTTCACCTATTACTTCACCCTGTTCCTGACACCCATGATGTTCTTGTCGGGCATCTTCTTTCCGCGCGATCAATTACCGCCGGTGGTGCGCGCCATCGCAGAGTGTTTGCCCTTGTCGGCTGCAGTCGATCTCGTGCGCCCCCTGTTCATGGACCGCTGGCCCGAGCACGCACTGCGCCATGGATTGGTGCTGTTAGGGTTCAGCGTGGTTTCCTTTTGGATCGCGCTGGCGCTGACACGCAAGCGGTTTCAGAGTTGAACGTGCCGCACGAACACCTGGCCGCCCCGGAGAGGGTCACATGCTGGCAGGAAGCCAGCTGACCAGACCGGGAAAGGCCCACAACAAGACGACCGCCAACACCATGATGAAAAAGTAAGGCATGCAAGCGCGTGCGATCCAGGTGATTTCGCGTCGCGTCATGCCTTGCAAGACAAACAAATTAAAGCCCACCGGCGGCGTGATTTGGGCCATTTCGACCACGATGACGATGAAGATCCCGAACCAGATCAGGTCGATGCCAGCGGCTGTGACCGTGGGCAGAATCACACCCATGGTGAGCACGATCATCGAGATTCCGTCCAGAAAACAACCCAACACAATGTAAAACAAAGCCAGAATCACCAGCAACATGCCGGGGGACAGACCCAGGCTGCCGACGTATTCGGCCAAATGCCGAGGCAAGCCGATGTAGCCCATCGACAAGGTCAGGAATGCAGCACCGGCCAAAATGAGCGCGATCATGCAATACAAGCGGGTGGCTCCCATGAGTGAATCCACGAAAGTTTGCCGATTCAAAGAGCCCTGAGCGGCCGACAAAATCAGCGCACCCAATACCCCGATCGCGGCCGCCTCTGTGGCAGTGGCCAATCCGGAGTAAATGGCGCCGATCACGCTGCCGATCAGCAGCATGACCGGAATCAGATGCCGGGATTCGTACAGTTTTTGGCGCAGACTCAGGGCGTTATCGGCAACCGGAATTTGGTCGGGCTTGAGCCATGCGCAGAGCATCAGGTAGCCACTGAACAAGGTGGCGAGCATGATGCCGGGGAGCACACCCCCCACAAACAACTTGGCAATCGAAACTTCGGCGGCAACGCCATAGACGATCATGATGATCGACGGCGGGATCAGCAGGCCCAGGGTGCTGGCACCACCCAAAGAGCCTACGATCATGTGAGCCGGGTAGCCTCTTTGCTGGAGCTCGGGCAGGGTCATCTTGCCGATCGTGGCACAAGTGGCGGCAGATGATCCGGAGACCGCCGCAAAGATGGTGCAGCCCAAAATATTCGTGTGCAACAGGCGCCCGGGCAGGCCATTGACCCAGGGCGCCAAACCTTTGAACATGCTTTCTGACAAGCGGGTTCGGAATAATATTTCACCCATCCAGACGAACAGGGGCAAAGCCGTCAGGGTCCAACTGCTGGCCGAGCCCCAGATGGTCAAGGCCATGGCATCGCCCGCAGGACGAGAAGAAAACAACTCCATGCCGATCCAGGCCACACCTGCCAAAGTCAAACCGATCCAGACCCCGCTGCCCAGCAGGGCAAACAGGGCAATGATCAACAATGCGGTGATCAGCAAGTCATTCATGGCGGGTATCCGCTTCGGCCCTCAAGCGCTGACCGCGCAATTCGAGCACCCATTCATCGATGAGAGCGATGCACAAGACCGTGCAACCCATCCCCATCAACAGCTGCGGGATCCACAGCGGGGTGGCGTCGGTCCCGGTCGAAATATCATGAAACAAATGCGATTGCCAAACCAGACGCCAGGCAAAAAAAGCCAGCAGTGCGGTCAGCACAGCAGCAATCGAAAGTGCCCACAGTTCAAGGGATTGGCGTGATTTTCCTTGCAAGCGCCCCAGGATCAGGGTGACGCGGATGTGTTCGTTTTTTTTCAGGGTGTGGGCCAAAGCCAAAAATCCGGCACCTGCCATGGCGTAACCGGCATAGGCATCGGTCCCGGGCACATGAAAACCCAACCAGCGACTGACGATGGAAAGCAGCACCATGGCCAAAACACCGATCATGAACAAAGCTGCGAGCCAAGCACAGGCCGAGTAAAGGTCATCGAGGAGCTTGCGCATAAAGACCATCCTGTCATGAAAGGGGCTGAAACAGGGCAGAGCCCCCTGCCACCCCGAATCCGCACGCTGGCCAAGCCCTCATTTGCGATAGGCACTGATCAGCGCCTGGCCTTCAGGGCCAGCCTTGTCGAGCCACTCTTTCAACATGGTTTCACCCACTTTTTGCAAATCGGCTTTTAATGCGGCCGAGGGCGGCAAAATTTGCATGCCGTTGGCTTTGAGGGTGGCCAAGGTATCAGTATTGACCTTCTCGGAAGCCGCCCATCCGCGCGTTTCGGCATCGGACGCTGCTTTCATGACAGCATCTTGGGTGGGTTTGTCCAAAGCGTCAAAGGCGCGCTTGTTCATGATGACGGCGTTTTTGGGTAACCAGGCCTGCACGTCGTAATAAAACTTGAGGTGTTCGTACAATTTGCTGTCGACGCCGGTGGCTCCCGAAGTCATGTTGGATTCGACCACGCCGGTGGCCAGGGCTTGAGACAACTCGGCCGCTTGGACCGTGACCGGCTGCGCATTCACCAGTTCAGCGATGCGGGCCGTGGCCGGGCTGTAAGCGCGCCACTTGTTGCCGCGCAAGTCAGCTGCGCTGTTGATGGGTTTTTTGCTGTAAAGACCTTGAGGTGGCCAAGCCACCGTGTAGAGCAACACCAAGCCCTGTTCGGCCAGCTTTTTTTCCAGGATGGGTTTTTGCGCTGCGTACAGCTTCTTGGATTCGGCAAAACTGGTGGCCAGGAAAGGCAGGCCATCGGCCCCGAAGATTTGCCATTCGTTTTGGAAGGCTGGCAACAAAATCTCACCGATTTGCGCCTGTCCGCCCTGGACCGCACGCTTGATCTCCGGCGCTTTGAAGAGGGAAGCACCCGCATGCACGGTGATTTTCAGTTTCCCGCCGCTGGCCTTGTCGACATCTGCTGCGAATTGGGTCAGATTGACCGAGTGAAAGTTGGTGGCCGGGTAAGCGGCCGGCAAGTCCCATTTGGTTTGAGCGCTGGCCGAAAGGGACAAGCCGGTGGCAACAGCGGCCATGGTGAAGCTGAAAAATCGACGATTCATGGTAACAACTCCAATTGGGGATTGAACGGACGGACCGCCGGTCACCGCCAGGCATCAACGGACCGAAGGATCATGGGATTGTCGCGATTGGCGTCAACAGCGCGATGGGTACTTTCCCTTAATGTCAACAAATTGTCGCCAAATTATCAGTATTCTATCTACACTCATGGAGAATGACTTTCCACGGATCCGACATGCCGAAAAGCAAATCCAGTCCCAAGCCTCAAGGCGCAGAAAGGCCGATCGTGTCCTCGGCTCACCTGGTGTCGCCCCACAGCGCCCAGATGAGCGAGTTCGAATTCGGGCTGATTGTGGCGGGCAACGCATTTCATCGCTGGGTGGTGCACTGCATGAGTGCGGCCGGCCTGAAAGACTTGACGGCACTCGATGTGTTGGTGCTGCACCATGTGACCCACCGAGCCCGCAACAAGCGTTTGGCGGACATCGCATTCATCATGAATGTGGAAGACACCCACCTCATCAACTACGCCCTCAAAAAACTGCAAAGTCTGGGCATGGTCGCTTCGAGCAAAAACGGCAAAGAAGTCACGTATGCACCGACCGAATCCGGCAAAGCCAATGTGGATCGCTACCGCGAGATCCGCGAGGCCTGCCTGATCGATGCCTTGCAGGCGGATGAGGGCCTCAACCAGGACATCGGCCAATTGGCCCGTTTGCTGCGTTTGTTGTCGGGCATCTACGATCAGGCAGCCCGATCAGCCGCCTCACTTTGAACCTCAACATGAACAAGACCTATCCCGAAAAACGCTGGCAATTCTGGATCGACCGCGGCGGCACGTTCACCGATGTCGTGGGCAAGCGACCTGATGGCGCTCTGGTGACACACAAACTGTTGTCGGAAAACCCCGAGCAGTACCGAGATGCGGCGGTCGCCGGGATGCGCCATTTGCTGGGGCTGAGCGCCGACCAACCGGTCAGCCCCGAACTGGTCGAATGTGTCAAGATGGGCACGACCGTGGCCACCAATGCCCTCTTGGAGCGCAAAGGGGAGCCTACATTGCTGGTGACGACACGCGGCTTTCGCCATGCCTTGCGCATTGCCTACCAGAATCGCCCGCGCTTGTTTGATCGCCAAATTGTGTTGCCCGAGTTGCTCTACGAGCGGGTGATCGAAGCGCAAGAGCGCATGGGCGCACATGGCGAGTTGATTGAGGCTTTGGATGAGGCTCATTTGCGCGAGCACCTGTGGGCTGCGCACGATGCCGGCTTGCGCAGCGTGGCAGTGGTTTTCATGCACGGCTATCGCTATACCGCCCACGAACAAAGAGCGGCGCAAATCGCCCGGGAGGTGGGATTCACCCAAGTCAGCACCAGCCATCAGACCAGTCCGATGATGAAGTTTGTCAGCCGTGGTGACACGACGGTGGTCGACGCCTACCTGTCGCCCATTTTGCGACGCTATGTGGACCAGGTGGCAGCCGAAATGCCGGGGGTGAAACTCTTTTTCATGCAGTCTTCAGGGGGCTTGGCTGACGCTCACGCCTTCCAGGGCAAAGACGCGATTTTGTCGGGGCCGGCCGGAGGCATTGTCGGCATGGCCCGCACCGCAGCGCTGGCCGGTTGCGACAAGGTGATCGGCTTTGACATGGGTGGAACATCGACCGATGTATCGCATTTTGCCGGCGAGTTCGAGCGTGAATTTGAGACTCAGGTGGCCGGAGTCCGCATGCGCGCTCCGATGATGAGCATTCACACCGTGGCTGCAGGAGGCGGCTCGATCCTGTCATTTGACGGCGCTCGCCTCAGGGTAGGCCCCCAAAGTGCCGGGGCCAACCCGGGACCAGCCAGTTACCGGCGGGGTGGCCCGCTGACCGTGACCGACGCCAATGTGATGTTGGGCAAGATCCAGCCAGCCTGGTTCCCCCATGTGTTCGGCCCGCAGGCCAACGAGGCTCTTGGATTGGAGCCGGTCCAGTCGCAATTTGAAGCGATGGCGAAACACATGGGACGCAGCGCACACGATGTGGCAGAAGGCTTCATCCGGATTGCTGTCCAGCAAATGGCCAATGCCATCAAAAAAATCAGCGTGGCACGTGGCTACGACGTGACACGTTACACCTTGCAGTGCTTTGGCGGCGCCGGGGGCCAGCACGCTTGCCTGGTCGCCGATGCACTGGGCATGAGCCGGGTGCTGGTGCACCCACTGGCGGGGGTATTGTCGGCTTATGGCATGGGGCTGGCCGACCAGAACCTGATCCGTGAACAGGCGGTCGAGATGCCTCTTGAGCCGGCGCTATTGCCCCTGTTATCGGCTCAACTGGAGGCATTGTCCGGGCAAGCTCGACAGGCCCTGCAGGAACAGCAACTGAGCCAATCGCCGGTGACCGTGCACCCCAGGGTCCATGTGCGATACGAAGGCACGGACTCAGCCCTGGTGGTGCCCTGGGGTGACGTCGCAACGATTCAGGCCGGCTTTGAGGCAGCTTATCGCCAGCGCTTTGCCTTTCTGATGCAGGGCAAACGATTGGTGGTGGAAGCGGTGTCGGTCGAGGCGGTGGTGTCGGGCGACGCTCCGACTGAGCCCCGCCATGCCCTGCATGAGCCACGCCAGGTGCCCCAACGAGACACCATTCGCCTGTACAGCGAAGGATCCTGGCGTGATGCGGCCTTGGTGGTGCGAGAAGACTTGCGCCCCGGCGATGTCATCGACGGGCCAGCCATCATTGCCGAAAAAAATGCCACCACGGTGGTGGAGCCCGAGTGGACGGCACGCCTGACGGAGCGGGATCACATCGTGCTGGAGCGGCGCATGCCCCTCAGCCGGGCGTTCGCAGTGGGGACTGCGGTTGACCCCGTTTTGCTCGAAGTGTTCAACAACCTGTTCATGAACATCGCCGAGCAAATGGGTTTGCAGCTGCAAAACACAGCCTATTCAGTCAACATCAAGGAGCGACTGGATTTTTCTTGCGCGCTGTTCAATGCCCAAGGTCACCTGATCGCCAATGCGCCTCACATGCCGGTGCACCTGGGCAGCATGGGTGAGAGCATTCAAACCGTGATTCGCGATAACGCCGGTCGGATGAAGGCCGGCGATGTCTATGTGCTCAACGACCCCTATCATGGCGGCACCCATTTGCCCGATGTGACAGTGATCACCCCGGTCTTTCTTGCCGATGACTTCGAACCGGCTTTTTATGTGGGCTCGCGTGGGCATCACGCCGATGTCGGAGGACTGACTCCGGGTTCAATGCCGCCATTTTCAACGCGCATTGAAGAGGAAGGGGTTCAGATCCAGAACTTCAAACTGGTCGAAGCCGGCCATCTGCGCGAAGCTGAGACGCTGGCTCTTCTTGCGAGCGGCCCCTACCCCAGCCGAAATCCGGCGCAAAACATGGCCGATTTGAAGGCGCAAATTGCCGCCAATGAAAAAGGGGTGCAAGAGCTTCGCCGGATGGTGGAACAATTTGGCCTGGAAGTGGTCCAAGCCTACATGCGCCACGTGCAAGACAACGCCGAAGAATCGGTACGGCGCGTCATCACCCGGTTGAAAGACGGGCATTTTGTGCTGCCCCTGGACAACGGAGCGCAGATCCGGGTGACGGTACGCGTCAATGCAAACGAACGCAGCGCCGAAATCGACTTTACGGGCACCAGCGCACAACTGGCCAATAACTTCAATGCGCCCCGCGCCGTCTGCATGGCGGCCGTCTTGTATGTGTTTCGAACGTTGGTCGATGACGACATCCCGCTCAATGCAGGATGCTTGAAACCGCTGAAAGTCATCATCCCCGAGGGCTCGATGCTCAACCCGCTCCCCCCAGCCTCGGTGGTGGCAGGCAATGTCGAGACCTCGACTTGCATCACCAACGCTTTGCTCGGGGCATTGGGTGTTTCGGCAGGCAGCCAACCGACGATGAACAACCTGACCTTTGGCAACGCCCGCTATCAATACTATGAGACCATCTCAGGCGGAAGCGGTGCCGGTGGACGCTTTGACGCAAAAGGGGAATTGATCGACGGTTTTGACGGTACCTCCGTGGTGCAAACCCACATGACCAACTCTCGCCTGACGGACCCCGAAGTGCTCGAATTCCGATTCCCGGTGCGCTTGGAAAGTTATGCCATCCGACAGGGGTCGGGGGGACTGGGGCGCTACAAGGGTGGCGATGGCGGCGTGCGCCGCATCCGCTTCCTGGAGCCCATGACCGCCGGGATCTTGTCCAATGGCCGCATCCATCCGGCATTCGGAGCCGCCGGTGGACAGGCCGGTCAGCCCGGCATCAATCGCATCATCCGCAACAACGGACAAGTTGAAACCCTGGGCCACATCGGTCAAACCGAAATGGGGATCGACGATGTGATTGAAATCCACACCCCGGGCGGCGGCGGCTTTGGAGCGCCCTGATCAATCCAGGCTGACGCCGGCTGCTTTGGCCACATCGCCCCAGCGCTTGAAGTCTGAAGCGATCAAAGCACCCAATTCTTCGGGGTTACCCGGTTTGGCCTCACCACCCATTTTGGCGATGGCCGCCTGATATTCGGGCGATTTGATCACTTCGTTCATGACCGATTGCAATCTTTTGACAATGGCAGGGGGTGTGCCCGCTGGCGCTGCAGCACCGGTCCAGTTGCGCAACACGATGTCCGGATAACCCGACTCGATCATGGTGGGCACCTGTGTCAACTCGGTCGAACGGGTCACGCCCGTCATGGCCAGGGCTTTGAGTTTGCCTTCACGGATTTGCCCCAATGATGCGGACAAATCGGTCATGGCAAATTGAACCTGCCCCGACACCACGGCCATGGACATTTCAGCCCCGCTTTTGTAGGGCACATGTATCATGTTCAGGTTGGCTTTGGATTGCAGCAACTCGGCCAACAAATGGGCGGAATTGCCGATGCCCGCCGAACCGTATGTCACTTTTCCGGGATTCGCCTTGGCGTAGGCGATGAATTCTTGCAGGTTGTTGGCCGGAAAATTCGGGGCAGCCACCATGACCATGCCAATGTCGGTGGTCTGGACAATGGGAACAAATGCCTTGGTCGGGTCATAGCCCGGGTTTTTGGTGATGGCGGGGGCAATGGCGAAAGTCGACACATTGCCCAACAAAATCGTGTGCCCATCGGCAGGGGCACCGGCAACCACACGTGCGCCAATCAGGCTGCCTGCACCGGCGCGGTTTTCGACGATGACCGGTTGCTTGAGCATGTTTTGCATGGGCACCGACAACAACCTGGCCACCACATCGGTAGGACCTCCGGGCCCGTAGGGGACAACGATTCGGATGGGCGCCGAACTGCGCAACTCTTGCGCCGTCAAAGGCGTGACCATCAGCAATGACATCAAAGCCAAGGTTGCGCCTTTGATGGATGGAGTCAAACGGGAGATCCAATGCGAAACAATCATCCTGAGCACCTCATACAACATTTGGGTGAAATCATCTTCTCACAGCTTGTTGTGAATTGCCAGCGGATTTTCCTGTCCCTTGTCATGCATGCGAAACATGGACCTTGGGTGCCCCAGTGCTCCCATGCGCAGGTCAAGGGAGGGTGAAGCGCAATGCGCCCGAGTTTCCGTTGGGTAACTTCACCGTGATGACCGCTTTGCTGCCTTGCGGCAAAGCGCTGGGCAGGGTGGCTTCAAGGCGATTGGCTCCGGTGGAAATAAACGCCATTTCGGTTTTTTGATTGCCAATGAGCAAAACCCCTTTGGCAGAGCCACCAGCCATGGCAACGGGTTCTCCGTGATTGGAAATGTGAAGGGTCAGCGTGCGGGCCTTGGCGACCAACTCACCTTGAAACGCTCCAGCCTCTGCGACCACCCCGCCGTGCATGGGTTTTCCGTGATCGGCATGTGCCAGAACAGATCCGGACACCAGCAAGCCGGTCGTCATCAGGGTGGTCAGCAAAAAAAGTCGAATGGATTTTTTCGGGTTGATTGGCATGGAAAATTTCCTCCTCAAGGTTGAAAAGCCAAAGCACAAACAGATCAGCGTGAGCACCCTTCTGTCATCATAAAACGTCATCAGAAGCACTCAGCTTCGCTGCTGACTTTTGACCCAATCGGCCAAACAAAACCGGCGTGACAAACGCATCCAGCAGGGTCGAACTGATCAGACCGGAAAAGATGACCACAGCAACCGGATGCAAAATTTCGGTACCGGGTAGCTCTGCCTCCAACAACAAAGGCGACAAAGCCAAAGCCGCCGTCAATGCGGTCATCAAGACAGGGGTCAGCCGCTCCAGTGAACCCCTGATGACCAATTCACGGCCAAACGGCATATCCTCGGCCCGCATCAAATGAATCCAGTGGCCGACCTTCAAAATGCCATTGCGAGTGGCGATTCCAGCCAAAGTCACGAAGCCAACCAAGGCAGCCACAGACAATGGCTGGCCAGAAAGCTTCAGACCGACCACGCTGCCAACCAGGGCCAAGGGCACATTGGCCATGACGAGCAAAGCCAGAGTTGAAGACTGATAACGTGAAAAAAGCACTAAAAACACCAGCAAAGCTGAAACCGCTGCCAACACTGCAATCAACCTGCTGGCTTCCTCTTGTGCCTCGAATTGCCCTCCCAAAGTGATGCTGTAGCCCGCTGGCAGACGGCTGTCGGCCACAATGCTCCGGATATCGGCCACCACATCGCTGAGTGCACGTCCCTGCGCGTTGGCAGAAATGACGATGCGACGCTTGCCATTGTCCCTGGTAATCTGATTGGGGCCATCGCCCTCTTCAATGCTGGCGAGCTGGGCCAGGGGTACGCGACCACGGGGGGTATCGATCAGAACTTGAGCCAGGCCCTGCGGACTGCGAGCCGATTCCGGCAAGCGCATCACGAGATCAAAACGACGACTTCCCTCCACGATCTGGGTCAGGCGGGCCCCTTCCACCAAGGCTTGTAACTCGGTCAACAACTGAGACGATGACATGCCATACCGCGCCACCGCAGCGTGATCGATGCGCACTCTGACCTGAGGTGCCAGAACTTGCTTTTCAATTTCGAGGTCGGCCAGTCCGGGGATGTCCGCCAGGCGCAAGCGCAGTGATGCTGCCTGTGACCTAAGGGTGTCGAGATCATCGCCCACGATCCGAATGGCGATCTGCGCCCTCACGCCTGAAAGCAAATGATCCAGCCGGTGCGAGATCGGTTGCCCGATGCTGACGGACGCCGGAAGTGACGAAAGAACTGCTCGCATGTCGGCATGAATGGCATCCAGAGATCTTTCACTCCGCCGCAATCTCACATCCAACTCGGAAACATGCACGCCCTCGGCGTGCTCGTCCAGCTCAGCGCGCCCCGATCGTCGCGCGACATGCTCGACCTCGGGCACCTCCAAAAGAGCTCGCTCCGCAGCCGAACCGATCTGAGTGGACTGATCCAGCGTCGACCCGGGATGGAGTCTGAGACCCACCACAGCAGACCCCTCATTGAAGGGCGGCAAAAAAGTTCTCGGAAAGGTTGGAACCAGCAGCAACGCACTCAAAACAACCATCACCGTCAGGGACAAGGTCAGCTTCGGGTGATCGAGGGTGCGATGCAGCCACGAGACATAGCCGGCCTTCAAGGCTCTGACCATGCGGGGCTCCTGGCTGGACAAGCGTTCCGGCCGACGACCCATGGAAAAATAGGCCAACACGGGCGTGACGGTGACTGCGACCAGGAGGCTGGCCAGTATGGCGGCGATGTAGGCAATACCCAAGGGCACAAACAGACGTCCTTCAATGCCTGGCAAAGCAAACAGAGGCATGAACACCAAGGCGATCACGACCGTCGACCAGATCACTGCGCCGCGCACTTCCAGACTGGCATCCCGAATCACCTCCAGGACCGGTTTCGGTTGAGCAAGAAGCGAGTTGGCACGCAACCGCCTCACGATGTTTTCCAGATCCACAATCGCATCGTCGACAAGCTCGCCAATGGCGATGGCAATGCCGCCCAGGGTCATGGTGTTGATCGAGATTTCAAAAGCACGAAACACCAAAATGGCCGCGAGAATGGACAAAGGAATCGCCGTCAGTGAGATCACCGTCATGCGAAGGTTACCCAGGAAGGCAAACACGATCGCAGCCACCACTGCGCCAGCGGCAAGCAGCTTGACCTGCAAGTTACCAATGGACGCCTCGATGAAATCCGCCTGGCGAAAGGTGACCTCAGGGGCTGAAATGCCCATGGGCAGATTCTTTGCGGCGTCTCGCAATGCAGCTTCAATGGTACGGGTCAATGTCAATGTGTCTGCGGCAGGCTGCTTTTGGACGGACAAGATCACGGCTACGCCGCCATTGAGCCCCGCATCACCTCGCAGAACGGCAGGTCCGAAGCTGACTTCTGCCACCTGGGACAACATGATGCTCTGACCGCTGACGCGTCCTGTCCCAACCGCAAGAGAGCGCAAGTCCTCCAGCTTGGCGGTTCGACCGACGTGCCTGATCAGCACTTCGCGTCCGTTGAGCGCCAGAAATCCGCCAGAAGTGTTGGCAGCGAACGCCGATAAAGCACGCTGCAGGGCCTCCAGGGTCACACCCAAATCGGCCATGCGACGTGTATCGGGCAAAACCTGAAACTGACGGACTTCACCGCCAATCGGGATCACTTGCGAAACCCCCGGAATAGACATCAGACGCGGCCGCAAAACCCAATCTGCAAATTCGCGCACGGCCATCGGCGTGGTCTTGGATGAATCGATGGGCAACGCGATCAGCATGATTTCACCCATGATCGAGCTGACCGGACCCAATTTGGGGGTGATGCCGGCAGGCCAAGCGTTTTCCATGGTCGCCAGGCGCTCACTGACAAATTGTCGCGCCCGATAGATGTCTGTCTCCCAGCCGAAAGTGACATAAAGAATCGACAAACCGGCCGCTGACACAGAACGCACCACTTCCACACCGGGCAGACCGTTCATCGCCGTCTCCAAGGGAAAGCTGATGAGTTGCTCCACCTCTTCCGGAGCCATTCCGCCGGCCTCTGTCATCAAAGTCACCGTCGGTTTGTTCAGGTCAGGAAAAACGTCCACGGGTGTGCGGTAGGTCTGCCAGCCGCCCCCAAGAAGGAGGACGACCGCCAGCGCCAGGACCAGCACCCGGTTGCGCAGGCTGGTATCCAAAATCCATTTGAACATGTGGCCTCCGTTCGATCAGCGAATTTGATGGATCAAGGGTGCCCCTTCGGTGACGACAATTTCCCCGCCATCCAGACCTTGCGTCACCAGCACATGCGTGCCATCCAGAGGCTGTGTCAGGACACGTCGCGGCTCAAACCTTTCGGGTGCCGATTTGACCCAAACCAAAGGCTCATTGGCGGATGAGCGCACCAAGGCGGCCAAAGGAAGGGGAACACCCTGTACCTGCGTCTTCAACTTCACCGTGACGGCGACGGGCTGGCCCACAGAAAGTTGGGACAATTCAGCCCCTTGGGCACGAAATTGCAAGGGCAGCGACTGATCGCGAAGCACTCGCCCTGCTCCCAAAAAAGTGAGAGGAACCACCCGATTGGCGACCCGCACCGATGCGGAGTCTATCGGCTCCCCCAGCCCCACGCCAGGGGCAGTCACTTCCACCCACAATCGGCCCAGGTCGATGATCTCGAACACCAGTTCTCGCGCGTCCACCACTTGTCCGGACACCGCCCGGGATGAAGCAATGACACCCGAAATGGGTGCTACCAGCGGTTCAGCGGTTGTCGCGTTTTGCCATGAATTCAAGCGCCCCGTCAGGCTGAGTAACTCGGCCTCGGCCGCCTCGATCTCTTTTCTCGGTACCGAATCGGCCAAAAGACGCAGCCGTTCGACACGGCGCGCAGCCAAAGCATGCATGCTGCTTAATTCAGCCAGTTGCGAACCCAGGGCGGCTCGATCGGCTGGCGACATCGACGCGTGCACCCGGGCCAGCACCTGCCCTTTTTGAACGGACTGACCCAGCGCCGGCAATCCCCTTGGCCCAGGCTCAATGCGACCGGCGAAGGTGGCCTGAACACGACCGCCGGCATTCGGGTCCATCGCCACCAGGCCGGGCAATTCGATCGAGCGTCTGGAATTTTGCAGCAACACCTCTTGCGTGCGAATGCGCAGTTGTCTCTGCGAAGACTTGGGTAAAAAAATGGCTCCATCCGCAAGCCTTTTCGGAGAGTGAACGTTCTCCCTGGAAATTGGCGCTGGCCCATGGTCATGGCCCTCATGACCGTGAGACAAGGGAGTGACACCCACCAGCACGCCACACATCATGAGCGCCAGATCATGCGCCCGAAGCGAAGAAATATTTTTCATCGGAAAACCCCAGGTTCAAACATCAGAGCAGGATAAGCGCCGACGCAAAACAACAGCACCCCCCAAAATGGCCACCAAACCCGCTATCGCCCACAGCCCGAAAAAACTTCTGCGACCGGGTTCAGGCGTTGTCTGCATGGGCGCAACAGTCTGGACGACTTCGCCGGCCAACAAATCCGTCGTGCCTGCGGTCGTCACAATCGCTGTCACGGCAAGCGTGCCCGACGCCAACTCGGCAGGAAGTATGCTTACCCATGCATCGCCTGCTTTTTGCGGCTGTATTTTGATTTCGCCGATCTCCATCTCGATCGTTCCGCTCACTACGGGGATGTTGGTTTTGACATGATCAATCCAAAGGGTGAGCTTTTTGCCCTCAACGAATCCAACCAATTCAAAATCGGGGCTGGTGGCCACAAAGCGGACAGCTTGGGCCGAGGCTGGCCTGTGCAGCGATGGAATTTCACCCTGAACATTAAAGGGAATCGCGATCAAAGCCATGACAGACGACAGCAACACGGCAACCATTTTGGTTTTGTGATTCATGGTTCAACTCCCATGGCCTGGAGAAGGCGGGCCTGTGACAGACCGACCAGGTGGATGGCGGCCTGATGGGCAAGTTCGGCCTCAAAAGCCAGGCTTCGCACCCTGAGCAATTCGGCAAGACTGCGCTCGCCAGCGTAAAAGGCTCGCTCAATGGCCCCTTTCACCTCTTGGGCCGCCCGCGACCGGTCTTCCTGGTTTTGAGCCAGCGCTTGGTGACTGATCAAGGCAAGACGAGTTCGCCCCACTTCGGCTTCGAGTTCGCGTTCACGCTGCTCAAGCGCCACCTCCGCTTCGGTCAGGGCAGCAGTTGCAGCCGCCAAAAGAGGTGCATTGCGAGCTTCAGTGTCCAGGGGAATGGACATGCCAATGCGAAACGTGTTGCGATACGGGGCGCCCGTGACATCGCGATCAAATCTCGCAGCCGCAGAAATTCTGGGGTTGTCTCTGCGAGTGCGCACAAGCAACTCAAGCCGATTTTGCGCCACTGAGACGGCTTCGCGCGCCACCTGCAAGGCCGGATGTGCGCTCGTCAAGACAGGTACGGCAGTTGCTTCCATCAACGCCCCGACCTTGACGCTACCGGTCAACCGCTTGAGATCCAGGGATGCCGAATCCAGTTGCGCTTGCGAATCCATGAAGGCGGCCTCAGCCGCGAGGGTATCGGCGTGTGCCAAAGCAAGATCGACGGGTGCGAGATCGCCGGCATGGACCCTTCGCTTCACATCCGCTTGCAGCGCGCGCGCGCTGTCCAACTGTTTCTGTTTCAAACGAATTTGCGTGCTCGCTCGCTCAAGCGCCCAGGCCGCTTCACGCACTTGTCCCGCCAATTTCAACCTTTGGAGTCGCAGTTCGGCATTCAGCATGGCCCGCTCCCGGAGCAAAACACGTTGCTGAGCCTCGCGCTGTCCGGGCAACCAAATGGGTGCAGACAGTCCCGGCTCGATCTCGTTGCGGCCAAATTGACTGGTCCGCGTCGTGCCGGGCAAGGCAATTCCGGAAGGCAAATCTCGACGAACATCAAACCCCAAACTGGGGGCACCGGGAAACAAGGCCTGATTGGCCATGACCTTGGCATCCAGTTCCGCATCACGCGCTGAGTTCACCCGGTCCAGACGGCTCAGGTTCAAGGCCTGCCGATGCAGTTCAGCCAAGTCGGGCGCAACAGCAAAGTGCTGCGCCGCAACCGATTCGTTCGTCGGGACAAGAACCGATTGAGCCAACGCTCCCGAAGAAACGAAGGCGAGTAAAAAAATGAATCTCATGGATTCCCACAGGTTTTTTCCGTGAGGACAACGGCCTATGCAGCAGCATTGCAAAATGAAGATGCAATGAACAAAGGCACCGAGCGGACGTCACGTTAGAACGCGCGGCGGCATTACAAATCAATCTGACGAAGTGAAATGCCCGTTGGGGTCAGGCATGCGATATCCGTGGCGGTCGAAACGGACCACTGGTGGTGTGGGACAACAGGGCCGGAGCTAAAGAACCATGCATCCCGCCAGCCAACGGGACCAGGTCAAATGAAACGGTTTGCATTGGCAATGAAACCACAAGATGGCAACAACCATCCAGGTGAGCAGATCCATGCGCTCCACAATGATCATCAGATGTCGATGCCGATGAATCACCTGCGACCTGATCTGCACCAGAGTCCGCATGGTTCATGTGCTGATGGACAGATGGGTGTGCATCCGGATGGGGAACATGGCCATCCATCCATGTAACTGCGTGACCGACCATGCCCACGAGACCGCAGGGCATGTTGGTCGCTGCCTGCAAGGATTGCAAAGGAAGCAGCAATGAAAAGACAAAAGCCAGCAATAGGCGCATGATCCGGATTTTAATGGAACAAGCCCAAAATATCAAAAAGGGTTCAATGTGTGCTCAAAGCATGAATTGGATCAACCCCTGACCAGTCAGGAAGTAAGGGTTTTTGGGCGTTGAGGGCGACCCAATCGATAAATCAACACAATGGACCCATGCACGAAATCAAGCAAAGTACGGGTTTCAATGACAAGCTGACTGTTTTCTTTGACGGGGGATGTCCGGTTTGTCGTGCGGAAATCAAGACGTATCAAAAAGCGGATGTCCATCAGCATGTGGCTTGGATCGACATCAGCCAGTGCGCTGATTCCGAATTGGGCCCGCAATTGAATCGATCCGATGCACTGGCCAGGCTTCATGTCCGTCAATCGGATGGGCGTTTGGTTTCTGGCGCACGAGCTTTTGTCCAGATATGGTCGGCACTGCCTCGATGGAGATGGTTATCGATGACGGCGCGGATACCCGGTTTGATTCATTTGATGGAACTCGCATACGTTGCTTTCTTGCGCATCAGACCGTTGTGGAGACAGAGCAAACACCCCGGATGAGGTTGTGGATTTCAAGTTTTGGACTTGGAGGGTCAGTTTTGGATGGGGTACGGCTGTGCATCCGGCCAGATGGATTTAACCTTGGAGGCATCAAGCATGGACATGAACGATGAACGTTGTTGCGGCTCTGGAACTTGCATCATCAATGCGGAAGGTTTTTGCTGGTGCGGGCAGCGCTGGGATGGCCAATCCATGTGTTTTCCAGACCGGGAGGCGCCAATCACCTTTGCATCCAATGAGCAGGAAAAAGCCCGCACCGATCAAGCCAATGATTGAAGTGCCGCCCCCTTGATGCAGTCAGATTGCTGATTCATGGGACGGCCCGCTGGACGCGAAAGCCAACATTTCTCAGTTGCGCCAGGCAGGTAATTGCCAGTTGCGCCAAAGCGCCAGGCCGCGCAGTCCGGCCGTGATGCACACACAGGAGACCCATACCGCCCAGTCAGGTGCACTGGCTTGCCAAAGAGCCACATAGATCCAGCCGCCCAAAAAAGCGCATACCGCGTATGGGCGATGGTCATGAAAAGCAGACGGTATTTCGTTGCACACGACATCGCGCAACACACCGCCAAACACGCCGGTCAATACGCCCATGAGAACAGCCACCACGGGCGGCAGGCCCATCAAGAGCGTTGATGCACGCCTGTGGCCGCAAACAGCCCCAGACCCAAGGCGTCGGGCCATTCGATGGCCTTGCTGGTGAACTTAAAAATGGCGGTGCCGCAAAAAGAACATGGCCAAAACACACAGCGCCAATACACCCCACAGGACTTCGATGTTCTGAACCCAAAAGAATGGCCGCTTGTCCAGCAATACGTCGCGCAAGGTGCCACCACCGAAAGCCGCCAGAAACCCCACCACGCATACGCCCACGGCGTCTAGGCGCTTGTCTGCAGCCTTCATGATGCCGGAAAGCGCAAATGCTGCGGTGGCAGCCAACTCGACCAGCAGGCGCAAGGTTTCGCCCCGATTTTGAACAATTGTCATTTTTAATATGATCCTGTTACAGCATCCGCCTCAATGAAACATTTCAAATGAACCGGCCAGAGCATGTGAACAAAATCATGGCTGCAGGCGCTTGGCAATGGATGCCGCATTTCTCACGGTCCACGGTGCTCAGCCAAGAGTCAACTTTGACTGACCTCATTTGAACTTTGCTGACGATGCCTCTGACAACGTTGTCCAGTATATTGTGCTGCTGTTACCGTGAGAATGGCATTCTTCAGGCAACGCGTCATGTTCAGCTCACCCCGCCCCATGTTCAACAGAGGTCAGCGCAAGATAGGCTGGGTCATCTCGGCGCCCGACCATCGGTGACGAAACCGATTCTGACAAACCCCGCACGCTGGGCGGCGGTCATGGCCATGACCACCCTTTCATAAGGCACCTGTTTGTCACCCCGAATGTAGAGTTGCGGTTGAGGATCCATGGCGGCATGTTCGCGCAAGTTGCTTTCCAGCGCGTTTTGCTCAACCGGATGCGTGCCCAAAACAAATTGTCCCTGAGCATCGACAACCAGATGCAGGCTCTTGGGCGGGGGATGATCCCTGACGCTGCTGACCTTGGGCAGTTCAACCTTGACCGCATGTTGCACCACGGGGATGGTGATGATGAAGATGATCAACAGCACCAGCATGACATCCACCAAAGGCGTCATGTTGATCTCGCTCATGATTTCGTCGTTGTCGCGCATCTCAAATGACATGGTCTTGCTCCCGGATCAGCCGTGCGCGGCGGATGCGTTTGAAGTGATGCGCGCACCAGTGACGTAGTAGGCGTGCAGATCGTGTGCAAATCGGTTCAGCCGAGCCATGATGAACTTGTTGCCACGCAGCAGTGCGTTGTAGCCCAAGACAGCCGGAATGGCCACGGCAAGACCCAAACCGGTCATGATCAGTGTCTCGCCAATCGGACCGGCAACAGTTTCGATGCTGGCGCTGCCGTTCATGCCAATACTCACCAGTGCATGATAGATGCCCCAAACGGTTCCAAACAGTCCGACGAAGGGGGCGGTCGATCCAATGGACGCCAATATAGCCAGGCCGTTTTGCAGCCTTGAGGCATGGTCATCGATGGTGTTGCGCAAGCTTCGGGTGATCCAGTCACTGACATCCAGGCGGTCATGCAACTGTTTTTGAGCGGCTTGGTGATGCTCGGTGGCTTCCCGTCCGGCCTGAGCCAGTGTGTGGAACAAATCATCCGGCCTTTGACTGAGCAAGGCCAAACCATCGGCCAAACTGCTGCTGTGCCAGAACTGCTCGCTGCCCAGTGCGCTTTGTTTGTGTCGCCAAACATCGAGCGCCTTGAGCACGATGACGATCCAACTGACGACCGACATGGCGATCAGAGCCATCAGGATCAAGCGGGTAACGGCGTCACCCTGCATCCAGATGTTGGAGAGGCCAAAAGTGTTGGACATGATGAGTATTCCTTTGAATGAAAAAAATGGGGCCGGACGATGTGGCGAAGATCAGTCCAGCACAAAACGAACGGGCACGTTGAACCACATGGCTTCGGCAACGCCGGCACGTTTGCCGGGCACATAACGCCAGCGTTTGACGGTATCCAACGCCGATTCATCCAGTCGCGGGTAACCGCTGCCGGTGCGGATTTCGGCCTGTTCGGCGCGGCCTTCGGCGTTGATGAAGACCCGCACCACCACCGTGCCCTGCTCGCCCAATCGCTTGCTCATGCGCGGGTAAGCCGGAGCCGGGTTGTTGAGGTAATCCGCATCCGATGAAGGAAGCGCCAGCGCAGCATGGGAGGTGCCGGGGTTGGAACGAGGCTGGTCCGCAGCGGCAGTTGCGGCGGCAGTTGCAGCGGCAGTTGCAGCGGCAGTTGCAGCGGCAGTTGTAGCGGCAGTTGCAGCGGCAGTTGCAGCGGCAATAGTCGCAGGGTTCGAGTTTGCGGGCGAGATAGAAGCTGCCTGGGTGGGCGCCGGCTGGGTTTTCACTGTCACTGGCTTGAGCGGTTCGGTTGAAGTCCTGGGTTGAACCTTGACCACCATAGGTTGGGCGATGACCACCCCAGATGCTGTGGCATCGGTCACCACGCTGGCCAATATCACGCTCTCAACCTCGGTCATTGGTGGCGCACTGATGCGCAAACCCTGACTGAGCAGCCAGGCCAGACCCGCATGTGCCAGCAAAACAGCACCTGTCACAGCCCAGCTGCGGCTGCGGTGGATGCGATGGACGCACCGGAGCAGTTCGTGGGCGAGTGTGTTCATGCTGTTCGGTGAAGATGAGGGTGTGCTACCAGATGACACAGGTGATCCATGCCGATGTCCTGAACAGTGGCACAACCGCTGAGTGCCAATGTGATCTCGAATTCGTCGCGCAGCAACCGCAATACATGCGCCACCCCACGTGCACCGCTGTGGGCCAGACCGTAGAGGGCCGGGCGACCGATCAATGCCGCATTGGCGCCCAAGGCCAGGGCCTTGAACAGGTCGGTACCACGGCGAATACCGCCATCGACCAGAACCACTGCATCCTCTCGAACACCACGCACCGCATCCACGATCAGGGGCAACAACTCGGCGGTGGCCGGTACGGTGTCGAGCACGCGGCCGCCGTGGTTGCTGACGATGACGCCTGCAGCACCGATGTCCAGGGCCTGGCGCGCATCCTGAGGGTGGGTGATGCCTTTGAGCAGAACCGGCAGGCAGGTTTGAGCGATCAACCACTGCACATCTTCCCAGCGAGGGGCAGCGTCGGCCAGACCTGCACACAGACCCTGACCGGGCTCAGTGCTTTGAGCCGGCCAGTGCACGGCGCGAACGCCGTCGGGCAAAGGCATGCCGTGGCGTCGCTCGCGATCGCGCACGCCATGCACCGGCGCATCAACCGTCAGAACGATGGCGTGATAACCAGCATCCTCCACATCCGAAAGCAGGGCTTGGGTAAAGCCCCGGTCGGGCTGCCAGTACATCTGGAACCACAAAGGACCGTGCTCGTGGTCTTGCAAAAAACTCGCCGCCACCGCCTGCAGCGGTGTGCTGCTTTGCTGCGACAGCACAAGCCCGCAGCCTTGCGCTGCCGCCGCCATGGCCATGCCTGCTTCGCCATGGTGATGGGCCCAGCGCTGGTAGGCCATGGGCGCCACCAGCAACGGGAATGCCCACTCAGCCCCCAACAAGCGGCAACGGGTGTGACCCCCGCGCAGGTCGCGCAACACGCGTGGACACAGGCCCCATGCCTGCCAAGCGCTGAGGTTGCGCCGCAAACTGACTTCATCGGCCGCGCCGCCACTGAAATAGGCCCAGGCCGCATCGCTCAGAGCGGCCTGAGCCGCTTGCTCGTGATCATGCAGGGTCAAGATGTTCTCGTTCATCGGTGATCTCCCCACTCAGGTCCGCGCCCACTCGCGCAGGAGGTTGTGGTAGACCCCCGTGAGTGCGGTGGTTTCAGGTGATTCTCCCAATTGCTCGCGCAAACTCAGCAGGTTCGTGTCCAGGTCGAACAGGATGCGACGCTGTTCGTCCGAGCGCACCATGCTCTCGATCCAGAAAAAGCAGGCCAGGCGCTGGCCTCGCGTGACGGGCGTGACCTCGTGCAGCGAATGGCCGGGATAGAGCACGGCATGACCGCCCGGCAACTTGACGCGATGCACCGCATCCCGGTCTTGGGCACAGAGTTCACCCCCCTCGTATTCGTCAGGCTCGTTGAGGAAAACCGTGCAAGACAGATCCGTGCGCACACGCTCGCCATCCGAGCGCAGGCGCACGGCATTGTCAATGTGCATGCCGTAGTGCGGAAACTCCGGGGTATAGCGGTTGATGCGGGGCGTGAATACCTTGAGTGGCAGAGCAGCCGAAAAAAAAGTGCCAGACTCATCCAGACCGCTCAGCACCCACTGGCGAATCTGCACCGCGACAGGGTGTTCATGGGGCAATTGCAAATTGTCCTTGACGCTTCGAGCCTGCGAACCAGCGCTCTCGCGCCCATCGGTCCATTCGGACTCAGGCAGGGCGAGCAAGAGAGCTCGGGCCTGTTGCACCTTCTCGGGGCTGAGCAATTCGGGCAGGATGCGGATCATGGATGTCAAAGGCCTCAGAAGCGGTAGGACCCGGTCAGTTGTGTCAGGCGACCGGCACCAGGGACGTAATGGGCCGGATACAGCATGTCGGCATAAAGTTTGTTGGCGACATTGCTGACATTGAGCTTGAAGGTCAGTTCATCGCTGTGGATGTACTCGGCCATCAGGTCGCCCACGACAAAGGCGGGCACCTCGAATTCCGAACGCAGGGGTTTTTGTTTCCCGCGAAATGTGAGACCCCACCCCACACGCCATTGGCTGTCGATGCGGTAGGTGTTCCACAGCGTACCGCTGTATTGCGGGATCAGGGCCGGTCGGTCACCCGGGCGCTCACCCGCTGCACCCTGCGTGCACTGTCCCGAAGTCGGGCAAGGTGCGGCTTGGGTGACTTTGGCGTCCGGCATCCAGGCGAAAGAGCCAAAGACTTCCCACATCGGGGTCAAACGGCCCGCCAAGTCAATCTCAAAGCCGCGCACGTAGCGCTCGCCACTGAGCACATTCACAGGGAGCAGTGGATCGGTGTTTCGCTCGTTTTTCTTGACCCCGTGAAAAAGAGCCAAGCGCGTGGTGAATCGCTTGTCGGCACTGTCCAGTTTGGCACCCAGCTCCATGTTGACGGACTGCTCAGGCGGCGTGGAAGCATTCGCCGCACTCAGCGAATAGGTGTCACCGGATGTATTGAATGAAGTCCCGTAGGAAAAATGGTATGACTGCAGACTGTCGGGCTGAAACAGCACACCCGCGCGCTGACTCCACTCCCCGACCTTCATGCGATAACTGGTTTTGGCACCATTGGACTGCTCAGCGTTGGCGGGTGCAGCAAACTGATCGTAGTCCCCATTGAGTCGGTCGTAACGCAAGCCTGCGAGCACCTTCCACTTGGGCGCGATCTGCATCAGATCCTGGGCATAGGCGCCCCAACTGGTTGAGGCGTACTGGTTGTTGACACGCAGGACGCGGGTGTCTTCCGGGTACCAGGCGCCGTCATTGGGGGTGCCAATCAGGGTTGTGCCTTTGGTGATGTCCACCCCGCCTTGTGCTGCAGTGCGTGCGGCATAGACCGTCTTGTCTTCAGTGGCCACATCCACGCCTGAGAGCCATTGGTGCTTGAACCCCAAAGCCTCAAACCGATGGCTGAAGTCGCTTTGGGCATGCAGCGTGTTCATGTTCTGGATCTTGAGGTGCGTGCCCCGAGTGAGCACGGTCGGCGGCCCAAAGGTCTCCAGACTGGCCGCTGTCCCGCCTTGCAGCGTGGCGTCACCCAGTCGGATGGCGCCTGTGCGCTGATCCCGGGCATAACTGCCTTTGCGCACCACGGTGCGCAGTTCACTGTCCCCACCCATGCGGCGGGTGTGCGCCAAAGTCATGTAACTGGCGCTGCCGTGGTTGCGATCGCTCACAGCACCGTAATAAGCCGTTGGATCCAGGGGCAGCAAGGTGGTTGCCGTGACTGGCGAGGTGGGCGTCGGCCGGATGAAGGGCATGCCGTAATTGATGCCGTTCCTGTTATCCAGATGGTATAAGCCAACGAGGAATTCATCGCGCTCACCGATGCCCCAGCGGTAGGCCGCTGCAACCCCCTCCTTGTCCAAACGCGACCCTGCGCCGTTGTTGTCGGCCTTGGTCTTCATGACGGACAAGCGCAGCGCAGCGCCCTCCCCCAAAGTTTTGTTGAAATCGCCGACGAGGCGTGTGTGATTGTGCGTGCCCAGGGTCAGATCAATTTGGCTTTCGTCCATCAGGCGCGGGGTCTTGTTGACCTGATTGACCGCACCGCCGGTCGATCCACGGCCAAAGAGCATCGAGGCCGATCCGCGCAGCACCTCGAGCCGATCCAGGTTAAAGGTGTCACGCTCATAGAAAGCAGGGTCGCGCACGCCATCGGCGAACACGTCACCCGCAGCCTGCAGAGAAAAGCCGCGCAGGCGGATGTCCTCCTCGCCGCCCTCGGCCGCCAAAAAGCTGATGCCGGCGGTGTTCTTGAGCGCTTCTTTGACCGTCTCCAGATTGCGGTCATCGATCAATTTCTCAGTGACCACGGTCACCGATTGCGGGATGTCCCTCAGCTGTTGCTTGCCCTTGCCAATCCGGGTTTCGGTGACCCGCACACTGTTTTTGCCTTCTGCGATGTCGGCATCGAGTTTGTCCTTCACCGTGACCGTCTTGAGGGTTTTTTCAATCGGCAAATTTTGTGCCTGAGTTGGAGCCACAGCACCGACGGTGCCGGCCAGCATGACGGCGGCCAAGGGCAGGAATTTTTGCGCGGGGGATGGTGAGTTCGGTGTATTCATGAATGTCAATGCAACAGCTGCCCATCCTCAGGCCGCGCGGGCTGAGACTTAGGCTGGCGAAAGTTTTGAAATTGGCTCGAAAGCGGGGTCGGATAGGCGATGTGCGCCTATCCGTTTTCAGGCTTCACTTGAAACCCACTCGATCGAGCATTTGCTGGACTTTGATCTGATTCATGCCCACAGCGCTGATGGGCACCATTTCGCTCTTGAAACTCCCCCCGGACATGGCTTTGAGTGCGGGGTTGTCGATGCTGACGCCCTTGGCGGCAGGCCACTCGTTATTGCCGTTGGCAAAATGATTCTGCGCCGAAGGACTGGCCAAATACTCCAAAAACTTGACGGCGTTTTCCGGATGCTTGGCATTCTTGGCCACTGCACCGCCAGCGATGTTCAGGTGCGTGCCCCAGCTCGATTGGTTGGGGAAAACCACGCCCACCTTTTCGGTCACAGCCTTGTCAGCCGGGTTGCTCGAGCGCATCAAGCGCGCCAAGTAATAACTGTTGGTGACTGCCACCCCGCATTCACCGGCTGCCACGGCCTTGATTTGATCGGTGTCACCGCCTTTGGGGGTGCGCGCCATGTTTGCCACCACCCCCCGCAGCCAGTCTTCGGTCTTTTGCGGACCCAAATGTTCGGCCATCGAACCGAACAGGCTCAGGTTATAGGGGTGCGAACCGGAGCGGATGCAGAGCTGCCCTCTCAATGAGGCATCGGCCAGTTTTTCGTAGTTTTCGACATCGGTTTTTTTGAACTTCAGCTTGTCGTAAACGATCACTCGGGCTCGGGTGGACAGACCGAACCAGGCGACCCCGCCGTTGTCGGCTGGTTTGGCCCTTAGATTGACCGGAATGGCCTCTTCCAGCACCTTGGACTTGATGGGCAAGAACAAGCCATCAACCTCAGCGCGCCAAAGCCGTGCCGCATCGACCAGCAAAATGACATCGGCCGGCGAAGCCGCCCCTTCAGCCTTGAGGCGAGCCAAAATGCCAGCATCATCGGCATCTACACGGTTGATCTTGATGCCGGTGGCCTTGGTAAAGTCGCTGTACAGGGCTTCATCGGTCGGGTAATGACGAGCCGAGTAAAGATTAATCACTTTGTCCTGTGCCATGGCGCCCAGACAGACGCCGCCCAACAGGGTCGAAACGATGAGTTTTGAGAACGGGTTCATTGCACCTCCTGAGTCAGATGCGCTAATGATACCCATTATCATTACCAAAATCAAGTCAGATGATAATTATTTTTATTTGAGGCCAACCAACAAGCTGCATCGACCCGGATCAGGCCTCGCACCCGCACTGACATGATCACCCTCGCCCACACCCGAGCGGGCACCGAAGATCAATCCCGTTCCGGGCTGTACGCACTGTGCAATTTGACCTGCCGGTGGGCCCGCCTGCGCATGCGAATGTTGAGCAACTCAACCCCCAAAGAGAAAGCCATGGCAAAGTAGACATAGCCCTTGGGGACATGGTGATCAAAACCCTCCGCGATCAGTACCACCCCCACCACCACCAGGAAAGACAAAGCCAACACTTTGATGGTGGGGTGATCGGAAACGAAGCGTCCGATGGGCCCCGCAAAGATCAACATCAGCACCACAGAGACGATCACCGCTGCGACCATCACCCGCAGGTCGTCGACCATACCCACAGCCGTGATGATGGAGTCCAAAGAGAACACCAGATCGATGATCATGATCTGCACGATCACGGCGGCAAAGCTGGCTTTGACTGCCGCCGAAGCATGCCCGTCTTCACCTTCAAGACTGCCGTGAATTTCGGTGGTGCTCTTCCACACCAGAAACAAGCCCCCTCCGATCAGAATCAGGTCGCGACCTGAAATTTCATGACCCAGCAGTGTGAATAAAGGTGCCACCAGTCCGACGATCCAGGCCAGCAAAAAAAGCAGACCCAGGCGCATGAACATCGCCATGAAAAGCCCCAGTCGCCTGGCCAGTTCGCGTTGCTGTTGCGGCAGTTTGTCGACCAGAATCGAGATGAAAATCACGTTGTCTATGCCCAGCACCAACTCAAGCAACGTCAGAGTGATGAAGGCCATCCAGGCTTGGGGACTGCTCAGTAATTCCATCATGATCGCCCTTTGTCAATTTAAACACATGCACAGTGTATGGAGGGTACAGGTTCTCGGAGGATTTTTTCAGAAATAGCCGTTCCTGCCGAATGGCTCTATCCACGGCCTTGCCATTATTGGGTTCGCTGCCATGACCAAGCGGGTTTGATCGGCTCGGCAAAGCGCATGGCGTGCAAAAGACCTCCTGTTTGCTGCATGCTCGTTTTGGCGCAATGTGGGCAGGCTGAAAAGCCCTGCGTGTCGGTGCCTTAAGCCACTGGCTCTGGGCATCACGGTCAAAGGTCGAAACGGTCTGCGTTCATGACCTTGACCCAAGCGGCCACGAAGTCTTTCACAAACTTCTGGCGATGATCGTCCTGCGCGTAGACCTCAGCATATGCGCGCAGAATGGCGTTTGAGCCAAACACCAGGTCCACACGGGTAGCGGTGAAGCGGGTGGCTCCGCTCGCGCGGTCAACGATGTCGTAGCTGTTGCGACCGGTGGGCTTCCAGCTGTAGGACATGTCCGTCAGGTTGACGAAGAAGTCGTTCGTCAGCGCGCCCGGACGGTCGGTGAAGACGCCGTGCTTCGCACCACCGTGATTGGTACCCAGCACGCGCATACCCCCCACCAACACCGTCATCTCTGCAGCTGTCAGCCCCATGAGTTGGGCGCGATCCAACAGCAACTCCTCCGGCTTGACGACATAGTGCTTCTTTTGCCAATTGCGGAAACCATCGGCCAGGGGTTCCAGCACCTCGAAGGATTCGGCATCGGTCTGTGCCTGCGTGGCATCACCTCGCCCAGGGGCAAATGGCACCTGAACGTTGAAACCCGCAGCCTTGGCTGCTTGTTCAATGCCTACGCTACCGCCGAGCACGATCACATCGGCCACGCTGGCACCGGTGTCGGCAGCGATCTTCTCGTAGACCGCCAGCACCTTGGACAGGCGGGCAGGCTCGTTGCCTTCCCAGTCTTTCTGGGGTGCCAGGCGAATGCGTGCGCCGTTGGCGCCGCCACGGTGGTCAGAACCGCGATAGGTGCGGGCGCTGTCCCAGGCGGTGCTCACCATCTCGCTGACAGACAATCCAGCAGCATCGATCTTGGCCTTCACGGCGGCCACGTCATAGGTCTTGTTGCCTGCGGGCACTGGGTCTTGCCAAATCAGGTCCTCAGCCGGCACCTCGGGGCCGATGTAGCGCGTCTTGGGCCCCATGTCGCGGTGGGTGAGCTTGAACCAGGCACGGGCAAACACATCGTCGAAGTACGACTGATCCTTGGCGAACCGCTCCGAGATTTTGCGGTACTCGGGGTCCACCTTCATCGCCATGTCGGCATCCGTCATGATCGGCAAGCACTTGATGGAAGGATCTTCCGCATCAGGCGGCATGTCTTCGGGCTTGATGTTGATGGGCACCCATTGCCATGCGCCAGCGGGGCTCTTGGCGAGTTCCCAGTCGTAATTCAACAGCAGCTTGAAGTAGCCGTTGTCCCACTGGGTGGGGTTGGTCGTCCAGGCGCCTTCAATGCCGCTAGTGACTGTGTTGCGGCCAATGCCACGGGTTTTGTGATTCATCCATCCAAAACCCTGCTCTTCGAGGCCAGCGCCTTCGGGCGTAGGCCCCAAATGGGCGGCGTCGCCGTTGCCGTGTGCCTTACCGACCGTGTGGCCTCCAGCGGTCAACGCCACGGTTTCCTCGTCGTTCATGGCCATGCGGGCAAAGGTCACGCGCACGTCATGGGCGGTCTTGAGGGGATCGGGCTTGCCATCCACGCCTTCAGGATTCACATAAATCAAGCCCATCATGACGGCAGCCAATGGGTTCTCCAGGTCACGCTCACCGCTGTATCGGCTGCCTTCTCCGCCGCTCTTGGCCAGCCATTCTTTTTCAGAGCCCCAGTAAATGTCTTTTTCCGGATGCCAAATGTCTTCGCGACCGAAGGCAAATCCGAATGTCTTGAAGCCCATGGACTCATAGGCCACGTTGCCTGCCAGGATGATCAGGTCAGCCCAGCTGACCTTGTTGCCGTATTTTTTCTTGATGGGCCACAACAGCCGGCGGGCCTTGTCGAGGTTGCCGTTATCAGGCCAGGAATTCAGGGGCGCGAAGCGTTGATTACCGGTACCCGCGCCACCGCGTCCATCAGCCACGCGATAGGTGCCCGCAGCATGCCAAGCCATGCGGATCATGAGTCCGCCGTAGTGCCCCCAGTCGGCAGGCCACCAAGGCTGGCTGCAGGTCATGAGTTCGGTCAGATCCTTCTTGAGGGCCGCCACATCCAGCCTCTTCACTTCCTCACGGTAGTTGAAGCCATGCAGCGGATTGGTCTTCGTGTCGTGCTGGTGCAGGATGTCCAGGTTCAATGATTCCGGCCACCAGGCTTGAGCCAAGTTGGCATGGCTGGCGTTGGAATTGGCGCCATGCATGATTGGGCATTGATCGATACCACCTTGTTCGCTCTTCATCACATGCTCCTTCTGCGGTTGTTTGATTGAGATTGAACGCTCCTCATGATATTAATATTTTTTAATGACTATTTTCCATGAAAATATTCAATTCATGTTGCTTACTCCATTTGCAAACTTGGGCAAAACTCTGTCTCAGAGCCGTCAACCCCTTGAGCATGTCGCTCTGCATGATGGTCTCGTTGACGAGCTTTTAAAGGGTGAAGCGCTCAACACAGCGTTGGGCCTCAGCCTCATGGCAAGAGAGAGCCATGGTTGAATGTCTTGCCAATAAGCCGGGACAAGCGACCTGGGTGAAGAAAAAATCTGCCTGATGTTTTGCCGGCAGCGATGACTGTCATCGCTGTTAAAATTGGACCGTCACAGGGGAGTAGCCTCTCTTCGGCACAGAGGCTTGCGTCAACACACTTGTCCCGCAGGACATGGCGCAAGCGGTTTTCATGCTTGGCAAGACCTTTGACCACGATGCCTCCGTTTTTTCCGGCCGGGGAAGTGTTGTGGTCACCCGTCTTTGAACCGGCCCCTTCATCACCATGGAATCTCTTTTGATCTCGACCAGTGTTGTTGCTCTGGCCGAAATTGGGGACAAAACTCAATTGCTGGCTTTCATCCTGGCCGCGCGATTCAAAAAACCCCTGCCCATCATCCTTGGCATCCTGGCTGCCACCGTCATCAATCATGGTTTGGCTGGTGCACTGGGGGCCTGGATCACGTCGAGCATCAGCCCTGAGGTGCTTCGCTGGGTGCTGGGCGCCTCGTTCATCGGCATGGCGATCTGGACCCTGATTCCCGACAAGATCGAGGAAGAGGAAACGCAAGTCGCGCAGCGTTTTGGCATCTTCGGTGCGACTTTCATGACCTTCTTTCTGGCCGAAATGGGAGACAAAACCCAGATCGCGACGATCGCCATGGCGGCTCACTATGGCGCGCCCTTGATGGTGGTGATCGGCACGACCCTGGGCATGCTGATCGCAGACGTACCCGCAGTTTTTGCCGGTGACAAACTGGCCAACAAAATCCCGATGAAGCTGGTGCACACGATCGCGGCGGCAGTCTTTGCGGCATTGGGTCTAGCAACCCTGATGGGAGCCGGCGCCAAATTTGGATTCTGACGATTGATTCTGAAGGGGTATACCAAACCGGGATCAATCAATCGTTTGCCTGTCAGGTTTACCCCGTAACTTGAGTCGGAGGTATTTGATCCAACGACTGCTTATGGCGGGGGACTGTCATTGCGCCGGACAACCATACTTGAAGATGACAGGAAAGATCCTGTACCGGCTCAAGGAGATCGAGGCCTACGAGGAAACTTGCTCATCCCCGTTAATGGGGCAGAGCTGAGCTGGCGGGGCAACAGCAACTGTACAAATAACTTGCTCAGGTCAAAAAGCATCGTTTTTTTGGTGGGGTTGGGGATTCGAACACCGATCGCCCTCCATAGACCGGCAGACTCATGGGGTACAGAGCCAAATTTGGCGCAGATATTCAATAACCTTTTTTGTATAACTCTTAAATTCATCGCCATTTGTAAAGAGAGATAGGCGATGCAACTGAGGGTGAACAAAAAAGCGGTCGAAGTGCCATCTCAATGGCGCGAAGAAACACTTCTTCAGGTCCTGCGGGAGTCGTTGGGACTGGTGGGTACCAAATTTGGATGCGGCGCCGGACTGTGCGGCGCCTGCACGGTACTCATGGATGGTGAGCCGGTCAGGAGTTGCCTGGTGCCTGTGTCTGCGGCAGCAGGAAAGGACATCCAGACAGTGGAAGGACTGGCACCCCAGGGCCAGCTGCATCCAGTACAGCAAACCTGGCTGAATGCAGGCATACCGCAATGTGGCTATTGCCAGTCCGGCCAGATCCTGGCCACTGTGGCGTTGCTTCGACGCAGCCCGCGCCCGACGGCCCAACAGATTGACCAAGCGCTGGTCGGACACCTTTGCAGATGCGGGACACAGCCCCGTGTGCGGCAGGCCATCGAACAGATGGCTAAGGCAGGAGGATGACCATGCCCATCCGCCGTCGAACCGTTCTGGGAGGTGTCGGGGCCGTGCTCAGCGTAGCCTTCCTGCCGGGCTGTGCCAGCTTCCCAGTCATCCCGAAACGCCCAGCACCGGATGCCCGCACCGGCCTGAGCTGGATCAGCCACCAATCGGGGGGCTACCTGCTGACCTTGCCGAGGGTGGAGATGGGCCAGAACATCGCCACAGCGCTGCAGCAGATCGCCTGCGACGAACTGGGCATCGCCCCGGATCGTCTGACCGTCCAGCTGCACACCACCCACAGCATCGAACGTGTGCGCGCCACCGTGGGCAGCGAATCCATCATGGACTTTGCCCTGCCGCTAGCCAGGGCCTGTGCCACCCTGCGGCAGGCCCTGCAAAACGGACAGACCGCCGGCAAACTGCAGGCGGTGGACTACCCTCGAGAGGAACTGCGGTCCTTGTCAGGACAAGGGACATGGGTGGGCCACTCTCCCGTGATGGCGCAAGGACTGGAGATCGTGACCGGACAGCCTCTGTATGCCAGCGACATCCGCCTGCCCGGCATGGTCTACGGGCGTGTCCTGCGCGCGCCAGTACCGCCCGAAATCCCGTCCCGACTGGCATCTTTTAATGAAGCTGCTGCACGCCAGGTATCGGGCTTTGTGGCGCTGGTGCGGCATCCGCTGCTCCAGATGGCTTCCAGCGAAGGCCTGGGCATCGTGGCCCGGACGCCGGGTGCCCTCGACAGGATCGAGCAGGCCCTCGATCTCCGCTGGTCTACGCAGGGCCAGACCGACCCACAGGCCATCGGACAGAACATCGCTGAGGCCATCGACATCGACCGGCGGATGGCGGCGCGCACTCGACGCGACAAATACGTCCACAAAGACACCCTGCCCGAGGGGCCGTGGGACCTGGACCTTCGTTTCGACATCCCGATCGCCGCACATGCGGCCATCGAACCGCGCGTGGCAGTGGCCCAGATCCTGCCTGATGGCTCCCTGGAAATGTGGGTGGGATCTCAGGATGTCTTCTACCAGCGTGATGTGGTGTGCCGCCGGCTCGGCCTGGCCGAAGACAAGGTGCGTGTACACGGCTGCCGTGTCGGTGGTGCCTTTGGCGGCAAGACCATCAGCACGGTCGAACTCGAAGCGGCTGTTTTGGCACATACATTGCAGAGGCAGGTCAAGGTGCAGTGGACACGGGCACAGGAATTTCTGCAGGCATTTCACCGGCCACCTTCGAGCCACAGGGTGCGCGCCCGCCTCAGAGATGGCCGCCTGGAGCACTGGGCGCACGACTTTGCCAGCAGCCACATCCTCTTCACGAGCGCAGTGGTGCCGGCCTGGATGCAGAAACTCACGGATGTCATCGGGGACGACGGTGTGGCGCGCGGTGCCGCCCTTCCCTACAGGACAAAAGCCTGGCGGACCGGATTTGATCTGGTCAGGCTGCCTGTGCACACCGGCCCCTGGCGTGGTCTGGGGGCGGGACCCAATGCTTTCGTGATCGAATCGGCCATCGACGAGTGCGCAAGGATCGCCGGTCTGGATCCGGTTGCCTTCCGGCTTCAGCACATCGAAGATCCACGCCTGAAGCGCGTGCTCGAGCAGGCCGTGGCCACCGCGCCCGCAGCCCCAGCGCCTTCCAAAGGGTTGCTACAGGGCCGTGGTGTGGCCTGCGGCATCTACAAGAAGACCAGTTACGCTGCCGTGGTTGCCGATGTGCAAGTGGACCCGCAAAGCGGCGAAGTCCAGGTGCTGCACATGCATTGCGCGCACGATTGCGGCAAGGTGGTGAACCCCGGACAGGTGCGGGCACAGTGTGAAGGCAATCTGGTGTGGGGGCTGGGCATGGTGCTGGTCGAAAGCTGGTCGGCCAATGTGCGCAACTTTGGCGATTCACCGATCCCCCGCATCACGCAGCTGCCGGGGCTGTCCGTGCAGCTGGTGGAACATGGCGAGCCGCCAACGGGCGCTGGAGAGACCGCCATCGTAGCGGCTGCAGCGGCCATTGCCAATGCCGTGCGCGTGGCCACCGGATGGCGGCTGCAACAATTGCCACTCGACACACAGGCACTTCAAACCCACCTCAAAGGACGCACTTGAGCACCGCAACGAAAGAAGACTTTGCCAGCGCCGCGATGGTCCGTGTCCTGCTCAGGGGCATGACCGCGCTGGGCCTGCGCACGCCTGCGGTGGCAGGAAACCTGCTGCCAGCCACCGTTCCGCTCGAGCTCAAGCGGGCGATCGTCCAGGCGGCGGTCGAGCAGGCCGGACTGGCCGTGCTTCCCTTGCTGGGCCGAGGCATGCGTGAGCTGGCGATGGAGCCCACCCACCTGGCCCTCACCGCAGGGCGCAGTGCCGGCGCCATGCTGGTGCGCTGGCAACGCCTGGAACGCTATATCCACTCCAGGCACAGAATCCACCTGCACGAAATCACGGTCAGCACCGCTCGGGTCAGCCATACACACAAAGACCATGGTCCGGCCCCTCTGGCCGCCGAGGACCTGGTGGTCTGTGGCGTTTTGTGTGCCTTGCTGGAGGCCAACGGCCTCGACCACGTCAGGGCCAGCGCTGCCGGTGTCGAGCTCTACCCGCAACCCGATCCTCAGCAGGTGCTGGGCTGCGTCCATCGGGCGCAGACAGGCACATGGCAATTCAGCTGGACCCCGCCTGGCGAGGCCGGGACAGGGCCGGACCTCGCCGTTTCGTGGGCGCTGGTGGCGCCACCTGGCTGGTCCCGTTTTGCGTTTGCGGTGGGTGACCAGATCGCCCGGCACCTGCCGGAACTCTTGTCGGTCGATGCTGCGGCGCAGGAAATGGGCATGACGCGCCGGACCTTTCAGAGGACACTCACCGCCGAGGGAACGAGTCACCAGCAGATCGTCTCGGAGGTGCGGTTCAGACTGGCCGGATGGCATCTCTTGCAGATGGACATGCCGATTGCCGAAGTCGGCTTTGTATGCGGCTACTCCGACCAGGCCCATCTGACACGCGAGTTCAACCGCCGGGTAGGTGTTCCACCAGCTCGCTATAGAAGCTTGTTCACCGCAAATTGAGTGGAATCCTCTGTTCAAAGTGTGATCGTGAATGCGCCACCCACCGTTAATGGGGAGCAGCTTTAATGGGGAACACCCTAAAAGGATTGCTGGCGGCCAAAAGGGATTGTTTAACTAACTCGCTCAGTTTTTAGTCCCCCCTGTTTTTGGTGGGGTCGGGGTTTCTAACTCGTAGCTTACCCGTTGGACGTTCAAAAATTCAGAGTTCATGGTAACATTCGTCGATGCGCTTAGACTTATCAACAGAAAAGAAATGACCACCTCAAAGGCGTGGACCCTTGATGACGTGGCCAAGACTTTTCGCGCGTGCGAGAGCCTGTTCCACGCACTGGGTGATCCTGCTCGGCAACAGATCGTCTTGCTGCTGGCCGAGCATGAACGCTTGAATGTCAACCAGATCACCGACCTGATGCATCTCTCACGCCCCTCCATCTCTCATCATCTGAAAGTGCTTAAAG
>JACCEB010122213.1_pt1 | contig 63864 bp, 38 predicted proteins | sample 7454761 | NCBI WGS metagenome assembly JACCEB01 (sample SAMN15323454, study PRJNA562643) | freshwater metagenome | isolation source: river surface water | place: USA:Blue River Watershed | collected 2017-08-18 | reverse complement strand
TCGGCACGGGCTTGTCGATGAAGGCACCGCCGAAGTTGTAGTCCTCCGATTCGATCACCAGCACGCTGCTGGTGAAGGTGTCGAAATCCAGACGCTCACGCGTGGTGAGCCCTCCGGCATCGGTGACCTCGAAGACGGCGGTGTAGTTTTTGTTGGCCTCGAGCTTCGAGAAACTGGCGGAGCGATTGCCACCCGAACCGGACACGGTCAGGCCGTTGGCCTTCGTGTAGCGGGTGCCATTGAGCACCAGCGCGACACTCTCGTCATTGAGGGCGGCATCATCGGCCACCTTGAAGGAAACCCCCGTGGAGGCCGGCAGGAAGTTGGAGAACTTGACCGGCGTGAAGTCCGACAAGATCGGGGCGACATTGGCCTCGACCGGCGCTGCGGCCGCGACGGCGTTGTCGTAGATGGCCTGATAGGGGTTCTCAGGCGCCCCCTTGTCGAAGTCCTGATACAAGTAGAGCGTGAAATAACCGCCCGTGATGTAGGGCGCGGACGGGTCGTCCTTGCCGGCCACCAGCACGTCGGCCGCGGCGGTGTCCACCACCGTCTTCTCCCAGATCACCGCGTTGTTGGCCTCCTTGTCGAGGACGCGGGCCTGGATGATCACACTGCCGTCCCGCACGGTCAGGGTGAGGTTCAGGGTGATGTTGTCCTGCTTGAGGTTGGCGGCCGTTCCATCGTCGGCCACGAAGTACTTGTTGATGCCCTTGGTGATGAGGATGTCGGTCGTGGACTTGGCCAGACCATACCCGCCCAGGGTTCCCGGAGAATTGGCCGTCGGGATGAACGCCAGGATGGCGAAGGAATCCTTGCCTCCGCCCTTGATCACGTCGGCGCTGAAGGACACCCGTTCGCCTTCGCTCAGCGTGAAGACTCGCGACGTCTTCTGGCTGGCGCTGAAAATGGACTGGCCGGCCGGCGGTTGGACGAACTGGAACTGTCCACCCGATTCGGTGGGCAGGCCGAAGCCAGGCACAAAGGTGAAGTCGGTCCAACCGGCCTTGGTGTTGTCGTCGAAGTCGTCCAACACCGCCTCGTCGGTGACGAAGACCTCGGCGTTGTCGTAGATCGCCTGGTACGGATTCTCCGGCGCCCCTTTGTCGAAGTCCTGATAGAGGTAGAGGGTGAAGTAGCCCGAGGTAATGTAGGGCGCGGCCGGATCATCCTTGCCGGCCACCAGGACGTCGGCCGAGGCCGTATCCACGACGGTCTTCGCCCAGATCACCGCATTGGCGGCGTCTTTGTCCAAGACCTTGGCATTGACGATGACGCTGCCGTTCCGGGCCGTGAGGTTGAGCACGAGGGTGATGTTGTCCTGCTTGAGGTTGGCGGCCGGTCCGTCATCGGCGGCGAAGTACTTGTTGATACCCTTGGTGATGAGAACGTCGGTGCTGGACTTGGCCAGACCGTAGCCGCCCAGGGTTCCGGGCGAGTTGGCCGTCGGGATGAACGCCAGGATGGCGAAGGAGTCCTTGCCTGCTCCTTTGATCACATCCACCCGATACTCGATGCTGCGCCCCTCCTTCAGCTCGAACCGCTCCGAAGTCTTCTGGCTGGCGCTGAAGATCGACTGGCCGGCCGGAGGTTGGGCGAATTGGAACTGCCCGCCGGCCTCGGTCGGCAGGCCGAAGCCGGGCACGAAGGTGAAGTCGGTCCAACCGGTCTTGGTGTTGTCGTCGAAGTTGTCGAGCACCTTGGCCTGAAGCGACGGACTCAACGAAACGAGGGCGGCGAGGGCGGAGCAGGCGGCACCGGATCGAACCCAACCGGAGATCCGGCCGAGGAAGGATGCCTTCGAGGGAATGGAATCGGAGAACGACATGGTTTTCCTGAGGTGGAACGTATCTGACGGGGATTGGGTTCATTAGGGTGCCGGTGGTTTCAGTTTGTCAACCCCGTCACGCCTTCGTCCATCCACCCACCAGCAGGCTCGCGACGGCCCCACGGCGGCTTCGGCAGCCCCGGACGAGCCCGTGAAACCAGTCTTGCACCGATTTCTTGCGTTCGCGTGAAAGAAACGGAACCCCGCCTCCGAATCTTTCGGCAAATGGCATGACTGTCTCGTTCTCCATAGCCCAGCGATCCCCCCGGGCCTTCACGCTGGTCGAGTTGCTGGTCGTCTTGGGCCTCGTGAGCGGGCTTGCCCTGCTCCTGCTGCCGGCCATGGCCCGAACCCGCGACACCACCCGAACCCACCACTGCCTCTCGCATCTCAGGCAATGGGGCATCGCCACCGGCCTTTACGAACTCGATTCCGGAGGCTGGCTTCCGGCCGATGGGGCGCCCAATGGCATTTCGACCCGGAATGCCTGGTATGTCGAATTGCCCCAGGCGATCGGGCTCCCAGCCTACCCCGACGAGGGTCCCTGGCGAACCAATGCCCTCGCCCCCTTGGGACAACGGATCTGGTTCTGCCCTTCGAACCCACGCCGCAGCAACGGCCATCTGCTGTTCCACTTCGCCCTCAACCGCTTCGTCAATGGCAGCGGGAAGGGCTCCCGGCGGATGCGCCTCGACGCCATTCCGGCCCCGGCCCGCACCATCTGGCTCTTCGACAACGCGCGCCGCGCCGCCGTGGCGGGACCCGGCAACCTCCACGGCACCCTCCACCGGGGAGCCGCCAACGTGCTGTTTCTCGATGGCGGTGTGCGCCGGGTCGCCTCGGCGAGCGGCCGTTCCGACACCACGCCCGACGGACTCTCCGACGATCCCTTGTGGATTCCCTGATGAAAACACCCACCCCAATGGTCTGGCGCTCGGAGCCCTTCATCGGCCTTGGCCATGGCGTCGGCCAAAGCGTCGGCCGACTCAGGCCCGAGCCGATCCGTCTGGGTGCCCCGAAACGCGATCGCTGCCCGGCCCGAGAATTCAATGGCCCCGCGCCGAGGAAGTCCCGAAACTGCACCTCCATGGACGTCACACCCACCGCATTCGGCACCTGGAACGGGGGCCGATTCATGAACTACGGCCAACCCCTCGACGATGCCCAATGGATCGCCACGGTGCGCCACGCGTGGGACCGCGGCATCCGGACCTTCCTGACGGCCGACGTCTATGGAGCGGGTCAGGCCGACAGCCTCCTCGGACAGGCGTTGTCCGGGGTACCGCGCGATAGTTACTGCCTCGTGGGTTGCATCGGTCATGACTTCTACTCCGCCCGGCGCGATGGCGCCAAGGGCTTCCCGCGCTTCACCCAACCGGGTCTGCGCGTGCCGGCCGACCATGCCTCGTACCTGCGCATGGCCACCGAGAAATCGCTCGAACGCTGCCGGACCGATCACTTCGACCTCGTGCTGCTGCACAACCCCGACCACACGGGCTACACCAGCGATCGGGTCTGGAACGGGATGCAAACCCTGCGCGAGGCCGGCCTGACCCGATCGCTGGGGGTGGCTCCCGGACCGGCCAACGGGTTCACCCTCGATCTCATCCGGTGCTTCGAACGCTTCGGTCCGCTGATCGACTGGGCGATGATCATCTTGGGTCCCTTCGAACCGTGGCCCGGACGCCTCATCCTTCCGGCCGCCGTCCGCCACGAGGTCAAACTCATCACCCGCGTGGTCGATTACGGCGGAATCTTCCACGACGATGTCCGCCCCGGACACCGCTTCGGAACGGCCGATCATCGCTCGTTCCGTCCCGCCGGATGGGTCGAGGCCGCGGTCGCCAAGCTCGAGGCCCTCCGCCCCATCGCCCAGCGCCACGGCATCACGCCATTGCAACTGGCCTGCACCTGGAATCTGCACCAACCCGCCGTGCACAACGTGATCCCGACCCTCATCCAGGAACTCGGTGAGGGGGCACGCCCGATCGCCTCCAAGGTCGACGAATTGGCCGCCCTCAAGGCGGTGCGCCTCTCCCCCGACGAAGTGGCCGAGATCGCTCGGATCGGCGACAACACCGGCTGCATGGCCCTCAAGGGATCCAGCCGCAGCCATGTCGGGTCGGCGCTTCCCGATCAATGGGAACTGGATCCCGAACTCGAATCCATCGCCACCCGTTGGAACATCGATCCGAAAACCGACCTCGGTCTGACCCACTCGCACTGAGCCCATCCCCACTTTCTCCACTCATCCCAACCGATTCACCTATGGCCGAAAAACCCCCGGAAAAGAAATCCACCGCCACCACCACCGAAACCAAGCCTGTCGAGGTCAAGGCGGCCGCCGCCGCTGAAGTGCCCCGGATCTCCGCCGCCAAACAGCGGGAACTCGACTCCGCCATCGCCACCATCACCAAAGCCTATGGCGAAGGGGCGATCATGCGCCTCGGCTCCCAGGTCTCCCGACCCATCGAGGTGATCCCCACCGGGGCCCTCGCCATCGATCTGGCCCTGGGTGTCGGCGGCGTGCCGCGCGGCCGGGTCATCGAGATCTACGGTCCCGAATCCTCCGGCAAAACCACGCTGATGCTGCACCTGATCGCCAATGCCCAGAAGGCCGGCGGCGTGGCCGCGTTCATCGATGCCGAGCACGCGCTCGACCCGGCCTACGCCAAGAAGCTCGGGGTCAACGTCGACGAACTGCTGGTCTCACAGCCCGATTCCGGTGAAGAGGCCCTCACCATCTGCGAAACGCTGGCCCGTTCCGGAGCCCTCGACATCATCGTGGTCGATTCGGTGGCCGCTCTCGTGCCCAAAGCCGAACTCGAGGGCGAAATGGGCATGGCCACCATGGGCATGCAGGCCCGCCTCATGAGCCAGGCCCTGCGCAAGCTCACCGCCATCCTCAACAAGGCCAAGACCACCTGCCTCTTCACCAATCAGATGCGCGAGAAGGTGGGTGTGATGTTCGGCAGCCCGGAGACGACCCCGGGCGGCAAGGCGCTGAAGTTCTACGCCAGCGTGCGCATCGACATCCGCCGCAAAGAGGCCATCAAAGACGGCTCCGGGGCCGCCATCGGCAACCATGTGAAGGTCAAGATCGTGAAGAACAAGGTGGCCCCTCCGTTCGCCGAGGCGGAGTTCGACATCCTGTTCAATCACGGCATCGACAAGGAGGGTTCCCTGCTCGACGTCGCGCTCGATGCGGGCACCGTCGACAAGAAGGGGGCCTGGATCCAGTTCCAGGGCGAACTCATCGGTCAGGGCAAGGATGCGGCTCGCAAGACGCTGGCCGAGAAGCCCGAACTGGCGAAGAAGATCCAAGAGGCGACCTTGGCCAAGCGTCTGGCCGAACTCACCGCCGCCACCGGGACCCCGGCTTCGGCAGCGGGTTCAGCGGCGAAATGAGCCGGAGTCGGGGAGCGTCGACCCAGCGGGTCCGCTCCCCGGCCCAGCGTTGCCCACCTTGGCGCTCCTTGCCCGTCAAACCGCGGGGGGCGGGGGCGACGGCGCAGCCGCTTTGAGCTTCTGCAGGGCCAACAGAGCCGCGTGGCTCTCGGCGGCCTTCTTGCTCCGCCCGACGCCACGGGCCAATTCGACCCCGCCATGCAGCACGGCACACCGAAAGGTGCGGTCGTGGTCGGGACCCTCGGTTTCGAGCAATTCGTATCGAGGCGCCTCCGGCGAAGTGGCCTGCAGGAACTCCTGCAGATTGCCCTTGGGGTTGTCCAGATTGGGCAATTCCACCATCTCGGCGCCTCCTTCCCGGATGAGCCCGAGGAGCATCCGGCGCGCGGTCTCGAAGCCGGCGTCCACATACACTGCGCCGATGATGGCCTCGAAGGCATCGGCCAAGGTGGAACTGCGACCTCGACCACCGCTGGACTCTTCACCCCGGCTCAGGATCACGTGACGTCCGAGATGCAGGCGCCGGGCCTGGCCGGCCAGCGAAGTCCGGTTGACCAACTGGGCGCGAGCCTGTGTGAGGGCCCCCTCACCCAGGCCCGGGAACCGGTGGTACAGCTCCGAGGTGACGGCCAGTTGGATCACCGCGTCTCCCAGGAACTCCAGACGCTGGTTGTGGTTCTGCCCACCGCCCTCGTCATGGGCCACCGAAGGATGGGTCAATGCCAGGGACAGAAGCGACGGATCGCTGAAGCGATGCCCGAGGGCGGCTTGGAGATCATCGAGAGCGGACATGGAGCACGGGAATTGCCGGCAACCGGGCCGGTCGAAACACGGTCGGAAAGGTTCAGGCCGGGGCCAGCGACGGGATCTCGCTGGGTGCGTTGAAGGGTTCTTCGGTGGGCTCGGCCGCTACGGCCTCCGCCTGCGGAGTCTCATCCGGGAGTCCGTGCTCGAGCAGGTTGGCGACGTCGCATTGAACGGCGGCCAACTGGTTCAACTGGAGATCGGGATCGGCGATTGAAAACAGATCGCCCGACTTCGGATGCTCGTAGACGAAGATCCGTCGGCCGTTGTCGCGCGTCTGTCCCTTGACCCTCAGGATGCGCTTGCGCTCGAGCATCACCGCCAGGATGTACGCGGCGGCCGCATGGCGCTCTTCACGGCGTTCGAGGAGCTTCCGGAGCAACGACTCGGCGTCGTCTTTGCGGATGGCATCGGGGGGCACCGGCGGAGGGGCTTCGTAGACCCCCTTCCAATGCGAGACCAGATTGGCCTTGGCCATCAACTCGGCCGCGACTTCCTTGAACGACTCCACGCACAGATCCATGCGCTCGAACCCGGCCTTCGTGTCGAGCAGCAGGGTGTGATAGGTCTCACCGTCCTGGAACTGCCGACCGGATCGCTGGCAGGCGTGAGCCCGCGACTGGATGTGCCATTCAATCATCGAATCAAGTCCTGCGAGTATCGGGGCGGCCCCACCCGGTGCAACAGGCTTTTGATCCGGAGTCCCCACCCGTGGGTGTGCCCGCCGGTGTGCTAGCCGGTGTGCCCGCAGGACAGGCCTTCAGAGCCGCGCCACCAGCAACTGCTCCTGGAACACCATCTCCTTGGGCAGGTGCGTGTAGAGCTTCATGAACAACTCGTCGGTCGAGAGGAGATCCCGGCGCCACTCCTCCGGATCCATGCGCTGCAACTGGGCGAACCGTTCGCGGGTGAACCCGTCGAGGCCTTCGGTGTCGAAATCTTCGTAGCGCGGCACCCAACCCAACGCGGTCTCCACCGCCCCGGTGCGGCCGTCGCACCGGTCCAGAATCCACTTGAGAACCCGCATGTTCTCCCCGAATCCGGGCCACAGGAATCGGCCCGCGTCATCCTTGCGGAACCAGTTGACGTGGAAAATGCGAGGGGGCTCGGAGAGCTTCTTGCGCATGTCGAGCCAGTGACGGAAGTACCGGCCCATGTTGTATCCACAGAATGGCAACATCGCCATCGGATCGCGGCGCACCTGCCCCACGGTGCCCGCCGCGGCGGCGGTCATCTCGCTGCCCATGGTGGCCCCGAGAAAGACCCCGTGGCTCCAGTTGAAGGCCTCGAAGACCAGCGGCACGACACTCGCGCGACGCCCCCCAAAGATGATGGCCGAGATCGGCACGCCCAGCGGATCCAAGGCCTCGGGGGCCATGGCGGGATTGTTGGTCGCCGGCGCGGTGAACCGCGAGTTGGGATGGGCCGCTTTTTCAGTCGAAGCCGGAGTCCACCGGTTGCCCTTCCAATCCAGACACTCGGCCGGGGGCGGATCATCATGCCCCTCCCACCACACCGTGCCGTCGGGCCTGAGCGCCACGTTGGTGTAGATCGTATCGCGGGCGATCGTGGCCATCGCGTTGGGATTGGTCTTGGCGTTGGTTCCCGGAGCGACCCCGAAATAACCCGCTTCCGGATTGATGGCCCACAAACGCCCATCCGGACCCGGCCGCATCCAGGCGATGTCGTCCCCGACCGTCCAGATCTTCCATCCCTGGAAGCGCTCCGGGGGGATCATCATGGCGAAGTTGGTCTTGCCGCAGGCGCTGGGGAAGGCCGCCGCCACGTAGCGCCGCTCGCCCTCGGGGGATTCCACGGCCAGCACGAGCATGTGTTCAGCCATCCACCCCTGACGTCGTCCCAGATACGAGCCGATGCGCAAGGCCAGACACTTCTTGCCCAGCAGGACATTGCCCCCGTAGCCCGAACCCACCGAGATGATCTCGTTGGACTCCGGAAAGTGGCAGATGAACCGGCGTTCCGGATCCCCGTCGAGCAGGCAGTGCAAGCCCTTGTTGAACTGGGAGGACTCGCCCAGATGATCCACCGCCACCCGCCCCATCCGGGTCATGATGCGCATGTTGAGCACCACATAGATCGAATCGGTCAACTCGACCCCCACCTGGGCCAACGGGGATCCCGGGGGGCCCATGAGGTACGGAACGACATACAGCGTACGCCCCTGCATGCTCCCGGTCGCCAAGGCCATCAGCTTGGCCCGCATGGCCGCGGGATCGGCCCAATTGTTGGTCGGCCCGGCATCCTCGGCCAACTCCGTGCAGATGAAGGTGCAATGCTCGACCCGAGCCACGTCGTTGGGATTGGACCGGTGATAATAGCACCCCGGCATCTTCTCCTGATTGAGCGGCGTGAGGACTGCCTGACGGACCGCTTCGGCGTAGAGGAACTCCTTTTCGGCCTCGGAACCGTCGCACCAAAACACCGAATCGGGACGGGTCACGGCGACGGTGGATTGGACCCACTCGTGCAAGGCTCGATGCGCGATGGGTTGCGATCCGAAGGGCACGGTTTGGGTCATGCTCACTCCGGCAGGCTACGCCGATACCCCCGGGAGGCACTCCGAATCTTGCGTCACCCCAGCCATCCATTGGCCAGGCTCGCCACGCCCGGGGTTCGAGGGGGGCCAGGGATCCGAGGAAAGGCGGATCCGGGTGTCCCGTATTCCGTCACGGTGAGACAACGCCTCCGACACGCCCGACGACAACGGACCCTCCCCATCCACCCTGCCGGCACCCATGCGGAAGATCACGCCATCCCGGGAACGGTGCCGCGGTTTCGGAATTGATCCGGGGTGAGGCTCTTTCCTACGCCAGAACCGCGTGTATCTTCAACGCATCCTGCCGCAGCGCCCACCCCTTCCAGAAATGATCCTCGAAACCGCCATCGCATGAACCAGCGCGAAATCCGCTTCCTCGAAGGTCCCCGTTCCCGATGGGACAATCTCAAATTCGTCGTAGACATCGCCTGGGAGTTCATCCGGGGCTTGCGGGCTCTGCACTTTTCAGGGCCGTGCGTCGCGGTGTTCGGATCGGCCCGGTTTCCGGAATCCCACCCCTACTACGACCTGACTCGGCGCCTGTCTGCGGAGATCGCCCAACTCGGATTCACCATCATGACCGGGGGCGGACCCGGCCTCATGGAAGCGGCCAACCGGGGGGCCAAAGAGGTCGGAGGGCGATCCGTGGGTTGCAATATCGTGCTGCCCATGGAACAGAGTCACAACGCCTACCTCGATAAGTGGGTCAACATCCGCTACTTCTTCGTCCGCAAGACCCTGCTGATCAAATACTCCTACGCCTTTGTCATCGTTCCGGGCGGATTCGGCACCCTCGATGAACTGTTCGAGGCCATGACCCTCATCCAGACCGGCAAGCTCCAGGATTTCCCCATCATCCTCTTCGGTCGGGAATTCCACCAGGAATTGCTCGACCACATCGAGCAGATGCGTCGGGAAAAGACGATCTCGGAAAGCGATCTCCAACTCTTCCTGGTCACCGATTCCATCGACGAAGCCGTGAATCGGATCCGGCAGACGATCGAGAAGTACGGTCTCAAGCGTGCCCAGCGCAAACCCAGTTGGCTCTTGGGCGAACGGTGGTAATCACCGGGCTCGAAGTCCTGCTCCCAACGTCCCGGGAATGGACTTCATCACAGGATGCGCCCCGCCGGACGCCCGATAAAAAAGAGGGGCCGAAGCGAACTTCGGCCCCTCCGTGAATCAGACTCCGATCCGCTTACTTGCGGATGCGCGCGAACTGGGCGGCCTGATTGGCCGGCACCGTCAGCGGGCTGGTGGCACCCGCCACATCGGTCCAGGGACCGCTGAGCGAGGCGGCCGACTGGAGAACACCGGCACCCGTCCAGGTGATGGTGATCGAGCCGTCGGCGTTGGCCTTGATGCCGGTGAAGCGAGGAGCATCACCACCACCGGAGACCGTGCCGTGCAGCGCCACTTCGGCGACCTGCATCGAGTTCGCCTTGGCGGCGTTCGCGACGGTCGGGAAGACCACCTTGTAGCTGGTGTAGGACTTGGTGTTGGAGAACGCCAGCGTCTCGGTGCGGAACCGGGCCGGGTTGACGTTGACCGAACCCGAGGCGACGGCCTCGAAGTCGGTGCCGTTGTTGGATCCGAGGATCTGCCAGGTGGCCGGATCGCGCTCAGGAGCGTCGTTCGCGGTCGTGAGGGAGATGCCCGTGATGACCGAGGCACCCGCCTTCGGGGTCACCGTGAAGCCGGTGTTGAGCTTGTCGAAGTTCAGGTACTTCGTGTTGCTCAGACCGTCGATGGCCTTCGGAGCGGCTTCGCCACCCGGATGGTTGCTCGAGCTCGGGACGATGGTGTCGTCCTTGCTCAGCACGTTGCCCGGGAGGGCCGGGGTGAAGAGCAAGAAGTCGTAGTCACCGTTCGAGGCGTTGAAACGCACCGTCTGCTGACCACTGAGCTTGACCGAGGCGAGGCTGCCGTCGGCGTTGCGCATCGGCACCAGGGCGTTGTTGCCCCAACCGCCGGTGGACGGCGACTCGAAGCTGCCGACGACCGTGGCGTTGCCGCCGGCGACCGTGGCGAACTGACCCTTCATGCGCGTGGCGCTGTCGGCACCGTCACCGTGGGAGAGACCCGCGTAGACGTTGTAGTCGCCCGCCGGGAAGGTGCGGGTGTACTGGTACCACTGGCCGTCGCCGATCCAACCCATCTTGAAGTTGACATCGAGCTCACCCACGCCGCGGTCGCGGTCGCCGGTGCGGTCCATCGGGGCCTGGGGATCTTCACCGATACGGTAGATCGGCGAGGAGCCGTCGTTGCCGCGGGTGTAGTCCTTGTTGTTGGTCGCCGGCTGGCCCGCGAGGGCGCCGCCGCGATAGGGCATCACGCTGGTCGCGGCCGGAGCCACGCCGTTGTTGTCGAAGTCTTCAGCCTCGATGGCGAAGACCGGGGTGCGGATGTTGGCCACACCGAAGGTCCAGGACACGGTGCGGTCGATGATGGTGAGGTCCACCTTGTGGGTCGAACCACCCGCCCAACCAGCGGCCGGGGCGGCGACGGTGACGGTGGCGACACCGTCCACCGTGGTCACGGTCGCGGTCGCGGCAGCGCCGTCCACCTTGACGGAGACGTTGGCGGTGCTGAGGGCCGGGCCGGTGCCCTGAACCACCTGGGCGACGATGGCCGCGTCGGTACCGGCACGGTACGGGGCGGCGCTCGAAGCGCGGCCGGTCTGGGCCGGAGCGTAGGACTTGACGAAGGGAACACCCTTGCTGCTCAGCGGGTACTGATAGGCCTTGATGCCGCCGTCGGCGTTGATGAGGTTGCCGCTCAGCACGTCACCGGTGACCGGGTCGAACTGACGGGCGCTGAACTCGACGTTCGCGCCACCGCCGCCCTCGTACCAGACGAGGCGGGCCGGATACAGACCATCCTTCTCCACGTTGAAGAAGAAGGTGGTGCCCGAACCGATGCCGCCACCATTGCCGCGGCCGCCGGAGAACTCGCCAGCCACCACCGGGAAGGTGAAGGCCTCACCCGGATTGCCGAAGTCGAGGCGGAAGCCGTCGTCGCTGTTCACGTTGAAGGCGTAGAAGCCGGCCTTCAGGTCGAGGACCGTGAGGACCTCTTGAGCGAAGTTGTCGGTGTTGCCGGTGGTGCCCGGGATGCCCGGAACGCCCGGATCATCGGGGAAGTAACCGCTGGAGACGGCGTCCTGGTTGTAGTTGATGACACCGGTCTCCACGTAATAGCCGTTGGCGCCGAAGAGGCTCAGGTCGGCCACGTTCTTGGTGCCGATCAGGCCGGCGATATGGGTCAGACCCCGGTAGGTGTCGTTGCCCATGCTCTCACCGTTCTCCTGCTGGACGGTCTTCACGAGGAAGCCCTTGTTGCCGGTGTTCACGGCGGAGGCCGGCAGCGCGAGGCTGCCCGGGACGCTGGCGGCGTTCAGGATGCTGAAGGTGTTGGTCGCATCATACTGCTGCGCACCGGCCGTGAAGCGGACGATCGCAGTGTGGTTGCCCGGGGCGAAGTTCGCCGAGGGCTTGTAGGTGTAGGTGGTCACACCACCCGCGGAGGCCTTGGTCGGGGAGACCTCGGTGCCGTCCACGAGGAGCTTGAAGGCGGACACCGCGGTGCTGCCCTCGGTCACGGACACCACGACCGGCACGGTCGGGACGTAGCCGCCGCCGGAGCCGCGGAACGGATGGATGAACGAGACGGCCGCCGGGGCGGAGGCGCTCGTGGCGCGGAACGCCTTCACGGCATCGGCCGCGGAGTCGTTGATCAGATAACGGGCCGAGGGGTTCGGGGCCACGCGCTGGGCGGACCACTCGAGGTTGGCCCCGCCGCCGCCTTCGAACCACACCGTGCGGAACGGATAGTAACCGGCCGCCGGAACGTACACGGTCGCATTGACGTCGCTGGCGCCCTTGCCGTAGTCGGCCTCGCTCACGATCACGGAGCTGAGCACTTCCTTGTTGTTGCCACCCACGGTGGTGCGGAAGCCGTCATCGCTGTTGAAGGTCAGCGTGTACACACCGGCCGTCGGGAACTGCAGGTAGGTGGTGATTTCAGCCGCGATGTTGTCGGTGTAGAGGTCACCGTTGGGCTGGAATTCCGAGGCGCTCGGAACGCCCGGGATCGCGTTGTCGGCGATCTGGCGCTCCACGGCACCGACGGACGAAGAGAACGCACCATTCTGGCCCGGGGTCGCATCGGAACCGGAGGTCGGCTGGCTGTAGTTGATCACACCGGTCTCGGCGAACACGCCACCGGTGAACCCGGTGAGGTCGGCCACGTTGTCACCGCGGAGGCCCATCAATTGCTGCTCGGCGCGGGCAATGGTGTTGGGCTGGTCACGACGGGCGGTCTGATGGGTGCGGACGTTGAAACCCTTCTTGGAGGTATCCACGCTGGCGACGCTCAGGTTGGCCGGGATGGTCACGTAGGGAGCGACCACGAATTCGCGGGTCGCGGTCACGGTGCGGCCCAGCGTGTCCTTGACGCTGATCACCACCGTGTTGGTCGAACCGGAGGCCAGAGGGGCCGCCGCGTCGCCGAAGGCGATGGTCGAGGTGATGCCGCTCTTGACGACCGTCACCTTGGAGGAGATGTCGGCACCGTTGAGCTTGACCGACAGACCCGTGGTCGTGGCCACGGCTTCGCCGGAATCCACCGTGGTGATGGAGAAGCCGATCGGGCTGCCCACCGCGCCGCCGATGATGACGTCATTGGCCGGGATGGTCTCCAGGCGGATGTTGTCGACATGGTGCACTTCCCAAGCGCCACCGGTACGGCCACCGAAGACGAGGCGACCGGGCGACGGGGTGAAGGAGCTGGCCAGACCACCGGCCGGGGTCAACTCGACACCCTTCCAGAAGATCTTGACCTTGCCCTCTTCGGTCAGCTGGGCCTTGAACTTCTCCCACTTCAGGTTCTTCACCCACAGACCCCAGCTCGGGTCATCGAAGGTCACCTGACCCACGCCCGAGTCGTTGCCAGCGGTGCCGTCACCATTGAGGTCATCGGTGGTGTTCAGGGCACCGGTCTGCATCGAGGATGCGTAATTCGCATCGGTGGTGGCGAGGTTGCGGAACGGAGCCTCGTCGTAGGTGCCACCGGGCCAGACATTGCCGGGGCGCAGGGGCACCGGAAGCTGGGTGAGCAACTGGCCTTCAACACGGATGCTGATGCCGACCACGTCGCGGATGCCGCCCGGATGGTCACCGGACTGCCAAGTATCGAAACCGATGCCCAGACCCGTCAGCGAGCCTTCCTCGGGGAGGTCGTTCTCGCCCGCGGTGCCGGCGAAGGGCGAACCATTGGTGGCCAGCGGATCATCGGCACGGACGTAGTTCAGGGAGAAGCCGTCGGCCGGCTGCGAGGTGCCGCCGCCGATGCGGAGGTCGCACTCGAAGGTGAAGGCCTTGACGACCAGACCCTTGTCGAGGTCATCGAACACCACGGTGGCGCGCTGGCCGCTCTTGGCGTCGGTGATGGAGAGGTAACCATCGGTGGCTCCGCCAGTGGCTCCGCCACTGGAACGATACTCCGCCGCGGCCGCGCCCACTTCTTTGAAGGGGAGCTCCGTGGCGGTGTTGAAGTTGACCACGTTGGTGGCGGCAAAGGCCGAGCTGCAGACCAGCCCGGCTGCCGTCATCCAGCGCAGCAGGTTTGTTTGTTTATGACTCATATGACTCGTTTTCTCCCAGTCGTACCCGCCGACGGCAAATGTCTCGAAACCTTTGCAGGTTCGAGACACTGGCCCACGGCGCAGCACTTCCGGGTTTGGGTGACAAGCGGACCGATACACCCCCCCCGTCGACCTCGCAACCCCTTTTTTACCTGATCCCACGCCGACGCACCCGCAGCACAGCGCGAAAGTCTTTCCTCCCCAGAGCTTACCTGCGTGCGCAGCGCCGGATCCCGCGGAACCCCCCAAAACCGCAGCGGAGCGGGGTCGGGCCGGAGCACGCACTGGAAGCGATCATCCTGATGCCCTTCGCGCACAGCGCGAAAGCCCTTCCTCCCCAGAGCTTACCTGCGTGCGCAGCGCCGGATCCCGCGGAGCCAGTTTGAAAGATTCGACCGACACGCTGCGAAGACTGGAGCAACGGATGAACTCACACTCGCTTCGTCGCCTCGTGCAACCCACGCCTCTCAGCCTGGTGGCCGCGCTTCTTCTGGCCCCGGTCGCCCAAGGACAACTGCTCCTGACCCGATGGGACTTCAACTCCGGCTCACTGAGTCCTCAGACCGGTTCAGGCGAGGCCCGATTGGTCGGCGGAACCTCGGCCACCTTCGCCGCAGGGTATGAGGGTGAAGCCTCGGGAGCCTGGAATCTGAAGGCCTTCCCGGCTCAGGGGACCCTCCCGGGAACGGCCGGCGCCGAATTCAGCCTGTCCACCACCGACGCCGCCTCGGTGACCGTGTCGTTCCAGATCCGACACAGTAACACATCGGCAAACACCGAGCGGGTGCTCTGGTCGACCGATGGCCAGGTCTTCACCGAGGCCACCCGGTTCACCGTGACCCCCGCGAGCAGCGGATCGGGCGAAACCTGGTATCAGCGCCGCGTGGAACTGCCCTCCGGAGCGGCCCACCAAGCCCAACTGGCCGTACGCATCGTCTCGGACTTCGACTGGGGAGCCGACGGCCGGTACGCGGCGTCACGACTGGGATCCAGCTACTCGACTTCGGGCACGTGGCGGTTCGATAACGTTACATTTTCAGCGGTACCCGAACCCGAAGAGTATGCCGCGATCAGCGCGCTGGCGTTGGTAGGATGGGGTTTATGGCGGCGTTGTCGACACCATCCCTACCCCTTGCTCCCCACCTCTCACCACAAGAACGACTGATTTTCAGCAACCACTTGCTGATTACCAAGCAATGTCGCCTTCCACGCGGTCACGGTGCCCACCCGGGCAAACTGCTGGGGATCCAGTACGAGGCGTGACCAACGGCGGCCGAAGAACCCTCGCTTCACCTCCAGCTCCACGATTTCGGAAGGTCCCGGATTGGATCCGCGCAACTCCATCCGGAGACGGAGCGGTCCCGAAACCCGAGACGACACCTTCCAGAGGACCTCGAACTGGAGTCCTGCGCGTTTTTCGGGGTGGTTTCGGAGCAATTCCTGATAGGCGTCCCGCTCATAGAGGCTGGGGGAGAGCGTATGTCGTCCCTGAAAATCCACCCAGTGCGGCAACACCTTGATGACCTTGCCTTCGGCACCCAACAGCACCCCGGCCCACAAGCTCAGGGCAAACAGCATCGATTTCATTCAGAATGGACCGCGTTGCGGAAAAGAGAGAACGGCCGGCCTCGGAGTGAAACCGGGTGACGAGCGGATCGAGGATGACGCATCCGAGGAAGGCACGGAGAACATCGAGCGCACCGAACCTTCGAATCCTCGGGCAGCGGCTCCGCCCCCCCCGAACGCCCCGAATCCGCCGTCCGACGAAGCCGCGGCGGCAGCACCTCCGGACTTGGGGAAGAATCCGGCATCCGGAGACGAAAAGGCCGATCCTGGGGCCACGGTCGGATCGAAGCGCCGACCCGGATCGCCGTCGAACCCGGCTGCTGGCGCCACCGGATTGATCACCGCGTCAGCAACCCCCGGGTTCACCAACGCCGAACCGGACCCGGACCCGTTGCCAGGGCCTGTGGATCCGGCAAACCCATCCGTGCCCGATCCCGCCGACTGGGATTTGAACGAGAAGGTACCTCCGGAGGATTCTGTCCGGGAACCGTTGAACCAGGTCCGATGGTCGGCCTGCGGAGTGAGGATCTCCGAAATGGACTTGGTGGACACGGCTTCCGCGGAAGCATTGTCCCGACGGACGGATTCCTGTCCTTCAGAACGGACCGTGCGCGGTTCGTTCGGAGTCTCTTCAACCGCCAAGCGCCTTCCCTTCCGGGTCTTGGAGGGCCCCTCGGAGCCCGCCTCTTCGAAATCATCCCTCCGATCCGAATCGTTCCGAGAGCGGCGGGCACGACCCCGCTCACGACTGAAATTGGGAATCTCTTCATCGGAACCCCGCTTGCCGTCGGCCTCGATGTCGTCGGATTTCTCCACTTCACGGGGTTTCACCGAACCGGGTTCCACCAACCAGTTCTTCTTGCGATCGTACTCATCCATCAGCCGCTGCTGGGCCTTCGGATCGAGACTGGGAATGGTGGCCGCGGACGGATTGGGCAAGGGCACATCGATGGCCCCTCCCAGAGAATTGCCGGCCCGAAACACGTCGAACTGACGGTTGCGGAGCAACTTGTTCATGGCTCCCACCCGTTCGGCCTCGGACTGGAGGCGCGACCCCGAAATCTCGTCGGTCCGCAAGGCCCCGGAGGTTTGCGCTTTGTCGCCCCCCAAAGCCGGCAACAGGGCCAGGCCTGCGACGACGAGCATGGAAGAGACTCTGCCGCGGTTCATGTCCGATAGTTAAGGCCGGGAGCGGACCGTCGTCAAAGGCCTTTGCGAAGCATCCCCGCTCCGCCTCTCCAACGACGGACCCAGAGCCTCCTCAAGACCCTCAGGCCCTCGGACTCCCAAACGACTCGCAGAAGCGGGAAGCCCGCTGGCGGAACCAATCCCAGTTTCCAGCGGCCACCTGACGCGGATCGAACAGGGGGCTCCCGACCCCGAAGGCGTCGGCCCCGGCGTCGCGGAAGGCCGGCAATGTCTCGACCGTCACCCCACCCGTCGGCATCAACCGGATCTCCGGGAAGGGGGCCTTCACCGCGCGCAGATGGCCCGGCCCCAGTTGATCGGCTGGAAATACCTTCACCAGAGAGGCGCCGAGGTTCCAGGCCGTGAAGATCTCGGTCGGTGTCATGGCCCCCGGCATGACCGGCACACCGCGCTCGACACAGGCGCGGATGACCTCCGGCAGGACGACCGGAGTGACGATGAAACTCGCCCCGGCCTCCAGGGCCAGATCGAGGCCCTGCATCGAAGTGACCGTACCGGCGCCCACATTGCCGCGAGGGCCGAGCAGGTCCCGGGTCAGGCGGATGAGATCGGCGGCACCGGGGCTGTTCAGCGTCACCTCCAGATTGACCAGGCCTCCCTCCACCACCGCAGGCACCAGATGCTCGACCTGATCCCGGGGAAAGAAGCGGAGGATGCCGACGATCGGCATCGAGCGGAACAGCGTGTCGTTGAAAGGCGTGATCATCGGACAACTCGGAAGACTCTACAGGCCATGGGATCAACCGCCCGAGACCGGGAACAGTCGTTTCCAGAGCCGACGCTGCCCCAATTCGGCCAGTCCGTCGACCTCGATGGCACTCCAACGGGCGGCCAGACCGCAGTCGACGGCGGCCCGGGTGTAGGCCTCCCTGAGCACCTCGCCCGCGGCCACGACGATCGGCCCGGTTCCGGTGGCCAGCGGGCGCAGTTCGGAGCCGATCAGCACGCCACTGAGGAACGACCGATTCGATGCGGCTGTGCAGGCCGACAACACCTGACGAGCCCTGACCTGGAACAAGGCTGCGGTGGGTCCGAGCCGGGCCGACGCGGCGACGCCGTCCCGGAAAGCGTCGGGATCGGTCGGTGCCGCAAGCCCGACCGAGTGGCGCAACACGCTGTGCTGGGCGAGCACCTCGAAGAGTTCGCCGGTCATGAAGGTGGTGATCGCCTTGAGCAGTCCCGACTCCAGACGCAGATGCTTGGAGTGGGTTCCCGGCAGGATCAGGGTGACCGCGGCGTGCGCCCCCGGACCCTGTTGCTCGGCCCAGCCGAGGAGCTGGGTTTCTTCGCCCCGCATCATGTCCTCGTCACCCCGGACTCCCGAGATCAGATACACCCCCGGCTCCACCCAGTCTCCCACCACGCCGGAGCCGTCGAGCGCGAAGGGCATCGAGGCATAGGGCAACTCCCGCCAACCGAGGCTCGAACTGGCCATGCCCGACACCATGACGGGCAGTCCGCAGGGAGCCCCCAACCGCTGCAACGCCCCTTGAAGCGCCTGACGAAAGATCGAAACCCGATCACCGCCCCGGGCCGCCAGGCTCGCCACCCCCTCCTCGGAAGCCACTTCCCGAAGCCCCTCGGGCCCACGCCATCGGAGACGCAGGCGCGAGGTTCCCCAGTCGCAGGCGATGAAATTCATCGGGCGGCCTTCCAGCGCGCCCATTCGAGACCCGGCCGATCGACACGGAAACTCACCAGGCGCTTCGCATGGGCCTCGGTGACCACCACGGTGCACCCGTCATCGCCCCCGAAACACAGGTTGGTCGGATTCGGACCCAGCACGTCGATCTCGCGAATCACCTCACCGGCGGGGGAGATCTTGACCACGGTCCCCTTGCCATGGCGGGTCGCATACAGGTTGCCGTCGATGTCGCAGCGCATGCCGTCGAAGCCATGATCCGGAAACTCCTTGAAGAGGCGGCGGCGTCCCAATCGACCGTCGGCCTCGAGGTCGAAGACCCAGATGCGCCGCTGGACGCTTTCGTTGATGTACAGTCTCCGGCCATCGGGGCTCACCTCGATGCCATTGGTCGTGCCCATGGCTTCGGCCTCTCGATGAGCCCTGCCCTGCGTGTCGATCCGCCAGATCTGGCCGGTGCCGTCTTTCCAGTTCGGGTCGCTGGCATACAGGGTGCCATCGGCGGCAATGGCCAGGTCGTTGGGCTGATTCATCCGTGGTTCGTGCACGACCTGCACCACTTCGCGGGTCATCGGATCGATCCGATGGATCTTGTGAGCGGTGTAGTCGGCCACGTACATCCGGCCGGCCCGGTCGAATCGGATTCCGTTGCCCGCGCTCCCCTCGGGCAGCACGACGAAGCGTTCGGCCCGTCCGTCGGGCGTCACGCGGGCGATGTTCCGGGGATCACCGAACCCCACGCAGTACACCACCCCGGCGCGGTCGCAGGCGGGCCCTTCGATGCCCCGGGTGAAGCCCTGCGAGGAAAAGAGCTTCGCCTGCCAGAGGGTCTCGGAAACGACGGGGAGGACCGCGGCCAACAACAAAACCCCGGTCAGGGAACCACGCAGGGATAACATTCGAGCCAGTCTGCCCCAACGAGGATCCGATGGCCAGCGGTCAGCGGGCCAGGCGGTCATGAAAAAAGGGGACTGGATCGCTCCAGCCCCCTTGTCGAACCACCGCCGACTCAACGCTTGATGGCGCGCAGGAAGCGGGCCGCGTCGGTGCCCAGCGGCAGCGTGATCGGGGTGTTGGCTCCGGCCTGCGGCAACCATGGACCGGTCAGGCTGGGCGCCACCTCGAACACGAAACCCGCCGGCAGCGGCTGCGGATCGGAAGTGATGATGAGCTGTCCATTGACCAGCGCCACCGAGATGCGCGGGGCCGTGGTGGTGGAACCGCCTGCGGCCGGAGTCGGGTCGTCCTTGGGCACCGGGTGGGAGATCACCGTGTAGAAGTTGATCTCCTTGGTGGAATCGGCCCCCTGTTCGGGCTTGTTCTGCAGGTTGATCTCCCCCTTGGCGGCCACGAGAACCTCCTTGGTGGTCATGGCGACACTCATGCCGACCGAGCGGATGCCACCCACCGGGGCGGCGTTGATGAACGGCAGGAAGCTCGGCGTGAGCGGTTTGACCGTCTTGGTGGCCTCGTCCATCTCGAAGACGCGGGCCGCGACCTGCTGGGCTTCGTACCCATCCGGCTTGGAGACCCAGGCCACCGTGAAGCGGCCCAGACCGTCGGCAGCCACCACGGCACGATCGGCGTCGGCGCGGAAGCCGCCCTCGCTCACATCGGCCAGCGCGGCCACGGTGCGGGTGCGGGCATCCCAGATGGCCACCCGGACCGCTGTGGAGTTCAAGACGCGGCCCACGAGGAACACCCAAGGTTGATTGATGTGGCCGCCCAGGCGGGTGCCATCGCCTCGGCCGCCGTCGAAGTTCTCGCCGGAGGTCGTCTGGGCCACCGGCTCTCCCTGCAGTTGGCCGGCATTGTCGTAGAAGTAGAACTTGCCCGCCACGCGCACGGCGAAACCTCCCTTGAAGGCGGCGACGTTGGCCCAGAGGTCGCCGTCGGCCACCTTGAAGGCCTCCTTCACCACCTTGCCATCGGGGGAGAAGATGGTGGCGGTGGCGCAATTGCCGTCGGGGCGCAATTGGTTGGAGCGATCCTCGACCACGGAGACGAAGTTGCCGTCGCTCAAGGCGGCCACATCGCCGCCGAAGCGGGAGATCTGGTTGCCAGGGGCGGTGCCGGAGGTGCGCCGACCGTTGGCCGAGTCCTGCGCCTTGCTCAGGGCCGTCTGGGCGAGCGTGGCCGGATCGACCTTGAAGGTCTGAACGGTGCCATAGCGGCCGTCACCCAGGCGATCGAATCCGCCGGTGAAACGGTTGTCGCTGTTGAATCCCTCGATCACGTGCGGGGAGGCCTCGGCCCCGGTGATGAAGTTGACCGCGCCCGGACGGGGATCACCCGCGACCCGACCCGGATTGCCGTTCTGCCGCGAGGCGTTGATCGCTCCCTTGAAGGGCGTGCCCGCATCGTTGAAGAAGGCCTCGCCCAACTTCATCGCTCCGCCCGCCGCGGGCTGCATGGCCACGACGTAGCGCTGCTCGGTGGTGCTGCCATCGGCGAAGGTGTTGCCCTCGATGAGGAAGGTCGAGGTGCCCACCACGGAGGCGAAGGGCTCCCAGTTGCCCAGCGAATCGGCCGCAGGAACGATGACGGGCCTGTCGGAGACGATGCGCTTGAGGCCGGCCGATTCGATGCTGCCCGGACGCACCGGGATGACGAACTGTCGCAGGGCCACCACCCGATTCTCGGGCTCGCCGCTGTTGCGGCTCTCCCAGACCACCGCGATCGAGTCGTTGCGGAAGGCCACGCGGGGATTCTTGGACTCCAGCGTCTCGGGGGCAGGCAGTTCCTTCTCGCTCACGTAGAAGGTCTTGCCCAGTGCCTTGCCCGTGGCGTCGAAGACGCGGCCCAGGATGATCCGGGCATTGCCCCCGGTGCCGGCGGTGTCGTCGAACACCACCGCGACCCGACCGAGCGAATCGATGCCCACGTCGCAGCGTCCCGGAGCCAGCAACTCCATGTCGTCGGCCACGGTCCTGCTCCAGCGCAGCGTGCCGTTGGCGTTGAGCACCGTGAGCCAGACATGGTTCTTGCCTTCGGCATCCTTGCCGACGGCGACCGAGGCATAGGCGTCGTTGCCGTTGCCGTGGAAGCCCACGCCATCACCGCGGCCGCCGGCGCCGGCGATCGGATTGCCCGAGACCGCCGCCAGGTCGATGTTGGTCGAGACCGGCGTGCCGGCGTTGTCGAAGAGACGGACGCGCCCCGGACCATTGTCCGAGAACCGGACGGCGAACCCGTTCTTGGTCACACCCGACCCGTGCCACATCTCGCTCTTGGTGGGCGTGGCGCTGGCCAACTGGGTGGCCTTGATCTCCTTGCCCGTCTTGTCGACGACGCGGACGGTCACGTGGTTGGCCGCGGCATCGCCCTTGTAGAGCCCCACGAGATCGTCACCCTGACGGCTTTCGCCGATCACCACCACGTTGCCGGTGGAGAGGAACTCCCAGTCGCCGATGCGGATGTTGCCGGGACGGGCTCCGTACTCGACGGGAACCCCGTTCACGATGCCCACCGGGGTGCCGGCATCGGTCAGCAACTGCACCGCCGGCCAGTCGCCGGCATCCTGATACCCGGCGAACTCCACCACCTCGAGGCCGAGATCGAACGAAGTCGAACCCATGCCCAGTCCGTCACCAAACAGGTTGGACTTGATCTTGGGTCCCCACCCCGTGCGACCGGAGACCGCGCTGCCATCCTTGCGGAAGTACGACAGGAACCGGGAGGTCAGGGTCTGACCCGCAAAGGCAGGATCCACCGAGGTGATGGTCGTCTCGGGGGTGATGGGCTTGCTGTCGCGGTCATACAGGGTCCAGACGGCCTCGAGGTCCGACAGGGCGTCGCCATCGTCCTCCCAACCGACGATCACGTTGCCGTTGCGACCGATGGCCACCCCAAGACTCTCGGTCTTGGTGTTGTTGATGGTGTCGGAGGTGTTGACATACACGGTTTCGCCGATGGGGCTGACACCGTTGTCTTCCGGTTTCCCGGGAAGCGCTTGGCCGAAGACCTGACCCGCCACGACGGCAGCGGCCAGGAATGGCAGGGATTTGGAGGGTTTCATGGATGGAGGCGGTACTGCATGGATACCCCGGGACGACAAGGCGGGCACCACGAACCGTATCCGGACACCCTCGTGCCCGGGGATTGCGGCGATCTCGAAACTGACCAGGGGATTGAGTTCTCCCTACGCTTGGCCAGGAGCGATGGCAATGGTTTTCTGAAGATCGCCCAAAGCCCTCAAACACCAGACAATAACAAATGTTATCCAGACGTGTCTCCCGTTGCAAAAACCATGGCAGGCACATCGGTCACCAAAATCAGCGGTGAACCTGTCGAGGCTACTTTGCGGACAACCGGGCCACCCGCTTCATGATCTCGACATAGAACACCGGCGTGAGGAACAGACCGAAGACGGTGACTCCGATCATGCCGGCGAACACGGCAACCCCCATGGCCTGACGCATCTCGGCACCGGCGCCCGTGGAAACCACCAACGGATAGACGCCGGCGATGAAGGCGATGGAGGTCATGAGAATCGGTCGGAGGCGCAGCCTGCAGGCCTCCAGGGCCGCGGAAACCGGATCGGCGCCTTCACGCTGCCTCTCCCGGGCGAACTCCACGATGAGGATGGCGTTCTTGCAGGCCAACCCCACCAGAACGATCAACCCGATCTGGGTGAAGATGTTGTTGTCGGACCCCTTGAGCAACACGCCGACCATGGCACTGAGCAGGGTCATCGGCACGATCAGGATGATCACCAGCGGCAGACTCAGGCTCTCGTACTGCGCCGCCAGCACCAGGAACACCAGAAGGATGCACAGGGGGAAGATGTACACGGCCGTGTTGCCGGCGATCCGCTGCTGGTAGGTCAACTCGGTCCACTCGTAGGCCATGCCCGGCGGCAGCGTCTGTTTGACCAACCCTTCGATGAAGGCCTCGGCCTGACCGGAGCTGTACCCCGGGGCCGGCGCCCCGTTGATCTCGGCCGCCGGATACCCGTTGTAGCGCATCACGCGATCGGGACCGAAGGCCTCCCGCACCGAGACCAGGGTGCCGATGGGCACCATCTGGCCCCGCTCGTTGCGGACCTTGAGGCGTCGGATGTCGTCGGCCCCGTCACGGAATCGCGAATCGGCCTGGGCCATCACCTGATAGGTGCGACCGAACTGGTTGAAGTCATTCACGTAGAGCGAGCCCAGGTAGATCTGGAGCGTCTCGAAGAGCCCGCTCAACGACACTCCCATGGACTTGGCCTTCACCCGGTCCACGTCGAGGTCGATCTGGGGCACGTTGATCTGGTAGGTCGAGTAGACGCCCTGCAGCACATTGGTGGCGTAGGCCGCACCGATGGTTCCCCAGGTGGCTCCGTACAGCGCTTCGGGCCCGAGATTGGCCCGGTCTTCGATGTACATCTTGAAGCCGCCTCCGGTGCTCAGACCATTCACCGCCGGCGCATTGATCACGATCATCCGGGCCTCCTGGATCTCTCCGAACGCCTGGTACAAGCGGCCGATGATGGCGTTGGCCGAGAGATCCGGACTCCGGCGCTTCTCGAAGTCGTCGAGGGTGATGAAGGCGATGCCCGAGTTGGGGCTGGCGGTGAAGCCGTTCGGAGACAGACCGGGGAAGGCCACCGACGCCGCGACACCCGGGACCTTGAGGGCCAGATCGCTCATGCGGCGGATGACCGCGTCGGTCCGGTCTAGGGAAGCCGCGTCGGGCAACTGGGCCACACAGATGAGGAACTGCTTGTCTTGCGACGGGATGAATCCCGCGGGCACCGCCTGGAAGAGCCGGCCTGTGAGGAAGATCAACCCGACATAGACCGCCAGAGCCACCGCGCTCACGCGGATCACCCGGGCGACCGCGGTGGAATACCGCTTCGAAGCCCAGTCGAAGAATCGGTTGAAGGGGTTGAAAAACCAGCCCAGCAACCGGTCGAGGACCCGCGTGAGCCCATCCTTGGGCGCGTGATGTCCCCGCAGCAGCAGGGCCGACAAGGCCGGGGAGAGGGTCAGGGAATTGAAGGCCGAGATCACCGTCGAGATGGCGATGGTGATGGCGAACTGCTTGTAGAACATCCCGCTCAGGCCGCTGATGAAGGCCGTGGGGATGAACACCGCGCACAGGACCAGCGCGGTGGCGACAATCGGCCCGGTCACTTCGTCCATCGCCCGGCGCGTGGCCTCGATCGGCGACAGGCCCAGGGCGATGTTCCGTTCCACGTTCTCCACCACCACGATGGCATCATCGACCACGATGCCGATGGCCAGCACCAGACCGAACAGGGAAAGCGCGTTGATGGAGAACCCCAGCGCCGACATGACGGCGAAGGTGCCCACCAGGGACACGGGCACGGCGGCCAGCGGGATGATCGAAGCCCGCCAGGTCTGGAGGAAGACCAACACCACCAGCACCACCAGGAGGATGGCCTCGAAGAGCGTGTGGATGACCGCATCGATGGACTTCTTGACGAAGACCGTGGGGTCGTAGGCCACCGCGTAGTCGAGGCCCCGGGGAAAATTCTTCTTCAACGTCTCCATCGTGGCCCGCACTTCCTGCGACAGGCGCAACGCGTTGGATCCCGGCTGCTGGAAGATCGGAATGGCCACCGCGGAGCGGTTGTTGAGCAGCGACCGCAGAGCGAATTCCCCGGCCCCCAACTCCACGCGGGCCACATCCTTCAACAGCAGGGTTTCACCGTGCGCGCCGCGCTTCACCACGATGTTGCCGAACTCCTCGACCGAGACGAGTCGACCGCGCGTATTGATCTGAAGCTCGAAGGCCACCGGGCTCTGGACCGGCTGCTGGCCCACCGCTCCGGCCGCCACCTGCATGTTCTGCTCACGGATGGCATTGACCACGTCGCCCGGAGCCATGCCCCGGGTGGCCAACCGCTCCGGATCGAGCCACACCCGCATGGCGTAGTCGCCCGAGCCGAAGAGCTGCACCTGCCCGACCCCGTCGATGCGGGCCAGCACATCCTTGACCTGCAGGGTGGCGTAGTTGCGCACGAAGATGTCGTCGTAGGTGTCATCCGGGGAATACAGATGCACCACCATCGTGAGATCCGGCGTGGACTTGAGGGTCAGCACCCCCAGTCGGCGCACCTCTTCGGGCAGTTTGGGCAGGGCTTGCGACACGCGGTTCTGGACGAGCTGCTGGGCCTGGTCGATGTCGGTGCCCAGTTTGAAGGTCACCGTGAGGGTCATGACCCCGTCGCTGGTGGCCTGGGAGAACGTGTAGAGCGAATTCTCCACACCGTTGAGCTGCTGTTCCAGCGGCACCGACACCGTCTCGGAGATGGTCTTCGGGTTGGCCCCCGGATACACCGCACGCACGACGACCTGAGGCGGCACGACCTCGGGGTACTCGCTGATGGGCAGCCGGTACATCGAGACCAGGCCGACCAGAAAGATCAGCACCGAGAGCACTCCGGCGAAGATCGGACGCTGGATGAAAAAGTGGGAGAATCTCATGGGACCCGGTTCAGAGCGGGAGTTCGGAGGAGCAGGGAGCGAGGAGCGACGAACCTCACCGGGCGGCCCCCTGGGGCGGGACCCCCGCGGCTTCTTGAGGCTGGACCGGCTGCCCCGGGAACAGCACGCGGAGGGTGCCGTTGACCACCACCCGATCGGTCGACTGCAACCCGGATTGGATCACCCGCTTGCCCTGGACCAGCGGCCCCGGCACCACGAATCGCTTCTCCACCGTGTTCGACGACGAGACCGTGTAGGCGAACTTCAGGCTCTGCTCGGTGCCGATCACCGAATCGGGCACCACCAGCGCCGAACCGGCGGGACCGGCCGGAACACTGAGTCGGACGAAGAGTCCGGGCACGAAGCGTTCCTCGGGATTGGCCAGCAGCACACGGAACATCAGGCTGCCCGTGTCGCGGTCCAACCGGGTGTCGAACGAGTCCACCACGCCCTCGTGGGGAAAGCCTTCTTCATCGGCCAGACCCATCCGCACCCGGATGCGCCCCTGCTCATCGGTCGGCAGCCGCTTCTCGGCCCGGAACCGGTTGATCCGCAACAAGACCGCTTCATCCAGATCGGCGTAGACGTACACCGGGTCGATGGACACCACGGTCGTCAACAGGGTGTTCATGCCGTCCATGCCCGACACATTGTTGCCCAGCGTCATCAAAGCCCGACCGACGCGGCCGTCGATCGGCGATCGGATCTGGGTGTAGTCGAGATTGAGCCGGGCCGTCTCGAGATTCGCCATGGCCGCGGCCAAGGCGGCCTTGGATTCGCCCTGTCGGGTGACCCGCTGGTCGGCTCCCTCGACCGAAATCGCCTGGGTCTTGAGCATCTGCTCGGCGCGACCCGCCTCGCGATCCGCCGACGCCAGACGGACGCGGGCCGCCTCGACCTCGGCCTCGGCCCGTTGCACCGCAGCGGCGAACGGACGGGGGTCGATCACGAAGAGCACCTGACCCTTGCGGACGGTCTGCCCGGCCTGGAACCGCACTTCGGTCAGGTAGCCGGAGACCCGGGGGCGGATCTCGACCGATTCCACGGCGTCGATGCGCCCGCTCAGGGTCTCCGTCGGCGTGAACGGGATGGACTCGGGCCGGGCCACCGTCACCACCGCCGGCGCCGCGGCCGTGGCCGCGGGTGTCTGGGAATTGCCCGGGGAGCATCCGGTGACCCAGCGGGCCACAAGCAGAATGACAACCCAGGGAGCAAGGGAAGAACGCGGGAACGGATTCATGGAAAATCGGACCACCGGAGGAGACGAAAGGCTGGAGAGCTCGACGGCGGACCTTTCCCGCCGGGGGAGGCAACGGTGCCTGGGCTGCCACGCAAGTCAAACAACACCCGTTCAACCCGTCCGTGGAACGGAACACGGGGCTTGGGCATCGCTCGGGGTCATCGGGGTTTCACCGTGTCCAACCATGCCTTGAGTTCGGCCGGGTGATCGGTCTGGACCCCATCGACGCCCAGACCCAGGAAGCGCTCCCAATATCCGGGCCGCTCGTCCGGACGCTGGATATCGGGCCAGACTCGGATGCCCAGATCCCGACACCAGTCGACAAACTGACGGGACGGAGCCTGATCCACCACCTCCGGTCGGTATTGGGACACGAACTGACGGAGCGCCTCCTCATCCCGGACCGCCTCGGCCGGCGGGCTCAGGATCAACCGCACCCCGGGCAACGCCTTGCGCCACCGCACCGCACCGCCCGGGTGATCATACACCCACACCCGGGATTCCATGCCCACCTGCTTGAGGATGCGCACCACATCGGCCGGGTCGCCCGCCTTGAAATCCAGATACACCTGAATGCGCCCCCGACAGGTCTCCAGCGCCTCGTGCAGGCTCGGGATGCGCGATGGCACCGCGTTCGTTCGCGCTTTGTCGGCCACCTTCAGTGCGGACAACTCCGACCAGGTCTTCTCCGAAACCCGCCCCTTCCCGTCGGTCATCCGATCGACCGTCGCATCGTGCATCAGCAGATACTGTCCGTCGCTCGACCGCCGGACATCCATCTCGACCAGATCCGCCCCGGCGCGGATGGCCCCCTCGATCGCCTCGAGCGTGTTCTCGGGATGGGACCGGTGCTCGCCCCGGTGGGCCACCACCATCCACCGCAAGGCCCCGGGCAAGGAAGAGCCCGGTCGATCGGCCGCCGCCAACCCCCCTCGCCCCGCGCTGCATACCAGCCACAGCCCCAAGATCAGCCCCCGAGTCATCGGCACCCACCCTGCCTCAGGCACACACCCAAGCCCAGATCAGACCTCCACGGACCTCCACGGCCTGCTCCGGTGAATCGTCTCCCGACAGCCTGTCCCTGCCCAAGCTGGCCTGCGAGCGCAGGAACGGGTCTCGCGGAGCCCGCACCAGCCAGCCCCGGATTCCGATCATCGGGACGCTTCCTTCTTCGGAGCGGCCTTCGTAGCCTGTCCCCATCACCATGAAATCCGGGTTTGCCCATCATGTGGCCTGGCTCTTGGCGGGCAGCGGCTTGGCTGCCTGGGCCGCGAACCCCCAGGCGGCTCCCGAAACCCGCTACCTCGACACGGTCAAACCCCTGCTCACCCGCCATTGCGTCGCCTGTCACGGACCCGAGAGTCCGAAAGCGCGACTCCGCCTGGATACCGCGGCCGGAGCACTGCGGGGCGGCGACTCGGGCCCGGCAGTCCTTCCCGGCGATCCCGCACGAAGCCTCCTGCTGCAGGTGATCGACGGTACCCATGCCGGCATTGAACGGATGCCCTACCGCAAGCCTCCGTTGCCCAGCCTCGACGTCGAAACCCTCCGACGCTGGATCACCGACGGAGCCCCGGCACCGGCCGCCGAAATCCCTGGAACTTTCGTGCACTGGTCTTGGGTCCCGCCCCGACGAACAAGCCCACCCCGGGCCGCCGAACTCGGCCACCCCATCGACGCCTTCATCCGAGCGCCTCTTGAGCGGCAGGCCATCCGGCCCTCGCCTCCGGCGGCGGCAGCCACCTGGTTGCGCCGGGTCCATCTGGACCTCATCGGCCTGCCACCCGAGCCCGGGGCGACCGAACGGTTCGTCGCCACCGACAGTCCCACCGAGCGCGACCACGTCATCGAACGCCTGCTCGCCTCGCCGCATTACGGCGAGCGCTGGGGCCGGTGGTGGCTCGACATCGCCCGCTACGCCGACTCCAACGGCTACAGTGTCGATGCCCCCCGCTCCATGTGGCCCTACCGCGATCAGGTGGTGGCCACCTTCAATGCCGACCAACCCTTCGATCGATTCCTGATCGAACAACTCGCCGGCGACCTCCTGCCCGGGGCCACCGCGGCCCAGCGCGTGGCCACCGGCTTCCACCGCAACACCCAGATCAACCAGGAAGGCGGCATCGACCCGGAACAATTCCGCATCGAGTCCATCTTCGACAGGGTATCCACCACGGGCTCGGCCCTCCTCGGATTGAGCATCGGCTGCGCCCAGTGCCACGACCACAAGTTCGACCCGATCTCCCAGCGCGATTACTACGGTCTGTTCGCCTTTTTCAACGACCAGGACGAACCCGCCCTCGAAGTCGAAGGCCTCAAACCCGGTCCCGGCGAGCCGAAGGGCCAACCGGGCGGCTGGGCCACCACCCTCGTTCTGAGCGAACGCCGCCAACCCAGGGAGACCCGGCGCTTCATCCAGGGCGATTTCACCCGACCGGCCGAACCGGTGCCGCCGGCGACGCCCCGGGTGCTGCCCCCGCTGCCTCCCAAAAACGGCCGGTACACGCGCCTCGACCTTGCCCGATGGCTGGTCGCCGACGAACACCCCCTCACCGCCCGCGTGATCGTCAATCGCGTGTGGCAGCAGTATTTCGGACGCGGCCTCGTGGAGACCGAGAACGACTTCGGCACCCAAGGCACCCCGCCCACCCATCCGGAACTGCTCGACTGGTTGGCGGTCGAATTCCGGGACTCCGGATGGAGCCTCAAGCACCTGCATCGATGCATCGTGAAGTCGGCCACCTACGGGCAAGCGTCCGTCGCACGGCCTGACCTGCGCGACCTCGACCCCCTCAACCGGTGGCTGGCCCGGCAGAATCGCCTCCGCCTCGACGCCGAACTCATCCGCGACGTCGCTCTGGCCGCCTCCGGCCAGCTCGACTCAGCGCTGGGTGGGCCACCCGTGCAACCCCCGCAACCTGCGGGTCTCGGAGCCTTCACCCAAGCCAACCGGGATTGGGTCGCCAGCACCGGCGGGCATCGGGTACGGCGGGCGATCTACACCCGCATCCAGCGGGCCACACTGCATCCGGCCCTGGCCGTCTTCGACGCGCCCGACAGCTTCACCACCTGCACGCGGCGACTGCGCAGCAACACGCCTTTGCAGGCGCTCACCCTGCTCAATGACACCCAGTTCCACGAACTGGCCCAGCAGATCGCCCGGCAACTGGCCACCGCCCCCGGCTCGGAGACCGATCGGATCGCGGCCGGGTTTCTTCGATGCACCGCCCGCCGCCCGGCACCCGAGGAAACCCGAACACTCCTGCGCCTGCTCCACGAGGAGGGCTCATCGGGTGGTACAGGCTCCCGATCCGACGCCCCCTCGGAGTCCGGCTGGCTCGCCGTGGCCCGTGTGCTCCTCAACCTCGACGAAACCCTCACCCGGGAGTGATCTCCACACCGACGATGCCCATGGACGCCGATCCGCACACCGATCCCCATCTCGATCCCCATCTCGATCCGCTCCCTGAAGTGACCCGCCGGCACTTCTTCGGCCGCTGCGCCCTGGGATTGGGCAACCTGGCGTTGGCCTCGATGCTGGGCGAGGGGCAGGCGGCCCCCGTGCCGGCCGGCGTTCCGCCCACCGTTCCAAAGGCCGACGAACCGCTGAAGCCCCGGAGCACCCATCATCCGGCCCGGGCCAAGAGCATCATCTACCTGTTCATGGCCGGGGGCCCCAGCCAGCTCGAACTCTTCGACGCCAAGCCGCGGCTCAACCAACTCAGCGGCCAACCCATTCCCGACTCGTTCCTCGAGGGCAAGCGCTTCGCCTTCATGGACTCGTCCTTCAAGAACAAGTCCACCCTCCTGGGCACCAAGCGCACATTCCGCCAATACGGCCAATCCGGGGCCACCGTCAGCGACCTGCTGCCCTACACCGCGGGCATCGTCGACGACATCGCCCTGGTGAAGACCTGCGCGACCAACCTGTTCAACCACGCCCCGGCCAAGCTCTTCATGAACACCGGCAGCGGGCAGTTCGGACGACCGAGCATGGGCTCGTGGGTGACCTACGGCATCGGCAGCCAGTCGCGCGACCTGCCGGGGTTCGTGGTGCTCCAGAGCGGACCTCGCGGGCCGCGCGGCGGGGCTGTCAACTGGTCGAGCGGATTTCTGCCGACCAGCCATCAGGGGGTTCCGTTGCGGGGCTCCGGCGATCCGATCCTGAACCTGGGTCGGCCCGGGGGCATCAGCGCTGCATCTCAGCGCCGCACCCTCGACGCGCTCGGCGAGCTCAACCTGCGGCGGGCGGCCGAGACCGGCGACCCCGAGATCGCCACGCGCATCGCCAGCTACGAGATGGCCTACCGGATGCAGTCGAGCGCCCCGGAACTCACCGACCTGCGCGGCGAGAGCGATGCCACGTTGGCGCTCTACGGCTGCACCCGCGACACCCCGAGCTTCGCCCGCAACTGTCTGCTGGCCCGGCGACTGGTCGAACGCGGCGTCCGCTTCGTGCAGCTCTACCACACCAACTGGGACTCCCACGGAGGCCCCGGCGAGACCCTCGAGAACGACCTCGAGAAGGTGGCCCATCAGGTGGATCAGGGGTGCGCGGCCTTGATCAAGGACCTCAAGTCACGCGGACTGCTCGACGACGTGCTGGTGGTCTGGGGCGGCGAATTCGGGCGCACCCCCATGGGCGAAACCCGCGAGAAGACGGGCCGCAACCACCACATCGACGCCTTCACCATGTGGTTTGCCGGCGCAGGCATTCGGACCGGCCAGGTGCTGGGCGAGACCGACGAACTCGGCTTCAACCCCATCTCCGACCGCGCCCATGTGCACGACATCCATGCCACCCTGCTCCACCTGCTGGGCCTCGACCACCAGCGCCTGACCTTCCGTTTCCAGGGCCGCGACTTCCGACTCACCGACATCCATGGCAAGTTGCTGCACAAGCTCATGACCTGATCCGAAAGCCTTCAGTTCCGGGTCCATCATCGACCCACGCCAAAGTTTTGTTTTCCATCTCCGCATCGATCGACTAGCACCCCAGTTTCACCACCGCATGAACCCCCTCCGCACACTGCTGCCCTTCTTGGTCGCCGCCGCCCCGTTGGCCGCCGCCATTGAAGAACTCCGACCCAAGGGTGGCCTCGACGCGCTGCCCTACCAGCAATCACCGCACCCGATGCCCAACTACCTGGCCGGTCAGCGCTGGGGCACCGAGGGCGAGAAGATCACCCGGATGCAGGAACCGCTGCCGCCCGCCAAATCGGCCGAACGCATCGTCCTGCGGCAGGGATTCCAGGCCGACCTCTGGGCGGCCGACCCCCAGATCCTCAAGCCGATCAGCATGACCTTCGACGAGCGGGGACGGCTCTGGATCGCCGAGACGGTCGACTACCCGAACGAACTCCAGAAAGCCGGCGAGGGGCGCGACCGGATCAAGATCTGCGAAGACACCAACGGCGATGGCAAGGCCGACAAGTTCACGGTCTTCGCCGACAAGCTCTCCATCCCCACGGGCCTGTGCCGGGCCAACGGGGGGCTGATTGTGATCGAGGGCGGCCAGACCCTGTTCCTGCGCGATACCGACGGCGATGACCGCGCCGACGAACGCAAGGTGCTCTTCAAGGGCTGGAACATGGGCGACACCCATGCCACGGCCAGCAACATCCGACTCGGCCACGACAACTGGGTCTGGGGCGTGGTGGGCTACAGCGGCTTCGACGGTGAGGTCGGCGGCAAGCGCGTGAAATTCGGCATGGGCGTCTTCCGCTTCAAACCCGACGGCTCGGCCCTCGAGTTCGTCCGTTCGAGCAACAACAACACCTGGGGCCTCGGCCTGTCCGAAGACGGGCTCGTCTTCGGTTCCACGGCCAACGGCAATGCCGCGTGGTACATGCCCATCCCCAATCGGTACTACGAGGCGGTCTCGGGATGGTCGGCCGCGCGCATGGAGTCCATCGCCGACAACCAGCTGTATCACCCCATCGCCCAGAACGTCCGGCAGGTGGACTGGCACGGCAAGTACACCGCGGGCGCCGGATCGGCCCTCTACACCGCCCGAAGCTTCCCCAAGGACTACTGGAACCGGGTCTCCTTCGTGACCGAGCCCACCGGTCACCTCATCGGCCAGTTCCGCTTCGAGGGTTCCGGGGCCGATTTCAAGGCCACCAACGAGAAGAACTTCCTGGCCAGCGACGATGAATGGTTCTCCCCCATCATGGCCGAGGTGGGCCCCGACGGCGCCCTGTGGGTGCTCGACTGGTACAACTTCATCATCCAGCACAACCCGGTGCCCAACGGGTTCCAGAACGGCAAGGGCAACGCCTACGAGACCCCCTTGCGCGACAAGACCCACGGGCGCATCTACCGGGTCACCCACCGCGAAGGCCGGCCCACGCCCAAGGTCGACCTGTCGGGCAACGACAAGGGTCGATGGTTGGAAGCGCTGGCATCGCCGGTCATGGACGTGCGCCTGCAGGCTCAACGCCGACTGGTCGAGGCTCAGGACCGCACGGTGCTGCCGGACCTGGTCCGCTTGGCGACCGACGCCTCCGCTGACGAGCTGAACCTCAACCCGCGGGCACTGCACGCCCTGTGGACCCTGCACGGCCTCGGGGCCTCCGAAGCCGCGCCGAAATCGACCCTGCGCCACGCCTCGGCGGCGGTGCGCCGCGCCGCGGTGATGACCCTGCCCGCCGAGGGCTGGACCACCGACGACTGGCGGCAGTTGCTGGTGACCGACGCCGACGCCCAGGTCCGCTTGGCCGCCCTGCTGGCCGTCGCCGATCGGGGCAACCCCGCCTCGATCCTTCCGCTGGTCGAAGCCTTCCAGAACCCGCGGAACACCAGCGACCCCTGGTTGAAGGACGGCTTCATCGCGGCGGCCGCCCATCATGATCACGCCTTCCTGACCTCCTGCCTGTCCACGGCGCCGTCATCGCCCGGGGCCATCGAGGTGATGCGCGCCGTCGCCCGTCATCATGCGGCCCACGAGGCGAACGCCTTGAAATTGACCCTGGCCGCCGCCGGAGCGCCGCCCGCGGTCGCCAGCGCCATCCTTGAAGGAATGACCGCCGGATGGCCCGCCCAACGCGTCCCCGCCTTAACACCCGACACGGTGGCCCGGTTCCAGGCCGCGATCACGAAGGCGCCGGACGCCGGAAAGGTGGCCCTGGTCCAACTCGCCACGCAGTGGGGACGGAACGACCTCGTGGCGGGCCAGATCCCAATCATCGCGCAGCGCTTGATCGAAGCGGTGTCTTCGGCCACCGCCACCGATTCCGACCGGATCGACTCGGCCCGCCGCCTGATCGCCGTCCAGGATTCACCGGCCTCCGTCGCCGCGATCCTGGGACAGATCCGCATCCTGACCACCCCGAGCCTCGCCAATGGCCTGATCGGCACCCTCGGCGCCTCGCGGATCCCGGAGACCGCCCCAGCGGTCGTGGGCCGTTGGGCGGAGTTCTCGCCGGCCATGCGCCGCAGCGCCTCCGCCCTGCTGCTGCGCCGCAAGGACTGGGCCCTGGCGCTCCTGGGCGCGGTCGAGTCGGGCACTCTGGTGGCCGGGGATCTCAGCCGCGACCACTGGAGCCAGCTGACCGGCCACTCCGACGGGTCGGTGTCGGCCAAGGCCCGTTCGCTGCAGAAATCCAGCGCGCCCAAGTCCTCGGCCGCCATGCAGGCCCTGATCACCCAACTGCAACCGGTGGCCCAGAAGACCGGGAAGGCCGACCACGGCCGGGAGGTCTTCGAGAAGAACTGCAGCGCCTGCCACGCGATGGAGGGCAAGGGCGGCCGCATCGGGCCTGAATTGACCGGCATCGGAGCCCGCCCGAAAGCGGAGATCCTGACCGAGATCCTCGACCCGAACCGTTCGGTTGAGGCCAACTACAAGCTGTGGACGGTCACGCAGAAGGATGGCGAGAGTCTCTCCGGGCGCCTCGACGCCGAGACGGCCACCTCGGTGGAGATCCTGGACACCACCGGCACCAAGCATGTGATCCAGCGCAGCACCATCGCCAAGCTGGAGTCGTCGGGACAGTCCATCATGCCGGGCGGATTCGAGCAGTTGCCGGCCCAGGACCTGACCGACCTGCTGGAGTACCTGGCCGCGACCAGCGCGAAGCATTGATCGACCGGCCGGGGCGGCGGTCCGGGTTTTCCTCCCGACCGCCGCCCTGAGCAGCCGCCCCAAGCCGCCGACACCTTGAAACCCTCTCGGCAGAACAGGCTTCAATAAAAACAACAACGGCTCCCGGGTTGCGGGAGCCGTTGTTCGTTTTGGGCCCAAATTCAGACCCAAAGGGGCTTGGGACCGACGGTCACCTGAAGTCGCTGGGGTTCCTCGGGTCGGAACGACCCCGGAACTCCGAACCTCACTTCGCGGCGGCTTCGGGCTTCTTCCAGGTGCGACGCGGGGCCTTGGTCACCAGACCGGCCTTCAGCGCCTTCACCGAGACGCGCAGGTAGCGCACCTCTCCGGAGGGCATGATCGCCTTCACGCGCTGCAGGTTCGGGTAGAACTTGCGCTTGGTGATCGCGGTGACGTGCGTACCGATACCACCCTTTTTCTTGGCCTTACCCGAGCGCCAGATGTGATTGCCTTTCACCGGGCGGCGACCCGTCAGCGGACAAATGCGTGCCATAATCGAAGCTTTCTTAAGTTAAAGGAACGGATGACCTACCAGCCCGGGGAGCCTCGGTGCAAGCAGCATTTTCGGATACCGGACCTTCGAGCCCCGGTCGCCTCACCGATTCAACCCACTTCCGAGCCCGAATGACGGGGTCGCAAACGCAGTCCGGGCCAACTTGCAAGCGACAGATCGGGCCTCGAAGTCTACGATCCCGGCATGCGGATCACCCTGCGGTTCATCGGAGTTCTCGGCCTGGCGCTGGGGTCGGGCCTCAGAGGCGACGCACCGGCATCATCGCCGCCGCTTCCGGAATTGATCGGCATCCTGCGCACGAACCTCGATCTGGGATCGGTGGAGTTCGAGACCCGGGCTTCCGAGGCCCTGATCGAGCGGTTCGGAGTCCGCCGGTTCGCGGGAACGCCCTCCCCTGCGACCCCCGCCTCCCCCGCGACGGATCTCATCGCCCGCCGGGAACGCCTCGACGGCGGCATTCTGTATCTGCGCCCGGGTCGGGTGGATGCCGGTCTGCCTGCGGCACTGCGGAGTGCGCTGACCGACAGCGCCTGGACCACCCACGCCTCGGGGCTGATCCTCGACCTGCGCTTCGCCCCGGGAGACTCCCTGCCGGCCGCCGGCGACTCGGCGGCCCTCTTTTCAGAACGCACCGAATCGATCCTCCAGTGGGGCAGCGGCTCGGCCTCGGGCTCGGGTTCCCAGCGCCTGTGGCGTCTGCCCGTGGCCGTCCTGATCAATGGTCGCACGTCGGGGGCGGCGGAGGCGCTGGCGGCCGCCCTGCGCCAGGAGATCGGAAGCGCCCTGATCGGCCAACCGACCGCAGGAACGCATGGGGTGTTTCGTGACATCGCCCTGAACGACGGCACCCGCCTTCAGATCCCCGTGGGGCGCATCCGCCTGGGCGATGGTTCCGTGCTGGCCGAAGGACCGGTGACTCCCGACATCCGGATCCCGGTCGCGGAAACGAGTGAACGGGAGTTCGTGGAGAACCCCACCGCCGTCCTCAAGCCCCACGGCGTCGGTGGCACCCACGGCAGCCCGACCGCGACGCGGCGCAAATTGACCGAGGCCGACCTGGTCCGGGCACAACGGAGTGAACCGACCGACGCGGACAGCGAAACCAATGCGCCACCCAAGGACCGGGTGACCGTCCGGCTGGCAGACCCGGTCTTGGCCCGCGCCGCCGATCTGGTGCGGGGCTTGGCCGCCTTCCAGAAAGCGCGCTGAAACCGGCCGCCCTCAGGATCGGGCCGGCAGGAAACGCCAGCGTCGGGCCTTCAGCTCGAATCGAGGCAGGGAACCGGCCGGCACCGCGGTGACGTCGATGCGCAACGACAGCGCCTCGTGCAGACGCTCGGCCAGATCGCGGCAGGTCGCCTCCGCGGCTTCGGCCTCGAGGGACACCGCGGCCAGGTCACCCGTCTGATCCACGGTCACCCGGTATTCTCCCACCGCGTCGATCGACCGGACCACCGCTTCGACCGCCGCGGGATACAGATTCACCCCACGGACGACCACCATGTCGTCGACCCGGCCCAGAATCCCGCCCTCGAAGACCCTCCGGCCCCGCCATCGCCGCGGGCAGACCCAGTCGCCGGTGCGGTAGCGGATGAGCGGTGAACCCACCCGCTGGAGCGTGGTGAGCACCAATTCGCCGCGTGTACCTTCGGGGACCGGCTCCAGCGTCCGGGGATCCACGATCTCGGCCAGGAATTGCGACTCGAGCAGCACCAGACTGCCCGGCAACTCCGCCGATTCGTAGGTGACCGGACCGGTCTCGGTCATGCCGTGATGATCGAAGACGCGGGCCCCGGGCCAGGCGGCCTCGATACGCGCCCGGACCGTCGGCTGACTGCCCCCGGGCTCACCGGCCACGATGATCCGCCGCACCCGGGAACGCCGCAGATCCACGCCTTCGACCCGGGCCGTCTCGGCCAGATGCAAGGCGTAGGTCGGCGTGCAACACAGGACCGTGAACCCCTGCTCCAGCAACACGCGGAGGCGGAGAACCGAACTCATCCCACCGCCCGAAACGGAGAGCACTCCCAGTCGCTGAGCCGCCTCGAAAGCCAGCCAGAAACCGAGAAACGGCCCGAAACTGAAGGGGAAAAAAGCCCGATCTCCCGGACCCACCCCCGCCTGCCTCAACACCTCGGCCCAACCCTCGGTCATGGCCGACCAACTCTCCGGGGTATCCAACCACCGCATCGGTGCCCCGTGGGTGCCACTGGTCTGATGACAGCGCGTGTAGGCGCCCACCGGGAAGGTCAGATTGGAACCGTAAGGCGGAAAGGCGGCCTGATCGGCCACCAACTCGGCCTTGGTGGTCAGCGGAAACCGCGTGCGGAAGTCGTCGAGCGACGACGGCAACGAAGAACAGCCCACCGAGGCGTACTTGCGGGCGTAGAAGGCGTTGGTGGGCAGGACCCGTTCCAACAGGGCACGGACCGCATCCAGCGCCCGCGGGGCCGAGCCCTCTGCCTGCTGTCCGGTATCGCTCACACGCGGGAGTTCTCAGGCACGAGGACCCCTCAGTGGGCGTTGGTGCCGCCGGCCGCGGGAGCCGCCGGAGCCACCACACCCGCCGCCGGCTTGGCCGGGCCGCCCGTGTTCGACGGGGCGTACTTGGCGACCATGAAGGCGCCCGTCGCCGCCAGCACGCAGCCGAGGAGGAACGGCAGCGGCAGCGCCTTGAGACCACCCTGCGGCGGGTGCAGGAGCATCGCCACCAGGGTGTTGATGACCGGGGCACCGCCGAAGACGATGGGCATCACCGCGGCGGCGGCCGCACCCTTGTAGATCGGCGAGGCGGCCCCCAGAGCCAGCACCAGCGTGAACGCCCCCACGGCCCCCGCGGCCCCGGCGATCAGACTCCACTGGATGCCCATCGGCGTGAGGCTCCAGTCGGAACCGCGCACCTTCAGGAGGATCGCCGACGCCACGCCGATGATGGCATAGGCGATGCAGACGAAGAGGAAGGCCTTCAGCCCGGCGTGCGGCGTCTCCGGGCCCATGGGCATGTAGCCGCGGCCCTTGTGGAGGATCACCCCGTACACTCCCCAGGACAGCACTGTCAGGAGAGCGAAGATCAACCATGTGTTGCCGGGACCAGCCGCCGCAGGAGCAGGATTCATTGTGGGCACAGGCTACGGTCGGCCGCATCAAACAGCAACAGGGGAGGCATCCGACAGGTGACACGGAGCCCCTTCTCCGACCACCATCGCGGCCCGATGCAAGAATTGATCTCCAAGGCGGCGGCCTTGTTGGAAGCCCTGCCCTACATCCAACGGTTCTCCGGCCAGACCTTCGTCGTGAAGTACGGCGGCAGTTTCATGGACTCGCCCGATCCGGCCGTCCGCAATGGCGTCGCCCGCGACATCGTGTTCCTGGAGGCGGTGGAGATCAACCCGGTGGTGGTCCACGGAGGCGGCAAGGCCATCACCCGGGCCATGGAGGCGGCGGGCTTGAAGGCCCAGTTCATCCAAGGGCAACGGGTCACCGACGCGGCGACGGTCGACGTGGTGGACCAGGTCTTGTCCCGCGAAATCAACCCCGAGGTGGTGAAGACCATCCAATCGCTCGGGGGGGTCGCCCGCGGGTTTGCCGGTACCGACATCTTCACCTGCAAAAAGCTCTGGCTTCAGGATGCCGCCGGCAACCCGGTCGACATCGGCTACGTGGGCGAAGTGACGGCCGTGAACACCGAGCCCTTGATGGACTGCATTCGTCAGGGGATCACTCCGGTCATCAGCCCCACGGCCCGAGGCGAAGACGGGCACGTGTACAACTGCAATGCCGACGTGGCCGCGGCCATGGCGGCCATCGCGCTGAAGGCCCGGCGTCTGGTCTTCATGTCCGACGTTCCGGGCCTGATGCGCGACCCGAAAGATCCCGCGACCGTCATCTCACACCTGTCGGTGTCGGAGGTGCCGGGTCTCAAGGCCACCGGCGTGGTGGACAAGGGCATGATTCCCAAGGTGGACAGTGCCGTCTCGGCGCTGAAATCCGGCGTCGACAAGGTCTCCTTCGTGGACGGCCGCGTGCCCCATTCCGTGCTGCTGGAGATTTTCACCGACGACGGCGTGGGCACCGAAGTGGTGCTTCAGTGACCGGCCGCCCCGGCCTCGTCACACGCTGCACGGAGCCAGGATGGCATCGCTCATGCCGTGGATGATCTTTTTGTCGGCCGGATTGAGCGTGGCCAAAATGCCTCCCAGCTTCGGGCGCGCCTGATCGCCGTCGCCCGACACGAAGTAATACGGGCACAGCCGCGCCCGAACCGACTGACGGGTGACGCTCCCCGTATCCAGGTCCATGGCCTCGGCCTCCAGCAGTCGAGGTTTGTGGTACTGTTGCAGCAGGTAGGGGGATCCGGGCCATGAGCCGAGGGCCCGATCCACCGCCGCCCCCCATTCGCCCGCGCTCAGATCCGATCCGAGATGGACGCCCCGTGAGCCCCAGGCCTCCGGGCTGAATCCCGAGATCTTCAGCACCAAGGCCCGTTCCCGCTGGGACAAGCCCTTGAGCTGCGACCACTCGGTGATCTCCAGCCCGGGATAGGCGCCATGGGGCGGCAACGGCGTGGGATCCAGCAACCAACTGCGCGGCACGATCTTCAACAGTCGGAGGTAGAACCCTTCTCCCAGCTCTTGGCGCCAGAACTCCCGCAAGTTGCGGTTCCACAGCAGGGCGAAGAGCAGCTTCTCCTCAAAAATGGGCCGTGGCGGCGGCGTCAGGCGGATGCGCTTTTCGAGGGCCTTCTGGAACAGCGTGGCCGACCCGCGCACCTGGGGCAGGTCGAACAACTCGAAGAAGCGGTACACGGCCTCGCCATCGGCCGGGGAGTCGAATTCGCCTCCATGGACTTCGAAGCGATCGGCGCCCAGCCGCGAAGCCAGCCACGCCATCTCCGGCCGATAGGAACCCGCCTCGTCGGACACCACGATGTGCACCTTCGAGGCCGACCCGAAGATCGAGGCGAATCCCTCCTGCATGCCGGAGGCCCCGCCCACGACGGCGTCCCCCAGAGCCGCGTAGGTCTGGTTGAGCCACTGGGTCAGCCCGATGCCGCCCGGCACCGAATCCAACTCGGAGATGATGAACCCGTCGTCCGTCAACAGCAGGTCGGGGCGGATGACCCGGGGCAATTCGTTCCTCAAGACCGCCGCCCGTTGGATCGCCACCAACTCCGGGGGTTTCCCCTGATCGAGCACCTCGGCCACCCAGGCCGGGGCACGCCCTTCGGCGCTCCGGCGGTACAACTGATTCACCGCCTTGTAGAACTGGTGGAATACCCGCCCCAGCGACTCGATCTCCGCGGCCAGCGCCTCCCCCAGCGCCAGCGGCCGCGCCGCCGACTTCCAGCTCATGCCCCCGAAGAGCCCTCCCTCCGGCATGGCTTGGCGCAACGACTGGGCCCGATCAACAGCGGTCATGGGCGCCCACCCTACGAACCCACCGCATCGGCCTCAATCTCATCCACGCTCCAAGGGAAACCGCGCCTGCTCCCCGGCGCCCCAAACCCGGGCAGCGATCCCGACCCGGGCTGCTCGTACAGACCCTGCGCCGTCTGAAGAGCCTGTCCCTCGAGGCCCATGCCGAAAGGGACAGGCTCATTCAGGTGTCGAAAGGGACAGGCTCGTTCCGGGGATGATCCGACGGCGGCGGACGATTGTTTGCAAAAAGAGCCCTTGGGCCGACGAACCCTTGGACAGCCATTGTCTCAACCCAACCCCCACACTCATCGCATGAACAGTTCCCGCAACGACCGGAATCAATCCCACAACGCGACGGCCACTTGGCTACCGCTGGACATGCCGTCGAACTCGGTCCGTCGATCGCCCCGACGCGTCCGTGCATTCCGCCCCTGTGGTCGTGAACGGGCGGCCTGGTGGTTCGACCAGATGCGCCGGATCGTGGAAACCGGCGCCGACTTCCGGGCCTGAGGCGCCACGTCGCGCCAGTTCGGAATGCCGGAGAAGAAAACCCGAAGGAAAACCCGTTCTTGCCACGCCGCCTTCAAATCGGCAGTTTCACCGCCGCTTGGGAACGGGGTCGTAGCTCAGTTGGTAGAGCGTCTCGTTCGCAATGAGAAGGTCAGGGGTTCGAATCCCCTCGGCTCCACCACCTCCCAAGTCCTGCGTCGCGGTTTTCGAGTCACCGCATCCCCTTCCACGCACACGGTTTACGCCCGACCGTCCCCAGGTCTCCAGGTCCCCGCTCCAGGGCATGACCGATTCAGGGTCCTTGGGCCCCATCGATCCTGCCCCACCCCGAGTCGGTTCCGAGTCCCTGGTTTTGAGGGGCAACCCCATGAGCGACGGACTCGCCGATCGAGCCTCCGAGGCCGATCTCAATGAAAACCCCGGCATCCACCAAGGAATGCCGGGGTTGAACTCCCTGATGCCAGGGGCGAGAAGGTTGGGTATCAGGCCTCTTTCTTGGCCGCCTTGACCTCGATGTGCAGATCGCGCAATTGACGGCCGGTCACCGCGCTCGGGCTGCTGGTCATGATGCAGGTGCCCTTGGCGGTCTTGGGGAAGGCGATGACATCGCGGATGCTCGTCGTGCCACACAGGATCGCGCACAGACGATCGAAGCCCAGGGCGATGCCGCCATGCGGCGGGGCCCCGTATTTGAAGGCTTCGAGCATGTAGCCGAAGCGCAACTGGGTCTCTTCGGCGGGGATTTGCAGCAACTCCTCGAAGATGGTCTTCTGCACGTCGGCCTGATGGATCCGGATCGACCCACCGCCCAACTCCACACCATTGACCACGATGTCGTAGTGCTGGCCGCGGACCTTCTTCGGATCGGTCTTGAGCAGCGGAATGTCTTCGGCCACGGGTGCGGTGAACGGATGATGGCTCGAGTACCAGCGGTTCATTTCGCGATCGAAACCCAGCAGCGGGAACTCGACGACCCACAGGAAGTCGAACCGCGCCGGATCGATCACCAGCTTGCCCTGGGCCTTGAGGACCTCGGCGCAATACAGGCGGATCTTGCCGAGGATCTCACAGGCGTTGAGCCATTGATCGGCTGCGAAGAGGATCAAGTCACCCTGCTCGATGCCCAACTTCTCGGTGAGGGCCGCCTTCTCGGCGTCGTTGAAGAACTTCACGATGGGCGACTTCCACTCGCCATTCTCCACCTTGATGAAGGCCAACCCCTTGGCACCGAAGCTCTTGGCGTATTCGGTCATGGTCTCGAGCTGACCCTGGGTCGCGCCGGCCAGACCCTTGGCGTTCATCGCCTTGATCACGCCGCCGCCGGCCACGCAGTTGCCGAACACTCCGAACTTCGAGCCGCGGAACTCCTCGGTGAAGTCCGCCAACTCCATGCCGAAGCGCGTGTCGGGCTTGTCGATGCCCCAGCGGTTGAGCGCCTCTTCGAACGAGATCCGCTTGAACGGCGTGGGGATGTCCATGTTGAGGGCCGTCTTCCAGACCCGCTTGAGCAACCCCTCGATCAACGCGTAGATGTCCTCCCGCTCGATGAACGACATCTCGATGTCCACCTGGGTGAACTCGGGCTGACGATCGGCACGGAGATCTTCGTCGCGGTAGCAGCGGGCCAACTGGAAATACCGTTCCACGCCGCTGACCATGAGGATCTGCTTGAACTGCTGCGGCGACTGCGGCAGCGCGTAGAAGGTTCCCGGGTCGCGACGATTGGGCACCAGGAACTCGCGGGCGCCCTCGGGGGTCGACTTGAAGAGCGTGGGCGTCTCGACCTCCAGGAACCCCTGGTCGTCCATGTAGCTGCGCGTGGCGATGGCCACCTTCGAGCGCAGGCGCAGGTTGCGCATCATCTCGGGGCGACGCAGGTCGAGGTAGCGGTACTGGAGCCGCAGCTCTTCGTTCACCTTGTTGGCCACCTCGGGGTCATCCACCTGGAAGGGCAGGATCGCCGAGGGGTTCAACACCGTCATGGATTGCACCTGCACCTCGACCTCACCGGTGAGGATCTTGGCGTTGCGGGTGCCCTCGGGGCGGATGCGGACTTTGCCTTCGATCTCGATGACCGACTCGGCGTGCAGCTTCGAGGCCGCATCGAAGACCGCCGGGGGCAGGTCCGACGGATCGAACACGGTCTGCGTCCGGCCCTCACGGTCGCGGAGGTCGATAAAGAGGACCCCGCCCAGGTCGCGTCGGGAGTGGACCCAGCCGGTCAGGATGACCGCGCGGCCGGCATCCGAGGCGCGGAGTTCATTGCAATGGTGCGTGCGCTTCATGCGAAAATCGATCCAGAGAGTGTCGATCCGGAGACGGATTTCAAAGGGGGAAGTTGGGCGGCGGTGCCGATCGCCCCCCCGGCCGGCGTCTCCGAGGCTCAAGGAAATCACCGAATCGGCCGATGACCCTATGTCATGGAACTAGGGCTCTCAGGGCTGGCCTCCGGCTTCGACTGGAGAACGCTCGTCAACCAGTTGGCCGATGTGGAACGGACCCCGCAGAAGCGGCTCCGGGCCGAACAGACCACGCTCCAGAATCGGAACAACGCCTTCAGCAGCATCAAGACGCAGCTGAGCGTGCTGCAAAACCGTCTGAGCGCCCTGTCCTCCGCCGAAGTCCTGCAGGCCCGCAAGGCCACGGTGAGCGACTCCTCGGTGCTCACCGCCACGGCATCGGCGGGAGTCGCGTCCGGCACCTACGAGTTCAACATCACCCAGCTGGCCACCGCCTCCAAGACGGTCGGGGCGTCCGGCATCGGGGCGAATCTCTACCCCAGCAACAACGTCAACTCCGGCACCCTCGAGTCCAAGGGTTTCAATCCGCCCATCACGGCGGGCACCATCACGGTCGATGGGGCGCAGATCACGATCGATCCGACGGTCGACACCCTCCAAGACGTGTTCGATCGGATCGACGCGGCCACCAACAACAAGATCCAGGCTTCCTACAGCGCCGCCAGCGACAAGATCGAGCTCAGGCGTGTGGGCGGTCCCCAGCCCACCTTGGTCGTGGGCAGTGCCACCGACACCTCCAATTTCCTTTCGGTGACCCGCCTGTCCAACAACGGCACCAACGTCATCGAGAGTTCATCGAGCCTCGGCAGCATCGTGCCCGCCAATACGCTGAGCGCGGCCAATTTCCAGACCGCGGTCAGCGACGGTGGAAGTGGGGCGGGCGAGTTCAAGATCAACGGAGTGTCGATCAGCTTCAACGCCTCCAGCGACTCGGTGCAGAACCTGATGGATCGGATCAACGCCTCGGCGGCGGGCGTCAACATCGGCTACGACCGGATCAACGATCAGTTCACCCTCACCAACAAGGTCACCGGCAATCTGGGTGTCGCCTTGGAAGACGTGACCGGCAACTTTCTGGAGGCGGCAGGGCTCAAGACCGGGTCGACCTTCCAGGCCGGCAACGACCTGCTGTACACCATCAACGGCGGGTCGGTGCTGAGCAGCCATTCCAACACCCTGAACGAGGACAACACCGGCATCGACGGGTTGTCCATCGCCGCCCTCAAAGTGGGCACCTCGACCATCACGGTCGCCTCCGACACCAGCACCATCAAGGGGGCCGTCAAGAGCTTCATCGACGACTACAACCGCGCCCAATCGACGATCGATTCGCTCACGGCCAGTTCCACCGATTCGACGGGCAAAGTCACCCGATCCACCTTGGCCGGAGACATCGACGCCAACGAGATCGCCTCCAAGCTCCGCGCGATCGCCTTCAATCAGGCCACGGGACTCACCGGCACCCTCAATTCGCTGGCCAAGATCGGCATCGACACCACCGGCGACAACGATCTCCTGAAACTCGAGGACGAAGCCGCCCTCGACGACGCGATCGCCAACAACCTCGCCGGCCTCAAGCTGCTCTTCAACGACCCCGACAAGGGCATCGCCACGAAGCTCAGCGCCTATCTGGACAAGACCATCGGAGAAGACGGCTCACTGGTCACCCGGCAAGATGCGTTGACCAAGCAATCGAGCGAGATCGACATCCAGGTCACCGACCTCGAAAAGCGGGTTCAATCGAACCGCCAGCGCCTCATCGACAGCTTCGTGCAGATGGAAACCGCCCAGCAGTCGATCAACCAGCAGCTCAAATTCCTGCAGCAGCGCTTTGGCGGGACGCAGTGAGGGCGCTGATGCGACCCTGATACAGCCTTGATACAGCCTTTCTGCTGTATTCACGGAGTGTTGGAGCGATATCGACGAGAGTCACGGCGCGGCATTCTCGACAACGGATCTCCTGACGATCAACGGCCTAAGGACGTTGATGCGATCATCGCCCCATCACCAGAGCGATTTCACCCGATGTGTGACTGATTTTCGCCGGCGAGACCTTGTTGTTTTGGCACGAAGCATGCCGGCACTTTTTTCCGAGCAGGCTTTAAAACCAAGCCCCTCAGGACGGCCTCACGTCTAGGCAGCCGGCAACAATCGCCGTGATTTAGGTTCCTTGGGTTTGGCGCCTTTTCTGCTTCATCCGTTCCGATCGTGTTTTCAACAGATGATCGAGCGGCTCGAAGCATCGAAAAGTCCCCATCCAATTCCATCAATTCCGATATGCCAGGCTTCACTGACAGCGGCACGCAACCGCAACCAAGCCCCATCTTCGTCGATGCCGATATTCGAGTACTGGAAGGTTCCGCAGCCGTTGAACGCCTGCGAGAACGCAACGACCTCCAATACCTGACTCAGCAGGGCATCATTCAAGTGGACCGCGCCCGTTGGCAGGAAGCCCAACGCTACGAGCGAAAAACTTGGATGACCCACCTGATCAATGCCGACGACGACCGGAATCACGACCACAAGAACAACTTCGGCGGCTATCAGGCCCTTGCGGGGCGGACCTTCCCTCGGGTCATCGAACTCGGCTGCGGACCGTTCACCAATCTCCGCCTTGTGTTGCCTCACCTCCGCGTCGGGCACATCACCTTGCTGGATCCGTTGATCCAGGATTACCTCACTCATCCTCATTGCACCTATCGGAACGGGAGCCTGCAAGGCGTGCCGGTCGAAACAGTGGCCAGTTCGATCGAGGAGTTCGTTCCATCGGAGGGCTACGATCTCGTGGTGATGGCGAACGTGCTGGAGCATTGCTTCGATGTGCCAGCCATCTTCCATCGAATCCTACAGTGTTTGAAACCCGGCGGTGTGCTCGTTTTCGGAGACAATGCTTTTCGCACGGAACAACTGGAAGTGCTGCTGGCAAACCAGTTTGACGCTGGACATCCGATTCGGGTCACGGAGCCGCTGATCACCTCTTTTCTGCAAGAGAACTTCGCCGAGCTGTATCATCAACGATTCTACGGTCACTACAACCAACCTCATCGAATCGACATCTACTACGTGGGGATCCGCCACCCTGTGACAGAGCAGGACGGGCAAACCCGACTTGATCTTCCTGCATTGTTCGCCCTTGAGGATGACGCCCAGGTTGAAATGGTGTTCGACTCCAGCTTTCGACGCTTCGGTTGGAATGGGCAGGTTGTCATCGACACAGCAGCGGCAGCCTTGAAATCGGGGCGCGTCGGACTGTCGGAGAAGCTGGCCACAGTGGCGACTGGGCTTCTGCCCGGATCCACCGAGGCAGCTGCTCTGCAACGTCGGATCATCAATTTCAAAAACACCTTCTTCGTAACGGTCGGCCAGATTTTGCCCGAATCCAAGATGGGCCGATCGCTGCGCACGGTGATCGGAAGATTCCGCCCGAAGACGATTCTCGATCTGGGGGCCGCATCAGGCTTGGGATCAACGACCGTTCTGGCCGGAGCCGTTGCAGAACACGGACTCTCCTCGCGGATTTATGCCGTCGAATCGTCTGCAAGCACGTTTGCGCACCTGAAACTCAACGTCGCTCGGTTTCCGAATGTCACGCCCCTCCACGGCAGTGTGGTGGATGCCACCAACCTGCCGACGTGGGATGAAGTGCTGACCGATGTCTGCAGTCGCCCGAACCGGGTTCTCGAGCACATCACAGCGGAGGAGTTGAGGCACTGGTACGACCACACCAAGGCCGAAACCGAAACGCTCTGGCGCAGCCATGGCAGCCTCCTGAAAGAAATCCCCGTCCAGGTCTTTGATCTGGTGGTCATCGACGCCGACCTTTTCTTTGCACGCGAGGCTCTCAAAGCCGTCATCGACCGGACCAACATCCTGGTGCTCGATGATGTGACTGAACACAAGAATGCCGCCACTCACGAACATCTCTCCACTCAACCGGATTGGGAGATCGTGGATATGGATCTCGCAGACCGCCACGGTTGGAGCATCTTCCGCCGCCGCCGGTTTCTGGACGAGGGCAAGCCCATGGAGGCCTCTCTCCAAGGGAATCGCCCCCGAATCCATTTCGCATACTCGGGTGATCCCAGGAACGATGCCGCTCGCCGCGCACCGGCGACGATTACCAATCGGATATTCCGGTTCCTCGAGCAGCGAGCCGAGGTTCTCTATTACGATCTCGCAGACACGACCACGGTACCCGACGTCCGCGACGGCGACATCGTTCTGGGGCACCCGCATCCGCATCCGGACTCGATCATGCGCCGGTTGCTCAAAGCGTCTTGCGCCCGAAAGTGCCTCATTTTCCCCTTCCATTCACATCTCCCTGAAATCAATCGCTTTGCGAAAGACTTGGCGGTGGATGCGCAGAGACTGTTCCTGATCTCCGGCCCCTTCTGGACTGAAAACATCGGCCGAACGGAGTTTGCCGGATGGTCGGACAAGTTGGTTCGCCTGGACAATTCCATCGATCTGCAATTCTTCGGCCTCCGGAAGACGACATTCAACCCCGAGGGTCGGCGCGGACTGTTTGTCCTGGGACGCAGCGGCCCTGAGAAGGGGAGCACCGAATTGTTTCAACAACTCAGGGAGGTTCCAGGTCGGCTGGTCATCGCGGGCGAGTTCACCGCGGCAGATCTGGCAATCCTCGAGGGACGATCCGACACGGAATTTCTGGGCATACTGGACTGGGGCAACGAACCCCTCGTGCGACGCATCGTAGCGGCCTGTGACTTCTTCTTGAACCTGTCCATCAGCGACGCGTCACCCACGACTCTGTTCGAGTCGATGGCGCTCGGCTTGATTCCGGTGACCACGCCGCAGTGCGGTTACACCTACTCCTCGCTCATTCCGCTTTCGTTGATCGACCGGGAGAGCAATCTCATCACACTTCGGAATCTTCAGTCCCTGCCCAATGACCTGCTGATGTCGTTGCGCGACCGCAACCGCAGCTTGGTGGAGCAGAACCATCAGTGGCCACGTTTCCTCGCCACCCTCTGGCAAGGACTGATGGGTGATTCCGTCACCGGAGCAAGGCCAGTCCACCAGGATTCGAGCAAGAAACCTCAAGAACACCTCGAAGCCAGAACCTCACGATCCACTACCGCAAAAACCGCCCGGCGCGTGAAGGTCGCGGCGGACTACGCCGACAAGTTGGATCTCACCCAGATCGACAACCAGTCCGAGTTCGCCGCCGCCATCCGCCAACTCTTCGCCGAGCACAGACCCACCAAACTCGTCGAGACGGGCGCCTATCTGGGTGAGGGAACGACTCGCGTCATCGCCGACGCCCTCAGGCAACTCGACATCACCGAAGCGCAGTTCCACTCCATCGAAATCAACCACCACCACTTGGCTCAGGCCCGTCGGAATCTCGCGCGCAACGGCCTGGCGTCGGCCGTGCACTTGCACCATGGCGTGTCCGTTCCGCGCGGTTTGCTTCCATCGTTGGAGGAGATCGAACGATGCACAGTCCGCGAGATAGACGAGAACGACCTCTTCGTGGATCACCGCGAACACGAGCGAGCGACCTTGTACTTCAAGGAAACGGACTTCCATGGCGTGCCGGACGACCTGCTGGGGCGCGTGTTGCGACAATTCAACGGTCGCCCCGATTTCGTGCTCCTCGATTCGGGCGGCCACATGGGGAACGTGGAGTTCAATTACCTCCTCAGCCAACTGGAGGGGCCCTGCTGGATCGCGTTGGATGACGTCCACCATATCAAGCATCGACGCAGCCTCCGACAGATTCAGGCCGACCCCCGGTTTGAGATCCGTTTGGAATCGAATGAGAAATTCGGTTTCTGCATCGCCCGGTTCACACCCGCCTTGGTCGAGATCGATCCGTCGATCGGGCGCCTGCTCTGGGTGAGGACCGACTCCATCGGTGATGCGGTGCTCGCTTCTTCGATGCTGCCGCACCTCGCCGCGAAGTATCCCGCCGCACAGATCTCGGTCTTGTGCGAAGCCAAGGTGGCCGACCTGTACATCGCGAGTCCATACGTCACCTCCATCATCGCCTTCGACAAATCGAAGGCTTCGAATCAGGGACACCTTCAGGAGATCGTGGGGGAGATCGCTCAGATCAACCCACAGCTCATTCTCAATTCAGTCCGGTCTCGGGACGCGTTGTCCGAGACGCTGACGCTGGCCTTCCGCTCGGCCAAGCACATCGCCATCGAGGCCGACCTCGCCAACATGTCCGAGGTCAACCGCAACGACGCCCAAGAACTGTATTCCCGGATCATTCCTTCACCGGGTTCCCACAAGTCCGAACTGGAGCGGCACCGGCATTTTCTCGCGGGACTCGGCATCCATGGGGTCGTATTGGAGCCGAAGGTCTGGACTTCGCCGGAGGATGAGGCGTTGGCGGAGCAATTCTTCGAAACCAATCAGCTCGATCCTGAACGAACGATCGCCCTATTCCCCGGTGCGCAACACGACTGCCGTGTCTATGGCGGCTACGCTGCGGCCCTGCGGAACCTCGAGGGCTTCGACTTCCTCGTGTTTGGAGCCGCCGCCGATGAGACCTTGGCCGCCAGTCTCGTTCAGGGCTTGCCAGGTCGCGCCCTGAATCTGTGCGGTCGATCCTCGCTGCGGGAAACGGCCGCTCTGCTCCGACGCTGCCGTTTGTATGTCGGAGCCGAATCCAGCGGCGCCCATCTGGCCTGTGCCGTGGGGGTACCGAATGTGGTGATCTTGGGCGGCGGGCATTTCGGGCGCTTCATGCCCTATTCACGCCTGACCTCCGCCGTGGTGCTCCCGCTGGATTGCTTCGGGTGCAACTGGCGTTGTCCCCACGCGCGAGCGCACTGCGTGAAAGACGTCTCTGCGGAGGTCCTCACCAAGGCGATCGGCCAGACGCTGGCGGCCGGGGCCTCCAAACCGCGCGTCTTCCTCCAGTCAGCGGCCGGGTGGAATGGAAGAAACAATCACCCTGCCTGGAAACACCCCGAACACCTTTTGACCGAGACCCAGGTCGAAATCATTCCGGTGACCTTGATCGAGTCGGAAGACCAAGCACAGAAGGTCTCAGCCGATGAGACACAGCTCCAACCACGGGTGACCGACAGCGAACTTCAAAAAGAAGGAATCACGGTTTCAACCCACTCTGACAACCAGCAAATCCGGATATCCATATTCGCCTCCGTTTACAACTCGGATCAGTTCATAAGCCAATATCTTGAAGACATAACAAGGCAAACCGTTTTCAAGAAACACTGCGAACTGGTTTTGATCAACCCAAACTCTCCAGGTAACGAGGAAATAGTGATCAGGCAATACATGGAAAGGTATTCCAATATTGTCTACAAACGACTCGATCACGACCCTGGAATCTATGAGACATGGAATGAAGCCATCCGGATGTGCCGCGGCGAATATGTGACCAACGCCAATTTGGATGACAGAAAAGCCCCAAATTCCATCGAAAGGCATTTCGAGATTCTGTCAAAAAGCCCCGGAATCGACTTGGTGTACGCTGACAGCTACATCATGCACCAACCCAATAAGCGCTGGGAAGATGTCCAAGAAGACACGCAACGATACGATTTCGAGGAATTCTCCATAGAGGCGATGTTGAGAGGCAACCCGCCGCATAACAACCCGATGTGGCGTAAGTCTCTGCATCAGAAAAACGGTTGGTTCAATCAAAAATACAAGTCCGCGGGCGATTGGGATTTTTGGCTCAGATGCACTTTCAACGGTGCCAAATTCAAGAAGATCAATGAGATTCTTGGGGTTTACTACTTCAATCCCAAAGGGATGTCTACCAACCCTGAACATGATTCGTGGAAGATTTCACAAGAAAAAGAGATCCTATCGAACTATTTGGCCCTTTATCAGCAACGGGGCAACCCGACCATCGGTACGCCGTCGAAACCAGTCAACTCCCCCGAGTTGGCGCTCCCCCTCCGCTGGGCGGCCCCGATCTTCAACCCGAGCGGTTACGCCAGTGAGGCGATCAACTTCGTCGTGCCGCTGGAGAAGCGCTGCGCTTTGGGGATCCACCACAACTCCTCGATCCGGTCCGAGGCCTTCACACGGGGTCTGGGGGCTTCCGATCGGGAAGCGCTGCTGCGGATGCAGGACCGCTTCGGTTCACTGCAAGGTGGCATCAGCATCTCCCACGGGCCCGCGAGTTTCTTCACCCGCCCCGCGGATGCCGACTATCTGATCGGCCGCACGATGTTCGAGACCGACCGCCTCGCGGCCGAGTGGGTCGCAGCTTGCAATCGGATGGATGAAGTGTGGGTGCCCTCCCGCTTCAATCTCGAGACCTTCGCGGCGAGCGGCGTTGAGCGCTCGAAATTGGTGATGATGCCTGAGGCGGTGGATTCGAGCTTCTTCGACCCGTCCCGCCACAGCGCGTACCCGCTGCCCAACCCCGCCCGGTTCAACTTCCTATCGATCTTCGAGTGGTCGTCGCGCAAGGGCTGGGATGTGCTCATCGCCGCGTACCTCCGAGAGTTCTCGGCCCAGGACGACGTCTGCCTCTGGCTGCGCACCTACCTCTTCTCGAAACCCGATGGCGATCCGGCCCAGGAGATCCGTCGACGGATCGACGCCTTCACCGCATCACTGGGGCTGCAAGGCAAGGACCTGCCCCGCATCGAACTCATCGCCGAACAGGTGCCGAGCGACCAATTGCCGGGGCTGTACCTGGCCTGCGATTGTTACGTGGCCCCGAGCCGGGGCGAAGGCTGGGGACGCCCGCAACACGAGGCGATGCTCATGGAACGCCCGGTCATCGCCACGAACTGGAGTGCGAACACGGAGTTCATGACCGAGGAGACCAGCTACCTCATCGATTATGAAATGGTGGAAGCCCGCGGGCTCGAGCCTGAGCTGTGGCACTACAAGGGACACCGCTGGGCCAATCCTTCGGAGACCCACTTGCGATCGCTGATGCGCCGGGTGTTCACCGCTCCGGATGAAGCCCGCGCCAAAGGCCAGGCGGCTCGCAAACACATGGCCCGCCATTACAGCCGTGATGCCGTGGCCGATCAGGTGATCCATCGACTGCAATCCATCGAGCGCTTGCTGCTGTCACCGCAGTTGCCGCCGGCACCGGTGGTCCAGGTCCATGGGCTTGGCGCCCTGTCGCCTACGTCTCCGGAAGGCTCGTCAGCCTCGGCGGGCGCCTCGGATCCGAAAATCGCGTCCTCCCTGGTGACCCTGTCCTTCGAGGGTTCGTTCCTGGACCTCGGCTCGCTCTCGCACGTGAACCGATCCCTCGTGCAGCACTTGAATCAGGAGCCGCGGGTGCGCGCCATCGCCGTCTCGAACGGGGTTCCCGCTCCGGGACCTGTGCCGCCCGAACTCAAAGCCTGGTCACAGCGCGTCCAACGGCGCTCGCCCGCCGATACTCAGGTCACCGTCCGACACCAGTGGCCACCGGACTGGAGACGTCCGGAACAGGGCGCCTGGGTGCTGATCCAGCCGTGGGAATTCGGATCCATCCCTGCCGAATGGGCCGAGAAGGCGCAGGCGGTCGACGAGATCTGGTGCCCCAGCCGTTATGTGCGAAGCCTCTACGTGCAGGCCGGCATCCCGTCCGAGAAAGTCCGGGTGTTGCCCAACGGTTACAACGCCGCGGCCCACCATCCGAAGGCCCCGCCGACCCCCATCGACACGGCCAAGCGCTTCAAGTTCCTCTTCGTGGGGGGAACCATCGGGCGCAAGGGGGCCGACCTGCTGCTCGAGACCTTCCTCGCCACCTTCCGCAGGACCGACGACGTGTGTCTGGTCATCAAGGACTTCGGAGGCAAGTCGGCCTATCAGGGACAGACCCTCTCGGAGCGGATCCAGGCCGCTCAACGGGATCCGTCGGCACCGGAGATCGTGTACCTCGACCAGGAACTGCCTGAGCGCGAATTGGCGGGTCTGTACACGGCCTGCGACTGCCTGGTGCACCCGTACCGCGGTGAGGGATTTGGGCTCCCGGTGCTCGAGGCGATGGCCTGTGCGTTGCCGGTGATCTGCACCGGCGGCGGCTCGACCGACGACTTCGCCACCGACGAGTTCGTCCACCGCATTCCCGCATCCCGCGAATTCGTCGGCAAGGAGGTGAGCGGCATGACGCTCGACCATCGGGGCTGGTGGTTGAGCCCGGATCCCGAGGCGCTGCAGCGGGCACTAGTCGAGGCTGTGCGCCAAGCCCCGAAGTGGCGGGAACGGGCGATGCTCGGTGCCGAGCACGTGGCCGCCCATTGGACCTGGAAGCACGCCGCTCAAACCGCCGCCCGTCTGGCGCGGGACCTGGCAACCCGACGACAGGCGCAGGTCGGAGGCTCCAAGATCGGGCCCACCAAGGCCGGCAAGGCCATCACTCTGCCCGAGGTCGCCTTCGAGGGCGACCTGCTGGCGGCCCGCAAGGCCCTGCAGGCCGGGGAACCGGCCGAAGCTTGGCGGCTCGGGTGCATCGCCATCGAGGAACGGCCCTTCCACCCGGAGGGCTGGGTGTTCCTCAGCGAGGTCGCTGCCGGCATGGGCCATCGCTCCCTCGCTCGCCGCTGCGCCCAGAAGGCCGTGGCACTCGCCCCGCACTGGAAACCCGCCAAGCGCCAACTCTCGGGCATTCCCGGCGGAGCCGACAAGACCACCACGGCCCTGGCTGAACCGCCCTTCCGCGAGGGGCTGCCGCCGCGCCTGTCGGTGTGCCTCATCGCCAAGAACGAAGAACGCTTCCTCGACGGATGCCTGAAGTCGGTGCGGGGGTTGGCCGACCAGATCGTGCTGGTCGACACCGGCTCCACCGACCGGACGGTCGAAATCGCCCGCTCCCACGGAGCCGAGGTGCACTTCCGCGCCTGGGACCATGATTTCAGCGCGGCCCGCAATGCGGCCCTGCTGCATGCGCGAGGTGATTGGATCCTCATCCTGGACGCCGACGAAGAGGTGTCCCGCGAACACCACGACGCGCTGAAAGCCCTGCTCGTGGCACCCAACGCCATCGCCTATCGACTGCCTCTGGTCGACGTCGGTCGCGAAGGCGAAGGCGTGAGCCAGGTGCCCCGGTTGTTCCGGAACGCCCCCCGGCAGTTCTATGTGAGCCGGATCCATGAACAGGTCTACGCCAGCCTCGAGATCAACCGGGAGACCTGGTCCATGGAGAACCGCTTCGGCGACGCTCAGCTCATCCACCACGGCTATCAGGCCGAAGTGGTCCGGAGCCGCGACAAGGTCCAGCGCAATCTCCGACTCCTGGAACTGGCCAACGAGGAACATCCCAACGACGTCAACCTGCTCATGAATCTGGGTCTGGAGTTGTGGCGATCGGGGCAGCAGGGCCATGGCATCGACTACTACCGGCAATCCTACGAAGCGATGCTGCAACGCCCCGTTGCCGAGACACCCCCGGAACTGCGCGAGGTGCTGCTCACCCAATACGCATCGCACCTGCTGACCCTCCAACGACACGCCGATGTCGTCGCCGTCTTCAATGACAAGGCCATCCCGACCCGTGAGCGCACGGCCTCGCACTGGTTCATGCTGGGCGTGGCCCAATCGGGCCTCCAGCTTTGGGAACCGTGCGTGGTCAGCCTGCGTCAGTGCCTCGAGCTGAGGAATCGACCGGCACTGACCCCCATCCACTCCGACATCCGCCGGGCATCCCCCTCGCACTGCATGGCCCATGCGTTGCGAAAACTCGGACGCAGAGCGGAGGCGGCACAGGCCTATGAGCAGGCTCTGCAGGACGATCCGCTCAACGAGGCGGTCCGGATCGAGTTCGCGGCTTTCCAGGCCGAGGAGGGGCAGATCGTGCCGGCCCTGACGGTACTGAACGCAGGCATCCAACAGAACCCGGCCCAGGCCAAGGTCTGGGAGGCCGGCAGCGTGATTTCGTTGAAACAGCGCGACACGCTCGAGTTCGCCCTCGACTGGACCGAGGAGTCTCTCAAACACCTGCCCGACAACGCGGTGCTGCAGCGTCAACGGGCGGAGACGCTTCTGCTCAACGGCCAGGTCCACGAGGCCCTGCCGCTCTGGAGCCGAGCCCCCTACGGCGACGATGCGGCGGCCACTTCGGGCCTCATCCTGTGCCGTCTCTTCGCCGGAGAATCGTTGCAGGCCCTCCCTCCGGATCGCGAGCGAGCCGTGAGTCAGGATCTGATCCGCCGCTACCGACATTCGGTGGAGCTCGGTCTCGACGGATGGGTGCATGCCTTGCATCAGCGCCTCGGGCCGCTCCATCAGGCGCTGCCTTCGGCGGCCCGCCTGATCGAACAGGTGGTGGCCGAGACCGATCCGGAACGCTGAACGCTCCCGCAACCATGAACCCCACGACTTCCCTTGGCCTACGACTGCTGGCCGGAACGCTGCTGCTCTTCGGCTGCTCGTCGACAAAACCCTCGCTGCCGGAGCTGGGTGCCCGATTCGAACCCAAGAACGTGTACCGCGCCATGGAGGTGCTGCCCGGCGACTTGCAACGGGTGGTGCTGATGCCGGTGACCGTGGCGACGCCCGAATTGGCGACGCTCGACCATCGCAACCAACTGGCCCGGATCCTCGAGGAGGAGCTGCGCAAGGCCCACCGCTTCGAAGTGGTCAGGGCCACCCCTGAGGAACTGCGCCGAGGCTTCGGCAAGGAGTCCTTTTCGGCCGGCGAAACCCTGCCCGCCGACCTGCTCTCCCGCATCCAGTCGGCCCACTCGGCCGACGGAGTGCTCTTTGTGCAGATCGCCAGCTACCGCCCGTTCCCGCCGGTGGCCATCGGGTGGGAGTTGCGTCTGGTGACCGCCGATCAGGGCCGCACCTTGTGGTCCCTCGACGAGACCTTCGACGCCTCGCAGGCCGAGGTGGCCCGTTCGGCTCGCGACTACTTCCGCAGCCATCACACCGGTTCGGCCGAACTGGCCGATCCACAGGCCGACCTGCGTTCCCCCACGCGGTTCTGCCGCTACACCGGCCAGGCCGTCTGGCAAACCCTGCCCCGTCGATGACTCCTCAAGTTTTCCGGACGGTATCCGATGAACTCGGTGTGGCTGGTCCTTGGGGGATAACAGGAACCATCCACGCCTGCCTAGAAAGTGAAACATCATGGATATTCAGCGCACAGGCACCCTCGACACCGTGTCGAAGGCTCATCGCAACACCTCGCGACGGGACGTCACAGCTCCGGCCGTTGACGACCAGGACTTCTCCCAGACCGACGCCCTGCGTGGGGCCCTCGACAACCTGCCCAGCAGCCGCCCGGACAAGGTCCGCGAGGCTCGGAAGTTGGCCGAGAACGTCGAGTACCCTCCGGTCAAGACCATGCGACAGATCTCGGACTTGCTGGCGGTCAAGATGCAGGGACCTCTGGCCATGTGAGGCCTCATTCGGTCGAACCCGGGCAACCACGATCCATCCTTGAGACACCCGTCATCCGGGCTGTCCCCCAAAAACCGATCACTCCCTCGATCCCCACAGCACTTCCCTCCCCATGAGATACAACCCCAATCCCTGGCAGTCCTATCGCCAGGTCGCCACCAAGACCGCGACGCCGGGACAACTGGTCCTCATGCTGTTCGACGGAGCCCTGCGCTTCCTCGACAAGGCCCTGGTTGGCTTCGACCTCGACGACCCGCTCGACTCCAACCTCGCGATCAACAACAACATCCTCAAGGCTCAGGAGATCATCCGGGAACTCAATGTCTCGCTGAATCTGGAGTTGGGCGGTGAGTTCGCCTCCACCATGCGCCGGTTGTACAACTACTACGACCTGCAATTGGCCCAGAGCAACCTGAAGAAGGATCCCGAAGGAGTCCGGTTGGTGATCCGACTGCTCTCGGTCATCCGGGGCGCCTGGGCCGAGATGCTGGCCGGCGGTGGGGTCGATCATTCGCCCGATCAGCAGACCCGACAGGCGGCCGAACTCCAGCTGCAGGCCGCTTGAGTCTCCGGGGCAACCCCACAGCGACCGCCCGCCAAGCGATTCCATTCACACCCTTGATCCAGAACCGTCAACACCCCCACCCGTGAGCGCCCATCACGATCTGTTCAAGACCTACGATGAGTGGCGCGATTGGACCGTCCGTGAGGGCGAAGCCATCCGCGTATCCGACTGGCCCCGCGTGCATTCATGCCAACGGGCCAAGATGGAACTGCAGGGCCGGATCATCCGCTTCACCCAAGCGGCCCGGGCCGAAGTGTCCGGTTCGGGGCCGAGCTGGCCCGAGATCGAACACCGCCTCCGTCAGGAGGTGGCCACGCTCATCGATCTCGAGAATCGGAATGGCGAAACTCTGGCTCAGGTTCGATGCCGGGCTCTGGCCGAAGAGGCCGAGCTCGATCGGTCCAGCCGCCAACTCCGTCAGCTGAGGTCCTACGCGCCGGTGACCCGCTCGGCTTGGAGCTCCTATTCGTAGGGCTGGTTTTTCACGGCTCAAATTCCGGGCTTGTTTTGGGGCACCACCGGTTCAGGGCCCGATTCGTAGACCAGCGCCGCTGCGATCCCGAGTCCTGGGCCTTTCGGGCTTCTCGGGGCCGTGCGGTTCAGGTTCGTTCCGCGACATCCCTGGATGAATCCGAGCCGTTCCATGCCCCGGCCCCGGGAGCCGGGTGATCCGGTTCACCCGGGGAGAGTTTCAATGCGGCCGGACACATTCACGGGCACCGGCTTTACAACGCGGCGGCGGTTTTGAGAGCTTCGGGCCTCATGTCGAAACCGCTGCAGATCGCCGGACGCTCGTTTGATTCCCGGCTGTTCCTCGGAACCGGTAAGTTCCCCTCTCCGGAATCCATGCGTGAGGCCTTGAGCGCCAGCGGCACGCAGATGGTGACGGTCGCTTTGCGCCGTGCGGATCTCAGCGGCAAGAAGGATCCCTTCGCCAACATCCTCGAGTTCATCGACCCCAAGCGCTACCTCATCCTCCCCAATACCAGCGGGGCCATGAATGCGGCGGAGGCGGTTCGTCTCGCCCGTTTGGCCGCGGCGGCCGGTCTGCCCAAGTGGATCAAACTCGAGATCCACCCCGATCCCCGATACCTGTTGCCCGATCCGGTGGAGACTTTCGAGGCAGCCAAGCAACTCGTGGCCGAAGGATTCGTGGTCCTGCCCTACATCAATGCCGACCCCGTTCTGGCCAAGCGGTTGCAGGAAATCGGCACGGCCACGGTCATGCCCTTGGGATCACCGATTGGTTCGCATCGAGGCCTCCAGACCCGCGACCAACTGCGGATCATCATCGAGCAGGCGACCGTGCCCATCGTGGTGGACGCCGGCATCGGAGCCCCCAGCCACGCCGCCGAGGCCATGGAACTGGGTGCCGACGCGGTGCTGGTCAACACCGCCATCGCGGTGGCCTCGAACCCGTCACGCATGGCCGTCGCCTTCCGCGATGCGGTGAACGCCGGACGGACGGCCTATGAGCTGGGCTTGGGCGAAGCCCTCGATCAAGCGAGCCCGACCAGTCCGCTGACGGCCTTCCTCAACTGATCCGGCCATGGCCGCACCGACCGCACCGCAGTCTCCCCCTGCTGCGCCGCCGGACTCCATTCCGGCCGAACTCGGCCCACTCGAAGCGCTGCCGCCGGGCCTGCGTCTGGCCCGATGGTCGTCCCATCTGGCGGCGCTGACCGATCCACAAGTGCGTCTGGCGCAGTTGGTCGAAACCGCTCGACTGCGACCGCCACTCCCCACGCTCGACCGTCAGGAGACTCACCGGGTTCCGGGCTGCCTCGTCCGCACCTGGTGGATCGCCGAGTGGCACGAAGGTCGATGCTGGTTCCGGACCGATTCGGACGCCATGACCCTCAAGTGCCTCGCGGGTGCGATCGCCGAATTGGCTTCCGGCGGCACTCCGGCCGAGATTGCTGCACTGGATTTCAGCCCCTTCGATTCGTTGGGTCTGCTGAAGCAACTGGCCGAGAACCGGCAAAGAACAATCCGGAACCTGATGAATTCGGTCCACGAGTTCGCCCGTCAATCCGCTCTCGGCCACCCTTGAGCCGTTGCCCGAGGTCATGCCCGACACCCACCCACCCACCACGCCCCCCACGATCCGTCCGGTGGCCGCGGTCCGCCTCATCGTGGGTTTCCTGAGCAAGAGACCCGGCTGGACGGCGCTGTCCATCGGACTCCTCCTGCTCAATATCGGAATCGAGTTGTCGCTGCCCCAGTTCCTGGGTGCCACCATCACCGCTCTCAGCAATCCGTCGGGCGGTCGCTCCCTCGGGACCCTGGTCGGGATATTCATCGGACTCGTCGTGCTCCGAGCCGTGGTGGGCCTGGTGCTCGGCCCCATCCGAAACCGGACGGCCCAAACCACCTTGGGCGATATTCGCGCCGCCGTGTACGACTCGCTCCAACGGCGCTCCTTCGCCTGGCATGACAACGCCCGCACCGGCGAACTGATCTCCCGCGCCGGGACCGATGTCGGCCGTCTTCAGGACCTTCTGTTCGTGTGCCTGCTCTTTGGTGTGGATGTCGCTGTCGGGCTCATCGGAACCCTGTCGCTGATCGTTGTCACCAGCCCACGCCTCGGCCTCATGACACTGGTGGCGCTGGTTCCCACGGTGGCCACCATGGCCTGGTTTGCCGCTCAATTGCAGCCCCGGTGGCGACGCGTCCACGAGCGGCACGGAGCCATGAGCACGGTCATCCAGGAGAACATCGCCGGCGTCCGGGTGGTGAAGGCCTTTGCCCGGGAATCGGCCGAGATCACCAAGTTCCGGGCTCGGCGGGCCGAATTCCTCACGGAACTGGCCGAGGCTGTGAATTACTGGGCCGCCCGGGTTCCCTTCGCGCAATTTCTTTTCGGCTTGGCCGTGCCCCTGACCTTGTGGATGGGGAGCAGCGAGGTTCTGAAAGGATCCATCTCGCTGGGTGATCTGGCGAAGGTGCTGGTGTATCAAATGGCTCTGGGTGGACGGATCGGCGTGATCGGCCAAATCACCAACATCCTTCAAAACTCCAGCTCTGCCGCCCAGCGGGTGAGTGAATTGCTCGAGGATCCAGCTCCGAAGAACGCACACCGCTCAACCGCACGGAGTTCCGCCATTCAAGGGTCCATCACGTTCGACGCCGTCGGCTTCCGGTACACCTCGGAACCTTCTCTGCGAGTGGTCGATGAGTCGAAGCCGCCGGCAGAGACCCGTCCCGCCGCCCCCATCCCATCGCGCACACAAGCCCTCGAATCGGTGTCCTTCACCGTTCCCGCGGGGGCCCGGGTCGCCGTGGTGGGCCCCACCGGTTCGGGCAAGTCCACCTTGCTGGCGCTGATCGCCCGATTCTACGAGCCGACCCAGGGACGCATCCTGCTGGACGACACCGACCTCCGGGACTGGAACCGCGACACCCTGCGCCAAGGCATCGGCGTGGTTTTCCAGGAGACCTTCCTCTTCAGCGCGACGCTCGCTGAAAACATCGCCCTCGGACGACCCACGGCTTCCCGGGACGAAATCGAGACCGCAGCGCGCGCGGCCCGGGCCGACGGATTCATCCGGGAGTTGGCCGACGGATACGACACCGTCATCGGCGAACGGGGCATCTCCCTCAGTGGCGGACAACGCCAACGCATCGCCATCGCCCGGGCGCTGCTCATTCAACCCCGGATCCTGCTCCTCGACGATGCCACCAGCGCCGTCGACCCCACCACCGAGCAGGAAATCCGCGAAGCGATGCGCGAGCTGTGCCGAGGACGCACCACCTTCCTCGTGGCTCACCGTGCGGCGACCATCCGCTCCGCCGATCAGATTCTCGTGCTCCAGGAGGGGCGACTGGTGGCCCAGGGGCGGCACGAGTCACTCCTGAACGAGTGCCCGCTGTATCAGGAACTGTTCGCGAACCGGGAAACCGAGCACCCCACGGACGATCACCCCGCGCACTGATGGCCACCCACGACGACATCGCCCTCGACGAGGAGTTCGCCCAGAGCAGCCTGCGCGGTTCATTGCTGCGCCGGCTTTTCGCCTATACCCGACCTTATCGCCGGGCCTTGTACACCAACCTGGCGCTCACCCTCCTGGCCACCGCATCGGCCTTGGTGGGCCCCCGACTCATCCAACACGGTATCGACCACGCCCTGGCACCGATCCTCGGAAGCGGCGGCACGGCGGCGGGCGCGACTATCGCGGCGGCAGGACGGGAAATCCTGGCCTTGAGCGGACTCTATCTCGCCAACCTGCTCCTGGGATGGGGGCTGACCATCATCCAGGTCCGCACTTCCATTGAAACCGGTCAGGGAGCCATGAACGACCTGCGTCTGGCCGTCTTCGAGCACATCCAGCGTCTGTCGCTCAACTACTTCGACCGGACCCATCAAGGACGCATCATCGCTCGGGCCGATTCGGACATCGATTCGCTCGACCGAGTCCTGACCTGGGGTGCCGGGCAGGCCCTGTCCAGTCTGGTGACGCTCATCGGCGTCGTGGTGCTGATGGTTCAATACGACCTCCGTCTGAGCCTGGCCGTGTGCTCGGTCCTTCCGCTACTGGCTTGGATGACCCACTGGTTCCACCGTCGAGGGCGCGAGGCTTACCGCAGCCTGCGCGGCACCCAATCCCGCCTCATCGCCGCGATGGCCGAAAACATATCCGGCGTCCGTGTGGTTCAAGCGTTTGTGCGCGAAGGCGAGAATTTGCGCCGATTCCAAGGCCTGCACGCCGACTTCACCGAGCGCTGGGTGGCCTCGGCACGAGTCTTCCACACCTACATGCCGGCCGTCGGGTTGCTGTCGGGATTGGCCACCGCCATCGTCCTCGGCTACGGCGGGTGGCGGGTCCAGCAAGGCGGGCTGACCGTCGGCGCGCTCGCCGCCTACGTCCTTTATCTGGGACTGTTTTTCGGCCCCATCCAGACCATGGGCGATCTCTACAACGCCGTGCTCTCAGCCGCCGCCAGTGCCGAGCGCATCTTTGCCCTGCTCGACACCGAGCCCCAAGTGAAGGACGCCACGGCCGCCACGGATCTGCCGACCCTGCGGGGCGACGTCGAGTTCGCGGGGGTTTCCTTCCGCTACGACACCACGCCCGCCGACCAGTGGATCCTCCAAGACATTCAGTTCTCGGTCCCTGCCGGAGCCACCGTGGCCCTCGTCGGCCACACCGGCTCGGGCAAGACCAGCATCATCAGCCTTCTGGCTCGTTTCTACGAACCCCAGGCTGGCCAGATCCGCGTCGACGGTCTTCCCATAGCCTCCCACACCCTCGCCTCGCTCCACCGCCAACTGGGCATGGTCACCCAGGAGAACTTCCTCTTCACCGGCACCGTGATGGAGAACCTCAAGTTCGGACGCCCCGAAGCCACCGACTCCGAGGTCCATGAGGCCGCCCAAGCCCTGGGAACCCACTCCGTCATCGAACGCCTTCCGTCCGGCTACCACACCGAAGTCCGGGAACGCGGCGGCAACTTCAGCGCCGGAGAGCGGCAACTCATCACCATCACCCGCGCCATGGTGGCCGCACCGCGCATCCTCATCTTCGATGAAGCGACCAGTGCGGTGGACCCTCAGACCGAACGCCTCATCCAAGAGGCCTTGCGAACCCTCTTCCAGCGCCGCACCAGCCTCGTCATCGCCCACCGCCTCAGCACCGTGCGCAACGCGGACCTGCTCCTCGTGCTCGATCATGGCCGGATCGTCGAACGCGGCACCCACGACAGCCTCCTCGCCCAGAACGGCATCTACGCCCGGATGCATGCCGAATTTGTCCGCGGCTGACTCCCAACGCCCAACCCCAAGCCCCAGCCCCCGGGCTTCGAACCC
>JACCEB011503681.1_pt1 | contig 63979 bp, 57 predicted proteins | sample 7454761 | NCBI WGS metagenome assembly JACCEB01 (sample SAMN15323454, study PRJNA562643) | freshwater metagenome | isolation source: river surface water | place: USA:Blue River Watershed | collected 2017-08-18 | reverse complement strand
GTCCCCCTAAATCCCCTTTCTCCCAGTCCGTACGCCCGCTATCGTCCGCCCATGTCCCTCCCTCAAGGTTTCCGCGAATGGCTGGCTAAGGAATCCGCCGCCTGGAACTCCGACGGCCTCATCGATGCCGGCCAACGAGAACGTATCCTGGGCCGCTACCCCGAGGAGGCCGCCGACTCCGGCGCCCTCGCCTTCGCGCTCCGCACGCTGGCGGTGCTGCTCTTCGGCGCCTCCATCTTCCTGGTCATCAGCCATAACTGGGCCGACTTCTCCCGCGAAGGCCAACTGGCCATCGTGTTCTCGGCGCTCGCGGTCATCCAAGGCGCGGGCATCTACTTCTTCCTCAAGGGACAGGAACGGAGCGCCATCATCGGCCATCTGCTGGGCTGCCTGATGTATGGCGGCGGCATCGCGCTGATCGGCCAAATCTACCACCTCGACGCCCATGCGCCCGATGCGGTCCTGGCCTGGTGCGTGTTCACGATTCCGTTCGCGCTGCTGCTCGATGCAACCGTGCTGCACCTCCTGGTCATCGCGCTGGCGGGGACTTGGCTGTCGATGGAGACCGAACACTACGCCTGGCGCACATCGGCGCTCTACCTTGGGGAACGCGCGACGTTCCTGCTGCTGCTCGTCCCCTCGGCGCTGGCGGCCTACCGGCGCGCCCGCCCCGCGCTGGCGGGCGCGTTGGCGTGGTCGACGTTGTTCCTGTGGTTCATGTTCGCAGGTTTTCATACCCCGGCCCACCTCTTCGTGCTCCCGCTGGCCTTGGCGGCCCTCCACCCCACCGGCGACCCGCGCGGCCGCGGCTTCCGCTTCGTCGGCACCCTCGGCGTCGGTTTCGTCACGCTCGCGTTGGGCCGAATGGATGGCGCCAATCACCGCGGCTTCGCCGAACACTTCCTGCGGTCTGACTTCGTCTTCTCGAGCCTGACGGCCGGCCTGGCCGTCTGGGCCATCGTGCGCGCGCGCCAACGGCAAGACAGCCATGCGGCTTGGCTGGGACTCGTCGCTTTGCTGGCCCTCGGATGCAGCGTGTTGGGCAGCCTGAGCGTCGAGCAATTCAAGCAGCGCGACACCCTCTGGGTGCTCATCGTCGCGATCGCCAACGTGACGACGCTCTTGCTGGCGGTGACGCTCATCCGCCAAGGGCTCGGCGAAAAGCGCCTGCGGCCCTACGCCTACGGCGCGCTGGTCTTCCTGGCTTGGCTCACCTGGCGCTACGTCGACATCGAGAAGGACCTGGGCTACCTCGGCATGGCCGGGATCTTCTTGTGCATCGGGCTGATTCTCTTCGGCCTGGCGATGGTTTGGCGGCAACCTCGCGAGGCCGAAATCACCGAAGAGATGCCCGACTTCCGTCCGGCTTGGCTCGAGCCTTGGGTGACCAAGCTCAACGCGCTCCAGCGACCGCTCGTGTTCGGGGCCTTGGCCCTGCAGTTCGCGGTGCTCGGCTGGATGGTCTACAACCACGGTCGTCCGCAAACCTCCGGCGAACGTTTCCTGCTGCGCTGCGAACCCGTCGATCCACGCGACCTGATGAAGGGGGATTACGTGATCCTGCGCTATGGATTCCAGAACCTCACGGATAGCCAACGGCGGGGCCTGCTCAAGGAGTGGAAGGAACTGAACCCCGACCTGACGACCGAACCGAACGAGTCGCTTTCCTCCATGTTGCCCAAGGACACGCGCATCTTCATCCCGCTCCGCAAGGGCGCTGATGGCATCGCGGATTACGGTGAACCCACCCTGAAGCGTCCGTCGTCCGGCCCGTTCCTGCAGACCCGCTTCGGTCGGAGCAACTGGGCGTGGGGCACCGACGTCCGCGCCGGCATCGAATCCTACTACGTGACCGAAGGCACGGGACTGGCGTGGGAAAAGCTGCGCAACAAGGGCAGGCTCGTCGCCGAAGTCGGCGTCCTGCCGAATGGCCAGGCCGGACTCATCTCACTCCAACCCACCGAAGCCGGTACGCTCGCCGCCTTCACCCACCGGTCTTTGGAGCGCTTCTTCGTGACGCTGAAGGCCGATAAGCCCGTGACCAAGCTGATCAGCACCGAAGCGGATTTCACGGCGACCTTCCACCCCGCCCCGCTGAATGGCCAGAATGCGGTGACGCCGAAGTTTCCCCAGGAATACGTCCTCCTGCACACGCTGCCGGAAACGGATGTGGCCACGACGATCTTGTTCACCAACGTGCGTCTGACCAATGGCCACCTCCATGCGGAGGTACGGGTCATCCGCGGGGAGAAGCAGACCTTCACGACCCGACCACAAGCGGCGATCATCGTCTCCGCCCAAGACCTCCGCGGCGTCAGCCTACGCGACGAAAAGGGCGAGCGCCTCCTCGAGGTCAGGATCAGTAAGTAAGCGCAGCGGACGGAAACGCAAAGGCCGGGCGGAGTCCCCTCCGTCCGGCCTTTGGCGTTATCCCAGCGGGGGCTTACTTCGCCGGAACGAGGTCCGCCTCGGTCAGCATGGGCTTACCGACTTCACCACGGAGGGCTTTGACCTGCTCGGGCTTCACCGGCGCGGCGGCGTTGCCGAAGCTGTTCCGGATGTAGGTCAGGACCGCGGCGATCTGTTCGTCGGTCTGATAGGCCTGCGCGGGCATGGGGCCCGGCAGTTTGTACTCCTTGCCGGAGACGGTGATCGGCCCCTGCAGGCCGCGGAGCTGGATACGGATGAGGTTCTCCACCGGTCCGTTGACCCAGTTCGACCGGGCGAGCGGCGGGGCGATCGGGCCGCCTTCCGCGTTCGGCCCGTGGCAGGCGGAGCACATGGCGAACTGCTGCTTACCCAGGGCCATGACGGCCGGATCGATGCCCTCGGCATGGACGACGGGCTTGATGGTCGCGATGTCGAGCGGCTTGGGCTCGGGAGCCTTCGTCGCGGCGGCACCCTTCTCGAGCGTGGCCATCCAAGCAACGAGGTCGCGGACTTCACCGAGGGTGAGGACGCCATCCAAGGCCGGCATGCCGGAGACCGGCGCGGTCATGGCCTTCACGTCCTTACGGGCGATGCGCCAGCGGTTGCCGGCGACATCGACATCGACGAAGTCGGGCTTCTCCTGCAGGAGCGTGCCGGTGAGGGCGCCCCCATTCGCGAGGTCGATGCTCACGGTGCCGTAACCGGAAACCACCACCGCCGAAGACTGCACGACGGATTCGAGGAGGTAGCGGCGATCGCCACGCTTGGCGATGCCGGCGAGGTTGGGGCCGGCTTCACCGCCGGCGGCATGCGAGTCCGACGAAGCACGGTGGCAACGGAGGCACTGGCCAGCCGGCAAGGCTTGGAAGAGGGCGAAGCCGTGGGCGGCATCACCGCCTTCGAGGGCTGGCATCCACTTGGCCAAGGCATTGCTGGGGTCGGCCAAAGCGGTCTTCAGCTTCGCCAGGGCGTCCTTGACGGCCGCTTCGGGGCGGGCCGCCGCGGCTTCCATCAACTCAATGGCGGCGGGCGAGACACCCTTGTCCAGTGCGAGAATCTGCAGGTTCTTCACGAAGAGTTCGTCGACGCCCGGAGCCTGCAGCTTGCCGAGGGCCTTCCACGCGCCCTGACGACGGGCCGGGGAGCCGGTCTGGGCGGCCTTGGCGAGTTCGACGAGGCCCTGCGCGGGGTTGCGTTGCGCGAGTTCGCCGATGGCGACCATGGCGACCTCGTCCTTGGCGTCCTTCGCATACTTGTCCGCGAGTTCGACGGCATTGGCTGGCTTGCGGGCCAGGAGCATTTCCAGCGCCTTGGCGCGCGCCGACCCGCTCAACTTCTGGTTTGCGGCCAACGTGGTGAGCGTATCCACCGGCAAGGAAGTCACGTCGAGCCGGAAGAGCGTCACGAGCTCCAAGGCGGCTTTCAAGGTATCCGAGTCCCCCTTGAGCAACTGCGGCAGGGCCGCGGTCAAGCTGGTGCGAACTTCCTTCGAGTCACGGGCGGGGAGCGGCGACCAATGGGCCGTCGATTGGTCGACCGGGTAAGGGTTGGCCCACTGGGCGAGGAGGCGCAACGCTTCGGCGCGGACTTCGTCGGGCAATTTGCCGTCGACGGCGACCCCGACCACACGGGCGGCGTTCTGCTCCCCACCGAGGCGGAAGGCGCTGTGCACGAGGCGACGGAGCATGAAGGGCGTCCACGCGCGCTGGTCACGCGTGTCCAGGAGCGCGGCGACGGCGGGGCGGCCGGGCTCGAGCGCGAGGTCGTGGACGGCGCGCACCGCTTCATCGGCGACCACCGTGGACGCATCGTTCACGAAGCGGGCGGCGGACGGGTCAAGCCGGCGGCGGAGCGCGATCACCGCGGCGAGGCGGACCGAGGCGTTGGCATCCTTGGCCACGGCATCAAAGGAGGCCGGGGTCTGGCAGATCAGGTCGATGGCGAAAGACCCGGCATGGCGGAGCACCGGATCCTTATCGGCGTTCTCGCGGAGCATGGCCAGCACTTCGGGCAGATGCTTATCGGCGGCGAGGCGGCCAGCGGCGATGGCGGCGAAGGAACGCACGCGCAGCGACGGGTCGAGGATGAGCTTGCCGAGCGGCAGGTCGTTGCCCTTCAGCGGGCCCTCTTGGAGGACGCGGACGGTTTGGGCGCGCACTTCGGCGTCGGCGTGGCTCAGGAGCGGCACGAGGCGCTGGGCGGCCGCCACGCGGTCCGCCAAGGGAGCGACCGGCGTGGACTTGCCGTTGAAGGCTTCGCTGGGCGAAATCGCGGCGCCGCGGCGGGCGAGGATGCCCAGACCCCAGATGCCGTGGACGCGTTCGAGCGGGTTGGTCGACTTCGTCGCGGCTTCCAAGCGGTCGGCGGCGTCCGGACGGCGGGTCAGTTCAATCTGGGCGCGGAGACGGATGCGCTGGTCGTCATGGGCCAGGAGTTTGGCGAGTTCAGCGGAGCTGCGCTTGGCGAAACCTTCCTTCATCAAAGTGGCCACCGTGGCGGCGGCCGCGGGCTTCATCATCTTGTCGGCGGACAGCGTGACGATCCGGCCGGCATTATGGGATTCCCAACCGGTGATGAAGTCGGACACCACGAGACGGCCCTTCCAGTCGTACTCGATGTCGGTGGCCGCGACGCCCCAGAGCAGCTGGTGATAACCGGTCATCTTCATGCCGGCGCCCGCGGGCTCGACCTTGAAGGACCAAATCCCCGAAGCGCCCGCGGAACCGCGGTAATCGCAGATGTGGAAATGCTTGGCCTCGGCTTCGAGGTAGCCGGCACCCGGGTGGTAGGTCAGCCCCGAAGGACCCGAGGACAGATAAGCGGTCGGCGGGATGATGAAGGCCGGCTGCACGGGATTCTGGAGCTCCCAGACTTTCTCCGTCATCCAGCGGGACGGCGGGCGCTGTTCGAGGCCGATCTCGCGGTGGAAGGTGTGCATCGCCTGATGCTCCATTTCCCAACCCGAGTCCGCGCCTTCGACGACGTAGACGACGCGGGCTTGGTCGCCTTGGTCGGAGTTGTTGTCGACGGAGATGCCGTTGCCGAAATCGTCGAAGGCGATCTCCTTCGGGTTACGCAGGCCGAAGTGCACGACTTCGAAGTTGGAACCATCGGGCTCGAAGCGGAAGACGGCGCCGCGGTTGCGCGAATCGTACTTCTTGCCTTCCTTGGTGGTGAGGTTGAAACCACGGTCACCGATGGTACCCCAAACCCGCCCGTCGTAGCCGATGGCGAAGCCGTTCATGTCGTGACCCGAAAGGGAGATGCGCACGCCAAAACCATCCTGCAGGACCTTGCGCTGGCCTTCGGTGCCGTCCTGCTTCGCGTCCTGCAGCATCCAGATGCGCGGGATGCAGGCGAAGTAGACGTTGTCGTCCCACGCCATCACGCCGGCGGCCGTGCCATCCAGGACGTCGTTGAACTTCTCGTCGAACAGCTTCGATTTGGCGAAGACCCCGTCGGCCTGTTCGTCGGTCAGGAAGCGGATCTTCTCCGACTTCGCGGTCATCCAGGCGAGGGACTTCTTGCCCGCCCACTTCTGGTGGAGCGCCAAGCGGTCGGCCGTCGTCTTGGCCGCCAGGTCGTCATGATACCAAAAGAGGTTGTTGCGGTCATCCTCGACGCCGAAGCGGAAGCGATGCGTCTCGGCGACGTAGAGGCTGCCGTCGTTGGCGAAGGCGATCGCCGTGGGCGAAGTCACGCCGGTTTCCTTGTGGCCCGCGGTGACCTTGAAGGTCGTGCCGGGCACGACGGCCGCGCTGCCTTCGCCCGCCACGCGGACGAGGTTGTTGTCGGCCTTGGGCTTGGGCCGGCCACCCGAAGAGAACTTCGGCTTGTTGTCGGTGGAGAACAGGAAGTGGTCGGCGGCGATGAGGCCCCAAGAACCGACTTCGGCGTCGACGATGCGGATGACGCCTTTCTTGCCCTTGAACTCGGCGATGTCCCAGACGACCTCCGCCAACGTCAGGCCGTTCTTCCCCACGGCTTCGCGGACGACCTTACCGTTGATGAGCAACTGCACGGCGGTCTTGCCCGGGTGGCTGCCACCGGCGATGAGGAAGCCCAGAAATGGATGCGTGAGCAGGATGTCGGGCGAAGTCAGCGTGCCCGTCGCCGCGTCGCCGCCATGACCCGAGGTCACCAAGGAGTTGCCGCCGTAATTGCGGAACTCGCCATTCACGCCATCGACCTTGCCCGCCACCGGGGCCAAGCCGAAGGCCGTGCCCGTGGTCTGCCAGCTGTCGAAGCCGTCTCCTTCGAAGGCTTGGATGACCTTGACGTCCGCCTGCAAGGCAGCGGCGCCGACAAAAAGGGATGCGAGAAGCAACGTGGGGGACCTCATGGGGATAACGGGGAGTCACTCCAGAAAAAGGGATGTTCCCCCGAGGTCGAGGATGGCTTCAAAAAACTTGCCCGAAGGGCCTCAAAATCAGCGGATTCCCGAAAGGACTTGGAATTTACCCCCGAAATGGGCCGGGTGCGTCAAAGCCCGCAAGCGGCCCGTCGCCTCGCTGTCTCCCGTGGTCATGATGCGTTCCATCGCCGTACCGGCATGTTTCACGAAAAAGGCCTCCTGCCGTTCCAGCCGAACCGAGCGGAAACCACGGGCGACCAAGATCGGCTCCAGGCGGTCCCAGAGGACGTGACAGGTCAAGTCCTGCGACCCAAGGTTCTCGAGGATCGCGCCCGAGAGTTGATGGCTGCGGTAAGCCCGCGCCGTTCCGGCCGGGGAGCCCTCGAGGCACTGGGCGATGGTCTTGCCGTAATCCAAGAGGATCACCGCACCATGCCAGTCACCGCCGAGCAATCGCTCCAACAAAGTTTCCGCCGCCAACGGCACGTCGAGCAACCAACCCTCGGAGGCCAGGGGTAACGAGGCCGCGAAAGCGGCCGCGGCGGGACTCGAGAAATCAGCCAAGGCCTCGACCGTGAGCGCGGCTCCATCCACCCGGACGCCGAGTTCGCGCCAAGCACCGCCTTGCACGACGAAGCGGTGGAAGGGTTGCGCATCGAGCAGTTCGTTGGCGACGAGCACCGTCGACGCCGGCAACGCGGGCGTACCACCGATGCGGAAGGTCCGGATTTCGGCGAAGTCGCCGGCGACACCGGCGAAATGGGCCTGCCCGGGCTCCGCCCCAACTTCGACGAGCGCGTGCTTGGACAAGTCGCCGACCAGCGTCCGCGCCGCCGCCGCGATCAATGCGCCGAACATCGGACCCAGCGCCGCCGCGGTGGTGAAGTCCGTCCCGGCGGCCTTGCCGACACGATGGCGGTCACTGACATAATAACCCAGTCCCGGCGCATACAAAGCCGCCTCCACCAAGCGGACGAACGGCACGACCCCACCGCGGGCTTCGCGGCGAAGCACGTCCACGATCGCGGCATGGCGGGCCTGTGCGTCCATGCCCCCAGCGTGGAAGGCTCTTTTAGCGAGCGCCAGACGAAACGAGGTTGAGCCAGACCCGAAATTGGACTGACTCCACTGCGATGATCCTCGCGATCGAAAGCTCCTGCGACGAATCCGCGCTCGCCTTGTTCGAGCCGGCCGCGGGACTGCGCCGGGAAGTCATCAGTTCACAGGCCGAAGCGCACGTCCGCTTCGGCGGGGTCGTACCGGAGCTCGCGAGCCGGATGCACCTGTCGGCGTTGCCCTTGCTGCTCGCGGATTACCGCAGCGAACTCGCCGCCGTATCGACGATTGCCGTGACGCGCGGGCCCGGGCTCCTGCCCTGCCTCTCCATGGGCGTCAGCCTGGCACGCGCCCTAGCCCTCGCCACCGGCAAACCGCTCGTCGGCGTGAACCACCTCCGCGGCCACGTCCACTCGCCGTTCATCGGCCTGCACGCCCAAAACCCCGCGGCCTTTCTCGCCGCCCGCGCCGCCCTGCTCCCGCACCTCGGCATCATCATCTCCGGCGGCAATTCCTTGCTCGTACGCCTCGACGCCGACCTCAAGGTCACCGTGGTCGCCCGCACGGTCGACGACGCGGCCGGCGAAGCCTTCGACAAAGGAGCCAAGCTCCTGGGGCTTCCCTACCCGGGCGGCGCCCTCATCGAACAGCACGCCGCCCGTGGCGACGTTCGCAAATACGTCTTCCCCCGCGGCATCCCCGAGAAGGCGGACCTGCGCATGAGCTTCTCCGGACTGAAGACCGCCCTGCGTTATCAGCTCGAAAAGATGTCCGACGCGGAACTCGCCGCCGACCTGCCCGACCTCTGCGCCGGCTACCAACACGCCATCATCGAACAGCTGGTCGCCAAGACCGGGGCCGCCCTCGATCGGGGCGCTTACCGGTCCGTTGGCCTCTCCGGGGGCGTAGCCAACAACCGGACGCTCCGGCAACGGCTGGCCAACGTCGCCGCCCAACGTGGGCTGCCGATGCTCCTCGCGGAGCCCAAGCATTGCGGCGACAACGCGGGGATGATCGCCTTCGCCGCATGGGCCGACCGCGACTTGCCGACCGGGATTGCGGCGGCACCCGCGCCGTCGTTGACGGTGGAGGAAACCTAAGCCGAAGGGCTCAACCTTGCTTCACGAGTTCCGTGAAGGCTCGAAAGGGTGGTGCCTGCGCGTCGCGGACCATCGCGTAGAAGACCGTCTCGACCGGCAAGATGGTCACGCCGTGGTGCCGCAGCATCGAAAAACAGGTTTCCTGATCGGCCGGGCGACGGGCCGTGATGGCGTCGGACAACAACGTCACGCCCATCTCCAAGCGGAGCGCGTCGACCGCGGTTTGGTACACGCAGACCGGCCCTTCCAGTCCGCAGATCAGCAGGTTGTTGATGCCTCGATCGGACAGGGCCGCGCCGAGCTCGGGCCCCGCCAAGGCGGAGAAGGCCGTCTTGCCGACGACCACCGCCGATTCCCCCGCGGCCTGCAGGAGTTCGGGGTGGGTGCCACCGAGCTTGGCCGGAACCTGCTCCGTGAAGAACACCGGGATACCCAGCAGCTGGGCCGCCCCGACCGCCAACTTGCACCGGCGCACGAACGCCTCCGAGTCGGGCATCGCCTTGAGGAAGGTCGGCTGCACATCGACGACGAGCAGGGCCAAGTGCGGGACGGGGCTATCGGACATGGGGAGCAACTTGCCCATGGAAGCCCGCGAGTCAGCCGTAAACCCACGCTTCCGTCTTTTCAGCGCCCTACCCGTTATCGTATCGTTTATCCATGAATCCCGCCCAGATGCTCATCGTCGGAGCCAAACATAAGGTGTCCGCCTTCAACCGCACGAACGGCAGCCTCCTCTGGACCACCCAGCTCAAAGGCGGGATGGTCGGTGGCGACTTCGTGACCCTGCACATCGATGGCCTGCAGGTCTTCGCGCACACCCGGGGCGAACTCTTCTGCCTCGAGCTCTCGACGGGCCGGATCCTCTGGACCAACCCACTGGAGGGCTACGGCTACGGCATCGCGACGCTGGCCACCCCGGGGGCGAACCCGAACCTCACGGCCGCCCAAGCCCAAGCCTTCGCTAACCAGCAGGCTGCCGCCGCGAGCGGTTCCGCGGCCGGCGCCTAAGTCGCCGCGATGTGAGGGGAATGGGATTGCCCCACCCTACCCGCTCGCCTCATTTTGTGGGCATGGATTGGCAGGTTAAACCTATTGCTCGCACCTGTGCCGCTTCCGGCCAGGAGCTCCACGTCGGCGACACCGTCGTGTGCGTCGTCTACAAGCCCGTCGGCGGCAACATCGAGCGCGCCGACGTCCTCAAGGACCAGGCCGCCAACTTCACCCCGAACGGGCTGCTCCTCGGCCGCTGGACCCGCGAGGTCAAGGAACGCAACGAAGAAGAACAGGCCCACCGCGCCCAGCTCCTGGCATCGCGCGAGGAGTTCTTCCTCTCCCTCTACGACGACGTCGCCGACCCCAGCGGCGACAAGGGCGTGCTCAAGCACATCTTGGCGATGCTCCTCGAGCGCAAGCGCATCATCCGCGCGATGGGACCGGCCGACAAGGGCCTGATCCCCTATCAACACGCCTCCTCCAAGCAGACGTTCCTCGTCCCCGCCCTGGACCTCCAACCGAGCCACCTCCTGCAGGTCGGCACGGCCTTGGAAATGCTCGTCGGCTGATCTTATGTCATTCCTCCGCCCTGCCTGCCTCCTGCTGGCCGTCCTCGCCCTCGCGGGTTGCGCCACCGAGAAGGTCACGCACATCGCCTCCATCTACGTCGAAGCGCCGGCATCGACGACCTTGACGATGCGCAAGAACGTCAAGCTGCCCGTCAGCGGCATCTCGATTCCGATCATGACGAAGGAGCTCACCCTCGCGGAAGACCTCTTGAGCACGACCGTCGTCGAAGCCGGCCCCAGCGACCTCCGTCAGGTCTACCTGCTCGTCCACGTGAACACGTCCGCGGCCCGCAACATCATGGACATCTCCCGCCAAGCGCGCGGCAAGAACCTCGTCCTGGTCGTGAACGACGCCGCCGTGGGCATCCTGCCCATCGACCAGCAGATCAACGACGGCAAGCTCATGTTCGCCGTCGAGCAAAAGGGCATGACCAGCCGCGAAGCGGCCCTCTTCCTGAGCGATAAGCTGAACGCCTCCACGCTCATCATCCGCAAGGAACTCGAGCAAAAGTGAGCCGCGGCCTCAGCACGCTCCTCTGCCTGCTCCTGACCGGCCCGCTCGGGGCCACCGAAATCGTCTGGCCCACTTCGATGGACCGGACGACCCTCCGCTCCTTCGAGGACTACGCCCAGCCCACGGTTTCGGGCAAACCCGAGTCGGCGCTGTTCGGCATGGTCCGCGACGACCAGCAGCGCTTCCACGAAGGCGTCGACATCCGCCCGAGCGCCCGGGGGCCGAACGGTGAACCGCTCGACCGCGTGTTTTCCGCGATGAAAGGCAGCGTCGCCTACATCAACCAGGAACTCAACGGGCCGTACGGCAAATACGTGATCCTGTATCACCCCGAAGCGGAACTGCCCGTCTACACGCTCTACGCCCATCTGGCGTCCATCGAAAAAACACTGAAGGTCGGCGACAAACTGGCCAAGGGGACGGCGATCGCGACGATGGGCCATACGTCCACCAGCCCAAACGCCATCCCGAAGGAACGCTCCCATCTGCATTTCGAGATCGGCGTGATGCTCTCGGCGAACTTCGGCAATTGGTACAACGTCCAACCGGACCACCGTGGTTCCCCGAACCAACATGGCATCTGGAACGGGCAGAACCTCGCCGGCTTCGACCCCGTCCCGGTCTTGGCGCGTTCTTCGGTCAACCTGCTCGATACGGTCCGGCAATTGCCCACGGCCCTCGCCGTGACGATGCGCACCAAGCGCCCGCCCGATTTCGTCCTTCGCTACCCAGGCCTGCTCGCGCCCGGCAGCGACCCGGCCAAGGCCGCCGGTTGGTACGTGGAGTTCACCTGGCATGGCCTGCCCAAGCGCTGGACCGCCCTCCCCCCCGAGAGCCAACAGCTCCCCAAAGGCGTCTGGAGCTACGTGGCCCTCGACCAAAGATTTCGCCCGCAATTGGTCCAGCGCAAGATGATCACCGCCGACGCCAAGATGCCCAGCGAAACCCTGATCCGCAACGTCGACATCCTGCTGACGGGGGCGCGCTGATCAGTTGTTTCCGGGGTTCTCGGGCGAATCGAGGACGAGCCGGAGATCCGGCCGATGCCGCGCCAGCAGGCCCTTCCAAAAGGCCTGCTCCGTGAGCTGCGCGGTGGCGCGTTCAAACGGACACACCACCCAGGCATTCAGGCGGAGTTCCCGCTCCAGCTGACCCGGCGACCAACCGGCATACCCGACATAGGCGAACAGGCGGTATTCGCCCTGGTCCGCCAAGACTTCGGCCTCTTCGCGGCTGATGCCGAAGCGGATCGCCGCCGGCCCGCGGGCGGAGAACTTCCAGCCGCCCAAGGCCATCCGGTCGGCGGAGCACGGCCCGCCGATGTGGATGGGGACGCCCGCGAGCGGCCCCGCGTCGAATTCCGTCTGCACCTGGCCGAGGTATTGACCCATCGGCCGATTCAAGATCACGCCCATGGCGCCATCCTTCGCGGTGTGCGTATGGATCAGGACCACGGTCTCGCAGAAGTTCTCGTCGCGCTGCAAGGGGTGCGAAACCAACACGCGCCCCGCGATCGACTGGAACTTGCCGGCCATCAGCCCACCAACTTCGTGACGGCGACCCCCGCCTGCGCGAACAGTTCCGCGACGAGCGGGTCATTCTTGTAGTCGTGACGGTAACGCACCTCGGTGATGCCGGCCGCGGCCAGGATCTTCGCACAGTTCACGCAGGGAAAATGGGTGACGTAGCAAACCGTGCCCTGCAGCGAGACACCGCGCTTGGCGGCGTCGGCGACGGCATTCTGCTCGGCATGCACGGTGGCCTGCTCGTGACCATCACGGACTTTGGAGTCGTGGGGAGTGCCCGGCAGGAAACCATTGTAGCCCGCGGCGACGAGGCGGTTGGGATGCTTCCCCGTGGAGACGACGACGCAACCGACATGGAGGCGCTCGCAGCTGGAGCGCGAACTGACCAAGACCGCGGTCGCCATGAAATATTCGTCCCACGACGGGCGCGTGCCCGCGTTGACGAGGGCCTCGAGCTGGCCGGCGAGTGACTCGGGTGCTTTCATCGCGACGCCCAGAATCCAGCAGGGGGCAGGCCAAGGCAAGAGGCAGTTACGCACAGGGCACCGGCCACCAGCAGCAAGGCCGCGGCTTGGGCGAGGAAAGGCACGAAATCACCGGCCGCCTGGGCCCGACGGAAGCCGACGGCCTGCTTCAGCGCCCACGGGGCGACCAGCAGGGGGAGCCAACCGAAGACAAGCCCGAGGCAGGCCAGCCCACCGACCAAGTTCAGGGTAAAGAGTCCGCGCGCGAAGCCTCGACCGAAGCGGACCACGGTCGTGCGCTTGCCGGCGGCGAAGTCGGTCTCGTAATCGCGCGCGTTGTTCGCGACGAGGATGTTGTCGGCCAGGAGGCCCAAGCCCAGCCCGGCTAAGAGCGAGGGAATCCAGGGCATACCGACATGAAGACCACAGTTACACGTCTTAGACAACCACGCCGCCCAGGCGGTCAAGGCCGTGGCTTGCACACCGAAGCAGGCGATGACGAACACATCCCCGAGCCCGTTGTAGGCCAAAGGATACGGCCCCAAGGTGTAGGCCAAGGCGCACGCGATCGCCAGCACGCCTGCCAAGGCCAGCCAAGGCGAAAGCAGGCCGACGGGGCTCCCGACGACCAAGGCCAAGAGGCAGGCGACCCAGATGCCGACCTTCATCTGCGCCGGCGAGATGTCGCCGTTCGCGACGGCCCGGCGCGGCCCGATGCGCGCAGAAGTATCGGCCCCGCGCAAGGTATCGCCCAGGTCGTTGGCGAAATTGCAGGCGACCTGCACGCAGAGGGCGAAGGCCAGACAGAACGCGAGCGCGAGGCTGGGATCCACCGCCCCTTCCAGCCGTTTTCCATAAGCCCACACCACCGCCCCGCCGACGGCGACCGGCACGGCCGCCGCGACCAAGGTCTTGGGACGACAAGCGTCGATCCATGTGCGCAACGAAGCCATGCATGGTCCACAATGCCTAACCACCGGGTTCCGAAAACAAAAAAGCCCCGGTAACCCGGGGCTTTTCGCAGGAACCGAAAGCGCTTACTTGGACTTCAGTTCGGTCACCGTGCCGACCGAGACGGCGTCCTGCCAGTTGGCGGACATCGTACCAGCGGACTTCTTGGAGACGAACTTGGTGTCATCCGAAGCGGTGTCCTGGAACCAGCCGACGTGCGAGTCACCGAAGGCGATGTGGCCGCCTTCAGCACCCCAGACGCCCGTGGAGTTGTCCCACTTGCCGGCGGTGGTCAGACCACGGGACCAGAAGAGAGGGATCTTTTCGTCGATGTTGCGAGGGGTCGGGACGAAGGTGGTCCAGGAGTGGTAGCCGTACTGGACGGAACCGGTGGCGAAGTTCGGGTCAACGGTCTGGCTACCGGTGGCGCCGATGAGGACCTGCTTCGGGAAGGAAGCGGATTCGTTCAGCTGGTCGGCTTCAACGTACCAGAGTTCGGCGGCGTTGAGGTTGGCGTTGTAGGAGAGGACGGCACCGAAATCGGCGACCGAGTTGGCCTGGGTCGGAGCGGTGAGGCTCCAAGCACCCTGCTTGACGAACTTATTTCCGGTCGAGGCGAAGGCGATGTAGGCCTGAGCGATATTACGCACCTTGGTCTGGGCGGTGGACTGCTTGGCGCGCTTCATGACGCCTTGGACGCCGGGGAAGAGGACGGCGGCCAGGATGCCGATGATCGCGATAACGGTCAGCAGCTCGATGAGCGTGAAGCCTTTACGGTTACGGATAGGGGTATGCATGGGGTGATTGGGGTAGGTAATTTAGGTTAAGTGGGTTAAAAGGGAATGAAAGCGAAAAAGAACGGAACAATCTCAATAGGGCAAGGGGAAACGAGCGCACAAGGCCGAGGCAATCGCCTTACCTTCCTCGATTTTCGCAGGATTCGAGGGGTCCGAAAGCACCACGGCAATGGCCTTGGCGATTTCCTTCATTTCCGCTTCCTTCATGCCACGAGAGGTGACCGCCGCCGTACCGACGCGGATACCGCTGGCCTGGAAGGGGCTGCGGGTCTCGTCCGGCACGGTATTCTTATTCGTGGTGATGTGCGCAGCATCAAGCGCCAGCTGGGCATCCTTGCCAGATACATTGGGATGGCTCTTACGCAAATCAATGAGGCTCAAGTGGTTATCCGTACCACCGCTGATCAGACCAAACCCGAGAGCCACGAGGGCATCGGCCAGGGCCTTCGAGTTGGCCACCACCTGGCGAGCGTAGTCCTTGAAGCCCGGGGAAGCACACTGCGCAAAGCAGACTGCCTTGGCGGCGATGACGTGTTCGAGCGGACCACCCTGGGCGCCCGGGAAGACGGCAGAGTCGATGGCCTTGGCGTGCTCGGCCTTGCAAAGGATGAGGCCGCCACGCGGACCGCGCAGGGTCTTGTGCGTGGTGGTGGTGACGAAGTCGGCATACGGCACCGGCGAAGGGTGCACGCCGGCCGCGACGAGGCCAGCGATGTGCGCGATGTCCGCGAGGAGCAACGCGCCGTTTTCCTTGGCGATCTGACCGAAGCGGGCGAAGTCGATTTCACGGGCGTAGGCGGAGGCGCCGACAGTGATCATCTTCGGCTTTTCACGCGCCGCCATCTCGGCGACTTCATCGTAGTTGATGCGGCCATCGGCGCCGACGCCGTAGTGGACGGCGGTGTAGAGCTTGCCGGAGAAGTTGGCGGAGTTGCCGTGCGTGAGGTGCCCGCCGTGCGACAGGTTCATCGTCAGGATCTTGTCGCCGGGCTTGATGCTGGCGAAGTAAACGGCGGCGTTGGCCTGGCTGCCGGAGTGCGGCTGGACGTTCGCATGGTCGGCGCCGAAGAGGGCCTTGGCGCGATCGATCGCGAGCTGCTCGATCTTGTCGACCTGCTCGCAACCGCCATACCAGCGCTTACCCGGATAGCCTTCGGCATACTTGTTGGTCAGGACGCTGCCCTGCGCTTCCATGATCGCGGGCAAGGTGAAATTCTCAGAGGCAATCAGTTCGATGTGCGTCTGCTGGCGCTTGAGCTCGGCCTTGATGAGGGCGTCGATTTCCGGATCGAGCTGGGCGAGAGGAGTGCGGCTGATGGCGGTCATGGGAATAGGGAGATAGGTGAAAGAAGGGGAGGCAAGCGTGACAACGGAAAAGGCAGGCAATTATCCACAGGACTCCATCTTGGCGACGCGGCGGTCATGGCGACCACCCTCGAACTGGGCTGCCAAGAACGCCTCGGCACAAGCCACCGCCAAGGGGAGATCGACGTATTTCGCCCCCAAACACAGGACGTTTGCGTCATTGTGGCGCCGGCTGAGCTCGGCCGCGTCGGCGCTCTGGACCAAGGCGGCCCGGATACCGGGGACTTTGTTCGCGGCGATGGAGATGCCGATGCCCGTCGTGCAGACCAGGAAGCCGAAACGCGCGCGACCCGCGGTCACGTCGGCCCCCACGGCATGCGCGTAGTCGGGATAATCACAGGAGGCCTCGGTCTCGGTGCCGCGATCAAGGATGGCGTAGCCCTTGGCGCGCAAGGCGGCGATCAGATCGCGGCGCAAGGCCAAGCCGCCGTGGTCGCTGCCGAAGGAAAGGGTCAAGGGAGTGGTCATGGTCGGATAAAGTGGTGCTTGAGGTAGGCCAACAGCGCCGGGATGGCTTCCACCATCGAGTCGCGGCATTCTTCGTAGTCGCGGTAACCGCCGCCGAAGGGGTCGGGGATATTGCGGTCCGCGCCTTCCGGCAGGACATCCCGCAGCAGCAGGACATGCTCAGGCAAAACGTCGAAACGCTGACGGAGCGCGGCCAAGTGCGACTCGGTCATGCCGAAGACCACGATGCTGCGATCGAGGTCCGCCTGCGTGAGCACACGGCTCCGGTGGCTTTTGAGGTCCTGGCCGATGCGCTGCATGGTCTTGACCGAATTAGGCGAGGCCGGGTCGCCCGGATGCGCCGCCAAGCCGAACGAGGCGACCTTCAGCGTCTCCAGCCCCCCTGCCCGCTTCGCCAACGCCGCCCGCAACAACGCCTCCGCCATCGGACTGCGGCAGGTATTCCCCGTGCAGACAAACGTCACGGTATCGCGTTCGACAGGCATGGACGAAAGGGTGTCGAGGCGGCCGGTGGGTTCAACCCGTAATCAGACCGCCCCGTCGCGACGGAGTTGGCGATAGCCGATATCCCGGCGGTAATGACAGCCGGTGAACTGAATCTGCGGGACGACGGCATAGGCCTTTTGCGCCGCTTCGGCCAGCGTCGCGCCATGGGCGACCACGCCGAGGACACGGCCACCGGAGGTCACGACCGCGCCATCGGGCAGGCGCTTGGTGCCGCCATGGACGATATCCACGCCCGCCGGGAGCTGCGAAGGCAAAGTGATGACGTCGCCCTTGCGGATGTCGCCCGGGTACCCGCCCGCGGCGAGGACGACGATGATCGTCGAGCCCGGACGCAAGCGCACCGAGGCCGAGCGGAAGGTGCCGGCGGCGATGGCTTCCATGATTTCGACCGGGTCGGTCTCCAGCGAGGGCATGAGGACCTGGCACTCCGGATCGCCGAAGCGGACGTTGAATTCGACCACCCGCGGGCCGGTCGCCGTCACCATGATGCCGACGTAAAGCGTGCCGCGGTAATCGATGCCATCGGCCTTCAAGCCGCGCAAGGTGGGGACGATGATCTCCTCCCGGAGGCGACGCTCGACTTCCGGCGTGACGACCGTCGTCGGCGCATACGCACCCATCCCACCCGTGTTCAGACCCGTATCGCCTTCGCCGACGCGCTTATGGTCCTGGCTCGGCGGGAGCATGAGGTACTCTTCGCCGCAAACCATGAGCATGATCGAGGCTTCCTCGCCCTGCATGAATTCCTCGATGACGACTTCATCGCCCGAGCTGCCGAAGACCTTCGTCTCCATCATGTCGCGCAGAGCCGCTTCGGCCTCGGCGTGGTCCAGGGCGATGACGACGCCCTTCCCCGCGGCCAGGCCCGAAGCCTTGATCACGATGGGAACGGGCTGCTGCCGGACGTAAGCCAAGGCCGGCGCCAAGGAACGGAAGGTCGCGGCGGCCGCGGTGGGAATCTTGTGCCGGAACAGGAAGTCCTTGCTGAAGGCCTTGCTGGCTTCGAGCCGCGCCCCGGCCTGCAGGGGACCGTAAGCCTTCACGCCTGCGGCTTCGAGGACGTCGACGACGCCATGGGCCAAGGGCACCTCGGGGCCGACGATGACGAACTGCGTGCCCGTGCGGCGGACGAGCTCGAGGACCGCCGCGCCGCTGTTGATGTCGACCTCCAGGCATTCGGCCTCGAGCGCCATGCCACCGTTGCCGGGCGCCACGCGGACCTTGCCGACGCGGGGGCTCCGGAGGCAGGCCTTGAGCAACGCATGCTCGCGGCCGCCTGAACCAAGGATGAGAACGTCGATCTTGTCCTGCGGAGCCATGCCCCTATTCCTGCCGCGGAGCCGCCTTAAGGGAATAAAAAAGAGGCCCGGCTCAAAATTGAACCGGGCCAGCTTTAAATTGGTGCTCAGGCCGGGACTTGAACCCGGACACCTTACGGCACATGCACCTCAAGCATGCGTGTCTGCCATTCCACCACCTGAGCAATCTAAGGAAGGTGGAAAGTGGAACACCCGGGCATCAGTGCAAGAAAAAAGCGTTTGTGCCCACGCTTGCCAAGCGAGGCATCTTTGCCAACTCTCGACCCGCAATGTCTCCCGATCCGGCCGATTCGTCCCGCCCTCCCGAAGATTCTATCAAGCCGATAGACCTTTCTTCGCTTGGTTTTGGCCCTTCTTGGGTCGACGGCCCGAACGAAAACATCGGCGCCAGCCGGGGTTCCCGCCGCGAAGGCGGCGACCGTCCTTCCTTCCGGGATGGCGGTAATCGTGGTCCGGCCCGCGGCCCGGGCGGCCCCTCCCGTGGTCCCGGTGGTCCTTCGCGTGGTCCCGGTGGTCCCTCCCGCGGCCCAGGCGGCCCTTCGCGTGGCCCGCGCGATGACCGTCGTGGTCCGAGCCGTGACGACCGCGGCGACCGCTTCGAGTCCGCCCCTGCCATCCCCCAGATGGTGGTCACCGCCGCCTTCTTCCCCGACGACGCCAAGTTCGAATTGCTCGGCGACGCGATGAAGAAGAGCCAGATCACCTACGAGCTCTTCAGCGTGGCCTTGCTGATCCTCGACAAGGAAGATCGCCTTTCGATCGTCATCAAGCCGGCGGACGCCGACAAACGCCCGGATGCGACGCTCTCGATTTCGGTTCCGGACAGCGTCCCCTTCCTGACCGAAGCCGAAGCGGTCAGCCACGTGCTTAACCGCCACCTCGACAAGTTCTTCGACACGGTCGAGGTCGAGACCGAAGCCCCGAAGGGTTCCTTCCTGATGGTGGCCCGCTGCAAGCGCACCGGTGCGATCCTCGGCTCGCCGACCCACCACAGTTACCAGAAGTCGCTGCGCGAACACCACGCCCGCACCTGCCCCAACGCCCCGTTCGACCGGTTCAAGGCCGACCTTGAAATGGTCCGCGAACCCGAAGCCATCGAAGCCTGGAAGAAATCCATGTCCACGCGCACGGAATACGCGCCGAAGGACCGCCAGGAAGGCGAACCCGAACGCCTCGAAAGCATGGACGCTGCCCGCGGCTTCCTCCTGGCCTTCCGCCGCGAAGCCACCGTCATCTCCCGCAACCAAATCCGCTTCCCCGGCCGTCTCCTCGCCGAGATGCCGCCCGGCCCGCTCCGTGATTGCGTGCGTTACGCCCTCGATCGCCAGCGCGACTTCCCGCTCGATACCGCCAACGGCATCCGCGGCCGCCTGCGCAAGGAGGGCTTCCACCTCTACAAGAAGGGCTCCAAGGGCATCACCTACGCTTGCGGCGTGCGCCGCAAGTGCCGCGACCCGAAGTCCAGCTTCAGCGATTCGATGCAGAAGATCTTCGACTGCCTCGACAAGACGTCCGGCATCCAAGGCAAGGACGTCGCCCTCGCCGTCGCCGGCGAAGCGTCCGACGACGCCGCCAAGGCGCGCGTGCTGGCCGACCTGAACTTCCTCATCGGCGAAGGCTACATCGCCAAACTCCACGATGGTCGTCTCTTTGCCCAGCCGGTGCTCAGCACCCAGGCTCAGGCCAAGGAAGAAGCGGCCAACGAGGACGCGTCCGAAGAGAAGTAAGCACCCGCCCAAACGGGCAGGCGCAAAAAAGGGCAGCACGTGGTGCTGCCCTTTCTCTTGGGCGCGCGGCCCGTCCCTCCCCGCCCCTCACTTCCAGTTGTCCGCGATCCAAGGGGTAGGCAAGACGCGGCGATACCACTTGCCGCTCCGCCCGACCAAGGCGTCCGGCGGGTTCGGCACGCCGTGGAAGACGATGATCTTGGCGCCCTCCGGGATCGACGGGGTCTGGAAGAACGAGAACGGGAAATACTTCACGCAATGGCGCTTGAAGCTGCGGCACCAGGTCTCCGGCCAATAGCCGACCTTCCCCTGCGCGCTGAGGTGCGCGGTGAGGAATTCCTGTTCGTTGCGGTGGCGCTTGCGGACGGCTTCGAGGTTGGCGCGGAAATAGTCCAGGACATCGGGGTGCGCGCCCGCCGTCCAGCGATAGACGGAGGAGTTGCCGGTGTAGTCGCCCTTCTGCCAATCGCGGATGATCAGGAATTCCCCCGGCTGCTGGAAGAACGAATCCATGTTGCCGACGATGACGATGTCGATGTCGAGGAAGAGGACTTCGCCCTTGAGCTCCGGGCCGCCCGGCGCACTGAGGTCGGGCGAAAAAGAGACGAGCTTGGTCCAGCCGCGCTCGGGAGCGCCGGCCGGGAGCTTGAGGCTCGGGATCGGGAAGGTCTCGATCCCCGGATTCAAGCCATCCTTGTTGTCGGTGAGGCAAACGAAGCGATGCGGGATCGTCAGATGCCGCTGCACCATGGAGTGCAGGCGGTTGACGTATTCGGGACCATACTTGGTGCCCCACTTCATGCAAAGGACGGTAGCCATACGAGAACCCCATCGTGGGCGAGGAATCGCCAGCCCTCCAGAGCAAACCGCTCCCTCATCGGTGCTTTCCGCCCCTTGCAGGTCGCCACCCCTTGGGCAAAGTGGCGGCATGAGCGACGACCACTCCCCGGACGACGGCGGCGACCACGACCATGCCGACATGGACGGCAGCTTCTATGAGGAGCAGCATGCTTGGGATAAAATCGACCGCGAGGTCGCTGCATCCCGCCGGGGGAGCTGCCTGCTCCTGCTCCTCACCCTGCCCGCGGGGGCCTGGCTTCTTCTCGGCCGATAAGCGGCGCGGCTAAACGACGTCCTTATAAAACCCGGGCGTCCAGCGCCAGCGGGGGTCATGCAGGACCCGCAAGGTTTCCTCAACGGTCAAGCCCCGCTCGGCACCGGCTCGGTGGGTCGCCCGGCGGGCCGCCCACTGGGCATGCTCCGCCGGCGTGAGGCGATCGGCTCGTCCATGCGGAACGCCCATCGCCAAAAGGTGCAACCAGAAGCCTTCGAGTTGGAAGATGCTCTGGGCCGGACTCAAGAGCTCGACCTCGAGACAGAAGGTGGGGCCGTTCTCTTGATAGAACTCAACGAGGCGCTGGGCCCCATGCAACGCGACATGCTCGCGGCAATGCCGCCAGAACGGGGTGTCCGTGCGACGGTTGAAACGGTAATGCACCGCCAGGAAGTCGCGGATCTCATCCCAGAGGCGCCCACAGAGGCGGTCCGTGGTTTCGCGCATGCTGTTGTTCTTCCTCAACCCGCCCTCCGCGAGCGCGATGGTCAGGAAGCGGCACTCGTGGGCGATGCACAGCAAGGAGGTCGCCTCAAGGGGCTCCACGAAACCCGCCGCATTCCCGACCGCGAAGACGTTGCCGACCCATTGGCGCGCGTAACGGCCGGGCACGAAGGGCACCACGCGGGTGGGGCCAACCTTGGGATTCTTCGCCCGGAATTCCGCTTCGGCCGCCGCATCGGAAATGAACTTCGAGCAATAAACATAACCCCGGTTGATGCGCCGGGGATGCTCGATTTGCCACGCCCAGCCGGCGTCCATGGTCTCGGCGGTCGTATAGGGCAAGATGGGCTCGGACGTTCGCGCCCAACCACCGACGACGGCTTTGTCACAAAACAACGAATCGGCGTAACTGATGAAAGGCGTGCCGAGGGCCTTGCCGATCAACTCGGCCCGGAAGCCGGAGGCATCGACGAAGAAATCGGCCGCGAGGCGTCGACCGTCCTCGAGCTGTACGGCCTGTACCTCGCCTTCGGATTGCTCGACCGCGACGAGGTCGCCGTCCATCACTTCGACCCCTAGTTCAGCGGCATGGCTTTCCAACCACGCCACGAGTTCCGCGTTTTCGATGTGATAACCGACGGTCGGGTTCACCATCGGCCACGGGCCGTCGGGACTCTGCGGAAAGACCTTGCCGGCGGCCATGAGGGAAGTGACGGCATCGGCGTCGGCCAAGGTCGCCCCGCAAGCGAAGCCAACCGGCACCCCGGAGGGCTCCAACTTCTGCCGCAAGGCGCCCGTGAAGGTATAGTGATAGTCTTCCTTGCCCCATACGAACTTGATGCCGAGCTTAAGCGAGGGCTGGACCGCCCGATAAAAATCGGCGGGCGGGACCTTCAAGAATCCATGGATGAACCGCAGAAGGTCGGTGGTGCTACCCTCGCCGACCCCAATGACGCCCAGCCTCGGACTGCGCACGACCCGCACACGCAAGCGGGGATGGTGCGTCTTCAGGCTGGCAGCCATGAAAAAGCCTGCGGTTCCTCCGCCAAGGATGAGGACATCCTGAATCATCGGGGTTGTCGCGGGGCAGCGACGATCCCGAACCTAGGCGCCCCGACCCGCAGGTCAAGCGTCTCCTATTGTAGACTTTTAAAGCGTTGAGACTTAGCGCAGGGACCGCAACCAGGCGACGAGGTCGGCCAGCTCCGTCGGCGTGAAGGCGGCGTCCAGGCCGCCCGGCATCAGGCTGGTCTCCAACTGGGTCTCGCTCACCACCGTGGGGGTCGGCAAAGTCTGCAGCTGTCCGGCCGCGTCCATCAGCACAAGGCCGTCGGGTCCGCGGGACTTGATCAGGCCGACGTGGTTCCGGGCATCCGCCGTGACGACGGCATGGAGCTCATAATCCCGCGCCAGGGTGTTGCTCGGGAAGAGAATGCTTTCGATGAGTTCACGCTCCGTCCGGATCGCCCCGATACGCGAGAGGTTCGGCCCGATGGCTCGACCGACTTCACCGACCTGGTGACAGGCCAGGCAGGCCCCCTTGCCGGCGGCGAAGTGCTTGGCCCCCGCTTCCGGACGGCCGCTGCGCACGGCTTCTTGGGCCAAGGCATCGAGCTTCGACTTCTTGGCTTCGGTCGCGGCCAGGGCGGCGTTGAACGCCGGCTCCATGACCTCAAAAACGGCTCGCGGCCACTTGGCGAAAGCCACGCGGACCTCATCCGGCTGCAGGGTGCCGAGTTGCGGCGACTGCGCGAATGCCTTCGCGATGCGCTTACCTTGCTCAGGGGTATACTTCCGCTGGTTCCGGAGGAAATCGGCCTGCTCGATCGGCCCCGCCTGCATGAGCACGGGCAGGAAGCGATCCAGTTGCGCATCGTTGAGCTGGGCCTCCGCCAAGCGCCGCGCGGCCTCGATCCGCGGACCAGCCTGGCCGGCATCCGCCAGCAGCTCCAAGAGGAGGTCGAAGGCCGCGGGGCTCAATTTGCTGCCGGCATCCGAAAGGGCCAGGAGCGCCCGCAGACGCAAGGAGGCCGGCCGGGCCTTCTCCGCGGCGAAAGCATTGAGGCGCGCATCGAAGCTGCGGTGCTTCACGCGCGCGATCGCCTCAAGGAGCACCGGGCTCGCCTCCGTGCCCAACAAGGCGAGCAAAGCGGGACGCCACTGTTGCTCAGGCAACTTGCCGGTCGAGCCAGCGATGGCCTTCAAAGCTACCTGGCTGACGGGGCCTTGCTTGGACAAGGCGACCGCCAAGGCTTCCGCCACCTTGGGACCGCCGGCGTGCGTGGTCCCCAGCTGTCCCAAAGCCCGGAGGCGACGGTCGGACAGCGACGGTGCCGCCAGCCAATCCGCGAAAACCTTGCCGACGCGGGCATCCGCATCGGGAGCCTTGCCGAGCGCCGCCACGGCATTCGCGGCCAGCGCGGGGTCCGCCGCGTCCAACACGGTCGCCGCGAAATCGTAGACCGTCGCGAGGTCTTCCGGCTTGGTCGCGACCTGCGAAAGAATCCGCAGGAGGCGGGCTTGCTGCCGGGGAGTGGTGGCCGCCGTGAGCTGTCCCACGCCAAAAGCGCGCGTCTTCATGGCGGCGTATTCGGCCGCATGCTCGAGAAAGGGATCGAGGGGCTTATCCAAAAGCTCGAGCAGCGCGGCGCGCGCGGCCGGAGCGCCGACCATGCGGAAGGCGAGCTGCTCGCAGGCCCGGCGGGCCACGGCGGGATCGGCTGACGCCAAGTCGCGGGCGATATCCGCGTCGCTGAGCTCGCGATAGGGGGAAGGCTTCGCGGGGGCCAAGGTGACGGGCTTGATGGGACGAACACGATAGATGCCGCCCGGCACGTTCGCCGAGTCCAGGAGACTGGAGGGACAATGCGGATACCAAGTCCCGGTATCGAGGACGAGGAGCGAACCGTCCGGTGCTTCGACCACGTCGGTCAGATGGGCGCCCGTCTTGGTGAGGCTGAGAAATTCTTGTTCGGAGGCGCGGTAACCGGCGCCTTCCTTCTGGAGTTCAAGACGGATGACCTTCTGCGAGTTGTAGAGCGACACCATGAGGTGGAGGTTTTCGGGCGAAGCGGCGAGGGCGGGAGCGAGCTCGTTGGCCCGGGACCAGAGGGCGCACCCGCTGGGGACCATGTGGCCGAGGTTGGCGACCAAGGGCATCTTCTCGTGCGTGCGGAGCTGATCGGCGACGATGTGCAACCAATCGGGGCGGGTGTAGATGCCGCCGAGCTGCCACTGCCCGATGGTGTCGTGCCGCGGCACGCCGTTGTACAGGTTGCAGGTGCCGAAAATCTCGCCGGTCGGCGCGAACGCCAAGCCGGTCGGGTTATCCCCGCAGATCAGCGAATGCCAGCGCACGTCCGAGCCATCGAGGCGCATCGACCATACCCCGCTGGCCATCCCCTTATGGACCAGCGTCCCATCCGGCTGCTTCACGTCATGGCCTTTGCGGCCGTGGGTCCAATAGAGGCGACCATCGGGATGCAACCACGGGCCATGCACATCGGCGCCGTTCGCGCTCCACTGGAACCCGCCGACGAGGAGGGCACGATTCTCCGCGACGCCGTCGCCATCCGCATCCGTGAACTTCCAGATGCCGGGAGGCGACGCGACGTACAGCGCACCATTGGCCCAACAGGCCCCTTTCGGGACGGTCAGACGATCGGCAAAGACCGTGCTGCGGTCGAACACGCCATCGCCATCGCGATCCTCCAACATCACGATACGGCCGGCCTTTTCCTTCTCATGCTGACCGACGCCCCATGCCACGCCCGGCGAGTCGCCGACGAACAGTCGTCCCTGCGCATCGACGCAACCCAGCGTGGGATGGGCGACCATCCCGGCGGGGACCGCGTTGATCAGCTCGAAGCCCGGCGGGAGTTTGGCGGCCGGTGCCACCCCAGCCCCCTGCCCCTTCGCCACGGTCATCTCGACGGGACGCGCCACATAAGCCGGTACGCCTTTCGCCCGCGCCGGTTCGGCGGCGGGCGCCGCGGTGGTCTTCTGCGGGGGAGCCGGCGGCGGGGTCCACTTTTCGGTGAAAGCACCCAAGGGGTGGAGTTCGTAACGACGTACGAACATTTCGGCGGCTTCGGTCTGCAGCAGGATGCGCCCCCCGCTGGGCTTGCACTCGAAGGCGCGGTTCACGAGGACGCCGTTCGTGTAGTACTCCAGCGTATCGCCCTTGGCGATCACCTCGAAACGCGTCCATTCACCGAAGGGCGATTCGACATCTTTGCGCCCGCGGTAACCTAGATTGTCCTTCCAATCGACGTCACGGTGCTGCCAATTGAGACGACCACCGGTCATGGTCACGCGCGGCGCACCCGGGGTCCAAATGGCTTCCTTGTCGCGATCGCGGCCCATTTCGGCGCTGATCGAAACCGGCAAAGGAATGCCGTCCGCGGTCCGGGCGCTGAGCACCAGGATATCACCGACGCCCCCTTCGATGATCTGCGCTTCGATGCTGGCCATCCAGGCGCCGCCTTGGGCGCCGATCGGCCCGAAGCAGTGCACCAGGATGCCGTTGTCGCGGGAGCGCTTCGTGCGATTGCCCCAGGTCTTCTCTCCCCACTTGAATTCGCAGACGAGGTGGTAATCCCTGTAGGCGCCTTGCGTGACCATGCTGCCGTAGCCTTCGCCGCTGACGCGGAGCGCGCCATCGGGCTGGAGCTTGTAGACATCCTTGGGATCGCCATGGATATCGGCTTTCGGGTTGATATGGTAATCCATCTTGCCGTCGCGCACATGCTCGAGCAGGTTGATGACCTTCGTGACGACCTCTTGCGGCGGTTCGGGCGGGAGGACGGGAACGGGCTTGGCGGGCGGTGGGGTCTGCGCCCACGCACCGAGCGCGCAGAGCAGGGCCGAACCGTACGCAAGCCAACGGGGTGTTGGGGTAGGACTCATGGGTACCATACAGGACTAAACCCCCGGGACGATTGTTCCAGCAGGTTTCGGCTTCGGCCCAAGAAACTTAGGTCGATTGTCGGTCAATTAGCCGTGGCTCAAAGCGCGAGCATCCGGCGACGCAGCTCGGCGGTCTCCGCGCGCACATCGACCCCGGTCACCCGAAACGGCTCACCCAAGGTGATGGTCGCACCCCGACGGTAGAACGGCCACAAGAGAAAAAGCAGGATGTTCTGCGTGGTGATGGAGTAGCGCTTCACCCAAGCACCTGGATAATTGCCGTAGCGGATCCGCATCGGGACCAGCGGAACGCCCGCCTGGGCGGCGATGCGGACGGCGCCCGTCTTATACGGCAGGTGGTCTTCGCCGCAGGCTTCGACCAGTCCGGTCGGACAAATCGCCACCGGTTCACCTGCTTGCAGGAGGCCAACGGCCGTGGGTATCGCGACCTGCACGAAGCCCCAGCGAATCGCCCAACGTTTCAAAAACGGGAAGGCAAACACCTGTGGATCGACCAAGAGGCGGACCCGGGGGCAGACCAACCCGAACAAGAACACGTCGCGATAACTCGGGTGATTTGAGCAGAGCAGCACGGCGCCGGCGGGCAGGCTACCCACGCTCTTCACTTCACCCACCAGCAGACGGACCAGCCCCACCGCCGGCCGCGGGGTCACTTGCAAGGGCTCGCCAGGGGACATGCCGACAGCGTGCATGGCCTGCGTGCGGAAGCAACCCCCCTTCCCGCCTCAGCGGACCAGCCCGCCCCTTTCGGGCTACTTTCCCCCAACCGTCGCGGGGGGCGACTTGGCCTCGCTGGCCGGGGCCGAGACCGGGACGAAAACGCGCACATAGTCGAACTCGGCGAAAGCGGGTAGCTGCTTCTCATCGACGGACTTCGTGCCGCCCAGACCGGCCGCAATCGTCGTCAGCCAGACGTTGCCGTCGCCGTGCTTGAGTTTCGTGGCATCGAAGGTGTGGACGAGTTTCCCCTCGAAATAATGCTTCAATTCGGTCGCGGTGAACTCGCAGCCCCACACGTGGAAGGCCGCGGCGAGGTCCGGGGTCTTGACATGCTTCCCACCCATGGCGACATGCGGGAGCGGCGTCCATTGGTGATGGTTGATGCCGTAGTCGGTCCGCTTGACCGAATCGTTCTCGCAGATGTCGATCTCCACGCGCGGCTCATCGCTTTTGCCGCCATTGCGCAGGACCCAGAACGAGGTATGCCAACCAGCGCCCGGCGGCACCTTGAAACTGGCCTCGTAATAGCCGTAACGAAAGAGACGCTTACTGATGACCCCGCCGGCGGTGTACTTCAGGTTACCCGTGGTCTCCTTCAGTCCCGTGAGGCGCAAACGGCCATCGACCAACGACACATTCTGAGGGCGCTGCTCGCTCCAGAGACGCGGACCGGTTCGGTAGTTCCATTTATCCGTGTCGAGCTTCGCGCCATCGAACTCATCTCCCCACGCGTAGCGATAGCCAGGCAAGGGGGAGACCGGCTCGGCGGCGGCCAAGCCCAGCGCACCAGCAAGGAAGATCAGGCGGAACATCGCCCGAACATCCGAGCCTAAGCGCGCGAAAGCAAGCGGTCAGTACTTCATGGCCCGCCGTGCTTCCGCCTGCTCAACGGCGGCGACCTTCGCCTAGGCAGAAGAAAAGGAGCGCGACCATGAGCAGGGTGGCCGCGGCGAAGAGTGCAAGGGATTCCATCCGCCCAGACCACCAGACCAGCGCGGGGGCGTCCATTAACCATACTCCCTAGATATATCTGAATTAATACACCCAAGCACTCATTCCTTGGACGACGCCGGTTTGGCCCGCAAAGCCCGGCGGCGGGCCGGCCAATCCGGATGCTGCCGGAGGTACTCGATCAAGGCGGTGACAATCGGGCCGGAAGCGTCGTCAGGGTGACACCAGCCCATCGCCTCCACCAACTCGCGGTTCCCACGCCAAAGACCAAGGTTGTTGCGGATCCACATCCCCAAACCGAAGTGGGTATCCGCCTCGTCCTCCAGGAGCGCGATCTCCTTCAGTGTCCCGACGTTGAGCGTCTTCAGGCAATACTCGACCGCTGCTGGTACGGTCTTCGGGTAGTTCTTCTTCTTAGGCATAGGCTCCATGTGCCCAGTGCAGCTGAACCGTCAAGGGGTGCGGTCATTCAAGTTCGACAGGCAATGGTCCGGCGCAAGTATCAGCCACGTATGCGTGAGTATTCCCAAGCCGGCCGACAGACGAGTGAACCGCAAACCCCAAGGTCCGCGCCCGCCACCCTCCATCGCCCAGCCCACGCACTCCGAAGGGTTTCGCTGACCTGCCTCATGCTCTGGGCGATCCGAGGGATTGCCTCGGCAGCGGGTGCCGACCTCGTACTTCACGCAACGCAAGCGCAGGAGGTGCGGAATTTGCAGGCCTTTCAGCCCAGTGAGCTTGCCGCCTTTTACATGACGGGCCAACTCGCCGACGCTCCCAGGCTTGCCTGGAAAGTGAACCTAGCAGAGGCAGGCTCCTATCGGGTAAGCCTGCTGGCCCGAAGCGAAGTCCCAGCGGTGAAGCCACGCCTAATCATCGACGACCAGGCGCCCCCCTCCACCACCCTCTCTTTACCGAGGGCATGGGACCGACTCGAAATCGGCGTGGCCAGTTTCGCACAAGGGGCGAATGCTTTAAAGCTCGAGCTGGTCGCCCACGCTCGCCAGACGGGCCGGGTCGATATCCAAGCCATTGAACTGACGAGGGTCAGTCATGCGCGGCAGGAGGAAAGGCTGACGACGAAGGCTCGCGCCGATGCCAGCTGGATGCGCCAAGCTGGATTCGGCCTGATGCTACACTGGACCCGGGAATCGGCGCCCGCCCATGGTCCCACGAAGCCCTACGCCCAAGCCGTGGAGGACTTGGATGTCGAAGCCCTGACAGAAAAGCTCCGCTCGACGGGGGCCGGTTTCGTCGTCTTCACAACGGCACACGCCTATCAAGATTTCCCGGCTCCATTGTCGGCCCTAGAAAAGGTGCTGCCCGGTCGGACGAGCCGTCGCGACCTAATCGCGGACCTAGCTGTTTCGCTCCAGCGCAAGGGGCTGCGACTCATGCTCTACCACAACCCCGGCACAGCGCAGGACACTGCTTGGGTTGCGGCTTCAGGGCTCAAAACCGGCGACCGTAGCCGCTATTTCGACCTGTGGCAGGCCATGATCTCCGAGGCCGGTGATCGCTACGGGGACAAGCTGGCGGGCTGGTGGTTCGACGACGGTGCAACCAGGCTCTACCCGCAAGCCGCGCCCTGGGCGTCGTTGCATCACGCCGCTCGGTCCGGCAACTCAACTCGACTCATCGGCTATAATTCTTGGGAACTGCCTTCGGTGACGGACTGGCAGGATTTTGATTGTGGCGAAGGCCTCCGAGAACCACGCGGCCGCGAGGGACGCCTGCAACCCTCGGACGATGGCGTTTACCGTTCGTCCTCTAGGCAAGGCCAGCAAGCCACCGCTTGCGTCACTTTAGAGAACGACTGGCTTCATCGCAACCCAGGGCAGATGCCATCGTCCCCAACGTGGACGGAGCCCAGCCTTCGAGACTTCCTCACGCGATCGCGCCGGTCAGGCTTGGTTCCAATCTTCAACCTTAAGATCACCCAGGAAGGCCTGCTCGGACCTGAAAGTCTGGGCCTCGTCCGTCGGGCCGCACAACAGTAAACAAGGCTCCGGGCCTGCCGGCCCAATGCCTACCGGCATTGCCTGCTCGGCCTGACGGCCTTCGCCGAACCCAAGGGTTCTCATCCCTCCTCGCGCGCTCACGCGCGGAGAGGGAGGGATTGACTACGCTGCGCTCCGGGCCTGCCGGCCCAATGCCTACCGGCATTGCCTGCTCGGCCTGACGGCCTTCGCCGAACCCAAGGGTTCTCATCCCTCCTCGCGCGCTCACGCGCGGAGAGGGAGGGATTCGAACCCTCGGAGCCTTGCGGCTCGCCTGATTTCAAGTCAGGTGCAATCGACCACTCTGCCACCTCTCCGTGCAAAGGATTAGAGGCGAGCCTCCGAATCGCCTCAAGCGGATTCGGTGTGTTACCCTTGGGCTATCGGCGAGTTTCCCATCGCACGGGGTTTTGGACTAACAAAGCAGGCATGAGCACCTGCGATCGCGTCGAAGAACTGGAAGGTCCTTATGGTCCTTTCGCCATCGGCGAACGCGCCATCCAACGGCTATGGGCTTCCGGCGAAGTCACCGGTCCGATGGCTTCCGCCAACGGCAAAACGATCGCGGTCCTGACGCCCGGCGACTGGAATCGCGGGGCGGGGCCCGACTTCCTCGGGGCGGAACTGCTGATCGATCAACGCCGCGTCCGCGGGGACGTGGAAATCCACCTGCGCTCCAGCGACTGGCAAGCCCACCAACATGACCGCGACCCGAACTTCTCCGGCGTCGTCCTACACGCGGTCCTGCTGCCTGGCGTCAAGGATGTGACGACCACGTCGGGGCATCAGCCCGAAACGGTGGTGCTCCTCCCCTACCTGCCGCGCGACCTCGAAGACCTCGCCGAGGAAGATGCCTTGCTCGAATTGCGCGGCCGGGCCGGGGAGGTCGCCCGCAAGGTGCAGGCGGCCGAAAGCACCATCCTGCCGGGTTTGCGCCGGCGTGCCGTCGAACGATTCCGCCGCAAGGCCAAACACGCCAAGGCCCGCGCCAAGGCCATCGGCTGGGAAGGAGCCTGCCACGAGCTGGTCGTGGAATCCCTCGGACACGGCGGCAATCGCGCCCCGATGTCCGAATTGGCCCGCGCCCACTCCCCGGCGGAGATGGTCCTGCTCGGCCTCGATGCGCTCTACATGGAGAAGTGCGGGCGCTGGCGGCTCCGCGGCTTGCGACCAGCCGGACATCCCTACCGCCGGCTGGCGCAATATCTGGAACTGAACCGCCGGCAGCCCGATTGGCGCGAGCGGGTCCGCCTCTGGGGTGCCGAACTGGATCAGTCCATCCTGACCAGCCATCGGCGACGTTTGCACGACGGCATCTTGGGCTGCGTTTTTCCCGACGGTCGCGCGGACACCCTCTGCATCAATGCGTTGCTGCCCTTGCTCCATGCCGCCGGAGCGGACTGCGAACGCGCCTGGATCGATTGGCCGCCCGGCAACCACCCCGAGGACATCGAAGAAGCCCGGCGCGTGCTGGGTCTCGCCGGCGTTTCCCGCAACTTCGAAGTGCAAGGCATCCTCGACGTCATCCGCCGCAGCGCGCCCGAGGCGCCGCCGGCTTAGGCCATCATCTTGCGGATCTTTTCCAACGACACGGCGAGCCGGTCGACTTCTGCGAACGAATTGTAGAAGGCGAAGGAGGCCCGCGCCGTCCCCGGGATGCCGAGGTGCTTCATCAGCGGCATGCAGCAATGATGGCCCGTGCGGATCGCGATGCCATCCGCGTCGAGCAAGGTGCCGATGTCATGCGGGTGGCCGCCTTCGATCAGGAACGACAGGACGGCAACCTTCTCCGGGGCTTCGCCGATGAGGCGGAGACCCTTGATCGCGCGCAGGCGCTCGGTCGCGGCGGCGAGCAGCTGCTGCTCGTGCGCATGCGCGTCCGCCTGCCGCGGCATGAAATAGTCCAACGCGACGGCCAAGGCGATGGCGCCGGAGATGTCCGGGGTGCCGGCTTCAAAACGCTCAGGAGCCTCGCGGAAGGTCGTCCCTTCGAAATCAACCTTGCGGATCATGTCGCCGCCGAACTGGTAGGGCGGCAAAGCATCGAGGATCTCCGGGCGCCCCCAGAGGACGCCGATCCCGGTCGGGCCGAAGGTCTTATGCCCGGAGAACGCGTAAAAGTCGCAACCGAGCGCCGGGACATCGACCTTGAAATGCGCGGCGGCCTGACAGCCGTCGATGAGGACGGTGGCGCCCACCGTCTTGGCGAGGCGGGTCATCTCGACCGCCGGGTTGACCGTACCGAGGGCGTTCGAGACGTGCGCGAAGGTCACCAGCTTCGTCCGCGGCGAGAGCAAGCGGCGATAGGCGTCGAGGTCCACTTCGCCGCGGGGGGTCACGGGCACGACCACGACCTTGGCCCCGCTCCGTTCGGCGGCGACCTGCCAAGGCACGATGTTGGCATGATGTTCCAGCGCCGTCAGGAGGATTTCATCCCCGGCGCGCAAATGGGTCCGACCCCAGGTCTCCGCGACGAGGTTGATCCCTTCGGTGGCGCCGCGGACGAAGACGCAGCCGCGCGACTCCTTCAGGCCGAGGAACCGGGCGACGACCTCGCGCGAACGCTCGAAGGCCTGCGTGGCCTCCTCGCTCAGGAGGTGCACGCCGCGATGGACGTTCGCGTTGCCCTGCGAATAGTAGTCGACCAAGGCCTGGATGACGACCTGCGGCTTCTGGGAGGTCGCGGCGTTATCGAGGTAGGTCAACGGACGCCCGTGCACCGACCGCCCGAGGATCGGGAAGTCTTGGCGCAAGGAAGCGACGTCGAAAGCCATGGCGGCGAACGTAGGAGGGACCCTGCGGGGCGCAACAGGGAAGCGACGATTAAGGGCCCGTCGGGAGGCGCACGGCCCGGCGAATGTAGGTCGGCACATCGACGTCTTGCCCGTCGATGAAGGTCAAAGGCGTCCCACCGAACAGGCCGCGGCGCATGGAATCTTCGGTCGCGAAACCGAAGATCTGCTGGTTCTCTTCGCCGGGCTTCGCGCCCTTCCCTTTTTTCGCGGGTTTGGGCGCAGGCGTCGAGGCCCCCAAGACGGCCACTTCGACGCGGTCGCCGAAGTCCGGGACGACGCGGGCGCAAAGCAAGGTCGAGGTCTCCCCGCCGAAGCGCATGCGCACCGCGGCCACGGCCTCGAAGGCCTCCGTCGCCGAAAGCGTGGGACCACCCGTCACCGCGACAAAGAGCGAAGCGGCCTTGGTCGTTGCCCCCGGCGCGTGCGCCAAGGGACACTCGTTGGCGGCTCGCGCGGCGGCCAGCGCGGCTCCGGCGCCTTGGCCGTACCCGTAGGTGAAGAGCGTCGGCGAACCGGGGGTCGCCAAGATCGAACGCACGGCCGCGGGATCCGCCGGCACCAACGCGCCCGTCACGAAAGTTCCCGCCAAAGCCCGCAACGCCCCACCGACCCACTCATCGGCGGCGGCGAAGGATTCGGACAAGGGAGCCTCCTTGGAAACCTGCAGGAGCAGGAGATCGTTTTGCACCGCGACCAAGCCATGCGCCTTGGCGCCCAACTTGTCGAGGGCTTCGCTCGCCTGGCGTTTACGGCGTTCGCCCTCATGGGAGAAAGGGATCGTGGCGTAAGCCAAGACCGTGGCGCCCGCGTCCGTGGCGACGGTCGCCAGAAATGCCGCCGCGCCGCTTCCCGTCCCGCCGCCGAGACCGGCAACCAGCACGACCAGCGTGTAACCGGCGAAGAGCCGACGGAGTTGCGGTTCCTCGGACTCCGCCGCCGCGGCGCCCACGGCGACCTCGCCGCCCGTGCCCATGCCGCGCGTCTGGGCGCGGCCAAGCTGGAGCGTTTCCCGGCCGTTCGCTTGCGCCAACGCCGAAGCATCCGTATCGACCAAAGCGACTTTGACTTCAGCCGGCAGACTGGGGGCAAGCCGGGCGACGATGGAGCACCCCGCCCCACCGAGGCCGACCAACAAGATGGCGCGGTTGGGTTCCATCTTAGAAGCGGAACATGTCCTTCAGCCAGGCGAGCGTGCCTTGGGGGCGACGGACCGGCGGAGGCGCATCCTCGATGGCGGCCTTCATCATGCCGATGACGCCCGCGTATTCGGGTTTACGGTAGGCCTCCTTCTCGAACTGCGGAACACCGACGCGCGTCGGGAGACCGAGCACGTTCGTGCTGGCTTCCGCGGCATCGGCGAGGTTGGCGGTACCGCCCGTCACGATGGCCCCCGAGGGCAGGAAATTCTGGTCGAGCTTCACCGCATGACCGGGGAAGATCTGCTCCAACTGATGGAGCACGTCCTTGCGGACGAACTCCAGCGTTTCCTGGAAGCGCAAGGCGGCGACCTGCGTGATGGTGCCGCGGTTGAACTGCTGGTCGCCCACGCCCTTGTCGCCGTCCTTCCAGATGGTCTGGTTGGCGTCGGTCTCGCGGTGCAGCGCCGAACCGAAACGGACCTTGAGGTCCTCCGCGGTGTCGCGGCTGATGCGCAAAGCCACGCTGAGGTCGTTGGTGAGGTGCTCGCCACCGACCGGGATCGAACCCGCGCACAGGATGTGGCCCTTGAAATAGAGGATCCAATCCGTGGTGCCCGCACCGAAATCGATGACCAACACCCCGCCCTGCTTCTCGGCCTCGCTGATCAACGCGCAGGCCGCCGCGTGCGAAGCGAGGATGAAGTCACGCACATGAATGCTCATGGCGTTGATCATGTTCACTCGGAAGCGGACGTTGCCTTCCTCCATGGTCACGCGCCAAAAATTCACTTCGAGACGCCTTCCCTGCAGGCCGACGGGGTTTTCGACGCTCTTGCCGTCCAACATCGTCGGCTGACGCATGTAGAGGATCGTGGCGCGACCCGCCGGCGGCTCGAGCCGCTTGGCGGAAAGCATCGCCTCGTTGAAATCCTTGGTGGTCACCTTGCCGTCATGGGCGGGGACGGCGACGAAACCCTTGACGCGCTCGCCCGCGACCGAAGGCCCGGCGATCGTCAGGTAAACCTCCTCGATACCGCGCTGCGCGACCCGCTCGAGGTCGTTCACGGCTTCGTGGACGCAGTTATGGAGCTTCTCGAGGTCAACGACGGTACCCTTGACGACGCCTTCCGTGCGGCGCTCGCTGAAGCTGAGCATCCGGGCCTTGCCGTCGATGATCTGGCCGACGAGGCCGACGGTCTTATGGGTCCCGATGTCGATGACGGCGATCAGGGAGGGAAGTGGCTTGGTTTTGGTCATCGAGTGGTGGCGGGCACGAGGCGAGGTTCAGGGACAGGACGCGCGGAGGTGCGGTTCTGGATGGAAAGCTTCAGCACGTACGCCGGGGCGGTGATGCCGGGGCGGCGCAGCAGGCCGTCGAGGTCGAGCCGCGCAAGGATGGCGAGTTCGTTGCGCCAGTTGGCGGTCGAGAAGACGATCTCGGTCAGCACGGGGCGATCGCCCGGCTGCGAGGCCCGCCGGACGGCGACGCGGAGGTTGGAGCCCGGCGAGTCTTCCTGGGCCCCGAAGCAATCGCGGAGCGAAAGCGCGCTCCACTCCCGGTACTGGTTCGGATAAGCGGATTGCGCGGCCAGCAGGAAAGGTCCCGCCACCTCAATCCCTTCGATCGTCAGCTTGTCGCCGCTGCCGCTCGTCCGGTAGTCGATGATTTCCGGCAGGTTGCGGATGGCTTCCGAGGGGTAGCCCACCCCGGAGAACTGCACGCCCTCGGGGCTGACGAGGCGCACGACCATCGGCCCCGAACCCGGCAGGCTCGCGATCTTCGCCACGGCCTTGCGTTCGCGCAGGATGATTTCCAATGACCCATCCCCGCGGCGCCGGACGTCGGCACTGGCGATCTGCGTATCCATCTCGAGGTCGGCTTTGATGGCCGCCACATCCTTGGCCGCGCCATCCTTCCCTTGGGCCACGAGACGCTGCAAGTCGGGCACGGGGTAAAACCCGTCCGTCTTATAGCGCAACGAGCCGTTCCCCGCGACCACCGCGGTGGTGTCGTCGATGGAGACCCACACGATGCCACCCAAGGTGGCGAAGAAAATCACCGCCAAGACGAGCGGCAGGCGCGAACGCGCGGCGCGCTTGCGGCCGAGCTCATCGCCCGGCATGCGCCGCACATCCTGGGGGATCAACTGCCGCCACTCGCGGTCGGCGGGGCCCATGAACGCATCGCGACGGGGGCTGAAGAACTGACGCAGGCGGGTGAAGAGGTCCATGTTCAACGGGAGCGGCGGGCGGCGGCGCGGGCGAAGACCGGAGCGGTCATGCGCTGCACGAGCGCGGGAAAATCAAGCCCCGCACAGGAAGCGCTCTTGGGCATCAGGCTGGTTTCGGTCATGCCAGGCATCGTGTTGATCTCCAAGAAATAGAATTGCCCGTCGGGTTCAAGGAAGAGGTCGGCCCGGGCGAAATCGCGGCAACCGCAGGCCCGGAAGAGCGCCTCGGCCGCGGCTTGGATGCGGGCGGTGAGCTCGACGGGGACGGGGGCGGGATAGATGTAGTCCGAGGAGCCCTTGGTGTATTTGCTTTGGTAGTCGTAGACGCCCTTGCGGGGGACGATCTCAACGAGCCCCATGGCTTGACCGCCCAAGATGCCGATGGACATCTCGCGGCCCTGGAGACGACGCTCGGCCATCCACTGGCCGCTCGCCGGTATCTGGGCCAAGGCCTCGGCCATCGCGGCTTCGCCGTCGACCACATACAAACCGACGCTGCTGCCCTTGTCGGCCGGCTTGAGGACGACCTGTGGACCGAGCTGGGCGACGAGGGCCGCGGCCGTCGGCTTGGCGGCCCCCGCAAAGGCGACCTCGGGGATAGCCGGAACGCCCGCCCGACGCATGGCCGCCTTGGTCGCGACCTTATCGAGGCAGAGGCGACTGGCGGCGGCTTCACAGCCGGCGTAGGCTACGCCGCGCGCGTCCAACTCGGCTTGGACGGTCCCGTCCTCACCATAGTCGCCATGGATGACGGGGATGACGATGTGGCGGGCGGCATCGATCCAATCGGGGAGTTCGTTGCGGTCCAGTTCCACCAGGCGGCAACCCGGCAAGGCGCCCGCGACGGCGCGACCGGAACGAAGCGAGACTTCGCGTTCAGGGGAAACGGCTCCGCAGAGCACGACGGGCTGTAAAGGCTGACTCATAGCAAATCTTTCCATTCGCGCCCGAGGGCGACGATCTCAGGATGAAGGACACGCCCGTGACGAGCCTGGACGGTCCGTCGGACCTCGCGCATCAAGGCGAGGATGTCCGCGGCCCGGGCGTCGCCGAGGTTGACGATGAAATTGGCGTGGATCGGCGAGACGGTCGCCGCACCGACCTGCGTGCCCTTCAGGCCGCTGGCTTCGATGAGCCGGCCCGCCTTGTCGTCGTCGGGATTGCGGAAGACGCACCCGGCGCTCGGATCCCGCGGCTGGGATGCGCGCCGCTTCTGCGCCATCGCCTCCATGGTCTGGCGAATCGCCTCGGTGGTCGCGGTTCCGCGGGCCCGCAGCACCGCGGACAAGACCACGGCGCCGTGGAGCTGCGGGCAATCGCGGTAAAGGGCATCGAAGCAATCCCGGCGCGCGGCGCGAACCACGCCCCGGGGCGAAAGCCATTCCACGGACTCGACGACGTCGAAGATCCAGCCGCCCATCGCCCCCGCGTTCATCCGAAGGGAACCGCCAAGGGTTCCGGGAATACCCTCCAGGAATTCAAACCCGGTGAGGCCGGCCTTCGCGGCGAAGCCGCAGAGTTCCTTGAGCTTGGCGCCGCCCCCTACCCGCAGGCGGCCGTCACCGAGGTCGGTCACCTGCCCCCAGGTCTCGGCGGGGAGATGCAAGATCAAGCCATCGTAACCGTCATCGGGGACCAAGAGATTCGAACCACGCCCCAAGACAAAATAAGGCAGCCCGAGTCGTCCGGCCGCCCGCAGCAGCACGACGACGTCATCGACGGTGGCCGGCTCCGCGTACCAGCGGGCCGGGCCGCCGACGCCGAGGGTCGTCCGTCGAGCCAAAGGCTCGCCGGCGCGGACGACGCAAGCCGCCGAAACCTTGCCCGCCACGAGTTCACCGAGGTCTTGGGTCAGGGCCGGCAAGCCTTCCTCGCGGAGCGCCTTCGCAAACTGTTCCGCATCGCGCTCGATGTCGCCAGCGCCCACGAAAGCGACGACGGTATCAGCCCCCGCCGCCAGACCCGCCAACAGCGCCGGCAAGCCCGCGCGGTCCTCCACCAAGCGGAGCGAGGAGCCAGCCACGACGGCATCCGAACGACCGCCTTCGACGGCGGCTTCCCCGGCGGCATAGACCGGCAAAACGATGGCGTGGTCGGCGACCTGCAAGGCTTGGCGGAACTCCGTCGCGTATTGGCGCGTCCGCGTGTGGCGATGCGGCTGGAAGACCACGATCAGGCGGCCGGCATGCGTGTCGCGGATCCAATGCAGCAGGGCGGCGATCTCCGTCGGGTGATGCGCGTAGTCCGCCAAGACCCGGAGTCCGCTGCGCTCGAAGAGGACATCTTGCCGGCGACGGATGCCGCTCCAGCGTGCCAAAGGCGCCGCCACCAGCCCGCCCGTGATCAGGTGCGTCACGGCCAAGGCCATGGTCGCGTTCGCGCGGTTGAACGCACCGGCGACCGGGAGGGTCGTTTCGACGGCCGGGAAACGGCCGCCGAGCCGGAGCCGCGAGTGCGCATGGTCGCCGGACAAGAAACCGGCGGCGTAGTCACCCTCCGCTCCGACCCGCCAGACCGGCACCGACAAACCCTGCGTCAGGCGTTCCAGCCGCTCATTGCCGGCCGGGATGACCACGGCCGTACGGGTGCGCTCGAACAAGGCGCGGAAGACCCCTTCGAGCGCCGCTTCGTCGCGGTAGTAATCGGGATGATCCCAATCCAAGTTCACGGCGACGGTGACGTCGGGAGAAAAAGCCCCGATGGTGCCATCGCTTTCGTCGACCTCGGCCACCACCCAAGGCGAAGTGGCGGAAGCCCGCGCGGGCGGAAAATCCGGATCGCGGAAAAGCCCGCCGAGGACGTAGCCGAAATCCGCGCCCGCCGAGGCCAACGCCGAAACCAGCATCCCGCAGGTCGTGGTCTTGCCATGGCTACCGCACACGGCGACGAAACGACGGTCCGCCACGCTCTCGGCCAGCAACTCCCCTCGCCGCAGGACGCGCGCGGCGTGCCGGGTCGCGAGGTCGAGGGCGGGATGGCCCGGCTTGACGGCGCTGGACCGACCCACGACGACGGGCGTTCGGCCCGCGGCCCAAGGGTCGCGCAGCAAAGGGATCTCGGCCGTGGCCAGATGCGCTTCCATCGGACTGCCCGTGGCGTCATCCCACCCCGAGACATCGCAGCCCGCCCCTTTCAGGTAAATCGCCAACGGTCCGACGCCCATGCCGCAAGCGCCGAGCATCCAGGCGGAAGCGGGGGCGCTCATCCCGCCGAGGCGCGCGGAGGGCGCGCGAGTTGGACGGTTTCCTGGAACAGTTCTTCCCAACGATTCGCGGCATCGGCCAGGGCCAAGGCATCGCGCATTTCGGCCAAGGCCGCATTGTCCGAGAGTCGGTCGTAAAGGAGGGTCGCGAGCTGCGGCAGGTCGCGCTCGGGCCAGAGGATCGCCGCGCCGGCTTCGGCGGCGAAAAGCGCGTTGGCCGTCTGGTGATCGTCGGCCGCGGAGGGCAACGGCACCAGCACCGCCGGCGTCCGGCACGTCGCCAGCTCCGCCAAAGTGCCCGCCCCCGCCCGCGTCACCGCCAAGTCGGCCGCCGAATAAGCGAGGCCCATCTGGTGGCAGAAAGGCATGAAACGGACCAGGGAGGTCTCCGTGCGCACGTCGCCTTCACGCCCGCTCGGACCAGTCAGACAAAGGACATGGATGCCGCGCGCGGAAAGTTCGGCCAACTGCCCTTCGACCCAACGCGTCAACACGTTCGCGCCTTGGCTTCCGCCCAGGACCAACAACAAACGGCCCGTGGCCGGGAAGCCCAAGGCCTTGCGGGCGACGTCACGGGATGAGGGGCGAACCTCGGCCCGCACCGGAAACCCGGAGTCATGCTGCCGCGCCGCGGCTACCCCCTCAAGCCGAACGCCCGTCGGCAGATGGATGGAGCGCGCAAAACGGGCGATCAGGCGGACGGCCTTGCCGGGCCGGCGATTGGATTCGTGGACGAGCACGGGGATTCCCGACAACCAACAAGCGATTGCGGGGCCCACGCTCATGAACCCCCCGAAGCACACCAAGGCGGCGGGACGGAAACGGCGGGTCAAACGCCAGGCCGACCAGATCGAGCCGAGCAAGGCCGGAAAGAAGCGGAGCTTGTTAACCAAGCCCGGGCCGAAGCCGCGGCCGCGCCCCGGAACGAACGTGAACCGGGGATAGTGGGCCGTCATCCGCGCGTCGACCGCTTTGCTGCTGACCACGAGGAGGCACTCGTGTCCTTCATCCGTGAGCCGCTGGGCCAAGGCAATGCCGGGGGCGAGATGGCCACCGGTCCCGCCGCAGGCAAGCAGCACGCGGCTCATGCGCGCGCCTCCTTGGGCTTGAACGGGGACTGCGCCGCCTCGCGGATGCAATTCAGGATCAACCCGACCATGCAGGACATGATCACCAGATTCGTGCCACCGTAACTCAGGAACGGCAGCGAGATGCCTTTGGTCGGCAACAGGCCGGTGACGACGCCCATGTTCACCAACGCCTGCAGCACCAGGAAGAGCGTCGCCCCCAGGCAGACGTTCAGGCGATAGAGGTCGTTCGAGAACTGCATCGCCCGGAAGGCCAACCAGAAGATGGTCAAATACGCCAAAGCCACCAGGACCGTGCCGATCAGGCCGTGTTCTTCGCCGATGTTCGCCAAGACGAAGTCGGTGTGCGCTTCCGGCAGATAGGCGCGGACTTGCAGTCCGTTGGCGGCCCCCTTCCCCGTCACGCCACCGACGCCGAAGGCGATCATGCCCTCGAAGAGCTGGTAGGCTTCGTTTTCGCGGTGCCCCCAAGGATCCATGAACGAGGTGAACCGACGGAAGCGGTTGCCCCAATTCAGGATCAGGATCGTGAAGCCTACGCTGCAAAGCACGAAGGTCGGGATGATGTATTTCCAGCGGACCCCCGAAATGAACATCATCGTGCCGCCCACGGTCGCGCACAGCACGATGGTGCCGAGGTCGGGCCCCAAGGCGATACCGCCGCAGATCGCGCCGATCAGGAGCGCGGGTTTGACGAAACCTTCGCGGCAATCCAACCAACCGGTGGGGGTGAACAGGTACGGCTTGCGCGAACTGAGGCGGAAGACGGGTTGGCGGAGGTCGAGGGTGTGTCGCTGCAGGCGCGACAACATGTCGGCGAGGACGATGACGAGGGCGAGCTTGCCGAGGTCGGAGGCCTGCAGGCGGAAGAAACCGAAATCAATCCAGCGCCAGGAACCGTTGACCGTCACGCCGATGCCGGGGATGCGCGCCGCCAACATGGCGAGCATGGCGCCCCCCAGGATCCACCAGCGGTACGTGCGGAGTCGCTCGAGGTTGACGCGGAAGGCGAGCCAACCGGCCAAGAGCGCGAAGGGCACGTACACCAACTGGCGTTCGAACGCGGCGGTCCGGTTCTTCGCGCTCAGCGAAATCCCCGCGCTGTATTGATTGACGAGGCCGAAAGCGATCAACACCCCCGCGATCACCGCGATCCAAAAGGCGTGGCTCCCGAGGAATCGGGGGCTCTCCTGTTTGGGTGCGATGATCATGGGAGCGGGTCGAGGCAACCTCAGCCGATTACTTGGTCAGGGCGGGAGCAGGCGCGCCAGCCTCCGGCGCCGGAGCCGCAGCCGGCTCGGCGGTGAAGCGGATGATCTTCAACGGTTCGATGGCGGGGGCTGCGGGCGCCGCCGGGGCGGCCGGCGAGCCGGACGAGGCCTTCGGGGTCGTCGTGGCCTTCGGGGCAGCCTTCTTGGCCGCACCCGGTGCCGGGATCTTCAGCTTCTGGCCTTCACGGATCACCGCGTTGCGGGAAATGCCGTTGGCCGCGGCGAGGTCATCGATGGTGACCTTTTCGCGGGAAGCGATGAGGGACAGGGTCTCACCCTTCAGCACGGCGTGCGTGCCACCGACGCCGACCGGCGTCACGGGGGTTACCTTGGTGGGCTTGGGCGTCGGCAACGTGGCGACCGGCAGGGGCGCCGGGGTCAACGCCGGCGCCGGGGTGGCCGCACGGGCACCCGCGGAGTACGCGGTGAGGTCGGGTTCCTTCTCGTAGCCGGTGGTGCTGCGGCAGCCGTTGACTCCGACGAGGACGGCGATGACGCAGAGGTGCAGGAGCACGACGGCGCTGACGGTGATGATGGGTCGCATGATGTATGTGTGGTTGGGTTTGGGTTGGAAGATCAGGTGAACGAAAAGTCAGACGCGGTTGGCCAAGGCGGTCGCCGCGCGCTCGAAGACGATGCCGCGTTCGGCATAGCCTTTGAACTGGTCGAAGCTGGAGAAGCCGGGGCTCAAGAGGATGGCGACGGGGCCTTGGGCGTCCTTGGCGGCGGCGACGACGGCGTCCTGCAACGAGGGGAAATAGCGGGCGGGCTTGCCCAAGGCTTCGAGGGCGCGCTGCAATTCGACCCCGGTCTCGCCGATCAGGTAGGCGGAATCGATGCGTGGGGCCAAGGTCGCGGCGAAACGACCGAGGTCGCCGCCCTTCCACTTGCCGCCGCCGACCCAGCGCACCGGGATGGTGAACTGCTCCAACGCCGCGTAGACGGCATGGAAATTCGTGCCTTTGGAATCGTTCCAAAATTCGATGCCGCGCGCTTCCGCCACCTTGCGCAAGCGATGCGGCGCCGGCCGGAAAAGCTTGGCGGATTCCTCGAGGTGCCGCAGCGGGATGCCGCGCGACTGCCAATAGCGGACCGCCAAGGCCCAGTTCTCGCGTTGCGGCCAGGCTTCGAAGACGGAGCCCGCCGGGATGGAGGCGGCGACTTCGGCGCGCGTGGCGATCAGCGTGCCTTCGGGCATCTCGATGCCGAACTGCTTGGCCGCGGCCTGCACCGACTCACCCACGATGAGGGTGCCACCGACGACCATCCGCTCGACGAGCTTGAACTTGGCGCGGAAGTAACTCTCGAGGTCGCCATGGCGATCGAGGTGGTCTTCGTCGAAATTCGTCCAGAGGACGGTCTCGGGCGTGAAGTGACGCAGGTCCTCGGCTTGGAAGGAACTGACCTCGACGACGGCCAGAAACGCGGCGTTGGAGGAGGTGTTGGCCAGCGCGGTCAAGGGCAGGCCGACATTGCCGCAGGCGATCGCGTTGAGGCCGGCCCGCTTGTGCGCGAACGAAAGGAAATCGGTCAACGTCGTCTTGCCGTTCGTCCCCGTGATGGCGATCGAGGCGCCGGACCAGAGCAAGGCGCCGAAATCCAGCTCCGCGAGGCACAGCAAACCCGCGCGCCGCGCGGCCAACATCCACGGGTGCGGTTGCGCGAAACCCGGGCTGTAGACCATCAGGTCGTGCCGCGCCGCTTCCTCCGGTCCAAAGACGGCGTTGTCGCCTTTCTCGTCGTAGATGACGGAAGCGAAGCCGGCCAACGCCAACGCGTCGGCGACCGCGCGACCGCTCACCCCGGCGCCCAAGATGGCGGCGGGGCGGGTCAACCGTCGACGGAGGATGTCCGGGATCTCGGTCATCGGATTTTCAACGTGAGCAGCCCCAGGAGGCCGCAGAGGAAAGAGAGGATCCAGAAGCGCGCGACGACCTTGGTCGCCGGCCAGCCCTTCTTCTGGAAGTGATGATGGATGGGCGTCATCAGAAAGAGCCGCTGCCCGCCGGTGCGCTTGAAGTAGGCGACCTGCAGGATGACCGAGACGGCCTCGACGACGAAGACCCCGCCGACGATCGCCAGCAGGAAGGGCTGGTGCATGAGGCAGGCGACGCAACCGAGCGCCCCGCCGATGCCGAGCGCGCCCACGTCGCCCATGTACACTTCCGCCGGGGCCGCGTTATGCCACAGGAAGACGAGGCTGCCGCCGACCAGGGCGGCGCAGAAGACGGCGAGTTCGCCGGCGCCGGGCACGTAGCTGATGCGCAGGTACGCGGCGAAATCATGGTGGCCGACCAGGTAGGCGACGGCGCCGAAGATCGTCGTCGTGATGAGGACGCAACCGATGGCGAGGCCATCCAGACCGTCGGTGAGGTTCACGGCGTTGGAGCAACCCATGCAGACGAGCGCGATGAAGACGACGGCGACGGTCAGGCAAACGGCGAAGGGCAAACCGAACGCGTGATCCGTCCAGATCGGGCTATTCAGGATGGGCAACCAGATCTGGCAGAGGCTGCTCCGATAGGCGGGATCCAGCAGGACGATGCCGAGCGCGAGCAAAGCGACCACGGCCTGGCCGCCCAGCTTGGCGCGGGCCGAGATGCCATCCGAGCTGCCATGGCGCACCTTCAGCCAATCGTCGACGAAACCAACGAGGCCCATGCCGAGGAGGCAAAAGAGCGAAGCGAGGACGAGCACGTTGGGCTTGGCCCAGAGGAGCACCGAGGGAAGCATGGCGGCACCGATGAGCAGGCCACCCATGGTCGGGATCTTGCCGCCTTCCTTGGCGAGGTCACCCATCAGCGCCTTCGAGCGCTCCGGCTGACGGAGTTGGCTGAGTTTCCGGATGATCGGCCCCGACAGCAGCATGCCGAGCGCCAACGAGGTGAAGCCAGCCAGGATGGCCCGGACGGAAATGTACTCGAAGAGACGGAAAGGTCCCCAGAAGGATTCGAGTTGGTTGAGCAGGTAAAGCATGTCCTAGTGGAACGAAAGTTGGGCCGAGAGGTCGGCCGGGAGCGCCCGCTCCAAGGCGAACGAGCGGCTGCCTTTGACGAAGATGAACCCTTGATGGCCGGCGACGGCGGCGCGGACGTCTTCCAGCGTGGTGGCGGCCAAGCGGAGGCCAGCCGCAGCGGGCAGGCCCGCCAGGACTTGGGCGGCATCGCCGCCGAACGTGACGACGCCATCGCCGGAACGGACCGGCAAATCCGCCCCGCAGGCGCGATGCATGGCGGCGGCATCAACCCCGAGCTCGGCCATGCCGCCGATCACCCAGAGACGCGGCTGCGCCGAATCCTGGCTGAGGCGATCGAAGCACTGGGCAGCGTCCAGCAGGGAGGCCGGACTGGAATTATAGCAATCGACGTAGAACGTCCGGGCGGCCTCGGCGTGCAGACTCCCCCGCCCCAACGGCGGCGACCAAGCGGCCAGCGCCGTGCGCAAGGCGTCCGGCTCGACGCCCACCTCCCGGGCCGCGATCACCGCCAACGCGGCATTGCGGGCCAAGCCATCCGAGACCGGTCCCAACTGGAAGACTTCACCGTCGAGGCTCAAAGTCCGGCGACCGGCCGACAGGCCGAGCACGGCTTCGACCAAGCGGGCCGGCCGGACGGACGGATCCGCTTCGCCGGCGAAACGGACGGCGAGGCAACGGTCCGCCAACGCCGCGAACTCGGGCCAGGCCAACAACGAGGCCGGCAAGACCGCGCGGCCACCCGGCGCGAGCGCGGCCACCAACGTCGCCTTCTCCCGCGCGACCGCCGCGAGCGAACCGACGCCTGCCAAGTGAACCGGGGCGACGGCGGTGACGATGGCGAGGTCCGGTCGGATGACCGCGGCGCTGATGCCGAGTTCACCCGGCACGCTCATGCCGGCTTCGATGACCGCAAAGCGATGCCGGTCGGCCCGCAACCGCAGGAGCATCAGCGGTACGCCCAAAAGGTTGTTGAGGTTGGCTTCGGTGATGAAGGCGGTCGGGCCCAACAGCGCCCCGAGGAGGTCTTTGGTCGAGGTCTTGCCGACGCTGCCCGTGACGCCGATGACCGGCCCGGGGAAACGCTGCCGCCAAGCCGCGGCGATGCGCTGCAGGCCCGTCTGCGGATCATCGACCACCAACTGCGGGAGCGGATCCGCGACCGGATGCGCCACCACGGCGCAGGCTGCGCCCCGGGCGCGCGCGTCGCTCAGGAAATCATGCCCATCGCGGCGCGCCGTCTTCAAGGCCACGAAAGCAGCCCCCGGATGCAAGGCGCGCGTGTCCGTCCCGAAGCCGGTAACGGCCGCCCCGGGTGAGGTCGTCCAAGCACCCCGGGCCCAAGCCGCGAGGTCGGTCGGCGTAAACGCGGCGGTCATGACGCGATGCCCCTCCGCAGCTGCAATAATTCGCGGACCACCTGACGGTCGTCAAACGGCACCACGGTGTCGGCGAATTCCTGGGTCGATTCGTGGCCCTTGCCCGTGACGACCACGCAATCGCCGGGCTGCGCCGCGGCGAGCGCGCGACCGATGGCTTCGCGCCGGTCGGCCACGAACTCCACGTTGGGCAGAGCCCCCAGCCCGCTCCGCATGTCCGTGAAGATGGCGTCGATGCTTTCCTTCCGCGGGTTGTCGGAGGTCGCCCAGGCGAGGTGGGCGAGCTCGGCGACGGCTTGCGTCATCGCGGGACGCTTGCCGCGGTCGCGGTTGCCGCCGCAACCGAAGACGCAGAGGACGCGCCCCGGCGTGATGGCCCGGAGCATGCGGAGCGCGTTGCGCAAAGCGTCGTCCGTATGCGCGTAGTCGACGAAGACCGGGAAAGCTTGCCCGGCCTCGACGCGCTCCATGCGCCCGGCGACGCCCGGGAAGGAAGCCACCGCGGAGACCAACAGCAACGGATCGCGGCCCAAGGCCGCGGCCAAGGCCAAGGCGCACAGCACGTTGGAGACGTTGTAGTCACCCGGGAGCGGCGAAGCGAACCGGGCCGAACGACCCGCCCAGACGACGGTGAATTCGGTGCCCGCGAGCGTATACCGGATATCGGTCGCGCGCAGATCGGCCCCGGCGGACAGGCCAAAAGTCAAGACGGGCCCGCGGCGGCGACAAGCCTCGGCGAGGACCAGGCCGCTGGGGTCATCGACGTTGAAGGCGCTCACCCCCGGGACGGAACCGTTGCGACCGTCGAAGAGGACCGTCTTGGCGTCGAGGTAGGTGGCGAGGTCGCCATGGTAGTCGACGTGGTCGCGCGTGAGGTTGGTGAAGGCGGCGGCCGCGAAATGGAAACCATGCACGCGATCCTGGTGGAGCGCATGCGAACTCACCTCGAGGCAGGCTCCGGCGCACTCGGCATCGGCCATCTGGCGGAAGAAGGCCGCGAGGTCGGCCGACTCCGGCGTCGTCTTATAAGAGGGAATCGACCGACGGCCGAGGTGGTAACGGACCGTGCCGACCAAGCCCCACTGGCTGCCATCCGCCTGGAGCAGGTGACGCAGCAGCGTCGTGACGGTCGTCTTGCCGTTGGTCCCCGTGACGCCCACCAGTTGGAGCGCGGCTTCCGGATGGCCCTGGAAACGGCGGGCCACTTCGGCGAGGACCTTCCGCGGATCGGCGACTTGCGCGGCCGCGACCGCCGGCAAGCCGGTGACGGGCCGGGCCGAAATGACCGCCGCCGCCCCGCGGGCGATGACGTCATCGAGGTACTCATGCCCGTCCGAACGCAGCCCGGGCAAGGCAAAGAACAAGGAACCCGGCAGGATCCGGCGGCTGTCCGTCACGAGCCCGGTGATCTTCGCCGTCCAATCGCCCGAGCGACCCAGGACGGGGAGGCCCTGGAGCAAGGTCTGGAAGGAAGGGCGATCCATCGGGGTGAAGTGGGTCTGGCTAGGCGCGGGGTTCATCGACCCGCGAGCGTCGCCGGAGCGGCGGCGGGGTTGAGGTTGCCCGTGGCGGTCGCGACGACGCCGGCGTTCGCCTTCGGGATGTTCAGCCACTTGATGCACTCCAAGGCGACTTCACGGAAAATCGGGGCCGACACCTTGCCGCCGTAGGCGACGCCTTCGCCGTGCGGCTCATCGATGATGACCGTGATCGCCAGCTTCGGATCGTTGACCGGGAAGAAGCCCGAGAACGAGGCGACGTGGTGGGCGTTGGAATACTTGCCGTTGATGAGCTTCTGCGTCGTGCCCGTCTTGCCCGCGACTTCATAGTCGGGAATATCCGCGATGGGGGCGGTGCCACCCTTGCCGCAGACGGCGCGGAGCAACGTCGCCATCGACGCGGCGGTGCTCGCGGTGATGGCCCGGCCTTTCGAGCGCGGCGGATAGTTCAGCACGACCTGCTTCGTCTTGGGGTCGTCGATGCGGAGGACCAACTGCGGCTGCATCAGCAACCCTTCCGCCGCGACGACCGACATCGCGTAGTGCATCTGCATGGCGGTCACGCTCACCGAGTGCCCCATCGGCACGCGGGAGACCGTCAGGCCATCCCAGCGGGCGGGCGGGATCAGCATGCCGCTCGTCTCGGCGCCCGTCAGCAGCCCCGTGTTCGCGCCGAAGCCGAAGGAACGGATGAGCTTGTCGAAACGGTCCTCGCCGAGGCGCTCCGCGTAAAGCATGCCGATCTGCACCGAGCCGCGGTTGGAGGATTCGCGGACGATTTGCCGCACATCGACGGCGCCCAGGGCGTGGGAATCCGCCGGCAACGACACCATGCGGCCTTTGTACGGCACGCTCGCGAGCCCGCAGTCGTAGACCGAATTGGGGGTGATGAGCCGCTCTTCGAGGGCCCCCGCCACCGGGACGATCTTGAAGACCGATCCGGGTTCATAGATGTCGGACACCGCGCGGTTGCGCTGGCTGTCCATCGGCGCCAGCTTCGGGTCGAAGAATTTGTTCAGGTCGAACGTGGGCCAATTGGCCAAGCCGAGGATCCGACCGGTCTTCGGTTCGCTGACGATGATGATGCCCGACTTCGGGGTATACTGTTGGGCGGCCTTCTCCAAGGCGACCTCGCAGGCGTTCTGCACCAGGCTGTTGATCGTGAGGACCACGGTGCTGCCGTCGATGGGCGCGACTTCGCGCAGACGATTGCTGGCGATTTCGCGGCGGCGGCCATCCCGCTCGGATTCGATCCAACCCTTCTGCCCCTGCAGGAAGCCATCCAACGACTTCTCGATGCCGACCGACGGGACCATCTCCTTGTTGACGTAGCCGACGACGTGCGCCGCCAGCTGCCCTTTCGGGTAGTTGCGTCGATACTTCAGTTCCGCCCGGAGCGCCTTGAGCTTCAGTTCCTGGACCTTCTTCATGGTCGCCTCATCGCATTCGCGCGCGAGGACGACCCAGCGGACGCGACGTTCGACGCCTTCGTCATCGACGCGGGGCGGCGGGTTGAAGGCGGCCTTGATGGTGGCCAAAGGCAGACGCAGGACGGCCGCCACCTCGGCCGCCCGTTTATGGTCGTCCTTGTGGAGTGACTCCGGGTCGACGCCGATGTCCCAAACATCCTCGGACACGGCGAGCAGGTTGTCCTGCGAATCCCTGATTTCCCCCCGGCGACAAGCCTGCTCCTGGAAAACATAGCGCCGCTGGAGCGCCTCCGCCCGCAGGCTGGGGGCGTCGATCCAATGGAGCCAAACCAGGCGACCGACGACAATGAGGAAACAAGCGGACACGACCCAGGCGAGCGAACGGAAGCGCAGTCGCCTGGCGTGCGGAAGGGTCATCGCGAGCCGTTTCCTCCCTGCCCCGTCGTCGGACGGAACGCGATGTTGAGAGCCGTCACGCGTGGGCTCGCAGTATTCTTAAGAGGAACCACGGCGGTGACCGTGGGGGCAAGGCGGAGGAAGGTGACCTGTTCGGGCACCGGGGGCTTGAGGTCTTCGCCGGCGATCTGCTTGAGCTGCAGGCTGTCCTGGGTCTGGTCGCGGGCGCGCTTCAAGGCGTCCAGTTCCTTCTTGGACTCGGTGATGCTGCGCTCCAGGCGTTGGATGCGGGCACCGACGTCGTCGCTGCGCAGGCGCAGCTTCATGATGTGGATCGCGCCGACGGCGGCGGCCGCAAAGCTGGCCGCGAGCAAGGTGCCGATGAGGAAGCGACGGGGGTTCATGCGGCGGTGCGGCGCAGGGCGCGGAGGCGGGCCGAACGGCTGCGCGGGTTGCGGTGTTGCTCCTCGTCGGAAGGCTGGACGGCCTTGCGGGTGAGGAGCGTGGCGTGGCTGATGCGCTCGTCCTGGAGGCGGTTGTCGTCGCGGTCGACGGGGCGACCGGCCACCTCGTTCATGTAGCGCTTGACCATGCGGTCTTCCAAGGAGTGGAAGGAGATGACCGCCAAGACGCCGCCCTGTTCGAGTTTGGCGAAGGCCTTCGGCAAGGCCGTGGCGAGGGCGCCGAGCTCATCGTTGATGGCGATGCGGATACCTTGGAAGGTCTTGGTCGCCGGGTGCGGACCGCGGGGACCGGGGGGCGGCGGAGCGGCTTCGGCCACGAGTTCGGCGAAGGACGCCGTGCGGGCCAGGCGACCCGACCCACGGGCGGCCTCGATGGCGTTGACGATCCGGTACCAGCGCGGCTCCTCGCCGAAATCGCGGACCGCCTGCTCCAATTCACGGCGATCGGCGCCTTCGAGGAACTCGGCGGCCGTCCGGCCCCGGCGCGTGTCCATGCGCATGTCGTTCGGGGCGTCGAAGCGGAAGGAGAAACCGCGTCCAGCGTCGTCCAGCTGATGCGAGGACACCCCAATGTCCATCAACACTCCAGCAAAACGACCCTGGACGCGGTCAAGGTCACGGAAATTTTCGGCGTGGAAACGCAGCCGGGAGCCATACTTGGCCAACAAGGGCGCGGCCCGTTCGCCCGCCTGCGGATCGCGGTCGAGCGCATCCACCGTCGCGCCCGGCGCGCGATCCAGCAAGGCCGCCGTGTGGCCACCGCCGCCGAACGTGCAATCCATGTAGGCACGGCCGTCCTGCGGGGCGAGGAGCGCGAGGCACTCCTCCAGCAGGACGGGGACGTGGTTGGTCATGGCGGCGGGGCTGTGAATAACGTGTGAGTTGTGTAAGTAACTTCTGGATACCCACTCAGAGCCCGAGCGCGCCGAGGGCCCGCAGGATGGTCTGGGTGTGCTCGGACGTGCGGTCCACGGCGGGCGGATTCTTCGAGAGGATCTGGAAGGTGGTGAAGCCGCCCTTGAAGACGACGTCGCGACCGAGCTGCGCTTCCTTGACGACGTGCTCGTTGAGGGTGATGCGGCCGGCCTTGTCGCAGGCGACCTGGATGCTGTTCGACGCGAGCAAGCTCAACGCATCCATCTTATCCGGATCGCTGACCGTGACCTGCTGGGCCGCATCCGAAATGCGTTTCACCATCAAAGGAGGAAAGACCACGATCGCGCCGAGGGCCGGATGGTACATCGCGAGGAAACCCGATTCCACCGCGCTCTCGAAACGCCAGGCCGCCGGAATCGTGACACGATTCTTCTCATCCAATTTTCCGTGATGGATGCCGGTGAAGAGACTGGTGGTGGAACCAATAGACATGGGCTGGGGGAGCACCCCCATTTCACCCACTTTTCCCCACTCTCCCCCACTCGTCAAGAAATATGCCCCATTTTGTTATCCACAGGCGCGATCCGACCGCCTGGACCTATTTAATGACTGAAATCATTCTATAAAATACATAAAATTCTCTATATTAAGAGTTTATGTCTAAAACTTGGCTCCTTTTAGCCCCCGGCGGCGCCATCCCCCTCCGGCTGGGCCGATCGGCGCGGGGCGGTGGCCCACCCTGGCCGCCGGCTTTTGTATTAAGTATTCACATACATTTCGCGGGGGAGGCCTCCGGACGGCCCCGAAATCGGTTGCCAACCAGCATCCGCTGTGTTTCGTTGTCTCTACCGCATCCCACCTCTCATGAAGCACGCCGTTCCCTTCGCCCTCCTCGCCGCCACGCTCGCCTTCACCGGCTGCAACACCTACGTCGGCGTCGACAATCCCGACCAGCCCAGCTCGACGTACTCCAACGCGACCGGTTCCCTGGTCACCCGCTACAAGGCTTCGACGGAAGCGGTCTTCAACGCCGTCAAGCGCGCCGTGGACTCGCAGAGCGACACCATGAAGCGCATGGGCGAGTCCGACAAGCGCGTGAACAACGAGCTCCAGGAAGTGACCGTCTTCGCCCGCGCCATCGGCGACCTCGAAATCAAGATCGACGTCGAGAAGGTCGAGGACCCGGTGACCAAGGAGATCTTCACCCAGGTGACCGTCAAGTACGGCTTCTTCGGCAATTGCGAGCAGAGCCAGCAGATCGTCTCCCGCATCACGCAGAACCTCCGCCGCTAAGCGCGTCGGGCGGAACCGCCATCGGACGCCGCCTGGCCTTTCGGCTCGGCGGCGTTCTTCTTTTGAACCAGCATTCACCAAGACATGGGCAACATCCACGGACATAGTTTCCGCATCGCGACCTTCGGCGAAAGCCACGGCCCGGCGCTCGGCGTCGTCATCGACGGCTGCCCGCCGCGCGTCCCGTTCGACCTCGCCTTCCTCCGCAGCGAGCTGGCCCGCCGCCGGCCCGGCCAAAGCAAGCTGACGACGCAGCGCCAGGAAGGCGATGCGCCGGAAATCCTCTCCGGCCTTTCGCCCGACGGGCTCACGCTCGGCTCGCCGATCGCCATCGTCATCCGCAACGTCGACCAACGCTCCTCCGCCTACGCGGAGATGAAGAGCGCCTACCGTCCTTCGCATGCGGATTTCACTTACGACGCGAAATACGGTATCCGCGCCGTCGAAGGCGGCGGCCGCTCCTCCGCCCGCGAGACCGCGGCGCGCGTCGCCGCGGGCGCCCTCGCCAAGACCGTCCTGAAGCATGCCTGCGGCGCGACCATCACCGCATGGGTCGAAAGCGTCGCCGACATCCGCATGCCGGCGGCGACCAAGACGCCTTCGCAGAAGCAAGTCGAAGCCTCCCCCACCCGCTGCCCGCACCCGGCCACCGCCCGACGCATCGAGGCCCGCATCCACGCGGCCCGCGCGGACGGCGATTCCGTCGGCGGCGTCGTCTGCTGCGTCATCGCCGGCCTCCCCGCCGGCTTAGGCTCGCCGGTCTTCGATCGCTTCGAAGCCGAACTCGCCAAAGCCATGCTGTCCCTGCCGGCGACCAAGGGCTTCGAGCTCGGCAGCGGTTTCGCCGGGACGTTGCTCAAGGGCAGCGAGCACAATGACGTCTTCGTGAAGAAGGGCGGCCGCATCCGCACGCTGACGAACCGTTCGGGCGGCACGCAGGGCGGCATCACCAACGGCGAAGACGTCGTCTTCCGCGTGGCCTTCAAGCCCACGGCGACGGTGCTGAAGCCCCAGAAGACCGTCAGCCCCGACGGCAAGGCCACCGAGCTCAGCGCGCGCGGCCGCCACGACCCCTGCGTCCTCCCCCGCGCGGTCCCCATCGTCGAAGCCATGGCCGCCTTGGTGGCCGTGGACCATTGGATCCGCGACCGCGGACAGAACGCTCCCTTCGGCCGCTGCGGGCGCAAAGCATGACCCCGCTCATCATCGTCCTCGGTCCGACCGGTTCCGGCCGCAGCATCCTCCTCAAGGAACTCATCGAGAACGCCTGGCCCGCCGGCAAACACATCCGGACCTTCCGCGTCAGCGGCGACGCCCCGGCCGACCATCCCGCCGACGACTGCTGGACCTCGACCGATGGCCAGGCCGTCCTGCCCGCCCCCGGGTCGGAAGACGCCGCCATCCTCGTCACCGACGGCCGTCGCTCCGTGGTCGATCAGATGGAAGCCCTGCACCGTGTCCTGCACGGCTCCACGCAATGGCGGGTCCAGCGCATCGTGACCGTCCTCGACTGCCCCCTGGCCCATCGTCACGAACTCGTGGCCGAATGGTATGGCGCCGCGGTTCACTTCGCCGACGCCGTCATCGTGACGCGCCGCTGGGAAGTGCCTGGCCAGTGGCTGAGCAAGCACCTCGCCACCTACACGGACGCCTTCTACCCCTGCCTGTTCGTCAACTTGCTCAAGAACGGCACCGTGGCCAATCCCGCCGAGGTCATCGAAGGAGAGCCGCTGCGCATGTCGCACATCTTCGATGAGATCGATGCGGTGGACGAGATGGAGTTCGACGAGGACAACCTCCCGGACGAGCCGTTCGACTTGGTCCGGCAGCCGGACAAATACTTCGCACGGGATGATTTTGGCCGCCGCCTGATCTCGGTGCCCGACATCGCGGAAACGTTGCGCGTCGAAGGACGTTAGCCCTGCGGCGATGCGCTTCCTCATCGCCACCTACGCTTGGTTGCTGGCCAGCCTTCCGGAAGCCTTCGCCCGGGCCAACGCTTGGGCGCTCGGTTGGATACTTTGGGGGCTGCGCCGCAAAATCATCCTGCGCAACCTGGAGGCGAGTTTTCCCGAGAAGGATCGCGGCTGGGTCCACCGCGTGGGGCGCCTCTCCTGCCAACGGACCGCCGAGATGGGGCTCTACGCCATCGCCTCGCCGCGGCTGAGCGAAACGGAAGTCCGCGCGCGCATCCACCTTCACCCCGAGCTCCTCGACGGACCCGGCAGCCTGCGTGGACCGGCCGGCCAAGTCCTCTTCGTCCCACACTTCACCTTGATGGAGATGATGACGGCCGTGAAGTTCCTCGACGCCGACCTGGGCCGCCGGGACTGGGTCACGCTCTACCGTCCGCTCGACCTCCCGGCCGCCGAGGTCTGGGTCAAGGCCTCCCGGGAACGCTTCGGGATGCGCCTCGTTTCGCGGCGCGAAGGGTTTGGCCAGACGATGCAGGCGGTCCGCAGCGGCCAGCTCGCCGCGATTCTCTTCGATCAAAGCACGCACCTCGGCGCCCAGATGGCGTTCCTCGGCCGACCGGTGGCGACCACCGACCTCCCGGGGATCATCGCCCAACGCTTCAAGGCCCCGGCACGCATCTTCTGGGCGGAACGGACGGGGTTCTGGCGTTGCCGGCTCCGTAGCCATGCCCTGACGGCGACCGACTCCGTTGGGTTGACCTTGGAATCCAACGCCTGGCTCGAGGCGCGGCTCCGTTCGAGCGACGACGCCTGCGCCGATTGGCTCTGGGCCCATGACCGCTGGAAGCACGGACAGGCGCCGGGCATCAAGCCACTGCAAGGCTAAGGGACTACTGAGCCGCGGGCGGAGGGGTCGCCTCGGCCGGACGTTCCGGCGGGGTCCGACGCTTGCCGTCCCCGTCCTTAGCCGCGGAGCCACCTTTGGCTTTGGCCTCCTTCATCAATTCGGGGCCATATTTTTCCATCAGTTTGCGGATGTAGGCGAAACGCTCTTCGCGGGATAGCTTGAGGAACTTTTCGCGCTCTTCCTTCGCCTGTTCCGCCGGCATCTGCTTGAGGTGATACTCCAACACGCGCGTGGCGAAACCGTAACCACCGCTGCTGCGCTCCCGCAACTCCTTGAAGGCCTTGCGACGCTCTTCGGGGCTGGCGTCTTCGAGCAGCGCGAGCTTCTTGGCAAACTCCCGGCGGTCGTCGCCGGACATATGTTCGATGTGCTCGATGGCTTCGCGCATCCCCCGGATACGCTCGGGCGTGAGCTCCATGATCTTACGGATGGTCTTGATCTCCTCGGCCGAGGGCTCGCTGGCCGACGGACGATTGACGGGAGGCGTCGGGGTGTCGGCGGCCCAGGCAAGGGTGCCGAGCAGGACCGGCAGCAGATGGCGGAGGCGCATGTGCTTAGAGTTCGGTGGAAGCGAGGGCCTCGACCACCGCGGAGGGATTGTCGACGACCGGCGTGAGGATGACCAGATCATCGGCCACGCCGAGGATGGCGTTGAACTTGGCCGACTCATCGCTGGCGAGCAGCGCATGGGTCTGCTGCACCAAGGCGTCGTCCGACGACGGACTCGTCAGGACGAAGGCGGCGACGAAGCAGGCCGCCAAGGTCGAGGCGACCGAGCTCCAGCGAATGACCTTGCGGCGGAGCCGGTCGGCGCGGACGGCACCCACCACGCGGGCGCTGAACCCGGGGACGAAAGCGCGCTGGCCGGACGCCAAGGCGGCGGCGAGGTCGCGGTCGAAGTTACTGTTGGAAGGCTTTTCCATGGGTCAGTTCAGGGAGTGAAACCCCGCCAAGGGCGGCAGGTTGCAGGGTTAGTTTTTTTCATAATAGTCCTTCAAAAGTTCTCGTAAACGGGTGCGGGCGCGGTGGATCCAGGTTTTCACCGAGGAAACGGGGGCGGCCATGGCCAAGGCGATCTCCTCGTAGGGCAGGTCCTGTTGGACCAACAGAAGGATGGCGGTCCGTTGCTCGGCGGGGAGTTGAGCGACGGCCCGTTGGAAGGATTCCTCGAGCTCGACCACCTTGCGGGCGGATTCGTGGCTGGCGTCCCCGGGTTCGGGGGCGGACTCCAGGGTGCTGGTCGGCTTCCGCGACTTCCGACGCCACTCGTTGAGGACGAGGTTATGGGCGATGTGAATCAGGTAAGTGCTGAGCTTGGCCTCCGGGCGCCACCGGGCGGCCGCCCGATGCAGCCGGACAAAGACCTCCATCGCCAATTCCTCGGCCGTCGTCTGGGAACCCACTTCGGCCCGGAGATAGCCCACCAAACGGGGGTGGTGACGGTCGACCAGCTTCCGCAACGCCTCATCGTCGCCCAACGCGACCAGCGACATGAGCCGCTTGTCGTCCTCGTCCTCAGGTGGCGCTGGCTTCTCCGCAGGCATCTAAGGGTTTAAACCGCCCAAAGGCGGGAAAGTTAAGGAAAGGGCGGTCAAAACTTACTTCTGGGCTTCCGCGGGCTTAGCCACGGGCGCCACCGCCGGTTTGGCCTTGGCTTGCTCGATGGACTTGACGACTTCGGGGGCGGGCAGGACGACCGGGGACATCGAAATGCCGCCGTTGTCGCCGGCACTGCCGAAGCGGGTGGTGATGAGGCCGGCGAAGTGTCCGGCGTTACCGAAGACCGGTAGCCCCGTCGTGCTGATGTGGATGGAATAATAAGCGCGGGGCTTCTCGAGCACGGCGCGAACGTAGTCGCATTCGACGCTGGCCGTGCGGCCCATCGCCTTGTCCAGGCGCGAAAGGACGACGACTTCGTCCATGATGCCGAGCTTCTGGGTCGCCGAGAGCACGATCGGGACGAACTTGGCGTCCTTGGCCTCTTCGGCGCCCGCCTCCGGGCGGAGGTAGGCCAGGTTGAGGTCGCGGTCCTTGTAGACGACGACCGCCGGGATTTCCGCACCGTCCGGCATGATGAAACGGGCTTCCTTGACTTCGCTCGTCACGGAGAGCTTCACCTGATTGCCGCGCATGTTGACGGTGCGGCCATCGGCCGCCGTCGCCGGGTCAATGGCGGAAGCCGCCACCACGACGAGGCCATCGGCGGTGACGACGGTCCCGAACTCCTCGACGGTCTGGTCGCGGCTCTGCGAGGGGCTATCGCCCGCCGACATGGTCAAGGCGACGGTCGCGCGCACGGTGATGATGGAGTCGGCGTGGGCCTGAAAGAGCCGACGGGCCGTCGCTTCGATCTTGGGCGCCGGATCAGCCGCCGCCACGGACGTGAAGCAACCGAGGGCCAGGAGGGCCGCCAAGGCGAGAGGAAGGGAACGCATGGTGATTTATTTGGTGGATTCGAAGGCGGCCCAATCGGGCTCGAACTCGAGGTAGGCACCCGAGATGGAACGACGGACCTGGAAAACGACGTGCCGCGGCTTGGCGCTGGCGAGCTGAGCCAAGGCCGCCCGCAGGGTGACGTTGTCCGTGACCGGGATGCCGTTGATCGTGAAGACGATATCACCCGCCCGGAGACCCGAAAGGTCCGCCCACCCCGAACGTTCGACCTTGGTGACGATCACCCCTTGCGTCTCGGGCGCGACCTTGCGCTGGACTTTGTCGTCATAGCCCAACTGCCGGGCCGAGAAACCGAAACGGACGTCCTTGACCGTAGGGAGTTCGGAAGGTGGGGCGGGTAATTCCGCCAAGTGCAACGTGACCGCGAGCGCCTGACCATCGCGGAGCACGTCGAGGGCGACATCCGTGCCGACCGGGTATTCGCGGAGCAATGCGGCGAAGACTTCCGCGTCCTCGGGCCGACGCGCCGGTATGACCTTGCCATCGAGCTTCACCAAGAGATCGCCGACCTTGAGGCCGGCCTGCTCGGCATTGGAATTCGGCAGGACTTGGGTGACGCGGACACCGGCCTTCCCCTTCACGTTGAGGGCCTTGGCGATTTCCGCCGTGAGCACCTGCGTGGAGACGCCCGCCCAGGGCTTCGGCGCCCGGGGCGCGATGGCGGGCTCCACTTCGGGTCCGACGCGCACGACGGAAAGCATCTGCGAACTACCGCGCGCAAACCCCACGAGCACCGGCTCGGGCTCGGTCTTGTCCTTGAGCAGTTCCCGCGATACTTGCCGCAAAGCCGCGGCATCGGCGACCGGCCGACCAGCCACGGTCAAAAGGATGTCACCCTCCATCAGGGCCGGCTTGGCTTCGGCCGCCGGGCCACCCGGACGCAAGGAATCGACCATGACGCCTTGGGTGTTGGGTCGCTTGGTGTAGAGCGCGCTCATGCGCGTCAGGTTGCGGGCCGTCAGCCCCCAAGCAGTCAGCTCGAGTTCACGCGCTTCGTTGGCTTCACGGGTGAGCGGCTTCACGTTGAGCGTGAGGACTTGCTCGCCGCGGCGCACCATGAAGGGCACGTCCACGCCGGGGCGGAGCCCCGCGACCAGCCGGTGGAAAGCGGGCATGAGCTCGTCGCAATCCGCCGAGACCTCTTGGCCGTTCACCGCGGTGATGATGTCGCCTTGGCGGAAACCGGCGGCGGCGGCCGGCGAGCCTTCCAGCGCGCCGCGGACGAGTACGCCGCGGACGTCCTTGACCGAGAGCGAGCGCAGCAGCGGCTGGACTTCGACCCCGGTCCAACCGCGGACAATCCGACCGTGCTTGATCAGTTCCGCGGCCACGGCTTTGGCCGTGTTGGCGGGAATCGCCCCACCGAGGCTACCCACGCCGATTTCATTGATCCCGGCGATGCGGCCCTCCGTGTCGACCAACGGCCCGCCGGAGTTGCCGCCGAAGATGACGGCGTCGTGGCCGAACCAGCGGACGAGTTCCCCGACGGACTCGCCGTCGAGGCTCATGCCGCCGACGAAACGGGTCATGACCATGGCGTCGTTGGCGATGATGCCGAGCGTGACGGACTGCGTCAGGCCCGCGGGGCAGCCCATCGACAGGACGGTGTCACCGACGCGCACGCGGTCGGAATCCGCGAACTCCGCGATCGGCAAGGGGGTCCGGGAACGGCGGCGGCTCAGGTCGAGCTTGATGACGGCGACGTCGGTCATGGCATCGGCACCGACCAGCGTGGCCGGCAACTCCTCGCGGTCGGCCAAGCGACAGAGGAACGTGGCCCCGCGGCCCGCGACGTGGTAATTCGTCACCACGTGGCCTTCGGCGTCGATGATGGCGCCCGAACCGACGGAGTGTTGGCGCAGCATGCGGCCATCGGCCCCGTCCTCGGAGATCACCTCGATGCGGACGATCGTGGGCGTCATCTTCGCGATGGCGCGCTCGACCTCGGGCCGGCGACGCTGGGCTTCCTCCGGGCCGGCCCACAGGGCGGCCGCACAGAACAATAGGGCAAGGAAACGCATGTCAGGACGTGGGGTTGAGGGGGCGGGCCGCGAAGACGCGGAGGGTGCGGAGGAAGAACCCTTCGAGCGCGGAGATGATTTGGTAATTCAGTTCGAGGCGAATCCGGGCCTGCTCCAGCAGATCCACCGCCTCGGCTACCTGCAGACCGCACGCGGGGTGCGCCCGACCCACCAAGCGGAGGCGTTCTTCCAGGGCCGCGAGCATGCGCGTGCGGATGCCACGGCGGATCGACTCCTCATAGGCGATTTCCGCATCATCCTCATCCTGGTCCGTCGGCGGGGGCGGCGGGGCGGCCTTCAAGGCTTCCTCGACGAAGAGCTCGAGCAGGACCTCGAAGCGCGCGCACAAGGCGTAGAGCGGGATCACGACCTCGGTCGAACGCCCCGTGGTCGTGCCCGCACCCGCGAGGCGCCCCATCAGCTTGTCGAACTCCCGCAACCAATCCGCCCAGGCCGCATCCGTCAATTCAGGCGTCGCCCCGCCCACATGGAAACGCAGGCAACGGCTCAGGATGGTGGGCAGGACGCGGTAGTAGTTGGTCGTCTGCAGGATGATCAACGTCCCCGCCGGCGGCTCTTCGAGCGTCTTCAGGAATGCGTTCGCCGCGACCGACTCGAAACGGTCGGGCTCGTGGACGATGACCACGCGACGGGCGGAGACCGAGGTCAGCCGCAGGTCCGTGACGACCTCCAAGGTGTTCTCGACGTTGATGCGGCGGGACTTCTTGGACGGACGCAGCACGCGGCAATCGGCGTGCGCGATCGGGTCGGTCACTTCGAGGTGGATCGAGGCGAGCCGATCGGCGACCTGCTGGAGCAATTCCGGGTTCGGCCCGGTGAGCAGCACGGCGTGCGGCATGCGGCCTTCGGCGCGGGCGCGCAGCAGGACCTTGAGCGCCGGCAGCGACTCGAGGTCAGAGGAAGCGGCGGCTGACTTCATGCCAGATCTCCTCGGAAAGGGTTTGCGGGTCCCGGGTCGCGTCGAGGACGAGGAAGCGTTGGGGTTCGGCCGCCGCGAGTTCGTGGTAGACCGCCCGCACCTTGCGGTGGAAACCTTCGCCCAAGGCCTCGAAGCGATCGTGCTTGCCGTGGTCGCGGATGGAAGCGCGGCCCAAGCCATGGGCCGGGTCGAGGTCGAGCAGGACGGTCAGGTCCGGCTGCACGGCGCCGCAGGCGAGACGATTGGCCGCGACGATGAGCGCGCGGTCGAGCCCGCGGCCGCCGGACTGGTAGGCCACGGTGGAATCGATGAAGCGATCGCACAGGACGAAAGTACCCTGCTGCAGTTGAGGTCCGATGACCTCGCCGACGAGCTGCGCTCGGCAGGCCGCGAACAAAAGCGCTTCGGCCGACACCGCCAAGTCGAGCGTCTCGCGGCTCTTCAGGAGGTCGCGCAACCGTTCCCCGAGGGCGGTGCCACCGGGCTCACGCAGCTTGAGGGCGCGGCGGCCATGCGCCTCCAAGCGAGCGGCCAAGAGGCCGACCTGCGTGGACTTCCCGGCCCCTTCGCCTCCCTCGAACGTGATGAACTTACCGACGGACGACATAGGAAGGATTGTTACGGTTCGCGCGCGTCAAAGCGAGAGGAGAAAGCGACGGACACCGCCCATGAAAAAGGCCCGACTAGGTCGGGCCTTTTCGAGGGAGCGCGCGTCCCGCTTAGTTCGTCGGCGACGGGTTGGGCTGCTGCTGCTTCTCCACCACCTGCTGCACGGTGTCGGTGATCTTGCTGATGGTCGCGTCGAGGGCGTTGCCGCCGCCGGTGGAGGTGGAAGCCGGCGCCGTCGGAGCCGTCGTGGCCTTCGGAGCTTCCGCCGGGGTGCCGTCGGCCTTGGTGGCGACCGGGTCGGAAGAGCTCGTCTTGGGGGTGCTGACGGTGACGGGCGTGATCTGGTCAGCGGACGGAGCCAGCTGCGCCTGGGCTTCGACACCCTGGGAGATGGCGGCGGGCAAGGAAGTCGAAGCGGCGATGGTCGCACCGACGGCGCTGATGGTGGCCTTGTCCATATCAGCCATCGAGATGGCGACGGAACCAGCCGGGGCCGTTTCGGCGACGCCAGGCTGCGTGGTTTCCGTACCGGGCTGCGTGGTCGTACCCGGAGCCGGGGCTTCGGTCGTGGCCGCGGTGGATTGAGCCGGAGCGGTGGCGCTGATCTGCTTGCCCGGTTCGACGGACACGGGACCGGAATTGGCGGCGAAGACGGTGGCCTCGACGGAACCCTTCACGCAACCGACGACGAGTTTGCCGGCGTTGGCGCCGACGGTGGAATACTGCACCGTGTAGATGGTGCCGCGGATGCGGGCCACGCCCACGGGCGTCTTGATGACGTAAGAAGACTGGGGGTTGAGCTTGCGGACTTCACCGATGACCTTGCCGCGGGTGACGATGATTTCGGTCACGGAAGGGCTGGGTTCCTTGTCGAGCTTCTGGTACTCGCCGGCGACGATGAGTTCCGAGACGACCTGACGGAAAGTGCGCACTTCCACCTGCGACTCCGGATTCACGATGAGGGTGGAACCATTGGAGAGGATCAACTCGGCCGTCGAAGAGGCCGAAGTCTCGACGCGGTAACCCTGCTCGAACACGCGGCCCGAGGCGAGGGCGCTCTGCTTGGAGGCGGGGTCGAAGAGGATCGCGGTGCCTTTCACCATGCCGACCTGGACCTTGCCATTCTGAAGAGCGGCGGTGGCGATGGTCGGGAGGAGGGCGACGACCGCGAGCAAAAGGCTACGGAATAGGGTATTCATTGCAGAGGGGTTGAAGAGGAAACACTAAGGCTAAATCCTCATGGGGCAATCCGTAATAACACCCAATAGAAAGGCCTCCCAGTCACCTAGGAGGCCTTCCGTAACCAAAGCCTTTAGAAGGCGGCCTTAGGCCGTCGTGTAGGCTTCGAGCTTACGCTGCACGCGCTTCTTGGAGAGTTCGGCGTAACGCGGAAGTCCCTGTTCGTAAGGGAGTTGCAGCTCGCCTTGGATCAGGGGGAGGGCGTAACGGGCGAAATCCGGGTGGATGGACATCTTGTCTTCGCCGATCCACTTTTCTGGGAAAGCCTTCACGCCGTTGGCGATGTCCGCCAAGGGGGCAAGGAGGGTTTCGACCCCATACTGCTCCTTACCGGTGCGGCTCATGATGACCATCTTGCCGGACTCGCCCTTGACGGCGGCCTTCACGGCTTCGCGGCCGCAGAGCTTGGCTTCTTCGACGTCGGTCTTGGAGGCGCTGTGGGAAGCGGCGCGCTGGGCGATACCGAGCTTGGAGGCGCGGGCCTTGACGCCCGAGAAGCGCTCTTCGACGAGGGTGCGGAGGTATTCACCGGCCCCGCCGAGGACGGCGTGACCGAAGGCATCGGTGTTGGTCGTGTCGGCGCCGAGGAAGTTGCCGGCCTCGTCCTGCACGCCTTCGGAAACGACGACGAAGCAGTGGAGATTGGTCTTCAGGACTTCTTCGACGCGGCGGATGAAGTTGTCGGCGTTGAAGGGGACTTCCGGCAGGAGCACGATGTGCGGAGCCGAGCAGCTGTAGTGGGTGTTCTTGGCGGCGTTCTTGGAGTCGTCGCGCTTGTCCTGGCGCTGGGCGAGGACGGAAGCGGCGGCGAGCCAACCCGCGTTGCGACCCATGACTTCAAGGACGGAAACGAAGTCGTTGCGGCCCATGGCGGCGTTATCGAGCGACATTTCGCGGACGGTCAGGGCGATGTGCTTGGCGACGGAACCGTAGCCGGGGCAGTGGTCGGTGAGCGGGAGGTCGTTGTCGATGGTCTTCGGCACGCCGATCACGCGGAGTTCGTAGCCGCGCTCCTTGGCGAGGGCGTCGATCTTCGCGGCGGTGTCCTGGGAGTCGTTGCCGCCGATGTAGTGGAAGTAGCGGATGTTGTGCGCTTCGAAGACCTGGAGGATACGGTCGAAGTCTTCCTGCTTCTTGACCTTATAGCGGCAGGTACCAAGGGCGGCGCCCGGGGTGTGCTCGAGGTTGCGCAAGGTCTGCTGGGACTCTTCGGCGAGGTCGATCAGCTGCTCGTGGAGGATGCCCTGGATGCCATTGAGGCCACCCAGGATCTCGACGATTTCGTCTTCATGGTTCAGGGCCTCGGCGATGACACCAGCGAGGCTGGCGTTGATGACGGGGGTGGGACCGCCGCTTTGCGCGACGAGAAGGTTACCAGAGAAGGAAGACATGGGAGGGAACAGGTGAAAGGTGGGTTTTGGGAAGCCCCCCGCCCCTTGGCAATACGGAAAACCCCGACCCACCCCACCCGCCCTGCCCGCCCGCGCTTAAAGGATGCGTCCGGCCTTGATTTGCAGGGACTCGGGCACTTTCTTCGTCCAAGCCTGTACGGCCAAGG
>JACCEB011706257.1_pt1 | contig 64546 bp, 91 predicted proteins | sample 7454761 | NCBI WGS metagenome assembly JACCEB01 (sample SAMN15323454, study PRJNA562643) | freshwater metagenome | isolation source: river surface water | place: USA:Blue River Watershed | collected 2017-08-18 | reverse complement strand
TGGAAGACAAAATCGTAAACCTCGGCGCTAGACATTTCGGTACTGGTACCATCTGCCCAATCTACAATTTCTGTTTGACCAATGTCACGGTTCATTACAGATTCATATTCGAAGCAAGCAAACTTACCTTCCCAGAATTCAGCAATGCCTTTGCCGTCTGCAATAAACTCGTCAATACCTGCTAGTGTGCGTGTCTGCCTTACTTGCCCAATAATAGTCTCGGGACTCATATTAAGGGCACGGATAAGCGATGGGTACAGTGAGTTAATATCCATGGAGCCAATCCACTCATGCATACCTGCTTTAGGAACAGCAACATAGGCGCCAGCGGCTGCATTGTCCTTTGAATCTTCACTGCGACGAGGACGGTCCGGTACTACCATGCCAAGTCTATGAGCCTCATTGATAACAGCTTGGTCTGTAACTGCAACAGCGCCCAGGGTACCTCGAAGTGTAACTGTGTTAGCGTGGCTAATAAGGTTTGTGAGCTCAATAAACTTTAGCTTGTCATCGAGCTTCTTAAGAAGTATAACGTCTTGCCTGTTATACGCAATAAACTTTTCCCAGTCATTGTTGTATAACTGGTCTAGTGTACCTTCGTATGGAATCTTGTTTTCACCTAGTTCGTACTCGCCAATAAAGTCAAGTCGATAAGTGTGCATCTCGTGGTAGTTGTACTTGCGATACAGTTCAAGATAGTCAAGGTGAACACGACCAATTGGGTCATATGTTTCTAGTGTCTTGCCATACTTTTCAAACTCACGCTTCTTTGGGTATTGGTCCCATAGGCAAATCCTGCGGGTCTGATCCTTGCCCAATACTCGCGTAATACGATTTGTAGTATATGGAATATCAAAACCTTCTGAGTTCCAACCACTTAGTACGTCAGCATCGTCGATGAGGTCTAGCCACATCTCGAGCATTTCTTTTTCATCGTTGCAAAGAATAGTATCTTCAAATTTTGATACAATATCTTTAGCAACTTCCTCAGTCATTGCTTCAGGCTTTAGAACTAAAGTAATAGTTCTATTAATCCATTGCAAATGTGTAGTGATAGCAGTGATATAGTTAAAGGGGTCTTCTGGCGGGGCGAAGCCTTTGACTTTATCATACGAGACTTCAATGTCGAAGAATGCCACTTGCAACTCTGGCGCTTCCTGACCACCATAAACTTCTTCTAAACAACGATTAAGAGGTTTATAATCGCTTTCGCAAAGTTTCTTGTGGCTGTGAATTCGTCGTTCTTTGTCAAATGCCGCGGCATTACTTAAAAGAATTCTACTAACACGTTCACCGGCAATATTAGTAAACTTACCCTTATTATCTGGGTAATACAGTACATACTTTGCAGGGTACTCTTTGAGTACCCTCTTGCCATCTACACGTTCTACTACGTGGATGATTTCTTTTTTCTTATCGTGATATGCGTCAACAAACATGTATTATGTATTTTAGTTCAATAGAAGTGTTTAGCCAGTGCGTCACGCAACTTCTCAGGTTCAACTTCGATTTCTAGTTCCTTGAGAGTGTTGGTGAATACATACTCTAAGTCTTCAAACTTATAAATGGAGTTATGGAGACCGAGGAACCCGGCATGTTGGGCCGCCGCATAAGCTTCTGGTCCCCAACCAAAGGTGGTGTATAGTATACCACGATAGCTTCTTCCTTCATCGAGCTCACCTTTGCATAGCTTCTCTACAATAGCACAAAATGCCAGCAGTTGTTCTTCTGGTTCCAAACTAGAATAGTACGAATTGGCCATCTGCTGATAAGCATCAAATGCTTCAAGCATCTGGCGACCAGTTTCGTGAAGTTTGTCTAGTACTTCTTGTTTTTTAGTTTCTTCATTCATAGTATATTTTAACAGATAATCATTTCCAGGTCAACGCAAATAATGCCGCTTCCTCGTCGCATTCAAACTGGATAAACTTTTCTGTTAGATAACCAGGGCTGTGATAGTAAGGATGCCGGCAGTTTTCTTTTAGCCATTCGTTTACAATGTAATCTTTATAAGATATTTGCCATTGTGCCGGAACACCTTCAATGGTATTAGCATAGACTACCTTGTGCAATACAGGAAAGTTAATACCCGGAAATTTCTCGTTTGTTTTATATCTTACAACCATGTTAGCTTAAAAAGTGCGGCTTCGTTTTTGTTTTCAAAAATAAAAAGTCCGCCGTGGCGCTTCCAGTGATACTTGCATTCGGTATGGAGCCAATCGTTAATTGCTTTGGCTCTAAAATCAGGTATAGAGGTTTCAAATTCTACTCGAACCCAACCAACAGAAATTAACATTTCAGAAATAATTTCCCAATCGATTTCTTCCTGTAAAATTTTTGCCGCTTCGTTGGCCCATTCCTCTTCCATAACCTGTGTTGCTGTTTTATTCATAGGTATTCCCCGCCCCAAGTTAATAAGAACATGTTTGCGGCTTCTCGCCATTCAAATTGTACAACTTCGTAATCCCTGTTTGAAAACTTTTTCCACTCAACGTGCCATCGACGAAAGTATGCGCCTTCTGCATCAAAGTCTTCGCACCATTTAAACATCTCGCTTGTGCATCTAGGTACTTTGATACGATAGCTAAAGTAAGGACTATTGTTGCCACCTTCAGAGTAAAAATATTCCATTATGACCACATAAGTTTAGCAATTATAGCATGTTCCTGGTGCTTTTGCCTAATCTTTATAGTGAGCCGATTGTCCGTTGCGTCTCTATCTGCCATGCCCCAATTCCAATCCCATCCTTGTCGGCCAACATGCTTTTCCATCCAAGGACGATAGTGGTCATTTGGATCAGCAGAGTCAATCTGTACCCAAACTGCGCCACCTAGGTCCACCCATCTTGGGTCGTTATGATCTACAACTAAAGGGCCTTTAGGCCACTTTACATTAATAACAACTCCTGGCATAAACCGCCACCAAAGTTGTTCTTTGATGTTTAATCCACAAGGCAGGTACACACCTTTGCGAAATTCGAATAATTTTTTGATTTCAAACTTAGCCACGTCATGACCACCTTAGCACAAATAAAGGGTGCAAGGAACGTACTTGAAACGTATAGCCATTTGAGCCAGACGATAGCAAAAATGTTTCAACTCCGCTTTCGTGACACCAAGAACTAACTTCGTACCAATTATTAGTGGTTGTACAACAATATACAGGATAATTATTCCATCCTGGATAACTGCTTCGTTCAACTGTTTTCATGACCACCTCAATATAAACATTATAGCATCTTCTTCTTCTCGGAACCAAAACTTTGCATTGTTAGCATACCAACGAGAGCCAGGTTGCCACACGCCCATCTTTGCACTAGGCCCAAATACTTCAACACACCATTCAATCATGTTCCTCCAATTATTGTTTTGTAACCCAACATGATGCTGCCAATCAAACTCGGGCTTAATTGTATGATATCGAGCGCCGTGTATTCGCCCTTCATTCCTTATCAATTTCCCCATTGTAGCTTGAACATAAAATAGTCTTCGTCATCCTGGAATGCAAAGAACCAATAGTCCCCGCCGCCTAGTTCATTTATTGACCACTGGTTGCCAGTACTTGGCGCTTTCATTGCACGATGCATATCATATCGCCACTTGCCTGACAAGTTTTCTTCACACCAGTCGCATATCTCATGGAACCCGTCCCGGTATCCACCGGGACCATAATCATAAATTCTCTTGTACACAAAGTTTTCGCGGTTTTCAAAACAATGTACGTGCTTGTAGCCATTGTAATAGTTGCGTATTTCTGTGGCCCGTGGAATGTGATCTGGATCAAACTTGCGATTGTAATCTGCACGATTACGACAGTGGTGCTTGGCTAAGAAACGATTTTCTTGCCAAGTGCGGTACTTAGTTTTTATAGTGTCTATTAGGGTCATATGTAATTAAATCAAAAACAGTTGCGTATTGCACATGTGGTTCCATGTGAAATCCAGTACCCCAAACTACCCATACCTTACGTTTAAAGACTCGTTCTCGCCATATATATTCGCCGTAGATAGTCTTAACCGGTAGCCACGCATATACTTCCCGCCATGGGTAACAATCGCACCCGTCGTCAATGATACTATACTCCACCTTATACCAGCACCACGTAAGTTAGGAACAAGACAGCTTAAACATAACACCATCTTCGTACTTGGCAAAGCAGTAAGTTGAGTTATGTTCATTAAAACGCCAGTCTTCTTTAGGCAAGTTATTTTTAAGCCAAATAATACGCTCGCTATTGGCTTCCATGTGTTCCACGGGCATTTTAAATTGATAAGGCCACAATCGTTTATTAAGTACTCTCATGAAAATTTTATCCTAAACATCATTGCTTCTTCTGGATCATCAAACACTACTTCTAGATAACTACCAAACGATTGTGGTGGCGGGTAAAATTTTACCTCATACCTTGCACTTGTACAGTTAGCATCTAGCCAGGCTTTTAACACAGAATGACCCGGATACGGAGGATCTGTAATTTTGTCATGATACGCAAAGCACTCAAACTTCCACGAGTGTCCTAAATTTACGCTACGATGAAAGTGAACAGCCCACGACTCCACTACTGTCCCCATTGTAATTTTAACATGATATATGTTTCTTCGTCAACATCAAATGTGTTTGCAACAGTATACCAATTATGGTCAATGTGGTGGTGCCATGTTTCTTCGCATTGTTCCCGCAACCATTTAGAAGCTTCTTTAGAACATCTAACGGTGTACCATGGCTTGCCGTCAACTAATGCTCGATCCATCACAACCAAATGTCGTGGTAAAGGGTCAATATATTGCCATTGCTGTTGGACGGCTGTTTTAATCACTGTCGACATTTGACCACCTTAACAGAAACAAAGCACGTTCGTTTTGATCTTTGACTCGCCATATATTATGATGAAATGTTCTTTCGATCATCCTTTGAGAAAGCCCAGAAAGTACTAGTTCTACATTTATTCCGCTATCCTGGCACCAGCGTTCAACTTCTAGTGTATGCTTGGTTGACAAAGCAATATCTCGCTCGTCGGCAACAACTCGATATCCGTCACGCTCAAAGAATATCTTTTGACCCATCATGGCCACCTAATATTATAAAGCATAATAAACTGTTCGGCTTCTTGCTTTGACTTGAATTGCCATGTATCGTAGCTTATGCGCCTAGCGCCAGAATTTTCATTTGTCCAACCAATAACTTCTTCTTCCTCGTGTAGATCAATTACAACGCCTCTTAAATTGGATAACTTGCGTTCGGGGTCTTCATTTAATCTAACAGTATGTCCCCAATTGCCCTTATCCCTACCTCGATAACAATACTCAGCCTTGAACCATTTCATTGTATACTACCTCCCCACGCTAAATGGCATAGCATACAATCTTCCTTATTTTTAAATTGTACATGGGTTATAGTATCATACCTGCTACTGCTCAAGTCACTGACATCGGTGGTATCCATTATCCACAAATCGTTATCGCCGTGAAACATATCAAAGTATTGCCACTCGGCTCGAGTTGTCATTACAATGGGGCTAATGTTTTCGCTTAACCAGCCTGCTAGTTCGTGTTCGTTTACATCACCAATGTACAGGCTATTCATACTTGAAAATTTAACATGAAGTAAGCGGCTTCGTCTTTGTTAGTGATATGTACTGTAATCATTGGGTCTCCGCTATTAAACCTAGGAGTGCAATCAGCGGTAGGGCAATTATTTTCCATCCACTCTAAGAACGCTTGGTGGTCATCACAGTATACCCAGCAATGCCAGCCCATAACCTCTTTACTGAACTGATGTTCGGGTTCGCCTTTCTTAACCAAAAACGCTGGCAATGTGCGCCAGCCATCTTCAAAACGCCAATGATGTACAGTTGTTTTCATCAACCTAACCCGGTGCTTAATTTAAACAATGACACTTCGTCTTTGGTAGCAAACAACAGCCTATGTCGACGCTCATCGTCAATCCAGCACCAATATGGATTTTGGCAAAGCTCTTCACCGAACATATTCGTTGTGTATGCATCATTCCAATCGTGCCAATGTTTGCTAGGTCCCCAATTCTCCCAACACCATGCCCGCAACTTAAAGAAATTATTTTCCCCGGTGGTTGGGCAATCTAAGTGAAACAAAAATTGTGGATGGCCAGCATAACGCTTGTCATTTTTTTTAATGCGTAATTTCCATGTTAACACACGAATTACAGGGATTTTTGGTTTTATTGAAGCCACAACTTAACAAGTGCTACAGAATCAATGGTTACCAATAGGATGTAGTTGGCTAGCATTCCTGTGCTTCCTCTGGTCATTGCGGCCCAGGCGAAGATTGCACATTGCAAAATAAACAGCGGATAAAGGATTAAAAAAGGAGGCGTGGGGACTGTAAGCATCATTACAACAGAACAAGTGATGCTTAAGATCCAGGCAAGAATTTCCAGCACACAACGAACTGGATTCTCTTGCCAATCTTCTACAACATAGTCTTTGATGCTGACTAGTAGTTTTTTCAAACCTTACGCCTTATTTTTTGTTACAATTAGAATTTCTTCAACAGCTTCAAGGTCCGTTTGGTCCTTATCAAAGTCGCCCTTGAATGCTTTGGTAATTGCTTTATTAAGCACAGCTGGCTTAATTTCCATTTCTTCTGCAATAGCAGCCACAGTCTCTTTTAGGCCCACATTTAAGTCGTCAATTTCACGCTTAACTTGGACCCCTTCTTGGATCACTTTTGTAAGTTTGGCAATCTGCTCAGGTGTAAAGCTCATCATATCTCCTAAAGTAAAGTATTACAGGAGTTAGTGTAGCAGATTACCCGCGACTTGTCAACTGATGGGGTCGACGAATTATATCTTCTTCGTCGCAATGAGAACCAAATTGGATCTCTACTATTTTACATGGCGATTTGTAAGGATTGCTTATTCGATGCCATTGATCTACTAGGACCAGGTGGTAATCGTGAGCCTGTATTCTTTTGGTAGGAAGGTTATAACTATCAACGTGCATGTTCCCGTATACATCACACATACCTTCGACTACCTGCCAGTATTCACTGCGGTACTGGTGCTTTTGCATACTAATGCTTTCTCCGGGCATAATTACTAATTCTTTTACTTTAGTTGCGCGGCCAGAGTTGTTGTGCTCGTATATAACGCGATAGTTCCCCCAAGGACGTTGCGTAACTGGACCTTTCCAGTCTCTTAAAAAGTCACTACTCGATCCACGCTTATCTTCGCCGCCAACACCAAATTTAAAAACAACATCAGTAACTGACATTTCAGGAATGTTAACCGCAGTGCGGTCGCCGCCGTTTGCAAATATAATTTGGTCGTTTGGAAATTCTCTTTTAACTCTTTCAAGCAACGAGACAGCCGAGTCGTCCCAATCTTCCCAGCTCATTACCTCGTCAACTTGCTTTAAGTTACGAACAACTTCGGCTCTGTGATGCCAAGGCATAAATGCAGACCCTTTTTTTCGGGTAAGCCATGCATCGCTGTTGATGCCTACAATAAGATAGTCACCAAGTTCTTTTGCTGCCTTTATTAAAGAAATGTGGCCGGCATGAATAGGATCAAACCCGCCACTTACTACTATAACCTTTTTCATCCTAGCTTTGCTAACTTTTCTCTTACTTCTTCAAATGATGGATTGCCGTCGAAACCGATTTGAACAAAAAACAAATGCTCGTCGTTAAATCTGTTATCAAACATTACTACTTGGTCACCTGTAGCTAACCAGGCCCCTTCGGGGATAAAGGTATCTTCTTCAACTGGAAAATCTCTTCTATCTTTTTCTGCGTCGGTAACAACCACGTCAGGTGAAATCCATTTTACATTTGATGTAGGGTGGCCAGAAACAGTAACATTTAGAAAACATCCTCTTGGGGGAATGGCCGGATCAAAGATCTTATCGGTGGCTGGATTAAACGGGGTTACACGATAACGTCCTTGCCAAGGGATACTTAGGCCAAATGGCTTTACATTGATAATGTTGAATATCTCTACTTTTAGCCCAACTTCTTCTAAATCGTTCATTATATCAATTTGTTCGGCAAGTCCTGGAGTCATACGGATCTTACGAATAAGAGCAGTAATCATGTTAAAGGTAAGGGTAGAGTTTTTAACCTTAGTCATGTCGGCGCCAAACCAATCTTTAAAATTAGCAATATCGTTGCTATAGTCTTTTGAAATTTGATATACTTTGTCCATACTTACTCTAAATATAAAGGATTGCTAAGGCATGTCATCAGGCCCTTGGTAATTCCACCAATCTTGATCCAGTCATTGCCAACAACTTCGGCTAACTTTTCCAGTCCAGCTGTATATATCTTAGTATGTTCGGCCTGTGCATCCTTTAGGAACCATTCATCTCGCGGACTCCACATTAACAAATAATCATGCTTTCCACTTGTATAAGTGTCCGGATGCCAGTCTTCGTAAATTAAACGATGGCACCCATCGTTAGTAAGGTACCACATTTTACCATTTACAACTCCATTGCCAAGTACATTGCCTTTTCGAGATAGCCATCTTGAATTAACATCGTGCTCGGGAATATTTTTTAGATATCTCATCAATATATGTCCCTGCTTGCATAGCATATCTTTAGAGTCTGGACTCCAATAAAAGAATTCATCGTTTTCCCATGGCCTGTTTAATTGTTGGGTAACTGGGTTAACTGAGTTATCAACAATATCAACAAATCTCATCGCATAACGACCATCCTTTTCTAAGTTTACCCTGGGCTTGTCCATACCCCATATAAAGCATACACGCTTACCTTGTGCAAATAAATCTAAGTAGTCTTGATTCTTTTCCCTAATATAACGACGGGCAAGTTGGTTAGGACTAAAAACTGCATTTGCTTTGTAAAAGAAATCAAACTTGTTATCGTCAATGCTAAACAAGTCTGGCTGGTAATCAATGTGGTCAACTAACCTAAATTTGGTATTAGGGCTAGCTTCTAAAACTTTTTCCGCCATTGGAATGGCAACACGCTTGACTTCACTATTGAGATAAGTGTCCCACGAACCATCACCGCCAAAGTTATGGAAGGTGGCTAGCTCGTCTACAAACAGGCCCTGATCAATAAACGCCCTTAGCATTGTATAGCTGTCAGCCCCGCCTGACCACCATAATACAATATAGTCGTAACGTTCTCTAATCTGTCTTGCTCGTTTCTGATAAAGTTCCTTTAAGCTTTCTGCTGGCTCAATGGTCCAATCATAGGTAGCAAACTCTTCGTCGTTAAAATTCCAATGTACCGGCTTGCCAATCTTGTTGCTTAGTTCAATGGCTTCTACTTTGCTATAAGTTTTAAATTCACCAACTTGGTAAAATCCAAATTTGTCTTTGGTTAAATGTGAGTTCAATATCATGTTCCGTACCTATCTACAAAGTTAATTACCTGCTGTGAGTGTCCTTGTTTTACAACTTCATAGTTATAGTCCACAATCTCTTTGACCTTTTTGCTGACTTCTAATTTCTTATCCGGAGCCCACATTGCTATATCTCTGATTAAGTCTAGTACCATAAAGAATCTGTTGGTATCATTTGTTTCATTGTCGTAGCTTTCATCCCATAATGATCCAAAGGTTTTAAATCCTTGGTCTTGTAATGCTCTAAGACTACCACTGGCCGCAAACATAATAAATGGTTGCTTATATACAATAGGTTTATAGCTTTTCTCTGTTAAGTGTACGATGTTGGTAAAGAAGTTTGTTTCGGCAACAATATTGATTAGGCTGTTGTCATAAAAATGCTTAGTAGAGTCAAACTCGTCAAACATTAAATTTAGCTTATGATTAGGGGTATCTAAGATTAGGGGAAGTTGTTCTTCTATATTTTTTAAATCATCGTCGGTGATAATGTTTTCGACAGATAGCCTATTGAAGAAACGTTTAGCATGGTCTGTATATGTGCCACCGTTGTCTATTTCAGTCTTAGAAAAGCTAATGTAAAACTTTCTTAAAAGATTAAACTTGCTCAAGTAAGCAAGCATTAGCACACGTTGCGCCTGCGAGCCCCATCTCCTGTTGAACATCAAAAACACTTTATCTTTTTCACCGACATTATACTCAACAGTTTTATGTCTAATAATGTCCTGGTAGATGAAAAAGTAAAAAGGAAGATACTCAAATCTTAGTCCTTGATTTTTTTTGTTGTTGCGAACACAATAGTCATTGTATACCGCTTGACAATTTGGACTACATGTTAGATATATAATTTGAGTCATTGGAAGACCACTGTTGGTAAAGTAGTCTTCTATAATTTTTAGCTGGTCGTCTCTAAGAGGACTTTCCATTGGTATAGTAACTAACAGAAATGCTGTTTTGTTTTTAATACGGTCAAATACCTTATGTGGTATTTGTCCCCAACCTAACATACCTCCTAGCTTTCCTGAGCCAAAGAATTCTTCAACACTATGCCACCAATAGTGATTGTATTCGTAAACAAAAATCTCGTCGGGTAAGTGCGAAACAGAATGAGTTCTAACCAAGTCCATTGGCTTTAAAAAATTATAGCAGTTAGATAATTGCAATTCTGCTTGTAGTTCGTTGCTTGACTTATTAATATTTGCTCGACCCGAAGCATAAGCCAAGTCAATGACATTTGGCGCATAGTTGTTTGGAATTGGATGTTGTGGCCCAATCCAATCAAATACAAAATTAACTTTTTTGCTCATACTCGGTAATATCTGTACCTTGCAATACAAATAAAGCATCACAACTATCTCTAAATATTTCTTTATATCCCAATGATAGCATTAAACTTTGAAAGTCTTCAAGTGTAGTTCCTGTTTTATACATATGAAACTCACTTACCTCTGCCCAAATAATTAAAGGGCGTAGCGTTCCTAACTTACTGAACACCTTATGTTCTGCACCTTGTACATCAATGTGTATAAACTTTGGTTCTATGTTGTTCTGATTACAAAATTCTTCTAATGTAGTGCTTGGAACAGTATATCCTTGATTCCATGTCCAGCGTTCATTTATTAAATTAGGACCTGGCTCGCACACACTACCTGACCACGGCCATTCTTGCCCGTCTAAACTACCACTAGGATAAAATGTTAGCTCACCAACAGTATCACTTACTGCCATATGATAATAGTTTATGCTATGTTTAATTGCTTCAGCCTCATTCCAAGACTTCCAGCTTTCTGCACATTCAAATGCATAAAACTTTCCATCGGGAATATAGCGTTTCATGTTAACAGTATCACTCATGTTAGCACACCCAATGTCAAATATAACTGAGTCGCTGGGTAAATTACGTGCTAACCAATCTAAATTAAGATTGCTCATTGATTTGACTTTCAATCCAGTTGTATGTTTCAAGCAAGCCGTATTCTAAGTCTTCGTCTGGCGCCCACCCAATAGTCTCTTTAATAAGCTTATTATGACTGTTGCGACCCATTACTCCTACAGGCCCGTCAACGTTACGTATGCTTACATTTTTGCCCGCTAGTTTAGCAATTAAGAAAGCTAACTGGTTAATACTAATCATGCGTTCACTGCCAAGGTTAAGAGGAAACTCACAATCGCTTTCCATAATTCGATGTATACCTTCGATACATTCGTTAATAAACAAAAAGCTACGAGTCTGATTGCCCGGTCCCCATATATCAATGACGCCACCATCATCGCATAGCGCAACTTTACGACATAATGCCGCAGGCGCCTTTTCTTTTCCATTGTTCCAAGAGCCCAATGGCCCGAATATATTGTGGAAGCGAGCAATACGTGCGCGAATACCATAGTTGCGGGCATAGCTCATGTACAAGCGTTCAGAGAATAGTTTTTCCCAGCCATATTCGCTATCTGGATTCGCAGGATATGCACTATCTTCACTTAGTAAAGGATTGTCTGGGTCTTCTTGATTGTAAGATGGGTACATACAAGCCGAAGAACTATAGAAAACACGCTTAACATCGTATTTGACTATGCTGTTAACAACATTCAAATTGATTGTTGCGCTGTTGTGCATAATGTCTGCGTCATTTTCGCCGGTAAAGATATAACCAGCACCGCCCATGTCGGCGGCTAATTGATATACCTCGTCGATGTTGTCATCTAGTAGTGTATCTACGTTGCGGGAATCCCTTAAATCTGCAATATAAAACTCATTTGCATCAGTATTGCTATACTCGGGATACTTTAAATCAACGCCAATGACGTGATGACCTTGATATCTTAAACTGGTTACTAGATGAGAGCCAATGAAACCACCTGCTCCGCACACTACTATTCTTTTCATTCTGGTTGTCCCCCTTTGGCTAGCTCTCTGGCTAGTTGGCTTGCTTCGTATTCTCGTTGGCAACGATCAATGAACTGAACTAATTCAGGAAACGTTTCTTTAAAATTAGTATCGTTACGCTGGTCATGCTGTTGAATATACAAGTAAAAGTCGTGTCTTGCAACAACGTTTTCTATCTTATTAGGATCTTCTGCTTTTATAACATTTAATAAGCGAGCCAAGTTGTCTACTTCATGCTGATAAAATCCATCTTGGTAATCTACATACTCAAATGTACCAACATTTGCCTGCATCCAGGCTACGTTCTTTTCCATAGTTTCAATTAGGCCGGGCCCGGCAATTAGCGCACTTAGATAACGTGGGTGACGTAGGTATGGAAAGTCCAATGTAACGCCTCGTAATCCTGTTGTTTTGTGCCTTGGTGTAGGACTACGTCTAATCATTAATATATCTTTAAGGAAGTTTCTAAAATTAGGAATACTTAACAAGTTAAACGTACACATGATTGTTACGTCAAGGTCAGGATAGCGTAGTGCTAAGTTCCACAAATTATAATACCACTTGTTATAATCAAGGCCTACACGAATGTACTCGGCTTGCTTGCCCCAAGTATCACATGAAGTAAAGATCTTTAAGTTTTTAACATGACCTTCTTTTTTAATCTTTTGGCATTTTTCAAAGAACTCATCTATCAGACTCTGATCACAACCTAAGTTAGTATTAATAGCAAGTTCTAGTTCTGGGTTTGGATGCTCAATGATCCAATCTAGTGTGCGAAATGTTTCTTTGCTTAATAAAGGTTCGCCGCCCGTAATACGGAACACTTTTAATTTTGGATACAACTCTGGCCACCACTTCCACCAAGCTTCGATGTAAGGGTTAGCTTCACGGTTTGGTATAGGCATCTTATCAGTCTGCGCTAACCATGTAATGTCATGCGAAACACTTTGACTTAGAATAACAGGGCCGTGTCTTTTAGCAGTTTGCATTAGTGTAGAACTAATTTCCGGAGAGCAATAGCCGCAACCAAAGTTACAAACATTAGAGAAGCTAACTTCAACGTATGCTGGAATTACATCAGCGTCCCACGGCATCTTAGAACTTTCTTCTAAGAACGGCTCTCCCCAAACAGAGTCGGCACTTTTCTTTGTACGATCAGAATAGTACGTTCCATTGTTGCCTGGTGCATCCTCTACTCGCCAGCAATAGTCACACTCGTTTGGCCTAGAACCTTCGAGCATTAGCTTTCGCATATGCTTCTTGTGCCAAGTATTGTGTAAAGCCGACGGATTGACGGAAACCTCGCTTACAGGAATCTTATGTGTTCCCGGGTGGTGACAGGAGTGTGTTTGACCTGTAGCCAAATGAATGGTTACTTGCTGCCACTTAGCCACACAATATGTTGGGCTTACTTTATCTAATTCTTTATGGATCCGAATTAAACGGTCGTTGTAGTTTTCTGTTATTGCCATAATGTTATTTAGTGGGTAGTTAATCCCACAACTTTTCTATTGTGTCGACTACTTCTTTTGAAATAAGTCGGTCCATAAATGCCTTGTCAGTTAGTAACTTTCTGTTATGCTCAATCATTGGCCGGCACTTTTGCAATAGTAGTTCAAATTCCGCTTGGTCCAATTTGATTATGCTTTTAAGTGCCTTAACCAACTCTATGCCACGTTCAATTGGATCATCTATAGTATCGTAATCTTCGTTAATGTATGGAGCAAATGTTTTAAATCCGTAATCCCTAAGTTTTTGTAAAAACCCCGGAGCACCGGCCAATAAAAATATTTGACCGTGCATCATTGGCTTGAAAATCTTTTCTGTGGGAAATATAGAATCTGTAAAGAAAAGTGTCTCTGTAACAAGATTTATTGGGTAAATGTCGTATAGTGTATTATTTAAATCAAGGGCATAGTTAATATCAAAACGGTCTGTATCTGCTATTAGAGGAAGTTTGTTATACAAAGACTTGAAGCTATCATCAAAGCCGTCAACATAACCATTGCAACGGTCTTTAAGTTGTTCCCATTGATAAGGTAAATCAAAGTCAGTTGAGCTCCAGTTAATATCTTTTTCTGTAAAGTGCTTAGGCATACTAACTGCACCGTATTCGACCAGATTAAAGTGTTCAAGTAGTGTAGCCAAATATATGCGATGCGGATAAGGCCTACGATTCAAACTCATGTAACGATTAGTACCCGTACTCCATTTAGCCATTGGTATATCTAATTCGGGCTTATCCCTATATCGCTGATTAAAATTAATCCAGTTAGCAAAGAAACCATACCAAGCGCATTTCATTAGAAGACCGCTTTTCTGTTTGCGGCACCAATTATAATATTGGAGTTGTACATTACAAGTACTGCTTACATATAATACACGATCTACTAAATTATATTCTAATATCCATTCATGCAATGCAAGAAACACTTCGTCTGTAAACCCTTCCTCAGAATAGTCAATAATAATTTTACATTCAGGGTCATTAAATGCACATAGTCTGTTAGCATCACTTAAAAACCAATTAGTAATTAGTGATAGCTTTTGATCATTCCACCCGCCGTGTAGTCCAATGATTACTATGCCAGGTTGTCCAGCTGTGTATTGGTCAAATGTTTTAAACTCGCAATTACTTTTAAAGTAATTGAATATAATATAATCAAGTAAAGGATCGATGGTAAAGTTTTTAGATCCTTCTTCTTGGATGTACTGTTTTAGATATCTATTCCAAAGATTCTCGTCGGTAAAGTCAGGAGCAATATAGTCGCCATACCATGTAATCGTTCTCATGAAATACTTATAGTTGCGGTCAAGAGAAAGCCCGCCGGAGCGGGCCTGTATTAATTATCGTCGTCTAAGTGAATCTCTTCAACGTGAGTTGACTTTAATACTTCTAGTATGTGATGGAAGTGCGCTGTGCGGTCAGCTAAGCCAATTGTACCACCGTTAATCTTTTTAGTAACAGTGACTACATCTTCTTTGTCTGCCCATTGGTTTAGCTTACGAGTATCCCAGAACCAACCAGCAGATAAAACTGCAACTGGGTTTTTAGCAACTTGATCAGGATCAGCTAGTAAATCTAAGCCCAGTGCCTTACCGCAAGCACGATAGTTGTCCTTACCAGTCAATTGGATTAGACCGCGTCCGCGATACTTGAATCCTTCGCCAGAAGCTTCTGGGCCATTGCCCATACGGTCACCATACGCACGATTAGCAATTTTTTCTGGCTTGCGAGCATAGTCATCGGCTACGCCTGCAAACTTCTTCGGCCAAAAAGCCATAAGTGCTTTTGCTTGATAATTCAAGTTTTCTTCTACTGCATTAAAGTTGCCACTTTCGTGTGCAGTTTGTGCAATAAACATGGCCTGGCGAGCAGGTGTATTAATTTCAAAATGTTCAAAAGTTTCGTTTAGACCTTCTAAGAACATGTTTAGTCTTTCGGTCTTTGCTTGAGGTAAACATGCTTTTAAAACATCAATGGTTAACTGTGACATAATATGTCTCCTATTGTTTTATGTGTCTATTTAACAAATCTGCTGTTTGTGGAATAGTTTCACGCCAATTTGTTCCGCGAGTAGTATCTAAGTAATCCATTAGGCGGATATAATTCTTAATAGCCGGAATGTTTTGAGTATTTTTCTTAATTGCATTGCCAAGCCATTCTTTAATAGTTTTACCAGCAGGACTGTCATGGTCAGAGTAAAATTCGTATAATTCTTCTTTAGCACTATTTGGTAAACTATACCATGAGTGCATTGGCGGGCTATCAACAAACTTTACGCCAAATAATACATTTTGTTCTAGTACCCATTTTTCAGTTTCAAACATAGTATGTGTAGTAGATGTTTGACTGCAACTAGTAATACGATGCAACTGGACTACACCGCCTTTTTCATATTCTTTTACTTTAGCAACGTTTTCCACAAACCTATCCCAACTTGCTGTTCGAATTAATTCAAATGGTTTGTATGCGGCATCAATACTGGCTGCAATTTCAACGTGTCTAAAGTGACTCCAACGTTCTGCAATCTTGTTATTAATAACAGACAAGTTAGTATCATAATCAAGATAAATGTCTTTTGCACGGCCGGATGCAATTAATCGATCAAGCATTTCATCGTGAGCAGGAACAATCATAGGCTCCCCGCCTGTAATATAAATGTGCTGTAGCGTAGGAATTAATTCCTCAAACTTCTTCCACCATACATCACTTTCCCACCAGCGTACTTCTTTTGGATTAAACAGTTTGCCGTGTTCGTTGCGCTCTAACGGCATCATTCTGTGGCCAAAGCCCCAAGGTACGTTTAAGTTGCCGTTGTTAAATCCAACCCAATCTTCGTACCATTGGTTAGAATATCCTGGGCCGCAGTGTACGCACTTTTGATTACATAAATTACCAAAGCGGATATCTAAGGTAGTAGGGTTCCATTTAACATAGCCATTTTCGTCCATTTCAACATCTTTGTAAGAGTCTGGACCTACTATGTCATTAAATGGATTGCGGCGTTCCATGCTTTGTCTACGGCTTGCACTTGGGTGACGGATATCGCCACCGGTTGCAATTTCACGCTCTGAGCAACATGAGCATAGAGGATGAAAAGCACCGTTTTCAGTTACATCTTTAATGCGTACTGCGCGATGCCATTTTCCGTTTAACCCTTCGTTAGGAGAATGGGTCATGATGTTCATCAATTTTCCATCCTCATCTAGCGCCATGCCCTCATTCATAGCCATGCTATTTGTTAGCGCACAAATTCTAAAATCACCCATTGGGGTTATCATCAACCCCTGCCAAGGCAGTCTGCAAAATGCCATTGTTTACTTTCTAACTAAAAAGCCGTCTTTGTTTTTCTTATATCCATCTGGAATAAGTTTTACCTTTTTGTCGAGTTGACAATAGTATTCATTTTCTTTAAGAGCCATGGACTGTGGATTGACTTCTGCTTCTTCTACGTTGCGTTTGGGTTGGAATCCAGTCACTTCTATAGCTCGTTCCCATCCTTCGTAAGCGCCTGGGTAAGAATTTCCACCCATATTATCCCAATCTGTTTTAGCGCCAAGATTAATAGCATCTGCAACAGTTGTTGCACCAGAATCTAGTGCCCAATTAATGAAACGACGAACTTCACGCTCTGTACCATTTGCTTGCAGTTTTCTAAATAGATTACTAAGATCATCGCCTTTGCCAAATGCGTTAGCAGCCGATTCTTCTACGCCGCGCTCACCAGGAACGCTTCCGCGGAAGTTCCTTTGCTTGTCAATGACTGCTCGCATCTTAGACATAATGCGATCAAATGCACGAGCGTCGGTTAAGGCACGTAAAAACTCTTCTTGACGACCGGCTTTTAAGAAAGCTTTATAACGGCCGCCAACAAAGCGAGCTTCTGGGTACTCTAGTGTAATTGGTTCCCCGCCTACAGTAATTTGGGCATCTTGACCTTGCTCGCCAGCCTTTAAAATGCTAATAATGTTCTTACGTCCTTGTTCAAGTTCGCTCATACCTTCTTCCTTAATTTCTTTTTGTGAGCCAACGATTTCATCGTAGGAACTCATTGTAACTGTTGCACCTTCTGCGCTTAAACGAATTAGTCGTTCAGCAACATCGTGCAAGTCCATGTCTGTACTTGCATCTTCACGAGCATATTCCATTAAGCGAATGAATAGTGGAACATCTACGCAAATAACATCTGTTGGGTTATCTGCTTCTTTTACACTCTTTCTTTCACTAGCTGACAGTCGCTTGTGTTTTTCGTATGCTTTTTTATAATGATCGGCCATCAGCGAATTTCCACTGCGAACTGCCGCAATATATGCTTCGTGTGCCAATTTGGCTAATTCTGAATGGCTTGACACTTTTTTGCCTTCTTCTACGCTTTCACCCATGCTGTTTAGTGATTGTTCGACTTGACGTACCCAACCGCTAACATCACTGCTACCAATTTCGTCAACGTCACCGACAAAATCTGCTACTTCGTCAACTGCTTGCCCTACTTTTTCTGGCCCGTGCTTAGCCAATAAGTCTGTACGTTGCATTAGAATACGACGAATAATGGCTTGTGCAACTGGGCTGTCTTCTTGTCCTGGGTTGTCTAAGTATCCTTCTGCCAAGTTTGCCTGTTGTACATAGGATTCTAACTCATCGTGTATGACTTGTAATTCTTTAGGATCTACTTCAGCAATAATGCTGTCTAAATCTCCTTCGTACTCGTCCCAATATTGTGCAAATATAGGACTATCATTATAAAAATATTCAAATTCATCATCGCCGGCGTCGTATATCTTTTGACACAAGGTTTTAATGATAGCACCGACATTGTCGGTGCCTTCCGCTACACCTTGCTTATCTTTGATTTGTTTTTCAAGTTCTCTGATTCGAGCCTGTGTTTCCGATTGACGCTGTAGTGATGCACGACCGTGCTCAGCATTCTGGCGTAGTTTTAATCTCTCTAATTCTGATTCAGGGGTTTCTGCACTTTCCTTATAAACAGGACTTTCTTTCCATGGACGCCATAAGCCATATTTGTGATTGTCAACAATGTAAAGTGTAAGTTTAACTGATCCGTCTTCGTTCTTTTCTAATTTAGTATCAACTACCTTTTTAGCACCCCACTCGTGCTTGTCAAACAAGTATTCTTCGTGTCTGGCAGTTGCTTCGTCTTGTGCGTCGATAACATAAAGCTTGTTATGTTTTTGTCCGTTTGGAGCAGATCCTTCTTGGTCAACATATTCAACTTTGCGCTTTTGACGGAACTTAGCGTCAGCTCGTTGGCGCTGTTGACTAATGTCTTCTTCAGCATCCTTATCTGTGTAAGGACGACTAGGTTCTGGCAAGTCATCTGGCTCTTGAGCTCGTTTTGGTACAGCTCTAAGTGCATTGTAATAATCAATGTCACTGTCGTAGTTGCGTGGGTCTACTTCATTAATTCTCATTTTTCAAATACACTTTTAATTAATTGACGTGCCATTGCTTCAGCTTCGCTGACTGGCTTAATATGAGTACTTAGTTGAATGCCTTCGGCAGTCGATTTCTTACTAAGGTTATAGAATCCAAAGCGGTCAACCATTAGGTATGTACTGCCCACTTTCATAATATCGCCGACACTCATACTGGTGTGACCTGTATCACTTCTGTTGATCATGTCACGTGCTTGACCTTCAGGACTCCAATTTTCACCTTGCATCATTGAAAATACTTTGTCTGGATCAGTCTCACGTAATGTACCAATTAGTACGTGTGTTTGTTCTAATGTTTCTGGTGCAGGCAGTTGGCCTTTCTTAGATAACCAGTTTGCGCCCATCATCATATCGCGCCCTGCATCCATATTCCAATACCAAATTTCTGTGCTACCACTTGGGTACGCATCTGCTAAACTGCTATATTGCTCTGCACCCATGCTAGCTTCAGTTTGCAATTCGCGCTCATTGAAGTAGTTTAACATTTCACGGAAGCCTTCAGCATCGTTTAGCGTTTGTTGCATCAATGCTTTACTGTCCGGCTTTAACTGGTCAAACTTTGCTAAAATCTTGTTTGCTGTTTTAGCACTAATAGTAATGTTTGTACCATCACCTAGTGTTAGCGGCTGTGGCTTATCGTAGTCTACTTGGCGACGGATCTGCATAATAATGTTCTTATCAGCAGTAGCTTGGTCAGCTAGAGTAGCTTCATCGTCTTCGGCTTCAGCAACAGGGTTCATGCCTACTTCTCGATCTAACTTAGTAGATATCCAATTTACTGGATCACCTTCACGAGCCTTGGCAACACCATATGGCATTTCACCGCTGTTTAGATAATAATTGAATAGTGCTTCGTAAAAGTCTGGGTTATCAGTTAAGTCGCCGCCTGCTTTAAACTGCTTAAACGAATCTGCAAATTGATCTAAAATAGCTTCTAATTCTGGGTCAGCAACAAGACCTTCGTATAAGCTAGACAAGTCAATGCCTAGGTCCTCTGCAAACAATTCAGCAATTTCCCCGTCGTCGTCTGCATCGCGCTGAGCTTGGATGCTTAGGCGATCATAGTAATGGTAATGTAGATCTGTTTCTAATTCTGCAGTCAATTCGCCACTTTGCTTAAAGTATTCTACAGCACGTTTATTGCCAGCAATAATCTTTTCCAATTCTGGATCCATGCGGTATTCTGCTTCTTTTACATCAATGCCCGCGGCCTTTAATGTAGCAATACTATCTGGACTTAATTCTTCTTCGTCGTCTAATTCAAGTTGTCCTTGGCTATTAAACTTTACGTTTGTTGTTCCGTCGGCGTTACCGGCACTGGAACGAGTGCTAGTTGCATTACCTAAGTTAGGAGTGTTACCACCGGTGCGACTTGGGATAGTACCTGTTGTGCCAATGGTACCAAAACCTTCACCTACGCTTTTTCTACTTTCGCCAATTTGTTTAATTGTGGCCGCGGCAGCTTTTTGTTCTTCTGGCGGCAATGTACCAATCTTACTGCTTGTATATTGTGCAACTTTATCATCGCCGCCAAGCTTTTCTGCGGCCATGTCCCATAACTTTTCTACACCTTGCATACCCAATTTGGCAGCACTATACGCACCGTACGCTGCCATTGGAATACCAAGCAATGGGCCTAATATGCCAACAATAGCTGGAGCACCTGCGGCTGCCACTGCGCCAAGTCCAAGACCGCCAGCTAATTTAGCTATTGTACGTCCGTCCTCAGCTACTTCGGTACCTTCCATAACACCTTCTGTAATGTGCGGATGGCGAACATAGTAAGCCTGACCGCTTGCACTAATATAGTGTGGTAGTCGTTGTCCGTCACCATCCATGTATGTTAGGTCTCGTGCAGAGATACGTGTAATACGATTATCCATATCGTATAAGATTAGATACTTGCCATCTGGACTCATACGTGCTTGATCGTATACTTTCATGCTACGGCCATCGCTAGGCAAGCCATACTGACGGCGTGTTTCTTGACGAGCACGTTCGATTTCTGCACGACGAATTTCGTCTTGTTGTGCATTATACACTCTACGACCAGTTTCGCGTTCAGCTTCACGTCGGCGCATAATTTCTTTGTACTGTGGGTTAAAGATGTCAGCCATATGCTGACCAATGCTGTGTTCTGTGCCTGGATGACGATTTTGCCCCGGAGCCCCTACGTTTTGAGCATGTGCCCCGCTCATTGCCATGCCTGCTGCCATTGCCGCTGGAATAATCCTTTTAGCAACATGACGTAGCATGTCCTTGCCAGCTTCAGTTAATTCCCCTTCTACAACAACAATAGTGTCGAATGGGTCTTTGTATTTTTTAACCTGCTCTAGCACAATACCTTCGTGTAGGCGACTGCTAATTTGCTTAACAATGCGGCCTTCACTGACTAATTGAATACGAATCATTTTATTTTACCTTTTTCCAATCTATGCTAGGCACAGTACTGTTTTTGTTTACGAATTCTGGCTCTCGACTTTTACCGCCGGTTAACTCTATAGGCTCCTTGCCTGTAATAGCTTTAACAGCGTTTCTAATCATTTCTTCTTCTGCGTCGGTGTAAGCATAGGCAAACGGACCTGCATTTGGTCCTAGCACTACTTTGTCACCGCCGTGGTCACCGGCTACATGAATAGCATAACGATAAAAGCCGTAGCCCGGATCTGTATTTAAGTGAAACATGCCCTTAATAATACTCGCTTGCTCGTGACTCATCTTATCTTCTTTTAGATAACGTTGAATTCCTTCGGCAATGCGTTTGGCACGTTTTACTGTTTGAGCATAATGATCTAACAATGCCATTTGATCACTGCACTCGCGAATAAAGTTTGCTTCTTCGTCTGTGATTCCACGTGAACCACGACCGCCCTTTTTACGGATTCTACGTAGCTCGTTGTAAGCGGCTACTATAGTGTTTAATGTGTTTGTTAGTTGCTTGATGTTTTCGGCAGCACGACGGAAACTTCCACCGTGTTCAATCTTTAAGTCTTGGGCTAGTTCGTCGGCTTCACGGCGAGCTTTGCGGCGTAAACCATCAAGTGTGTAGCGGCCAGCGCCACCTAATACCAGCACTTCCGTGTCGCTCATTGGCTTTTCACGGTCTAAGCGATAGATAACACTGTCATTGCCTAATACGTGTGCTTCTTGTGTTTTCTGTCTATTTTGTTGCCATACTTTATATTGTTGAAATTCCTCTGGAAATAAATTTTCATTATTTTTTATTTTCCAAATAATTCTTTTAATATTTTCTGGAATTCCGCTGTTGCCACCCGTACTATTAAAATATTTTCTCATTTGCGACAGCTTTGTTGGATCAAATCCATCGCCTTGTCCGGCAAAATAATCTCGCATAGTAGACAAACTTGCTTCGCCTAATCTTTCAATTACAAGCAATTCTAATTCTTTTTTAAGTTCACGTACCTTTGTCTTATCGCCTTTTTCTTGATAAACAGCAATTAAGTTTTTTAAGCTACGAATACGGTCACGCTTAACAGACTCTTTGCCCATTGGGCTGTAATTGTCAAATGCACTTTCAAATACACCTTGACCAATGCCAGCAGGTCCCGGAACATATTTTTGTCCTACTGCGGCACGTGCATTTTTACGCTTTTGTTTAAGTGTTCGACCTCGTGTCATTGGATATACTACTTGAGCGATATCTGCACTAACAACAGAAGTAGCTTCACCGTCTTCCATTACCCAGCTTTCAGTTAAATCGTTGGCAGTAAAGCCAATATAGCTGTCACCGTTTTCGTCTCCAGCTTGTACAACAAAAGCGCCGCCTTCTTCTGATTCTAATTCGCCAATTTCCCAGCCCATACGGTCTAAGATTTGTTCAACTTGTTGCTGTGTTGCATCGTCGCCGTTGTACCACATACGAGCATATTTGTGTAATACATCTTCTTCATTGTTATCACCACTGTCGCTTGGGGCGAATTCATTGACTACGCTTTCAATGAATCCATAACGCTTCATTAGAGCATATATTGGGCTACCCGGTGAAGGATTTTTTCCTGACTTTAAAAAGGCATTAATCATTCCCAATTCATGTTTCTTACGTTCATCTGCGTCGAATGCAGATGGGGTTGCACTGGTGCTTTCACTACTGTCCGATTGTGGCTCATAATACCAGCCCATACCTGGATCATCATCGCCGGTGCGCTTCGGATTATCAAACTTAAAATAAGCAATTTGATCTCGGCCTTCTTGATCATCCCAATAACCTCGGAACTCGCCAGTTGCCTGGTCAAATACTTCGTCGTCAAAATGGTCAGCTTCAAATCGCCCAAAGAATTCTATACTACGGCTGTAGTGTTCTGGTTGTGGATATTTGTACGGATCTTCGCCGCCGTCATTGCCGCCCCAAGGATCGCGTCCCGGAATCTTAGGACCCTTAGGAGGCGTTCCACCGCCTGCTGGTGCGAATTCCTTGACATAGCTTTCTGCTGGGGCAGAAACATTAGCTTTAACAAAGTTATTTGGCCTTGGCATTTCTAGTCTTAGAGGATGATTTAATAATTCTGGATCTTTGGCTGCGGCTTTTCCGGGAACCAAATAGAATCCTACTAGCATATTTCGCCAAGGAATAGTGCCAGTTTTTGTTGGAACTACTTCTTCAAATTCTCCGCCTGCCTTAGGACTAACGTAGGTACGATATAAATCTGGATTGGCCTTTATTTCGTCCTGGCTGAATTTACCATCTTTATTTGCGTCAACCATTCCTCGATTGGCGGTAGTCTTATTGGCCGCTTGCCTTCTTACAAAAGGATTTTGATTTTGCAGTTTAGCTGAATGAATACCGCTGCCGTGGCCTAAACCTCTAATATCCCCAGATTGGCTAGTTCCAATGGTCTTATACTTAGATTCTAGTGCGCCGCGATTAACTACAAATACCACTTGATAATCTCTGCCAACATTAGAACCGTTAATTTGATATGCTAAATTTCTACCAAAACTAATAGTAGGTGTTTCGCCTACTTGTGCATCCGTAGCAGTTTGTGAAGAATTGCCCGCTTTGAATACACCCGATTGTAATATTGCTTTGGCAGTTGCGGCATCTTCTGTAGAATGATACAGATAATTCCCACCGGCTTCATTGACTACGCTTTCACTTACGCCATCGCCACCGTGATGACTGTCGTCGCCGTGATGTGTAACATGATGCTCGCCTGGCATTTCGACTTCGTCGCGCTCTTGTTTTGGTACGGTACCACTGCCTGCGGCTTTTGGCCATTCAATGCCCTGGCCAACTTGGCTTTTAGCCGCGAAATTATGCGGTTGTTGACCCTCTGTACTAAGCAGAGTTTCGTTTTCTTTAATAATAATGTCGCGGAGATTCATAGATATATTTATTGTTTTGACTAGCCAAAACATATAACTTTACTTATCATTAAACAAGCCGTTAAAGATTATAGCAGTTGATTTTAAATATGTGCATATAATTCAAGGAGGCCATAATGGCAGAATTTCTAAAACTAGTTGCCGAAGTAGGCTTCCCAATTGCAGCCGCTATTGCCGCAGGATACTTTGTATTCTTAACTTTAAAGTTTATTTTAGCAGGTGTTACCAGTTCTGTAAATGGCCTTAAAGGTATCATTGGTGCATTAGATAACCGTGTTAAAACAATGAACCATGACGTTATTCGAATCGACACTATTGTTTCAAACGCACTGGGCTTAAAGCCAGATGTAGATCGTATTGCTCGCGCCGACGGTAAAAATGACGCAAGGAGAGATTAATGTTATACGAAGTTAGTTTTATTTTAAACTTAGAATATATTGCGTACTTCCTAATAGGTTTTGGCGTTGCATATCTAATTGGCTACGGAGTAGCAGATAGTAAAAATGTAGAACTTGACCGAGCCCGCGACAGATTAGCCGCAAAAAAGGAATGGATTAAAATGATTTCTCAGCAAAGGAAGGCTAATGCTGTACATTGATTATAATTGGGACCTAAGTCCCAGCGGCATATTGTTAGACGAAGAAATAAACGTAGATCGTCTAGGTTGGAAAGACGGGGATTATTTTAAAGTAGAAACTGTAAATGGTCGTCGTAGATTAACAAAAGTAGATCCATTAATAGCGTTTGTACGTGCAGGCGCCGAGGAGTTAAAAAATGAAATGGTTTAATGAAAAGGCTAGTGCTTTTTTAAAACCAAAATATATCTGGAGCGATCTAGATATGATAAGAAGTTTAGTAATTGGAATTATAATTGGCACCGTATTAGGGCTAATAATGGCATTTGAATTATGGAAACCGGTAGTTGTAAATTGCTGGCGTCCATTGGTTGGCTAATTGTGAAACAATATTATATTAAAACGCTGGATCCAAATTTTCCACGAGTTGTTAAATGGATCAGAGAGAATAATATTGAATTTGACGCACATTTAAACAGAACAAGATTCTGGATAAAGGAAGGCGAAGAATTAGCCATGTTTCTTCTAACGTGGGGTAATGTTTGTACTCCTGTTGATGAACAAGCAAATTTAATAACAGGAGTGAGAGATGGACTTAGCTGAAATGATTAACAAATACGGTTTCCCCGTTATTGCTGCCGGGGGAATGGGCTATTTGATTTACTACGTGTGGGAATGGGCTACAAAAGAAATTAAGCCAGTTTTAGGTGAAGCAAATACAACACTAATTGCACTTATTGATCGCATTCGTATGCTAGACAATGATTTAATCAGACTGCAACAAAAAGTTAATACAACATTACATTTACGTGGCAAGATTATTGAAAGTGAACGTGTATTAGAAGCACAAAAGGTTGATAGTGAAGCCGACAAGAAGTTTAAAAAGGCTGTATCAGCTGACACAGAAGATAAGAATACCGCAGCCAGTGGCGAAAGCTAAACCCTTAAATAGCTTTCATGATTTATATTATTGCCACACTATTAATGACGCATGTTACTATTGCTTGCGTTACACTTTACCTACACCGCAGCCAAGCACACAGGGGTGTTACTTTTCATCCTGTAGTAGCACACTTTATGCGCTTTTGGTTATGGTTAACAACAGGGATGGTTACTAAGCAATGGGTAGCCATTCATCGCAAACATCACAGATTTACAGAAGAACCCGGAGACCCACATAGTCCTCACGTATATGGAATCAAACAAGTATTTTTCAAAGGAGCCTGGTTATATCATGAAGCATCGAAAGATAAAATCATGGTTGATACATACGGTGCTGGCACTCCTGCTGATTGGATGGAGCTTCACATATACCAGCCTTACAGTAGACTTGGCATTGGCATTCTCTTTGTGCTCGACACGCTGATATTTGGATGGTGGGGACCGTTAATATGGGGAATTCAAATGATTTGGATTCCATTTTGGGCCGCTGGAGTTATTAACGGCTTAGGTCACTGGTGGGGATATCGCAATGGCGAAACTAAAGATCACAGTAGAAACATTAGTCCTTGGGGCATTATTATTGGTGGGGAATGCCTGCATAATAACCATCATCTGGATCCTGCTAACCCTAAACTAAGCAGACGATGGTTTGAATTCGACATTGGCTGGCTTTACATAAAATTATTATGTTCGCTTAAATTAGCCAAGCTTAAAGAATCTTCTGCAAATCCAGCTCTAACAGAATCTAAGTAATGCTGGCTTGGTTGTGTCCCAATTAAGCTAGTTCTATTTTCATCTGTCATAGTATAGACCCAGGCTGTAACTGTTTCGTTATTGTAAAACACAGGAACTTCTAGTCTGGTATAAAAGACAGGATAGCCTTCTCTACGATCTAATCCTTCTAGTACTTCATCGTCGATTTCCCATAATATTCCAATGGAATTGGCGTCAGGGTTTTCGTAGACGTTTGCGTACATTAGCATTTCCCAAGCATAGCCAGGAAGTATAGCAGGCCCTAAGCGTGTAGCTTTAGTGCTCATCTGCTGTGTATTTGTGTTCATGCCGTAGGCAAAATATAACACTTTAAACTCCTAATAAATGAAAATTCTTTTCTATGTGTTCCCAAACACCAACTGGACTCTTAGTGTCAGACCAAATTAATTGTGCGCTAACAGTTAGTCGAATGCCCGGACCTTGTATAACATGATGCGGTAAATTTGTTCGCAATATAGCACTTGGTGCATTGCTTGTTGTTGCAAATTCATAATCGGGGCAAGTTTCCCAAGTTAACTTGCCCGAGTTTAAGTCTTTAATCCAGGGCAACAACCAATGTACTGCTACCATTTTACCCGGATCATTGCGAACAAATTTAGTGTATTCCTCTGACTTTGGGAACCAACGAATAACACCCGGAGCTTCTGCCATTTCATAGTAGCTTAGTCGTGCTTCAAGTATAACGTCTGTTTCTCCGTCGGCTAACTTAGTTCCATCTACGTGTATGTTCTTACCTTCACTTTCAGCCGCACCTGTGAATACTGTAAAGTTGCGAACTTCGATTCCCAATGGCTTTAAGAAATCATTGGTTTGGCTAATAGTTTTGGGGAAGAAATTCTTTGAATTTCCCAATGGACTGTACAATGCTTGATTGCCAACATCCGCTTTGAATTTAAAATTAAAGAACGCTACAAAGTTTTTCTTTTCGCCTTCGTCTAACTTTAAGGTAAGCGGATAAAAGTATGAAGGGTTGGGTGTTGGAGGATCATACGGATTGATCTTAACTAAGTTTTTAACACCCATAATTTTTATACCTTTGATCTAACAACGTCAACGGCTGCTTGAACACTGGTAATGGCCTGCGCTTCGTCGTCGGTAATTTCAATGTTAAATGTATCTTCGATTGCCATAACCAATTCAACTGCATCTAAGCTATCAATGTCTAAGTCCCCAAACGATGCTGATGCATCTAATGTTTCTAAGTGTAATAGCTCTTTGATTAATGTAATAACTTTTTGTTCTACTGACATATTTTCCTTTACTTGCTGGTAGCCCTATAGGTACCATCCCAATTGGCCGGCAGGCCCTCGTTCATGCGCTCGAGCATGTTTTCGTAATAGTGCTTTAACTCGTTGTCAAGCTTAATAAGCTTTTCACATTGTTTAATAGCACGGGTCCAATCTCCACGATAGTATGCTTGTAGATAGGTATCGTGTAATGTAGGATTAGTTTCGCCAAGAGTGTATATCTTAACGCCCTCAGTCTTGCCCTTAACAGCAATGCAGTCTAACTCAACTACAGTGTACTCGTCTTTAACTAGCTCGGCTGTGCGTTGACCTAAAACAATTTTGACACCATACGGCTTAGACTGGCCCTCGAGTCTTGACGCCAAATTAACACCGTCGCCAAGGCAAGTGTAATCAAAACGCTGATCGCTACCCATATTACCCACAACAACGGCGGCAGTATTAATGCCAAGACCCATACCAAAAGCTGGGATACCTTCTGCTGTAATTTCTTTGTTAAACTCATCTAAACTTTCCATCATTTCAAGTGCAGTTTTGACAGCTTGGTGTGCATGGCGAGGCTCGTCAACGGGTGCGTTCCAAAAAGCCATTTGTGCATCACCAATGTACTTGTCAAGCGTACCGTTATTCTCAATGATTTTTCTAGTCATTGCAGTCATATAACGGTTCATAATTTTAGTAAGTCCTTGTACGTCCTTACCATAGTGCTCAGAAATAGTAGTAAAGCCACGAACGTCTGTAAACATAATTGACAGTTCACGCTCGTCACCACCTAGCTGTAACATTTCTGGATTCTTTTGCAGTTTAGCAACTAACGCTGGACTCAGGTATGTGCCAAACTGTTTCTTAATTTGTTGTTTCTGCTTAAACTCTTGCACGAAGCGAGCAAACAATGCATGTCCATATAGCAATACGGCGGCAAAGGCAACATAATAAATGTCCCATAGCTGACTGTAGTTGGTCCATAGATATAATCCGCCTTGAGCAACACCAAATACCAATCCACCAAGTACAAGCAATGCGGCCCAAATTGGAACACGGGGCATTGCAAAAATAACAATAGCGGCAATGCCAACAATGGCTAACAATTCAACCATTCCGGCCCATGCAGGACGAACAGGACTGTTGCCATCTAGTAATGTTTGAATAGCCTGTGCTTGTAAATTATGTGCCCACTGCTCGCCGCGTGGTGTAGCAATAATACCGCCTAAGCCTTCTACTGATAGACCTAATACAACAATTTTACCTTTAAGCTGTAAATCACGTTTGCTTAAATCGCTTAACTCGTAATGCTTAAACTCTTTGTTCCAACGCAACCATACGCGACCATTGGCATCAGTTTCAACAATGGGCTGTCCGGCAATGCGTACCTTTTCTACGCCTGCTTCGGTCATCTTCATTTGATAACTTTGCTCGCCTGTATAAACACGTAATGCTTCAATGGGCAAGGATGGGTAGTATTCTTTGTTTACTGTTACAACTAATGGCATGCGACGAACAACGCCGTCGACTTCGGGTGCCGCAACAGTGGTACCAACACCTTTAGAAGATTGCGCTAGTTCCGGTCTTGGACTTAGTGCGCCAGGCCAAGAGTATAACCACACATACGGGTCACCTCCCATAACAGCAACACCGCGACGAACAGCATCGGGCTTTTTGTTTTGTGTAGTTGGGGTTTGTGCAATAACGCTAGGGGTCTTTGCTAGAACTTTAGCGAGTTCTGCGTCTCCGCCTAACCTATCCTTTTCAGTCATAAGCACAGGAACAACAATAGTAGCCGCACCTAGTTCATGAATACGTTGAATGGCTTGTGCAATTTCTCTACGGTCCCAAGGCCATTGCCCCAGGCGCTCCATTGACTTTTCGCCAATGTCAATAACAACCACTTCTTCGGATTGTTCAACTGCATCGCTAGCAAGAAGCATGTCAAAGCCTTTAAGCTGAATGCTTTCTACTGCGGCAGGGTTTTGAATTTTTAACAGGATCAATAGCGCGGCTGTGAGTACTACCCAAGCTACGCTCAAAGGTCCAGGAATGAGTTTTAGTATTTTCATTTCGATAGTATAGCAGAACAAGTGGACAAAGTCAACTTAGGTCCACTTATCCCATAACCGGTAAAACTGACATTTCGGTTCCGTAAGTGTACCCTTGTTGAGCCATCCATCGAGTAGCAACACGGTTAGCATCAGACTGATTGTTGCCAATTCCTGAGAATCTGTGCAATTCTCTGCCGTTAGCATCTACAATCTTCCAAGTGCCTGTGAATTCGCCACCGCTTGATGCCCTAGTACGAACACCATATAACTCTGGTGCTTCTGCTCTTAATCCTAATGCAGAGCGTGCTTCTTCTTCTGCGGCACTGCGGTTGGTATGGGATAGTTCGCGGATAGATTCTCCGTTGCTTATTCTATAAATTTCCCAAGGTCCCGGACCACGTGGAGTTAAGTCCCCGCGGTTAGTATTTGGGTGCTCAAAAGAAGCCAAAGCGGCAGCACGTTGACGCTGTAAGTCTAGTGTGCTTCCTGGAATAGGCTCACTGGATTGGCGGCCAACTGGTTGAGGCTCGCCTACACTAGCACGAACTGGGCTTTCGTCATATGGTTTGATAGGTGTTACAACGGCACCTGCTAAACGCTCTTCTGGAACTCCCCATTCTTCAGCAGCCACTTGTATAGCTACTTCCTTGCTACCGGCAACAACTTCCATGCGGCGATTATTATCCCACTGTACATTCCACCAATACTTTTGACCACCTGTTGGATTCTTTTTAATCTTACGTTGAAGTTGAGCTTGGCGAACAAAGCTAGTTAATGCACTCTTAGGAAGCTGGCCAGCACTAAACTTAACAAAGTATTGTAATGTATCGGAGCTATCGTTACTAGGAGTTAATAGCTTGTACAGCTTCTTAGCATATTCCTCTCTGTACTTGGTTTCGTCGGCGGCAGCATCTAATGCTACAACAAAGCGTAATAATGTGTTTTCGATCTTACCAATGTCTTCATTTAGCCAATCACCACCTGGACTTCGGAATTCAACATATCCGTCTTTGGTATTAATGCTGGTATATTTGTTGGTAACGCCAGTGTGAATTAATTTTGATGCAGTAGTATTAAGTTGTTCGCGCATTTTCTTTAGTAATGCACCTGCATCTTCAGGACGCTGACTAATTCTACTTTTAACCATTTCAAGTGCGCTTTTGCAATAAGTGTTGCCAGCACGACCAAATTGGTCTAGCACATATTGATCGCCTAGTAAAATTGCCAGTTTAACATAGTCAAGCTTTTCTAAATTACCCTGCCATGCAGGGACACTTACGTTAATGTGCAAGCCTGTAGATTCATTTGTGTAGCATCCGCGATTTTTTGCCCAGGCCACAACTTTTTGTAAGTCGCTTAGAAGCTCAGCAACTGGTAATGGTGGACTAACAAATTCTAAACCTGCTTCATTACTAGGATCATCTGGATCTAAACTGCCGTCTGGCTCAATAACATATTTGCCTGGAGCACGCCTTGCTCCGTGGTAGCTAGAACTTGCGTTCCATGGACGTCCTATTGCGTTACCAAAATCTTCGGCTACACCTTCAACTGGCTCCCCGCCATTGCCACCGTTTGTTATGTAAGGCCATTGCAAGTCGGTGTCTTGGTAAACATCACGCATTGAGTGATAGCCTTCGCTATCTAGGAAATCGCTTTCATCAGGGTACTCCCAGCTTTCTCGCCACTCGTCATAAGCTGATTGCCACATCGAACCTTGATTTTGAATTTCATCGTTTACAAGTTCGTCAAGCATTTCTATAATAGAGTCAGAAGCTTCGTTATAATGATGGTACGCTTCTGTTTCCTTTATTCGAGCACGTTCTTCTTTATCTATGCTCATTGAATGTGCATGTTCGCCTGCCATTAACGCGGCATCGATTGCGTCTTCATCTAAGCCCATGTTTTCTAAAGCTTCGCGTAGCTTTTCGTCTTCATCCCATTCGTTTTCTTCAATGTAACGACGAGTTTCTTCTTCTTGCACATCACCCCAGTCTTCTGCTTCTTTTTCCATTGCATAGTCTTCGTACTTGGATTGTAAGCTTCCAATAACACGACGGACTTCGTTGCGAGAGTTTGGGTTGTCTCCGTTTGTAAAGAATTCTTCAATATCGGAAAAGCTATAAGCTCTTTCATCAGAATCAAAATCTGGTTCCCAGTTATCGTCATCTTCGCTTTCGGCACCAGGGACAATCATTTCAAATTCCATACCGGCTTGTGCGCCACTGATTTTGCTAGCTAATTGTTTTAAGCTAGAGGGGCTCATGTTAATTTCGTTAAGCTCAATGGGCTCTTCGAGTAAAGGTTTTTGGTGAACGTCGCTGATTTTCATAGTAATATATTTAGTTTAACCGCAACGGGCAATGTGTCTAAACTAAAAGCGGTAAATATTGGTTTAACGGAGTAAAAATGCACTGGGGTTATCATTTAATGTTAGATTGTAGCGGTTGCGAACGCATTGACAGCCGAGAAAACATCTATAACTTTACTAAAGAAATGGTAAAGAGAATCAACATGACTGCCCACGGAGAGCCTGTAATTGAATACTTGCTAGAAGGAGATCCAAAGCAGGGCTATAGTATGATGCAGTTAATTACGACCAGCAACATTTGTGGCCACTTTATGGAATTAGACGGAACTGCTTACTTTGACGTATTCAGCTGTAAGAAGTTTGATATTGAAGTAGCACAAGACGTAGTGCGAGAATTTTTTAATCCTAAAAAGATGCGAGTAAATTACATTACTCGACAAGCAGATTAATTTCCCTGGTTGACTGTAATTTTAGCACAACCGCCGGCTGTTGCACAGTTGCTTGTAATAGAATAGAACTGTTGTGTACTTCCGCTTTGTGTTAGACTTAGTTCTTGGGCTTGGCCAGATAGTGTAATCTTGGCCATGTGACTAGCACTACCTTGTTGCAGTATATCCACATTCTTATTACCTCCACTTAGTGTAAGTTCGGTATAGTGACTACCTGAATCCTTCTGATGGATGGTAACTGTATTGTTGTTGTCTTGTATGTTAACAAAGGCGCCTTTGCCACCGCCGTTACTTTGTTGTGTAATATTGACTATATTACTGTTACCGTTAACATTTAATTCAGTGTAGTTTACCTGTGTTTGACCGTTGCCAGACTGTGTGATAGTAATATCGTTAAAAGAACCATTACCATTATATTCTGCATAGTTTTGTCTTGTACCAGTTTGCTCAACAGTAATTGTATTTGAATTTCCAATTTGCTCAATGTACACCTTGCTATCGTTTGTGTTGCGTCCAAGAAACGACTGTACCTTAAAAGTATTTGTAGCATCTGCACTAAATGGAGAAGCTGAACCTCCACAGCATAATGTATTAGCTGCCGCAGTAACAGGATCAACAATGGTTGAACTAGAAGCTGTACTTGTTGCTGTACTGTTAGCATCGTAGTAATAGGTAATTTCTGCAACCTGCATACTGTCGCAGTTTAGTCCGCAACCATCGCCTGCTTTGGTTGTTGGGAATAACATAAAGTAATAGGCATAAGCTGTAGTGTTGCCAACATCAATCATAGGACTAGTCCAATAGCGGGACTCTGAAAGACTAATAGAATCTTGTTTAATTAGCGTCCACGTTGAGCCATCGTTACTACCGTAGAGTTTATAACTTGTAGGGTCGCGGCCACTGAAGTCGTTGGCAGTTGTAATTGTAAATCCTGTTACTGCACGACCGGTGTTTAACTGTACAGTAACACCAGCGTTCTTTTTGTCAAAGTTAAGATACTTTGTTCCTACATTATTATCAAATGCGTTTAGCGGGCCTTCATTGCCGGGACTATTATTTGTTGTAGGAATTGCCCTGGTAATATAAACACCAGTGCTGTTTCTATAAATTGCTGTAGGTGCAGGCGGCGCAGTACTACTGCTTGGAGTAGTAGATGCTGTCTGACCTGCTGCCAGCGGAACTGTAGAATAGTTTGCATTAGCATAGGCATTGGCTTGAGCAATGGTTGGATTTAATGTACCTGTCCATGTAACACCAGCTGTACTGCTCATACCACTGCTACCACTGAATAGTTGTCCAGTGTCATTGTCATTGCCTACAAAGAAGAAATAATCTGGACCCATGTTAACAATGTGCCCTGTACCAATTGTTCCTGCTAGCGTTCCGTTGCTGTTATAAACTTTACCTTCGTATGGGTTAGTTGCATCGCCTGTTAAACTAAACTGAACATACTGTCCTGCTTGCCATGCCCATTGTCCTGTGTACCATGGAATCTTATACATTGTTCCTGGTGCCTTGCTGTAAATCTGACAAGTAGTTGTATACAAACAAGCAGACACGTTCCATTGACTATCCGCAATTTGGCTTTGACCAAACTTAATATCGGTTAGATCGGCAAATGCATTTGAACAAAATAGCAGTAGTATTAATAGTAACTTTTTCATCTTCTCAGGACACCTGTATTTTGTTTAATATAAACACTATTCCCGCTGCCACCTCCGGCACCGATTAGTTCGCTAGCACTGGCATCGTTATGCACTATTGTTACCAGTGTATTTGATTCGTACCCTTGAGTCTTTACTTCAGCGTAATGATCAGTGTTTGAACGAAATGCAATGCCCTTGCCTCGAGTTTGTATATCTGATGCGTCGGGATTAGACCAAACAACACAAACACTAGTGCTTGGATTACAACCAGAATTGGCCGAAGAGTTGTACATGGCTAGCAGCCTTGCTTTTTCTAACTCATCGTTTGTGTCTTTTACTTTTTGAGCCAGGCGCCTGGCCATCTCAGCTTCTAATTCTGCTTCGAGATCTTCTCTAAAAGTTCTTGCCGCTTGCTTGATAGCCTTATCAACTTCTGGTGGCTTAACAATAATCAAATTGTTATTAATTTTACTTTCAACAAGATTAATAACACTTGGCAACGATGGCTTACTTTCAAACGATGAGATATACGTTGCTTCAAATGCCTTATCTAATACTACCGTGCCAGCGGCATTAGATATAGAAATCTGTCCAACCTTACAACGGTTTTCTTCCAGCTCGTACTTTTTCTGCTCGCTTTCGTCTTTACAACTTGGTAACAAAATAATTAAACTTTGCCCTGTTTCGTCTACAGTCATTGAAAAGTCTGTGCCACGTACAGCAATGTTTGCTGTTGGTGTATTGACTGCAACTTGTTGTGGGTTATTTTTAGCAATTTGGCCACTGGCATAACGAACGGTTCCCATTGTTACTTTCATTGCTAATTTGCCAGCGTCGGATTTTTTAGGATCAAAAACAAAGTCGTCGATTACTAACTTTGAGTTTTCGGTGATTTTAACTTTAGTATCGTCCTTGAATGTAATGTTACTAGAACATGCCTGTGTTAAGTACACATCCATAGATTCTATGGAAGAACCTTTAACACCTGTAGATTTTGATTTGCCGCGTTGAATTTCGCAGGCTGAACCTTTGTTATCTGAAACGACACCAATGCTATCGCCTGCAAAAACGATAGCATTGTATGTCAATAGCAAAAGGGCTACAGTTAGCCTAGAGAACATTATTATCTCGCAATAGCTGTTGCTGGATTTAAAATAGCACTACTGCTTGATCTTACTGTAATTGTATTGTTACTACCAGCGACACGGACATCAACTGTAGTATCGTTAGTACCTTGTTGTTGTGTTGTGACACTGTTAAAACTACCTGCAATTACTTCTTTTAGGTAGTGTCCATTGGCTCCGGCAGAATCAATCTGCTGAATGTTTAAAACGTTACTTCCGCCAGTGATGCTGATATCACTTGTGCCGTTTGAACTTTTTAGTTCTTTAGTAATTTGGTTAAGGTTACCACTAATTGTAACCAAACTTGTAATGTCGTTACCAACAATACTTTGTAACACTAGGTTGTTATCACCTGTGATAGCTTCAGTTATAATATTTCTTAAGTTGGCAGCATTGTTTGCATCGCCCAATGTAATGCGAGTCAAGTTGCCATGACCAGTAACAGTACTTGTATAAGCATTATTGCTACCTTGTAGGTTGTACATAGCAGTATTACCATTACCAGTTTGTGTTATCGCAACAGTATTTGAACTACCTGTTATTGTGCCGTAGTTAGTTGAACTTGGTGCAGATGGTGTTACAGTAGTAATGCCAGTCGCATCAATAGAGTTTGCTGCCGATAAACCTGTTCCACCAACATTGTTGGTTCCACCAACTTGTTCAATGGTAACAGTATTGCTATTACCGACTTGTTCAACATAGACCTTGTTAGGACCTGTAGCTGACTGTGCCGCCGACAACGTTGACAGCGTAGTAACTGCTAATGCTAATAAAGTCTTTGACAAAATCTTTGTCTTTTTAATCATTTTGTTACATAGGCAAATTATTTGTTTTCTGCCTAGCTCCTGGGTTAAACCCTTTACTTACACCCTTAGTCTTCTTGGGTGTGTGATTCTCCAGACCACACACTACACAAGCAAGATTCATGCACACTATTTTTTGTGCAATCGTGATTGTTCGTTATCTCCTGAACGAACCCCTTCTTTAATTTCCTTTAACTTCTTTTCCGTCGCCGGACTTGTCCGCTGTGGTCTTAGCGGATGGATTTGATTCTGCATTGGTCTTCTCTTGAACCAACTCATTTTTCTTCTCCAATTGCTCAGGTTTTGTTTCCTGGAATCCCCAGTGCCCTTTTTTAACACCTTCGTGAATAGTGTTTAAAACAGCAGCCTGAACAGCAATATCAATAGCCTTGTTAATGCTTTCATTGATGCTTCCACCAATTTCGCCTTCCAATGCTGTTGCATTTGCACCAATGTCTGTTCCGTCTCCAACAAATCTTAATAATGTAACTCTGTCAAGATAACTTAAAACAGTTTTGGTTACTGTAGTTGTTGTTAAAATTTCGCCTGTATTAACACTAACTGTTCTTAGTGTTACTGTTACGGTATCGCTTTGATATTGCGTACTTGCACCAATACCAAATAATCTTACACCGCTGCCTCCGGTTACAGTATTGCTATCGTAGCCTACAATACCGCCTTCGATGATAATACCAGCAAATACCATTGGAGGTAAAGGCTTGGCATCCTTGCCCTGGAACTGCTCTCTTGCTTGCCTAATCATTTGGCGTTCTTTGATTAAGTTATCCAAGCCAACACGTTCAAGTACAGTAAACCAACGAGCATCGCCTGCTTCCTGTAGTGCTTTAATAAGATAATTTTCAGCACCTTGTGTAACTGCTGAGCTCAACGAAGCAATGTTTGGAATGCTCTTACGCTGACCAGTTTTATCCTGGAAACTATAAACTGCAACTGGGATAGGACCACCTGCTGGTGGCGCAACTTTACTTTGTTCTTTCTTTAAGAACTTAGTTGTTTCAACCACTGGCTCGTCAAATTGATTCCCGGTCATCTTTTCTCGCAATGCAGATCCTGTTGCACAACCGGTTAATACTGTTACTACGGCCAAGGATAATAGAGTTCTTTTCATATTCTAATCCTTATATCTTGAATGCCGCATATGGCATTTCTAACTCGGTGTAATTGTTAGGATTAGACATATCTGTAATTCTAACCACAATGTTATTGCCAACAATACGCCAGGTGATATTTTGACCACCAATATCAATATCACCGCATGGGCCACCAATGCTCAATGGAGTACATGTTGGAGCACTACTTGACGAGCCAAATAAGCTGTCACTAATGCGCTTTGCAAGTTCGCTGTAAATGCGAGTTTCAAGGCTAGCTTGGAATCTAGCCTGCGGAGTATTTGCGGCTGCACGTTCTGCCGCGGCCTTGATAGCATCAATGGCCTGTTTGTTCTTCTCTTTTTGCTGGTCTTCTAATTGTTTAATTGTTAATACATGACTACTAAAACCAAGACCGCTAAATGAAGGACTATTAAATGAATGTTGTAGTTCCGCGGCATTTAAACTACCGCTTAGAATCAACAACGCTAGAGTTAATTTTTTCATAAGCTAAAGTAGAACCCAAATGTTCTACGTTAGTATTTAAAAGTTTGCTCTAGATTAATAAAAACGGACTTATTGAATTAAGTAGTATTATTACTTTAGTTCTCTAGTGCTATGTGTAGTTGACATAGCAGTACGACCTTGAGGAGCAACAGCCGGATTAGCATTTTTATTAACTGCGGTTAATGCTTCTAGCATAGGTCCTGATTCGAAAAAGTTTCTTGTATATCCGCCCATCCTACTAGTACGGAACTGGCAGATTTTATTTGAACCTTTAGCAATCTTATCACCTTCTGCAGGCTTTGCCCAAATTTGAATAGTACGACTATTGCCTTGGTTTACGTATTTTACGTCCAAGTCTAAGTGGCGCATAGCCTCTTGTAGGTTTGCACTAAACTTTAGAACCTTGTAGCTACCTGTAGAAATCTTATCATCAAGTTTAACAATCTCTACATCTTCCAGAGACTCGCCGCGAGCATAGATATTGGCAGCATGGGCTAATTGTTTTACAATCTCAGCTTCCTTACCTGGTTTCTGATCTTCAATGGTTTTAACAACAAAAGGATGAACAATGTCATCGTAGAACTTTAACAAATTCTTATAAATTTGTTCTTCGCCCAGGTCTGGACTAAACTGGCTAAGGTGTGGGGTAATATCTAAGTTAAAGTTAATTTTGAACCATTTAGTTAAGTTAGGCAATGTTAGGCCGCTAAACTGACCTAAGGTGTCGCTGCCAAAGGTCTTCAAGCTTAATAAGTTTACCTTACTACCGTCTACTTTTAATGTTAAGTCTGCTTTGGTGCCCTTAGCATCTGTTGTACCATCGCTAATAACGTCAATGCTGTTATTATTTTTGTCTTTGCGAACCTTTTCACAGCTAGTAGATACACTACTGGATTCGTTGACATATCTAATAGCACTTGAGAAAATTGCCTGCAAGTCGCCATCAAACTTTGTTTTCTTAGCTTGCTCAATAAAAGATTCTGCGCTACGTGCAGGCACCCTTGCTAAAAAGCTTAATGTATCAGATTTTGCGCCCATATCTGGATATGTAATTGTACGCTCAATTGTGAACACATAGTTCTTGCCTTCAACTGCATAATCAATATGCCCAATCATATCCATAACTTGTTGGTTAGTTAATTCTTTGCCAATATTAAAAAACTTAGCACTCACAGCCAAGCCCATGAATAGTTCAGCAAGGTGGCCAGCGTTATATGCTTTTTTGCCTTCTAGGTTAGTAAACTCTTTACCTTTAAACAAGATGCTTAATGGTTGTAAATCAAGTTTACCGTCGATATACATTTTTACTTCCTTAGGAAGTGTTTTCTTAATGTCCCCGCTGTTTAACGAAGCTTGCAATGCTTCTATTTCACTTTTGTCAACGATGGCCATTGGGTCGACAAATCTATCTCTATAGCTAGGATCAATTGGTAAAGGGGTGTCTTTGTCAATTAGGTCTATTAGAATGCGTAGGTATTTGCCGTCGTGCTTGATTAGCTCTGCGGCTGTTAAAGACTTTTCGCTTAAAACTATATCTCTAAAAAACATCTCATTAGTACCTATAATCGTATTTCATATTAGCAACACCAGTTTGTGCTTTATCTACAATCTCTTGATAAGCATCTGGGTGTGTTTGTTTTAACTTAGCTAATATGCTTTGTATATTGTCAAGGTCGCTGGCTTTGCCTGTTTTGCCAAACAAGTACTTGGCAATCTTCTCAGGGTCCTTGCTTAGTGTTTGTGCAACTGCATCGTCTACCAACCCATGCTTAAAACTCCATTTCCAGTTTGGATTAACCGCCCTGGCAATAGCACTTTTAAGTATATGTCGGAAAGCACCTTTGGCGCCTGTTGCTGGTTCACCGCGTTTTGACCAGCGACTAAATTTTCCTTCGTTTGGCTCGGCAATATCTAAGTCAACTTGTAAAAATTCATCAGAGTCTGGAATTGGTGCCATAATAGACAAACCGTCGCCGCCTTTTTTAATTTCTGTATCTTTAAAGCCTGACCCTAGTAGTTTGCTTGTTAACCATTCACGAAAACGATTTTGACTAGTTTTAGCATCGTCTTTAGGATCAACGTTGATGTAATCCGTAGGGTCTAATACAACATCAGCATCGCCTGTTGTTTTGTTAGCATAAATTGCAGAACCAGTTAAATGCTTAAACAAAGGAATGCCCATGCGCTTTTCAAGTTCTTTAACAGTTGCATGGACTTCCTCTGTCGTGGCATTTTGCTTAGTTAGAGGTTGCTTAGTCGCAGGGTCTTTGAAGGCATTACCACCCTCATTTAAAACACTGGCTGAACTATATGAAGCAATCTCTCTTAAAAGCATATTACTCCGCTTTAGCCTTTTTAGCACGTGGCTTAGCTGGTGCCTTTGGAGTAGTAGCTTTTTTAGCACGTGGCTTTTTAGCTGGAGCTTCTGCTGGCACTTCAACTGCGCCGGCACCTTCAACTGGGATAACAACAGTTGCTGGTGGCTCACCTAGTGCAATAATTTGCTCTTGTACAGGTGCTTCTGCCTGTGCTGGAGCCGCTTCATTTGCTTCCTGTACGTCCTTCTTTCTTGTAAAAACGTAAATGACTAAAGCAATAACGGCTAAACCTACGATGATTTCCATTTGTTTTCTCTTTAAAGTTTATTGGATGTCGACATCCAAATGTGTACTATATTTAGTTTTAATGAATCAGATATGGTTGTTCTAATTTAAGAGCAACTTAGTGATTTCGTTACGATATTTTGCTAACATTAGCTTGGTTTTCTTAGCCTTCTCAACGGCCGCAGGAGTTTGCGCTTTGTCAAACTTACTTGAGTTTTCTGCCGTTTCAAGCTTATTAGAATATACTGTGGCAACACTTCGAACTAGGTCTTTCTTAGTTGGGATTCCAATGAGTGCCCCATGACCTAATAGGTTAGAATCCTCTAATGCAGATGCTAATGCCTTTATAGACAGCACAATATCACTTAACCTGGTTTCCCCCTTGTGACCAGAATGTGCTTCTAGGTTCGTTGGAAATTCTGTTGGTTGCTCGCCGTTAGAAAGATAATAGTATAAAGAGTATATGTCTTTAGCCCAATTTTCTGGATCTAAGCTAACAGTACGCAATTCTGTATCTTTACTTTGGCGGAAGCTTACAGGCTGGTTGTTTCTTATCTTAACTTGAATACCTTGACTGCTAAAACTTAAATTTAATACTTCTGCCAATGCACTTGTTAAGCTGGTGCTAATGACTCCTTTAACACGGTACTCTGGACTCAACACTTGACTCCACGCGGCATGTTCATGGTAAGTGTATAGCAAGTCAACTTGTACAGGCCCAGCAGTAGTACGCATGATTAAGTTGGTACCGTTTTCTGTAGTAAAGTCTGGACTTTGTAGGCAGTAGTTGGTAATAGACATTTTGTATTCAGTAATGCGCTGTGCAGACTTAACACCTTCCCTGCTATGAATAAAACATTCAATGTCAATGTCACCATACTCGCGTTCGGGGTCCTGCTCCAAATCGCGTCTGTAGTAAGTGCCACTTCCCTTAGGATTGCCAATTTTAATTTCAGTATCAAGACCATTATTAGCTTGCCAGGCATTGTAGCTTTTTTCAAAGCCTTGCATGATTCTAACTACTTCAGCGATAATCTTTGGAGTGATTACTGTATTTTGCGTTTCTGTGCTCGCCCAACCCCCTTCTTCTAAAGTATGGCCGCCTTCCATAATGGCAATTTGCAATGGTGTAAAAGATTCTTTCTTAACACGAGCGCGATCTATCTCGGCAATCTTATCCCATTTTTGTACTAGATAATTTCTTAATTCAAGAGGCGTCTTGAATCCATTCTTCATCATGTAGTCAATGACCTTAATAGCACTTTTTCTACTTTGTCCCTGGTCAGGTTTGCGGGCATTGCTTAGGTCAGCACCTAGGCCGCTATCTTCATTTGGATAATTGCTACCGTAATAAACTAAATTGTATCTAGTCTTTTCTGCTTGTGATCCTAACTCTGACTTAGAGTTCTTGTAAATTAGTTCTAGCCAGGGCTCTAGATAATCACGTTCGGGGTGGTATAGTTGTCTCGTTGGCATTTGCCCAGCAAGGACTCCACTTGCACTACCAGGAGAAACACTTTTGCTTTTATTCAATAAGCGCCAATTACCTTCGTCAACATATAGGTAAGTCTTTAGTCCTCGCTTTTTTGCAGCCAATAGCAAAGAACGAGTCTCGGGACTACGCCATTTATCTTGTTCCTTTAGTAGCACATGAACTTCTTGTATCGAGTCGATAGGCAACGTTGGCGTTTTAGAAAACACGCGGTCTTCGGCTTCTCTGGATCTACCTGGGCTATGTTGCCAGCCTCTTTCCCAATAGTCAATAGGTTTAACTTTATGGTTCCTATTAAACCAGTTTCCGTCTAACACAAATAGTACACCGCCGGTTCCAACATAGCGGTGGTAATCTCCTACTCGAGTTCTTGTTAGCGACAAAAAGTAAGGATGACCCGGCGGCGCATATTGTTCTTCGCTTCTAGTACCAACTACAGAACTTAAATGAAATTCTCCAGACTGAATAATATTCAATGCGGCCCGTATGCCAGAGAAGTGATATAGAACAGAAGTCGCTGCCTCATTAAGATGATTCTCTAAACTTAATTCTTTGTCTTGTAATTCAATATACGCTTTGTGTAGCTTTTCTAAATAGCCTTCATTACGAAGAATTTTAAATGATAAATTTTCTACGCCAAACTCACCTGCTTTGGCCAATCCCGATTTACGCATATTTCGAATCTTAGTTCTAATGCGCTCGATATCATCGATGTCTCCATCTTTAATAGCATGGGCTATTTGTCTTACCAAGTCTTTGACCTTAGCATTAACTGCTGAGTTGTTTACCTCTGGAGGATTATAGTCCGGCTTGTTAATCCACTCATCTCTAAGTATGCTGTAAACACCACCTGACACTGGTGGTGTTTTAGAATCTTCTACATAAAGTTCGGCGTCGTGTCCGCGAATTTTAATGTCGTGCTCGTTGTTCCAAATTTCTTTCTTGGCACGATAAAAGGCCTCGGCGATATCATCGCTTTGTAAGTTTGCGTAATGTGTTACTACATGGATATCAAAGTCGGAGTACTTTGTGTAATTGTAGTTGGCCATACTACCTGTTAGTACAATATCAACAACTTCAAAGTTAGGGATATCTAGGTACTTAATAAAAACCCTAGCGATTTCCAGTAGCCTTAGCTGTACTTCGCGACGAAGGTTATCGCTGTCATCCCATGCAATAGGGTTTAGTGTTTTGTGGTAGTCAATGTTTCCGCTGACGAAATCTTGTTTATCGGACATGGGATATTTATTAGAATGCCTTCAAGGTATGCTCAGCTTTGTCAAAACCCCAAAATCGAGCCTTCCAGTCGTTTCTAGCCATACCTTGTAATGGTCCCCAAAGTGCTTTTCTTTTTAGCAACTCCGAAACAAACAACTCCCAGTCTTCGCTATAAACCATTTCCTCAAACTGCCCTTTACGATCTACCGCTTCTTGGTAACTATCAAAATCTCGCTCAATGTGCATGACTTCTATGTACTCATCTCCTGCGTACTCTAATGCAAAGTCAAACCCCCATTTAGGTTTTAGTAGCAGGTATTTCTTTAGGTAAGGGTACTTGCAACTCATTTGCTCAAGTTGCTTGCGAGCATCACCGATATAGTTACATCTTGTTATGACTAGTGAATGGTCAATAACAAACTTGCCAAGATTAATAGCAGTTATCCAGTCGTATTGGGCGGCCCTTACACCTAAGCACTCGGGCGTTTCAATTCCCTGTGCTTGGTAATAAAGTTGTTCGAGACGGTTAAGCTGAAAACCGTCATTGTCAAAATGACGGTAGTAATAGTCAGCAAAATGCTCAGAAAAATACCTATCGTTAATAGGTACTTCTAGTGTAGCTGGATTTATAAAAGCATTATCAGTTACGAAGAACTCCATAACTGATATTTACTTACTTGCCGTTGATTGCTTTCATCTTCTCACGCTTTTCGTGAGTGTCCCTGCAATCAGCGCAACAGAATGTCCACTCAGTTGGCTCTTCGCACTCAAGGCAAAAGCCAGTGCGAATAGGTTTAAATTCTTTTGCAGTAGCGCGGCGAAGAGCTTCTTGCGCTTCCATTGCTTCTTGTGCATCATCAATAATGTCTGCCATTGTACTTCCTTAATCAGATAACTTTAATTATGCTTTACTTAGAAATTTCTACGATTTCAAAGTCTTTTTCATCAAAAAAGGTAACTTGGTACCCTTTGTCGCCATATGTGTAATGCTCGGTAATGAATCTTTGATTATTCGTTGAGTGAGTCGATTCTATTAGTTGCAGTATTAACCACATTTCATTTTTTTCTGCTCCCTCTAACTTGCGTTCATTGGGGCGAATGATACCAGCACTAACCAAAAAGTTATATGCTTCTTCTTTGGTCTTAAAGACCATTAGTCAACACCCACATAAACACATCGGGCCCATCTAAGATAACCATGTCGCTTGCATACTTTAGTCGCTTGCTTCTGTATTTGCGGCTTACTACCTCAACCTCAACCATCTTAGGAGTAAAACGTTTGACTTGTGCAATATAAAGTCCGTTGTCGGCGACTGCAACGTACTGGCCTTCCTTGAACTCACGGCCCATTAGGTCGTAGTGTAGTTCAGTTGGCTTTACACTTTTAGGTGGTTTCTTAGTCGTGTTCATTAAAATTTTCCAAAGCTACCTGGTTTGCCAGCGTTAGGATTTTCACAACGAACGCCCTTGCCAAACTCGTCCATAACCTGTCGAGCTTGGCCCTTATCACCGATTACAAACTTGTAGCCTTCGATGCATCGCATTTCAGTCATGCCGTTAATGCCCCAACTGACTGTATTGCTACTACTGGCTCCTCCTACTGCTCCTGCAATCATCAGCAGGACGATGAGACCAATAACAACCGCAACCATCAGTTCAATGAGAGTAAAGCCACTTTGTTTCATTTCAAATTCCTGTTATACTCGTCGTCGGTTTGCTTATTGCTTTCTTTAAAATTCTTATATACAAAATACATAGGAACATAAATGAGCAAAAATGCTATAAGGCCGGCTTCGTAATTCATTCATCGTCACCAAGTTGATTTTTAAAAAATTCCAATTGCTCAATCAAATTCTGCACGCCTTCTTTGGTCATAGTAATTTCACTGTAACCCATTTGGAAAGCTAATCGATTCTTATCTGTAATACCAAACCGATAAAAAACTGTAGCAGGCTTTTCCGGAGGTTCTACATAAGGCATTTCAGGAACTGCCTTTGGTTCTGGAAATTTAATTACATTGCTAGACTCTTTATCTTTCTTACCAAACCAATCAAACATAACAGGCTCCATATTAAAATAACGAGCAACGGGTGGGCACCACAGGGGAATACTTATTACGAGTAGCCACGTTAATGTAGCATATTGGGTAAGTCCGCTGTGTTGGAATGCAAGATACAAACCTACCCAGAAATAAACAAACCCAGTCCAGAACAAGTAGTAACCGCTGGTGCGCCCAAACCATTTCATGTTACTTAGGCATCATCAGAGCGTTAAAGTTAGCAGGCACAACAATAGTCTGCACCTTACCGTTCTTGATACCTTCGGAGATGTTAAGTGCGGCTTGTGCGTTCATGTAAGCAATGCTTTGAGCACCTTGATTAGACAAGGCTTGCATACGTTCTGCTTCCATCTTAGCAGTCTTAACTTCAACTTCCTTTTGCTTGAGTTCGTTCTTGGCACGAACTAGATCGTTTGCACTTTGCACAACAGAATCGGCAGGTTGTACATTACGAATCAGCACTTGTCCAACAATCAAACTACCATCAAGCTTTTCTTCTGTCAGAGTCTTTTGGATAGTTTCTTTAATACTTTGTTCCATCGCTTGACGGTTGTCAGCCATGTCCAGTGCTTCGTACTTACGTGCTTCTTTGTAGATGGCGTTACGAGCAGTTTGGGTGATGTAGTTATACATCAGGTAGATGTCGCCATTGTGGCGTGCATGGAAAGCCTGACTCTTAGAGCTATACAGTTCGGCAACCTGGGCCTGATTAATGTTGTAGATAACCACAGCATCCACATCCTTCATGGTGCTATTATCTTTAGCCACCGGAGTCATGTCGTCAAGTTTCACGTTAACGTCTTTGATAGGGAATGTAAGCACGTCACCAATGAGAACTTGGTTGAACGAACCGGGCAATAGTTCGCCGCTTTGAACTTGTTTATCAAAGCCGACGCGGACACCTACTTCACCAGTTTCAATACGAGTACAACCAGTAGCCAGAACAGCCGCGGCAATAAGAGAAAGAGTTGCGATACGTTTCATGATGGACCTTTAAAAAAGAATTACAAGAGTGATAAGAAATACTGTTGTTAACAGTGAGCAAATTGTAGCATAGGTTAGAAGTTTTGTCAACGACCAAAGTTCCTTTCCTGTCATTGTTCGAATTGCTTTAATTCCAAAATAAAACAAACCAAAAACAACAAGCCAAGCAAATATAAGTCGAATCATGTTAACTCCCTGTGGAAAGAATTAGTGTACGCGGATCATCTTTGTCGGGACTAAATGTCTCGATATAAATGTGATGATTATCGCCGCTATTTCGAATACATGCATCAGCGGCAACATAAAGAGCCGCCCAGGTTAGACCATTGATTGAACACTGCACGGGCTTCTCTCCCCAATGGTTTTTATAAACTACACGGTCAGCACCTTCGAAGGGATGGCGGTCAGAGAGGTTGTCAACTTCATACACCGACCAAGTAGTTTTTAAGCCCAATTCTTGTCCAACATCTTCGTAGTGAGTGCATTTGCGCTCAAATGCGGCGTTATCTTCTTCGTATGCACGAGCAAGGCCCGTTTCCATATCTCGAATAGCTTTGGAGAGTTTATCGGTAATAGGTTCACGGACTATGCCCTGCAAAGTTTCGTAAACGCTACGCATATCACAAAGAGCATTGTGAACAGTCTTGAACTCTTCTGCGGTAAGTGTGGGGGAACAATTCATCAAAATCTCCTATAACTTAACTGCAATACAAGTATTATACAACAAAAAACCCACTTGGTCAACCTTTTTTAAGGGTCAAATAAGTGGGTTTTTGTTGCTTTTTAGCCACGAGCGTTAGCACGGACCTCGTCAAAGGTAACTTCTTTTACAAGCTCGCCGTCTCGATAAACTTCAACCATAGCAGATGCCCATCCGCCGATTCCTTTATCGGACCAGTACTTTGGTTCTGCAATTTCGGAAGCAAATTCGCCACCGCTATTGGTCCAAAGACTTACACGACCTTTTTTAGACTTCTTGCCACTGTCGGTGACAGGATCCTTTTGTACGTCGATCCATTCGCCATTGACTTTGGCACTTGAACACTTCATTGCGAACTTTTGAGTGTCGCGGTCAAGTTGTTGGAGTAGAGCTCCGCCCATTCCAAAAGCAATGTTGTCTGCACTCCAGCCATTAGCCATAAAGGCCCCCAATATACTGCGGATAGTGAGTTCATTAACCCCATCACCTTGGATAAGTCGGACATTGTTAAGGACTTTGAATCCTTTGCTGTTGGTTGTGTATCCAAATTTTTCTCCTAGAATTTCAATTAGATTACGGTTGACTTCAACAGGATCACCACTGTCAGGACGAATAACAACGGTAGCCCCAGAAGCAACAACTTGTTCACGAAGTGCTTTACCCCAGAGGTTCTTTGCGGCGTTGTAGATATCGTAAGAGTCAGATACGACAGCCACAATAGCGCCAGGCTTTGCAAACTGATTGACCATGTTCCTGTAAGCATCTACTTCTCCTTCACGGCCCCAGCTAGTGATTGTACTATGCTCTGCGGCAGGGATTGAGAAGCCAGATACTCCAGCATTGTAGTATTCCCTAGCATACAGAACACCGGCAATAGTGTCGCTACCCATGAAGTTAACGAGGTGGGCGGCACCCCCAATTCCAGCACTTTCTTGCGAGCTAACACCACGAGCGCCAAAATCGTGAAGCTTAAAATCAATGAGAGTGGGGTCACCAGTTTTCTCCAGGTAGTCAAGAATTACACGCTTAATGGTCCAACTCTGAGTAGCCACAGTAGTAGGATACCAAATAGCCCTAAGCAGAGCAGTCTCCAACCAAGTTGTGAGCCAGTAGCACTCTGGGTCAGTATTTTCAATTGTTGCCAAAACGTTTTTAACAGGTACCACTGTGCCTTCAGGAACAGCGCGAATAACGACCGGAAGCTTCCCTCCGTGGACCCGGAGAATGTACTCCCAACCGGCACGGTTGAATGGCTCCCCGTGGGCCGTGAGTATCTCGTCTGCAATGTCAATGTCAGCCTGCGTGATCGGATCAATTAGGTACTCCTTGATAAATGCCTGTAGACCAAAAAACACGGTGCGATCGTAACGACCGCCACGGCTTTCGATGTAGCTGTAAACACCGGTAGTGCCTGCAGGATATTGTTTGAACATGCTAACTTTGTAGCTGTCAGTGTTGAGGATAATGTTTTTTGCTAGTTTCATGATAAACTCCTTATCAAAATTAAACCTTTGCGTCTATCGCTTAGGCACCTACAAAATGCTGTAGGATTTCATAGTGGTCTTCATAGCAAACTGAGCTATCCAGTTCACTGATAGGCACCCACTTGGCCTTTTCTGCATCATCTTGTCCTTTGACCTTTGGAAGTTCGCCGTCGGGCAAAACGATCTTGAAAGCATGTGTAATAGTACGTCCGCGAGTAGAACGACCAATGGCGTCAAATACACGATTGTCTTGTATACTACCTACAAGGACTGGAACAGGAACCTTGATACCAGTTTCTTCTTTAAGCTCTCGGATGGCACAATCTTGCACAGACCTATCTGTATCTGCATTTAGGAAGCCCCCGGGCAGTGCCCACAAACCTTTTCCAGGTTCACTACGGCGCTTAATCATAAGAACATGGCCTGAACAAATTACAACGGCATCGGTCGTTACAAATGTCGGTGCATACGGCAAACTGGCATATTGCTTTTTGTAATTTTCAATGAACTCGCGTTCTCGAATAATTTGACGATACTCGTCGGTGTGAGCAAAGTCCAACAAAAAGTTATAGGTAGTTTCGGGCAGTACACCCTTGATGAATTTATAGTTTACTGATTCTCTAAAATAGAGATCGCGAATGTCTGTGGCACCAAGGGGCTCAATTTGTTTTACGTCAACGAATTCCCATTGGGGGAACATGTCGAAGTAAAAACTTGACTCGTCTTTCTTGTGACCAATGATACCAATTTTAAACTCGCCTGGACCTTTGGCATTGTAAACTGCATCGCTTACAATTTTTTGAACACGGATTGCCCAAGCTTGATCGTTGTAAATGGTATCAGTGTTTGCATTAATGCTAATGTTTAGACTTAGTCCAGCAGTTGCATCACGAATCATTCGCTCGCGTTCGCGGCTGGTCCAGGGGTTTTTATAGGTTCTTGGTTGTGCCGCACTACCTGTGATAACAACCAGGTGATTGGTCAATGCAGTGGCTCTTTTTACAATCTCAAGGTGAGCATTGTGGAAGGGTTGAAAGCGTCCGATGAGGACTAGAAAATCATATTGTTTTGACATACAAAAATCCTTTGTATAGTTTGTGCTTTGGGTCTATCCCTCTGCTGATCTATTTAGTTCTATTATAAGATAACTGCTACCTTATCGCAAGCATTTTGGACAAATTGATTAGCGGCCCATGCGCTCGGGATTTAGTGCCCAAGATGCTTCGGTTGCTTGTTCGCAACACACTTCCACATCCTTGAGGATACGCTTGAGTTCGTCAATGTTCACTCTCAGCATACCCGCAATTACCATCTTTTCAGATTGATTTTCGTATTCAGCTAACAATGCTTCCTTGCCGGCGATTGTGGTCTTTAGGTTGTCGCGGACGGTGTGAATGTTCATTTTGTTTCCTTTGAGTGAAATTCAAGCATGGTAATTTGAAAAGGAATGTCTTGCCCGTATTCGCCTTTCATCCATTCAATATCAGCTAGTGCTTCTTCGTTTGATTCAAAGGCTCGTACATTGGCCCAGTCTGGATTATTGCCTTCGTCGGCCATATCAATTTGAACTACGTACAAGATTTGCATATTAGTACTGGTTATAAATGACCATGTGATCCACGCCAGGCACATCACCAAGTGGGCGATAAATTTGCTGTTCACCGTCCCACTGATCTTGGTCAAAGAGTTTGTCTGCAGGACCCACTGGGACGAAACGAACTTCCTTGCCGGTGTGATGGCTCTTGACAAAAAACGTCAGCGGCATGCCAAAATACTCGCTTGCCAGTTTTAGAACCTTTCGCTTCTTATCGTACTCGCAAAACTTGAGCTCGACGGTAGGGATAGCGTTCATTACATGCTCCAATAAGTTTCAGAGGCCGGGTTGCAACACCAAGGGGTGTCTGCTTCGATTTGCACTTCCTTGCCAGTCATCAGGTTGCGAACTGTGGCATAGCGTTCCTGCACGTCAAAGCGCCAGCCGTCTTTTTTGGGATAGAGCTGGGCAGTGAGTTCTCGCAGTTCGCGCTCAACTGCATCACGATCCATGCCGCTGAACGGATACTTGGCAATGAAACGCTCACCGGCTTTGCAACGCTTGTCGGCTTTGTAAACTGCAACAGTCCAATCTTTCTTGCTCATTGTCGACTCCTGTTTTGTTTCGCTATGTATGTATTATACCGGATTTTGAGCCACCGGTCAACCGAAATTTTGTGGTATTTTTACAACATGTAAGTTAGTACTAACTTAGTACTAAAGTATTAGTTTAGTAGAATATCGAAAATCCAAGCATCAGTTAGCTCTTGTTCTATATAATCAAAGGGAATCCAAAAATATCCGTCAAGTCCCCAGGATTTACCAAAACTATTTTTTGCTAGTAATTTTTTCTCAGTTAAGTCATAACCAATTAGTGCAATGGCATGTGCGCCATACTCAGTATCAGTATCTAATGGCATAGACAAGATAGGATTTTCTTTTGTAATGCGGTCGAACCCTGAATACACCATTATACCAGCCACAACAGGATGGTCAGCATTAATAGAATCTAAGATACTACTTAGGTTAGGCAATCTTTTATATTGGCTAATTTTAAATTTTTTAGCATTTCTATAAGCATTATCATCTGGTCGAACATTGAACTTTTTAGTATCGTACGGCCAATCAGATTCGGGACAAATGCCATAAGTTTGCAAAGCCTTCATACTATTTCTAAGATATGCGCCTGCATCTTCATTTAATGTACCTTCTTCAAGTCTAGAGTTATAGTATAAAAATAAAGGGCTTAGTTCTTGAAAAGCCGCAGGCACTTGTTGCATTAACATTATTTCATATACTGCAACTATGGCCTGGGCAGTACAGCTACCTAGATCACGCTGAGACTGTATATCACCTGCTACACTTCGTAAATCAACTTGTTCACGAAGTGTAGCTCTTTGATAATCGTAATAGTAGTCTCTCCAATCAATTGGATCAACTGCTAATGAATACTTTTTATCAGGCGATAAATTTATCTGGAAACTGTTGAAGTAGCCCATTTACCATATTTGATTCAAATGCAGATGTTAAGTTGTTAATCTTATTGATTGACGCATCTGTTCCAGTTTGGTTTCTATTAGCAATGTTTTGCATCAAAGAAATATACTCATCATATAATTGTGAGAGAGTACCAATGTTATCTGCATATCTCCAGAAGTTATTGTATTGGTATAACATTGAAGAAATGTCATTGCGAATGCCTTCTAATCGCTGTTTCCAGTCTCTTATGTCAATTTTGTTTTTAATGTTTCTTGCGATTGCAATTAAGCAAAAAACTAAGCTACGCTGACTTTGATTAATCCTTTCGCCAAACTCGATGCCATAGTATGTTTTAAATAAATTTCCTAAATTGTCAATGGTAGAAAACAATCCAGTTTCTGCATCGTTCAATCCAATGTTATCTGGGCTATCAATGGATCTATATATTTCAAGCAACCCCTTGTTAAAACCATTTAGGTATTCAGAAATGTCTGCCTTTACTTTGCTAGCGGCCGCTGGTTCCATCTTTAGTTTTGGTGGTACGATTGTTTTATCAACTACCTTTTTAATTTCAGCGGCCATTGCGTGTCCGAAGTGCTCCTCTGTGATCGTATGAGTGACTCTTTTATACATGTTGTTTCCTTTATAAAATATTCCATCGGGTACCATCAAACACAACCATAAAGCCGCCGTTAGTACCTAATGTTTGAAAGGCAGAGCCATCGATGGTCTGCCCGCTGGTGCCGACAACTTTAATGTTGCCACTGCTTTCATTCTTAATGTAATATACTCTACCTAATGTGCCCATTGGTAGTGTAATTGTTATATTCTTTTCTGTTGCACCAATATATTGGTTGTTATTGCTAATAGTGTAATCTTTATCAACAAGAATTACGTTTAGAAACATTGACGACGGTCCAGGTGGTCCAGGAGGTCCTGCTGGACCAATTACATTCCCAGCATTGATAACAGTACCATCGCTTAATGTAATAAGCAAATCACCTGGGTTTGATTCAACTTGTGCATCAACTACACTAACGCCAGCAGGACCTGGGGGTCCCGGGGGTCCTTCTCCGCCATTGGCATTATAGAAAATATCATTTCCACTCCCGCCAAATTGACCCATTGGTTGATATGCTCTAGCTAATATAACAGGCCGTCTCGGTGGTCTGCGTATAGGAAATTTAAAAAGACTAAACATATAGTTCCTTAAAAGCTACCTCGGCCACCCCACTTGGTGAGAAGGCTTTTAAATTTGTTTTCTGTTGTTTCAGTGGCAGTATTTTCTAATGTCACAGGCTCGGTCACGGGCTCGGATTCAAGTTTATTCTCGGGTTCGCTTACCTCTGCGGTAAATGATTCAGCTGACATTGTTTCTGGTGTTTCTTGTTTTGTAACCAACTCAGGTGTTGGCGTTAGTGTGTTATAAATTTCTAATGCCTTTTTAACTATATCCTGTTCAGATGGATAAGCTACTTTTATTCTGTATGGAGGAAGCAACATCCCATTGGATTTCCATGCTTCTGTTACAGAAGAATGCCATTGCTGATAGGCCTCTGATTGACGTTGCATTAATTCCTCATTGAGACTAGCCCTTGCCAATCTTAAAATTTCAACTAATTTATTTTGATCCACATTGCTCATATAAAATAATACCTTAATACAACTGCTAAAATTGTTGTCAGTACTCCGCTGGCAACAGTGATTAAACTACCAACAAGCAATCGTCGATTCAACCTTTCTTGTTCTTCCAGGGTAGAGAACTTTTCTTCAAGCTTTTTGATTCTTGAATCAGACAGGACTCTTCTTTGCTCACATAACATTACATGAGTTTCTAAATCAGACATTTCTACATCCTTACCTGTTGACAGTTTAATAAGTGACATATTACCTCACAAATAAGCTTGGATACTGGGCAATAATTCCTCTACTAAAAACATCAGCTATACTGCTATAGCCTTTATTAACATGATTGGGAATTCCAGTAATAACAAGCTTGTCAAGACCGTCTAGTGCATCTTCATTTCCCACCCAATCTTCGTTATATCTACTTTGTATAGCCTTTGTCCACAAAGAAACAAGTTCGGTAAAAAGTTCTTTTAATAAATCTTCCGGCCACTGAGATGGGTTTAATTCGTTCATAAAGTCAGCCAGGTCGTCAATTAACTCAGCCCATATTGATTGGAATTGTTCAGTAGAACGCCTGTCTTTTACAGCGTCAACGACTTCTGCACCAACCTTAGCAATGGCTGCTAGTCTGTCGCCAAGTTCATTGCCAGCATTAATGCCATAATATGGTGTGATATAATCCCCGAGCAATGATGCCGCCTTCATTAATCGAGACTCAACTTGTGAAGTTCCTGGGAGGCCGCCATTCATACTGATTGAGTAATTTAACAAATTCCATGCATACCTTGACCAAAGACTTCTTGAATCCATTCTAAACTGCATTGTTGATTCATTCATTACTGCCGGTGGCAAAACACTATCAACGGACAAGTCTGTTGTCATTTCATCTTGCATAGGTTGGCCATAGTGTTCTTCGACTATTTTGTGTGTAATTTTAGAATACATTTTTAGCCCCAGATAACAGTTGGAGATGCTGTTTGAATGCCGCCAATAGCGCCTGCACCTATAGTGTTCATGCTCTGATTAGCAATAGCACTTCCAATGATAGACGTGCCATAATTGCTGTTAAACCCATAGTACGGGTAACCCCAAATTGGGAAACTTCTATAAAATGGATAGTAATAACCTGCAAACATTTTGTTTTCCTTTAAAAAAATGGGTTGACCTTGTGAGCCAACCCATCACGGTTTATTATAATAAGCCGCCTGAGCCGCAATAGCCAATGCCTGGGTAACCCCATCCGCAGTACGGATAAAATCCACCCCATGGATAACCAAACCATCCCTGGTAAGGGTATCCAATGCCAGCACCTAGATAGCCACGCGGATATCCATAACCCCATGTTCTATACATAGTGGGCCTCCTTTAGTTGATTAAACAACTGTTGTTGGTGTTGCGGTTTGTGTACCGCCAGTAGCACCTGTACCAATTACGTTTGAACTTTGGCTAGCAATAGCACTGTTCAATGCGCTTAGTGCGCTGTTGGTGTTTGCACTTTGGTAAGCAGCCACAGCGCCGCCGTATGCAAGGCCAAGGCCTGCGTACTGAACGCCTTGAGCATTTAGAGCTGTGTTTGTGTTGATTAAAGCTGTGTTTAAGTTTTGTGTGTTTAAGTCAACAATTAAACGACGAGTAGCTTCTGCTTGCTCCATTACCAAGCGTTGGTTTGCGGCGCTTGTTGCACCAATTGCCGCATCAGTACGAGCGGCCGCCAGCATAGTCTGTAGTGTGCTATTGGCAATTTCTTGTTTAATAGCAGCCAGTTCGCTAGCGTCATGTAAAGCAACCTGCATTGCGCGGTTGTTAATATCGTTTGTTTGTGCAACTTGAAGTTTGTAGTTTTCAAAAATACTATCTGAAACTTTTTCACGTACTCCATTCACTTGCCCTGTCAAAGCAAAGAACGGATCTGTAGTTAATGTTGTCATGTCAGCCATGTTAATTTTTCCTTTAAGTAAGAATGTCACTACAATAAAATCAATTTATTTGCGGTAACACAATTAGTTAAAGTGATAATGTAACTTTATTCTCTGGCTATAGTATTACATAGACACCAGTACTATAAAAATATACGTCATAAAAAAGCCCCTTCCGGGGCTTATTAGTTGTTTAAAAACTGACTTCCTGACAACGCTAACTGAGTTCTATTCCTAACTCTATACGCTTTTAAAATAGCACTCATATGCACCTTCACTGTACTTTCGCTGATATTGAGTATCTGTGCAATTTTCTTATTGCTCAATCCACGACGACATACGAGATTAAAAATTTCGTCTTGCCTATCTGTTAATTTTATTTCGCTATCTGGCATTTTTATTTTTTGTACTGCGCCGGGTAACGCATCTATGATGTAAGCTGGCCAATACTTAACCCCAGCAAGTAAAGAGTTTATTGCGGTAACTGATTCTCGAAAACCAAATTCAGTTAAACCTGGAACTATTCCAACTATTTGGGTTCTTCTGGCCTCCTTAATAAGGGAGTACGGAGTATCATGTTCTACTGTTAATGCCAGTGGGATTTTCTTCCCACTACATGTATAGAGTATTAAGGATTCGATTGCTGATACAAATTCGGTTATCTTGTGACCTGGATGTATACTATCTTCATGGAATACTATTAATTCGGGGCGTAAGTGCAAAACATCACTTATATCTTTCCAACTACTGCAAAACTTTACCCGGAAAGAGTTCCTTTCTGCATCTAGTGCGAAAAAAGAATCTGAAGGAACTTCCGATTCCCAATTATCCTGAAAAAATATTACCAATGGTTTTTCGTTTGGTAACTTGTCACTAAGTTCATTTATTATATCTTCTGGCCAGTACGGTCCTGCTAAGTTTGCTTTAATACTGTCAACTCGGTCTTGCATACTCCAAGATAAACTATGTAAACTAATTCCATTGACTCCTAAATCCCTATACCTTTTAACCACAGACTTTAATTGAATTCTCTTTATAACGATTACCAACTTTGCATTGGTGTGTGATATAGATTTTTTTATTTTCTCTACAACGAGTTCAATGCTGGTGTCAAGCGCCATCGGAAGAGAAGAATGAAATTCAACAAGGGCAGTTTCTTTTGGTATACATCTAAGTTCCGCCCAACTGTTTGCGTCAACAACATCAATATCTAAAGATTTTTCAATGGTATCTTTGACTAGTGGTATGAACTGTACTGTATCATGTAAGTGCGGGGACAAAGCATCCAATGGTTTAAAATTGACAAGTAAAGGTTTTTTCATAATGGTATTAGTATTCATATATCTACTTAAAAGTTGTTACCACACTTGTAATATAGAACTAGTATTAGATAGACGCCAGTATTAGTTTCTATTATAACTAAATTACACGATCCAAGTCAAAAAAAAACGCACCAATGGTGCGTTTTACTGTAAGGGTAGTGTAGGTTCAACCCCAATCTTTTTTATCTCCGTGGGCTTCATTATAATCATAGCCGGCCAAGTATGCCTCGATTTCTTCAGCGGTTAGATCCTCGATTCGAGGTCCGCTATTACCACCAACGCCGCCTTTGTGAGGTTGACGACGACGATGGTAATAGCTATCGGCACTGCCTCGATCAAAAGGACTACCGTGGTATTGCTTGTATACTTTGCCGTTAAATTCAATTTTGGTAACTTGATCAAACATAGTACTCTCCTTAATTAAGATTCCAGTGCCCTACGCAAAACAATTTCTTGTCTTGCAAAGGCATCCACTTCCCACGGCATGTCAAGATATTTTGTTTTCTTGCCATACCGCTTACCGCGCCACATGTTAACACCATTGGCCTTTGGCACTAGCATACCTTTGGCCATTTGGCGAACATGGACCATTTCGTGTGCAAGTGTAACGCCTAGACTTTTCATTGATGCTGGCTTAAGGATAATAAGATAGCTGTCAATAAAGTCGAGGTTAGTAGTTGAGCCCATGTTGTCGGTTCCATCGTCCTCGACTTTGATAAGAACGGCCTTGCGGCTGTTCTTTAGGCCCAACTGATCAATGATAGAAGGCATAATGTATGTCAAAAATTTACGGCGCATGTGGCTCGCGGCCTCAACTTTGAATTCCATTATGCCCCCTTACAGTGAGTTAAGAGCTGGTTGCAGTACTGCAATCAGTTCGCGTTCACGAGCATGAGCCGCAGTCTTACCGCGAACAACTTCTAGCAGGTAGGGAGTGAACCCTTCGCGGCCATATGTACGAAGTGCTTCGCACAAAGCCCAGTTCTTGCTTTCGGTGTTAGCACGGCTCAAGTGACGATTGAAACGACCACGAACAGATGACAAAGCAGTACCATCTACAACGGTGATACCGATGTAGCTTTCGCCAGTAACTTCGCAAAACAATTCGTAAATTGCGTGATTGCGATCGGTACGGCGCTTGCGGGATACTGTTTTGCTGTTCATGTATGTATTATACCGCATTTAGGCCCAATGGTCAACCGTTTTTAGGGCTTTTTTGAGCCTATTTTTGTTGTTTTTTAGCAACAAACAGGGATTAGTACTTTTTGTTGTATTTTAGCCACAAAAAACCCGCCAAAATAGCGGGTTTTTGGTTAGTTTTTACTAACTTATCGTCCGTAGCCCTGACGATATGCTTCGTTTTCACGCTTACGTTGTTCTTCCATATAGCGTTGGCGAGCACCTCGCTCACATGCGGCCCTTTCACTATGAAGTTGATATTGGCCGCAGACGTTGTTTACAATAATCACTTGTTCGTGGGTAACCACAGGCGCAGGCTCTCGTATTACGACCCTGGGTTGAGCCATTGCATTACCAATGATAAGACCGGTAGTACCTGCAACAATAGCAGTACCTGTTCTACTTGCACAACCTGTTAGAGCCAGAGTTGCCAAAATCAATACTAAAAGTTTTTTCACATAAACTCCTTCAAAATATTTAGCGGCGCATACTAGAGATTGCTACCGCTTCCTCGTCGCTAAAAATAGGAACGGCATTTGACTTATGCATAGTACCAATACCTTTAACTTTGGTACCAGTATACTGTGGTGATGCTTTATATGTTGCTACACCAACTTCACCTGTGCTACGACTAGGGATATGTGAAGTGGATCTACCAGGCGGAGGACTAAGAGTGTATACGAGTGGATCGGCGGCCATAGCACGTTTACGCTTACGTTCTTCTTGTTCGACACCTTGTCGCTTTAGTATATCATTCCAAGATTCTTCCAATTCTCGGGCCTTTCTTGCATGTTCAGCAGATGCAAACTTTCGTTTACTTTTCTTTTTGCCTGTGGTACTGAGCCAAGGACCTTCTAAGTGCATTGACATGGTGTTCGGTTTGTCGTGACGATACAGGTATTATAAGTAAGAATGAAAGCAAAGTCAACCATGAGCCAAAACTTTAAAAAAATTGGGGAAACCACAGACAAGTTCGGTGTCCCATTGATCCTAATGCGAAGTGATGTAATTGATTTCACTCCAGCGTTCCTGCCACTATGGAAAGGTTGGGTAGAAATATACGAAAAAGGCTGGGCCATACATCGTATTCATTTTGGCAACAATACACCGGTGGTATGGGCAGAAAGGATCGATGGCAAGTTTGTGGGCGCAGTAAACTATAGATGGATACCCGAAGACAAGTCAGTTTGGATACTAATGACAGTTACAGCCGATGACGAACGAAACAAAGGCGTAAACAATATCCTGCTATCTGAAGTAGAGCGTCTATCAAAGCAAATGGGTGCTACTAACATGGGAAGCACAATCCATGTTGATAACATTAGCGCATTAAAGAGTGCAGAGAAAACAGGAAGAAAAACCTTGTTTTATCGAACGCATAAAGAACTATAATAAAAAAGGGCTCTTAAGAGCCCTTTTGTTTTAAGCTAACTTAAAATTAAGCTAACTTGATCTTGCCAACTAAACCTTCTGTGAAGATTGCGTCATACTTGGCATGTAGAGGAGCAGTTGCAGCCTTGAATTGAGCTGTTTCTTCGTCGCTTAGACGAACAACATTGATACCTTCTTCAACAGCACGAGCTTGTGTCTGAGCAATATCAGCAATAGATTCAGCACGTTCGATACGAGCGGCAGCTAAGGCAGCGTCAGCAAAAATTTGCTGTGTAGCTGTGTCTAGGCTGTTCCATAGATCCTTGTTGATGATCAAGCTTGTTAAGAACAAGCTGTGCTCACTGTGAACTAGGCTCTTAGAAACTTCGGCTTGCTTCATACCATAGATACGTGGGTATGTAGATTCACCAGCGTCAACGCTCTTTGTAGCTAGGCCTTCGGCTAATTGTTCGATAGCCATTTCAACTGGAACAGCACCGATAGCTTCGAATGTGTCTTTAGCAACTGGAGAAGCTGGAACGCGAACACGTAGACCACGTAGGTCTTCTAGTTTTTCAACAGCAACAGAAGCTGGGATGATACGGAAACCACCGCTGTATGTGAAAGCTAGACCTTGAACGTTAGATTCTTCGGCTAGTTTAGCGAATAGTTGTTGACCGATTGCACCGTCTAGTACACGCTCAGCGTGGTCGTGACCTTCAAATAAGAATGGTAGGTCTAGAACAAACATGTCCTGGCTTAATTGACCTAGTGTTGTTGTGTACATTTGGCTCAACTGAACTGTACCACTTTCTAGAAGTTCTAGAAGTTCGAAACGGTTGTTGATTGTTTTGCCTTCGGCGTACTTGTCAGCGTATTCTTGTAAACCAAGAATTTCGATTTCGAAAGCACCGTTAGTTTTTTCGCTGACTTCTTTAGAGAATTTTTCAGCGGCACGTAAGAATAGATCGTACGGCTCGTGGGCTAAAACCCATGTTAATTTTGTAGTCATGACTATGTGTCCTTTGATTTTGCCGGTAATTAATCGGCTAGTACGTTGCCTCTCTGGCATTGTACGTTTTATTTAGCATTTCGGCACAAAAGTCATAAAAAATGCTCACTTTGAGCAGAATCTGGCGTAATTCTGTTCTAGGCAGCAGCCGCCTATTTGACGCCTAGGGCAACTAGTGCCCTTAACCGTTAGCGACAACGGCCCTAAGGTGGGTTCTTAAAACTATTTATTTTGTATCAAGCTTAACAGCAGATGCTAGTTTTTTCCAGTATGCTGTATGGAAGGCGAAGAACTTGTCTAGGCCATCATAAGCAACACTTTGCGGCTCACAATAATCAACGGCATATGCCGCCTTGACTGAATCGGCCTTGGCTGCACGAGCAAAGATTTCGTGGAACTCTTTACGCTTTGAATCATCAATGTTTGATGGCAACAACATATGGTGCCCAACATTCATGTCAGCAAAGCTTGAATCAAAGCCCTGACGTACCAATGGAACATAACCATTGACAACTTTATTACCAGTAATGCCTAGTACAGTTACCTTGCGATCCGACTTAGAATTTTCCTTACTCCATTGCTCGGCCTCTGAAATAAAGCCAATGTGTAGGTCAGTTTGCCCCGATACCATGCTTAACATACTGTCGTTTGTGCTCTTAAACGGGACAATATTCAACTGTGGGTAACGCTTTTGCATTTCAATTGCGGCCAAGTGGGTAGTAACGCCTAAGCCAGAAATGCCAACGCTAGCATTGGCAGGTACATCTTTCACAGTCTTATATTTGGTAGATGTTACAGCCATTGGAGCCATACAGTGAACATATTGTTCCTTATACTTTGTTAAGTCGTAGCTTTCATTTGGAAATACAACAGGACGAACAAAGAATGCTGTACTGTGTGCCAAAATGCTGGACGGTGTATTTAGAACATGGTTGGCAGCAATGGCGCCGCCTGCTCCTGGTTTAGTATCAAAGATAAAGTTATACTTGTCTTGGATTTTGTTTGCCTCGTTAGCAATGGTCCTGTGATAGTTTGCAACACTATCACCTGGTCCCCATGCATAAAAAATTGTAATGTTTTCTTTAGCTTGAGCACATAATGCAAATGCCATTAGAAAAATAGAAATAAGTTTTTTCATTGTTTCCTCTTAATATAGGCTAGTCTTAGCCTTGGTGAATTAGTTATCCTCGTAAAACTTAGAGGATTTACCTTTTGCGGCAAGTCGTTGAACGGCATCATTTACTCGCGCCTTCGCTCGAGCTTTACCTGACTCGCTTCCAAGGTGTCCAGGTTGAAGAGCAAGTCTGGTCATATTATCAATTTGATCTTCGGTTGCATTATGATACCAATAATCTGCAACACCAAAGCCGCCTGCACCCACATACTCAACGCTCATATCATTGAGTATTCCTGCCGCTTTGTTTGCATCAGCATCAGTGTATCCCATTTTATTTTTCCATCTGTAGCTCCTAGGACCAGGTTTACCAGGTTCTCCATTTTTTCCTATAATAGTGAAACCGTATTTTGCAGGTTCTCTACTAAAAATACTTTCGCCCTGTCCAAACTCATCAAAAGTTAGTCCTAAACTTTGGAATCCCCACTCGTTGAATAATTTTTCTGTTTTAAATTTTTCTAGCCACAAGTAGGCATCTTCGATAGTATCACCGGGTAAGCCTACAATCATACTAGCATACAACATAGCCTTTGAGTTTGACTTTAAATTGTTTAACGCATCAAGAACTCGATTAACATCCATTCCTTTACCAACCGCAGTACGTGCTTCTTTGTTCATACTTTCTAGGCCAATGAAACCACCGCGAATGTTTAGTTGTTTTAACAGAGGAATCATTTCGGGCTTAGTTGCCAATAGCTCGGCACGGATATAACTTACAAATTCAAAATTTGGAATCTTACTTTGATCAACCGCCCGCAGTACACGCTCCAATTTTTCTATACTATCATTAAAGGTATCGTCGGTGATAATATATCGAGTTGTACCAAAAAGTTCATAGTTTCTTGCTAACTCACTTGCTAAACTTTCCGGAGTTCTTATGTACTCGTGAGATTTTTTGCCAAGAAAAGGATGCGTACAAAAGCTACAGGTAAAAATACAACCGCGACTTACTTCTAAGCTAATTGGTTGATATGGTTGAAAGTGATCTTCAGTTTCATAAACTGTTTCAAGATCATCCATGTTCATAACCCTATGATCTCTATTACAGTCAACTACATTTGTCCCGTAAATATCTTTTTTATAATTTAAATTATTTGGTTGTCCACTTAGATGTTTTAGTAATTCTACTAGGCCAATGTCAGCGAAACCATGCAACCACCATTCGGCTCTTTCTTTGAGCACTTCAGATCCGTGTACCAATGCGCCTCGGGTCCCGCCAATAACAATTTTAAGCCAAGGCCATTCTCTTCTGACCTTATTAAAAAATTCTTTTTTAAACCATCTATTAAAGTTTTCGTTGTTTTTTTCTTTAGTTGATGAAAACCATGTGGTGCTTATTCCAAGCACCAATGTTTCTCTAGTGATAAAACTTTCTAGTATTGTTAATAGGTGATGTTCTTTGCAAGCCCAGGAATAATCAATCACCTCAGCTCTGAACCCGTGTTTAGCCAAGGAAGTTCGCAGTCTATAGGGGCCAAGCGGTCTACCGGTAAGATCTCTAAGTATCCCACCCAAAATAATAGCATGAGTTGTCATGCTATTAGTTATACTGGACTATAAGGGTTAAGCGGCCGATCCCACTCGCCTTCTTGCGGAGGATATACCGGATATTCGTTATTACTTTGGCCCATAAGGATTTTCCCCGGTGAGTTTAGGTCTAGAGAACCATAACTTAAACCAAGCTTCGGTGCCCGGTTCAATGTTATGCTTTTTCATGTATTCGCCCTTTTCGCTTCCGCCGTGTGTAAGTGGACTTTCTACTCCATCGCCTTTTGCTCCTGAGTTAAGTCCTGCTAACTTTTTTAAACGATCTAGGTCAAATTCTTCCATTACATTTCTTCGTCGTCGTATGGTTGGTGGTCGCGAAGATCTTCAATGAGACTTTCAATTGATCGTGTCATACGATCAACATAACCATGCCCACCTAAACTTGTTTTAATATGTGCGAATGTATATGATTCCATATAGCGATACTCGCGTGGAAGATATCTTCTAACAATGCCTTCTATTGAGTCTAAGGCATGGTTCATTACTTCTAGTTGTTCTTCGAGTTGATCTGCAATAGCTTCGGCTTCTTCAGGAGAAATATCAGCTTCTACTTCTTCAGAAACAGGAATTCCGGCAGCTGAAGTAGAATTTGCAAGCCCTGCAAGTTTGCGAATGCGACTAATGTCAATTTCTGTATCAACATTGACACTACCCATTCCTTCGTTTAATTGATTGTTTTCCATTGTAATTTCCATGGCTTCTTTAACTTGCTCTTGACCATCGTTGGGCGCAGTAGTGGGGAAAAATGCACTAATTTGCTTTCGCATAGTATCAGTTTTTACATCTACACTTAAACTAGCACTCCAGCGAGGATCGCGTGCCTCTTCGGCGTTACGTGCAATATATCCACTTGCTTCTGTTAAATCTCTAATTATCACAAAAAAGCCTCCGCAGTATTTAGCAGAGGCTTTTTATTAAGGTTGGTTAATTTACCATGCTTTACAGGACCAATAACGTGCTTTCCAGCGCGGCCCTGGGTTATCGCAATTATGACGAGCTCGAAAGCTTTTTCTACGGGCAGGATTGGATTTTTTAATCTTCATGTTAGGATCACCAAAGTTAACCTTTACAACGTTGCCCTTATCATTACGTACATAAACCTTGGATTTTTTAACATCGCCTTTCATTGGCTTGCCAAGTGGAACTTCACGGCCTTGATATTCTGCTTCCTTAACGCAAGAACCTTTTTCTCCACGCTTTTTACCTGGAACTTTTTTGTAGCCATCCCAGCACTTGTCGTAGATCTTGCTGTTAGGGTGCGCTTCGTCAACGGTAGCTTCTGTGGTACGGCTTTGCTTGGGACCCTTGCGGCACTTATACTTCTTATCTGTAGAGCAATAGTATTTGCCGTATGTGCAAGTTTCTACAAGCTCAGTTAAGCCAGTGTTTGAAAACTCAAACACATATCCGTCCTCGGTTTCAGCAACAATTACACCTTCTACAACTGTATAGGGGTCTGTTTCAAATTCAACAATGTCGCCAATGGACGGTTCAAAATCAGTTAGTTCGCGTATTTTCACAAAAAAGCCTCCGCATTATTTAGCAGAGGCTCTTTGTTTATTTTTGCTTGAAGCGTTCGGGATAGTTTAATCTTTCCCATTCTTCGTCACTTACGGGCCACCAATTTAACATTATTTGCCCCCTGTGTATTTTTCGATATGTCTTTGTGCTTTATACATCTTCATATCGTTAATTGCTTCGTACAATGCAAGAAAAAACATCTTAACGGTTTTCATAGCAGGCTCCCCAATAATCGTTGGCTCGACTACGACGATATTCAATTTGTCGTT
>JACCEB010380443.1_pt1 | contig 64562 bp, 60 predicted proteins | sample 7454761 | NCBI WGS metagenome assembly JACCEB01 (sample SAMN15323454, study PRJNA562643) | freshwater metagenome | isolation source: river surface water | place: USA:Blue River Watershed | collected 2017-08-18 | reverse complement strand
TCGGTATCAGACCGTTCGTGTCGACGTCGCCGCATTGGGAGACGAGCCTGCAGTGACGGAGTTCGACTTCAGTCGAATTCCGGATGCGCCACCTTCGGTGTTCGTGGCGCCGCTGAAGCGCCCGCGCCATGTGGGTGACGACTGGCTCGAGTTGCAGCAACGTGATTTCGATGCCGATGAAAATCGGCTCTGGGATGAGTTGTTTCAACGTCAACAGCGATTGCTGCCGGGGCGCGCCTGCCAGGCGTTCATGGATGGGCTCGACCGCCTCGATCTTGGGCGCGGCGGCGTTCCGTCTTTCGAGCGTATCAACGAATCGTTACGGCCTATGACGGGTTGGCAGGTCGTTCCGGTGCCAATGTTGATCCCCGATGCCGTGTTTTTTTATCACTTGGCAAATCGACGATTTCCGGCGGGCAACTTTCTTCGTACTCGCGCGCAATTCGACTACATTCAGGAGCCCGACGTTTTTCACGATGTATTCGGTCATGTACCGTTGCTCACCGATCCGGTGTTCGCGGACTACATGGCTGCCTACGGACGTGCCGGGTGGAAGGCTCTCAAATACAACCGTCTAAAGGCGTTGAGCGCGCTGTATTGGTACACGGTGGAGTTCGGGCTTATTCGTGAGAGCGGCGGCCTGCGAATCTATGGTGCCGGCATTCTGTCTGGCTCGACCGAAACGCGTTATTCGCTCGAGGGACAGTCACCACACCGGATCCATCTGAATGTCGACCGCGTCATGCGCACCGATTACGAGATTTCAGATCTCCAATCGACCTATTTTGTCGTCGAGTCATTCGCGGAGCTGTTTCACATGACGGAACAGCGTGGTTTCGAACCCATTTACGAGTCGATTGCGCCTGGCTTCATCTACGCGAAAACAGCCGCGCTCGATACGGATCACATCTACCACCGCGGCACGCAAGAGTACGAACTGCGCGGTGGGCGTGGCTCGAATGCCGAGCCCGTATAGGCTCGGCATCCTTGACCAAGACGATTCGTTACTTCTTGCGGGGCTTGTAAGAATATTTTTGACCGGCGAGCGAGGCCTCGTACATGAGGCCGCCCTTGGCGATGGTGAAGACTGCCATCCCCTTGTAATAGTTGCCGGTGGTCGTGGCGTCGCGCTTGCCACCGCTTGCGGCAGCGGTCGCACCGGTGGTGCCCGCCGAGGCACTCGCCGATGCCGTGATGGCGATGGCTCCTACGCCTGCGCCGAAGGCAAATTCACCCGAAGTGAATTCGTCGAACGCTCGTTTGTCCTGCAGAAAAACGATTTGGCTGTAGGCTTGGCCGCCCGCCTGAAAGCCAACGCTGATCTGGGACATCGAAACGTCGCCGACATAGTTGCCTTTCTCGTACACCCGACCCGAGCCTCCGGCTCCGCCGATGCCAAGCCCCGCTTTTCCGATAGTTGGAAACACGGCGTATGCGTAGCTCTTCTGGAAAAAGTCGGCGCTTTCACCGGCGTTCTTGAAGAGCTCGATCGTCTTCGTGTAGTCGTCAGCCCGCGCCTGTCCGACGAGTGCGAACAGGGCAATAAAACTCCAGAAAAATCCACGCGAGAACAGTTTCATGGTCGACGAACTCCGTATGCGAACCGATGTCTTGACCGAAAGGCGAATGCTAGCGCTTTTGTCGTGAGGTTACACTTCGACATCGGGGCGCCAGCCCTCCACACTTGAGTTAAGACATGATGCAAGCTGATCGGTTCCCGGGTCCTGAGTTCGGGATCGTCATGGAGGCCTCTCCGGGCTATACGGCCCGCCTCGCCAAGCAGATTGAAGACCTAGGATTCGACATGCTGCTGTGCCCTGACACACAGAATCTGAGTCCGGATCCTTTCGCACAGTTGGCGCTGGCGGCGCAGACGACAACCCGCCTTCGTCTCGGTACGGGCGTGACGAATCCCGTCACTCGCGATGCGGCCGTCACAGCGTGTGCACTGGCGACTTTGCAAGCGGAGTCGAAAGGCCGCGTGATCTGCGGTATCGGTCGAGGTGATTCGTCGGCTGCGCACATCGGTATCCCGAATGGCACGACGAGTCAGTTGCGTACTTTCGTTCAGCGTCTTCAGGCCTACACGCGTGGTGAAACGATCGACCGCAACGGCACGCCGTCTCGTCTGCGCTGGTACGACTCGCTGAAGGTCGATCCGGTCGTGATCGATGTGGCTTGTACGGGTCCGCAGACGATTGCGATGGCGGTGGACGTCGGTGATCGCGTGAGTTTTGCGGTTGGCAGTGCGCCCGAACGTATTCAATGGGCTATGGACGTCGCTCTGGCACGTCTCAAAGAAACCGGCCGTCCGCGCGATTCCTTGCGCATCGGTGCCTACGTTAATTTGGTTTGCGATGAGGACGAGCAGCGCGCTATCAATCTTGGTCGCATGATCTCGGGAATGGTCGCGCACTTTGCGGGCATGAAGAATGCGCCACTCGATCATCTGCCCGAGCAACTCAAAGGGCTCGCGGCACAGATGCAAACCGGTTACGACATGAAGCATCACGCGCAAGAAGAGGGCAGTCACCTCAAGGGTGTACCTGATGAGTTCGTCGACTGGTTCTCGATTTGCGGGTCACCGGCCAAATGTCGAGCGCGTTTGGGCGCGTTGATCGATATGGGTTTAGACCACGTGTATCAGCTTGGCGGTTCGCCAGTGCCGCATCCGCACGGCGCTCGGCAGGAGGCCATGGTGCAGCAGGCAAGCCTGTATGCCACCGAGGTGATTCCGTATTTTCGCAAGCGGGCGTAACGCAGCGAGCGCAGCGTGATCGTTTAGCCGAGCGCGTCCAGCACCTCGAGGCTGACGCGTTCGGCTGATTCGAAAGCCGCCTCCATACCGCGCGCGGCGATGGCGGTGTGCTCTCCGCAGAAAAAGAGTCGTTGGTGTGGTTTGGCCAGTTCGCTCGTGAGAGCGACTTGTCCGGGTCTGAATATCGCCCAAGTGCCGGCGGCGTGTGGGTCGCGTTCCCAGGAGTGAACGGCTGCGACTTCCAGCGCGCCGCGCGCAGCCGGTCGTAGTCGTTCGATGTCTGCGATGACCAGACGAGCCGCATCCGCTTCACTATGTCGATCGAGAAAACGCGCGTTAGCGGCGCTGCACCACACCGTGAGACTCGTGACGGTTTTGTGATCCTGCGGGTCGCGATTAGCGAGCACCGATCCTGCAAGCCCGTCGGTCCAGAAAGCAGGACTCAAACCATCGTCCTCCCAGAAGGGTCGGCGCGGTAACAAATGAATTTGCGTGATCGGTTTGGCACCCAAGGTTTGGATGGCGCGATTTTGCAAAGAGGGCGGCAGCGGGTCGAGATACACGTGTCGCAAGGTCGTGAACGGCATGGAGCTCACAACGGCTCGTGCGCGATGCCGTGTTCCGTCGAGGCAGCGCACGGAGACCCCTGCTTGGGTCTGTTCGATCGATACGACATGCCGATCAAGCAACAGATCCCCGTTCAGCTTTTTCGACATCGCGATCGGCAGTTGTTGATTGCCCCCTTCGAAAACACCAACGAAGCGTTCGCTCGCGCTCAGTTGTCGCTGATTGATGCGCTGCCAGTGATCCACGAAGGCGAGTTGCAAGACCGACACATCGTGTGACGACTCGGTCCCGTAGGGCATGTTGGTCTCGTAGCCGAGCCGAATCGCTGCCGGTGTCGCGCCCCGCGCGCGCAGGAAATCATGAACCGAGATATCGAGATCGGCGTGCTGTGGCTGATGCCAATTTTCAAGATCGTCGAATGGACGATATCGACGCAGCACCGAGCGACCCCAAGCGGCCGGCAGTAACGAGCGCTCATCGCCGACGAATGGGTTGGCTGGATGCTGCGCCCAATTCGCCGGATTGATCGCGTCGCCACCGATGAATGTCACTTGGCTATCCGGGAAGGCGGCATAGCGAGGCGCCTCGTCGCGCAGCGGCACCCCATAGCGCGCACTGGCGGCGATGACGCGTCCGTAAGCGCGAGAGACGGTGTTACCACCGACCTCCGGTTTTCCAGGTAAGTGATCCAGCGTGTAGAGCCGGCCGCCGATTCGGCGACGCCCCTCGAGGACGGTGACCTTCAGCCCCGCTTCTTGGAGTGTGAGTGCGGTCTCGAGACCGGAGAGACCGGCACCGATGACGATGACATCGGCATCTGTGGTTGGGTGCAACATGAGACAGACGCTAACATGGCAAACCCGCCTGGTCCGTGAGTCCGTCGTGTCGCAACCAAAATCCAACCTATCTGCCGAATCGTCCGTGCTGTCCGCCGACATGGTCGGTGGTTTGGCGGCGCTGGTGCGAGTTCCCGTGCTCGATGCCGCGATGGCTGAGCGCATTGCAGGCGGTGCGGCAACGGCGATTGCGGCGGTACACGCGAGTTCGCATCAAGTGGCGCCCGGAGTGACGTTCGAGTGCGAGCCTGCAGACTATTTGCGTGAGCTCGAGGCGCTGGCTGGGGAACCGACCCCCGGAGAAGCGCTGTGAGCGCGACTTATCCTGCAAGTTTGTTGGATGCCGTCGAGGCGCTGCGGTCTGGTGCGATATCGGCGCAGCAACTTGCGCTGCAGACGCTCGAACGAGCGCGTCGGGCACAAGAGCGCACGAACTGCTTCTTGTCGATCGAGGCCGAGAACTTGTTGCGTTCGGCAGAGCGCGCCGATCTCGTGTTAGCGGAAACCCGTCGGCGCGGCGTCGCGCCTTTAGGTGCGCTGCAGGGTGTGCCTTTGGCGCACAAGGATATGTTCGGGCGTGGGGGCGCTTTGGTGCGATACGGCTCGAAAGTGGCGCTCGATCGATCCACACCGCAGATCGCGACTGCGACGGCCCGTTTGGAGCAAGCCGGCGCCCTCGAAGTCGGCGCGCTCAACATGGCGGAATTTGCCCTCGGCGCGACCGGTCATAACGCCGCCTATGGGGATTGCCGAAATGCTTGGAATCCCGATTACATCTCCGGCGGCTCCTCGAGTGGCTCTGGCGCAGCGGTTGCCTGCGGGGCGGCTTTTGCGAGTTTGGGTTCGGATACCGGCGGTTCCGTGCGCATTCCAGCCTCCGCGAATGGGCTCGTGGGTCTCAAGCCAACTTATGGGCTGATTCCGCGTACGGGCAGTATGAAGCTCGCGCCCTCGATCGATGTGATTGGCCCGATGGCAAGAACCGCAGCGGACCTTGCGGCAATACTGCAGGTCGTGGCTGGTGGTGATGGTGTCGATGCGAATGCGAGTCTGCGGCCCGTTCCCGATTATCGCCGGGCTATCGAGCAGGGTGTGAGCGGTTTGCGCATCGGTGTTCCTGCAAATTATTTCTTTGATGTCGCGAGCGATGAGATTCGCGAGGCGATGGATCGAGCGCTCGATACCTTGCTGGCTGCCGGTGCGCGACGAGTGGATCTCTCGGTGCCAGCGGTCGCCGAGATGTCGGAGCTCAGTCGGGCCATCGTATATTCGGAAGCGACGGCGTTGCATGCACCGTGGTTACGCGCATGCGGTGATCAATACACGCCGCAGGTGAGGGTCCGAGCTTCGACGGGGCTTGCCATCCCAGCGGCCGTCTATCTCGAGGCGCTGCATTTGCGCATCCCGCTGCTGCGACATTTCGTCGAAGCGGTGTTTTCGCAATGCGATGTATTGCTGACACCCACCTTGCCGATCTCAGTGCCACGTCGCGATGAGACCGACGTGGGTGCGGGTGCGGCGCTATGGCAGATACTCAGTCGTCTCGTTCATTGCACGGCACCGTTCAATTATCTCGGGCTGCCTGCGATCACCGTTCCAGCCGGTCTCGATGCGCGCGGTCTGCCGATGGGCGCGCAGTACGTCGCAAGACCTTACGCGGAGACGACCTTGCTTCGTGTCGCTGCCGAGCAGCAGCGTGCCATGCCGTTGCCTCCGCTCGTCCTCTAGAGCGGGTCATTCATCACGTCACTCGAGGAAAGCGCCGCGGAAGTAACCGAGCGGCGAGCCTTCGGCGCAAGTCACATTCTGCACCTCACCGAAAAAGATTCGATGCGTGCCAACATCGGTCGTCGCCGACACTTTGCAGTCGATCGAGGCGAGCGCCCCGACCAAGTGAGGCATGCCGGAAGCGCTGGCCTGTACGCCAAGGCCGCGTGCGGCCAACTGCTGGAATTTATCGGTATCTCGTGAAGCGAAGAGTTTGGCCAGATCTATTTGATCGCTCGCGAGCACATTCACGGTAAATCGTCCTGCCTGGATGATGGCTTGGCAGGTCGTTGATTGGCGGTTGAGGCAGGCGAGCAGGGTAGGCGGCTCGAGAGTCACCGAGGCGATGGCTGTGGCCGTGAGACCTGAGGGCTTTTCCTCCGCCATGGTGGTAACGATCGTCACTCCAGTCAAAAAACGGCTGATGGCATTGCGGTAGGCGGCAGAATCGACAGGCATCGGAGGCTCGGTTAGGTACAACTCCTTACATACTGCCTGTTACCCGAGGATTAGTCTTGTTCTTGCGCGGTGACCTTCTCCCCCTCCGGTTGCCGCGCTGCAGACATAAGCCCCGCCTCGTGCGGGGCTTTTTTTGTATCCTGCCTACGTCCATGACTCATGAGTTGATCGATACCCTACCGACCGCGTGGCGCGAGAGCGCCGTGCATGTGCTCTCGTGCAGTGAGTTCGTGACGGACAGTGTGGCGCGCGATGCTGATCTCGTCGTCGATCTTGCGCGCAGTGATGCACTGCAGTCCGCTCGATCATCGCTAGGCACCGGTTGTTGGCCGCAGGGCAGTCCGCTCTCGATGAGTGCCGATGAAGCCACGGCGCAGCGTTGGTTGCGACTATGGCGTCGCCGCGAGATGGTGCGTATCGCCTGGCGCGATCTTGCAGGTCTCGCCACACTGGAAGAAACCTTATCCGATCTTTCTGCGTTCGCTGACGACGCGGTGCGACTCGCGGTCGATTATGCAATGCAGGCGATGATCGCGCGCTACGGGGCGCCTTGCTATGCGGATGGTCGACCGATGCCACTCGTCGTCATCGGCATGGGCAAGCTCGGCGGCCGCGAACTGAATTTTTCTTCCGACATCGATCTCGTCTTTCTATTCCCCGAATACGGCGAGACGCAACACGCGGCTCCCGTCAGTCATGACGAGTTCTATATTCGGCTCGGGCAGATGCTGCTGCGCTTGCTCTCGTCGACGACGGTGGATGGCTTCGTCTTCCGTGTCGATATGCGCTTGAGACCCTTCGGCGACTCCGGTCCGCTCGCATGCGGCTTCAGCTCTTTCGAAGATTACCTGCTGCAACATGGGCGCGACTGGGAGCGTTACGCTTGGATCAAAGCGCGCGCCATCACGGGTGAGACGGCTTATCAGGAGCTTTATCAAGAAGCAGTCAGACCCTTCGTCTATCGGCGCTATCTCGATTTTGGTGTCTTCGAAAGTCTGCGCGAGATGAAGCAGCTGATCGAGAAGCAGGTCGCGCGTAAAGATCTGATCGATCACGTCAAACTCGGCCCCGGCGGGATCCGCGAGATCGAATTCATCGTGCAATCGCTGCAGTTGATTCGTGGCGGGCAAGATCGGCGATTGCAGAGCCCACACCTGTTTGAGGTATTGCCGCGGCTTGGACGAAGCCGTCTGTTGCAGCCACAGATCGTCGAAGGTCTCGATGCGTCGTATCGATATCTACGTAGCCTCGAGAATCGTCTGCAGATGATTCGCGATGCGCAGACCCATACTCTGCCCGCCGACGAAGCGTCGCAAGCACGTCTGGCGCGCGCTATGGGAGAACCAGACTGGGCATCGCTGCGCCGGACATTGGCGTCTCATCTTGAGTTCGTGCAAAGACAATTTCAGTCCTTGGTGTTTTCTCCGGTTCAGGAGCGCGAGGAGGCGATTGCGACTCGCGAGGTTGCTAACGAGCTCGGCGCCTTGTGGGATGAGTCTTGCGATGTCCCGCAATTGGAGTCCCTGCTCCAGCAGCGAGGCTTCGGTCAGGCGTCGGAACTCGCGCGGTTACTCGCAGATTTTCGCAGCAGTGGTTGGGTCAGACGCCTCGATGCGACCGCGCTACGTCGCTTGCAGGCCCTGTTGCCGCCATTGCTCGGTATGCTGGAGGGAGGCGACGATCATCTCGTCATGTTGCGACGCTTCCTGCGCGTGCTCGAAGCGATCGGTGGTCGTTCGGCTTACTTCGCCTTGCTCAATGAAAACCCGGCGGCGCGCCACCGCTTCGTCACGGTATGCCGCGGTGGCGATTTTCTGGTGTCTCAGTTGGCGGCACATCCGTTGCTTCTAGATGAGCTGCTCGACGAGCGTTCATTGACGGAGTTGCCAGATCGCAAGGCACTCGAAGCGGACCTAGAGGATCGTTTGGCTCGCGTCGATGCGAGCGACCCTGAGCGCTTGGTTGAAGCGCTCGCGCAATTCAAGCGGGCGGCGGTTTTCCGCGTCGCGATCGCAGATCTGTCGGGAACACTGCCGCTGATGCGTGTGTCCGATCGATTGACTGACATTGCCGAACTCATCATCGAAAAGGCGATGCAGCAGGCTTGGCAACAAATGACTGAGGCCTACGGCGTACCTCACTGTCGTGAAGATGAATTCTCTCCTGCTCGTGAGGTACGAGTGTGCGCCATCGGTTACGGCAAGCTCGGGGGCATCGAGCTCGGTTACGGCTCCGATCTGGATCTCGTATTCCTGCACGATTCGACGGGGCTTGAGCAAGAGACAGCCGGTGATCGACCGATCGACAACCAGATTTTCTTTGTGCGCCTCGCGCAGCGGATCGTGCACATTCTCACCGTGCACTCGGCAGCCGGGCGCCTCTACGAAGTCGATGTGCGACTCCGTCCAAGTGGCAAGGGTGGCATGCTCATCACGCAGATCAATGCCTTTGCCGACTACCAACGTCAGGAAGCGTGGACTTGGGAGCATCAGGCCTTGCTGCATGCGAGGTCTGTCGCTGGTTCGCCCGCGTTGCGGGGTCGATTCGAGGCCGTGCGCCTCGAGATCCTTCGCCACCACGTCAAGCGTGAGTCGCTGCGAGATGAAGTACGCAACATGCGTGAGCGGATGCGGCGTGAACTTAGCAAGTCACAGGCCGGCGAGTTCGATCTCAAGCAGGATCCCGGCGGCGTTGCCGATATCGAGTTTCTCGCGCAGTACTGGGCGTTGCGTGAGGCAGAGCGTCACGAGGCGGTGCTGTTGTTCTCCGACACCATTCGTCAGCTGGAAACGCTGGCATCGGGTGATCTCATCGCCCAGTCAACGGTCGATCAGTTGACCTCGGCCTATCGAGCCTATCGCGAGCGGACCCATCATCGGTCCTTGCGCGACGAGAAGACCGTCGTCGCCGACACCGAATTTGTCGCCGAACGTGCGTCGGTCACCCGGGTGTGGAACGAGACCTTTGATGGCGGCGTATAATCGCGCCATGAGTACTCCTAAGCCTTTGCTGCAGCCCAACGCCCAGAATCGCTACGAGGTTACGCCGCAGGATCTGCCGCTGTCGTGCCCGATGCCGCAGATGTATCTGTGGAACTCGCACCCACGCGTTTATCTGCCGATCGAGAAGACCGGCTGGGCCAAGTGCCCCTATTGCAGCGCCGAGTACACGCTGCAGCGCTGAACGCGGCTAGGCCTCAATAGGGCTTGTAGGATTTCTCTTCGACGATGCGTGAGCCCAGCGCGATATTGATGCGCTTCTTTGCGGTGGCGCGCTGGTCGTTCGTCACGTAAACGGCTCGGGCGAGCTCGATGAACTTGGCGTCGAATTCCCGAGCGCGCTCCTTGTCGCGAATGTCATCTTCGATGACCCAGAGCGCTTCGTTGACACGCTGCAACTCTGCCTCGTCTGCTGCCACCTCGGGCACCGCACAACCGCTGTCGCGCCAGGTTTTCTCGAGTAGATCGAGCTCCAATCGGACGTTGCGCAATTTCTCGGCATCGTCGATGCGCGCCGCTTTGATGCGCAGGATGGTGATCTTGTCGAGCAATTCGCCGGGCGAGATGGGTACGAGGATGTCTTTCATGGGTGCAATGCTAGCAAGGCATCGAGACGGTTGCAGACTTCCGTGACCTCGATCAACTCCATCACACCGGGCTCCTCGATTTTGGTGTGCCAGGGCAGTGAGTCGGGTGTGCTTTGCCGGAACTTCGCGGCAGCCCGCGGAAACGCGTCGATGCACCACTCGCGCGAGAGATAGGGTCCGCTGCGAGCGGGGTTGGTCGCCGCATACAGCCCAATGACCGGCGTACCGACCATGGTAGCCATGTGAGCAGGGCCAGTATCCGGCGCCAGCAGCACCTGGGCTCGTGCTAGCAAGGCCAGCATCTGCGGCAGCGTATCTTTGCCGACCAGATCGATGACCTCGGGGCAATGTTGGCGTATCGCGTCGGCCATCGCGCGCTCGATCGGTCCAGGTCCGCCAGCGACGATCACACGCATGCCGTGTTTTTCGATCGCATGCCGCGCTACCGCTGCGTAGCGCTCCGGCAACCAGTTCCGGCGGGTATGACTCGAGCAGGCGCTGATCACGAGGGTTCGTGCGGAAGTCGACTCGGTCGACGGGATCCATCGACGCGCATAGTCCAACGCGTCCTCGGGCAGCGGCAGATTCCACTCGAAAAGAGGCTCGGTGACGCCGCAGGCGTTGGCAAATCCCATAAAACTGTCGAGGACATGTTCGCGGTGACGCGCAGCAATTTTCGCGTCCGTGAATAACCACTGACCCTCGCGTGCCCGTTCACGATCGAAGCCAAGCGTGTGGCGAGCCGGAACGACGGCGGCGACGAGACTGGCGCGGAATGAGAGCTGCAGATGCATCAAAAGATCGAAGCGACGGCCCCGCAAGGCTTTGCGCAAGGCAGCGAGGCCTGAAAAACCGGCCCGTTTGTCGACGGTGATAAACTCGACCTCCGGCAACAGGCTCATCAAGCGTGCTTCGGCGCGACCGATGATCCACGTGAAGCGGGTATCGGGCCAGGCTCTCTGCAGCGTGCGCAACAGTGGCACGACGTGGCAGGTGTCGCCGATGGCCGACAGCCGCAACAGGCACACGGAGGCGGGCGGCGTGTCGAAGTTCAACATGAGATGTTCCGTCAGGGGGCTTCGATGAGCGAGGGTCAGTCACCGGAACCGCCTTGGGCGCGGATCGAATCCGGCGACGCCGTGATGCTATATGACCCCTCGTGCTGCAGCAATTTTGCGCAAGGCGCGACGCTGCAGTGGTTTGAGCCTGAATACTGGCGCAGCCGTTCTGCGATTGCAGGCTCTGCGGCCGGTCGCGGTAGCACGCTTTTCATCGAAACCGAGGGTATCTCGTGGGCGCTGCGTCACTATCACCGCGGTGGTTTGCTCGCTCGCTGGCTCGGCGATCGTTACCTCGATCAGGGTGAATCGACCTCGCGTCCGATGGTCGAATTTCATCTGACGCGGCATTTGCGGCAAGCGGGTTTGTCGGTGCCAGCGGTGGTGGCTGCACGTTATCAGCGCGTGGGTCGGTTTTATCGCGGCGATCTGATTACTGAACGCATTGCCAATGTGAGAACGCTGGCGATGCGGATGATCGCTTGCGATCTTCGCGACGAGGATTGGTACTCGGTCGGGCAACTGGTGGCGCGCTTTCACTTCGTTGGCCTCGATCACGCCGACCTCAATGCGTACAACATTCTGCACGGTGCCGACGGGCGTTGGTGGATGATCGATTTTGATCGGGGGCGCCTACGCGAACGCGGGCTCTGGTGCGATGCCAATCTCGTGCGCCTGCGTCGTTCTATACTCAAAGTCAGCGATACGCTGCCTCGTGGCGGTTTCGCTGAGCAAGATTGGTCGCGCTTACTTTTAGGGTATCGAGACACCTTGAACGCCGGTGTAGGCACGTGAGTCTCGTCTTGTATCGCATCGTGATTTGGCTGCTCGCGCCACTCTTTTTGCTGCAGCTTGCTTGGCGCGCGCGGATCGAACGCAGCGGAACCATTGATCTGGCGGCGCGCTTTGGCTTCGGCGCAGCGTTTGCGGAAGACACCATCTGGATACACGCGGTGTCAGTTGGCGAAGTTCAGGCTGCGACTCCACTGGTATTCGCGTTGCGCGAGCGACATCCGGACGTCACGATCGTCGTCACTTGCGTCACCCCGACGGGAATGGCGCATGCACGACGCTTGTTTGCCGATCCGAAGGTGAATTTGCGTTTCTTGCCTCTCGATCTCCCTAGCGCAGTGAGGCGTTTTCTCGATCGGATTCGACCGCGCGTTGGTATCGTGCTCGAGACTGAAATTTGGCCGCAGCTATTCGTTGAGTGTGGTGATCGCGAGATTCCTATCGTGCTCGCGAGCGCGCGTTTGTCGGAGCGATCGGTGGCGCGGTATCGTCGGTTCGCGGCTTTGTGGCAACGTAGCATGGCGAGCCACGTGCAGATTGCGGCGCAGTCAGACATCGACGCCGAGCGATTTCGATCACTCGGTGTGCCGCCAGAACGAGTATCGACGACCGGTAATCTCAAATTCGATTTTTCACCACCGACCACGGCGATCACGCAGCGAGATCATTTGCACAGTCTCTATCCGATCGCGGGACGATTCGTCTGGATTGCCGCGAGCACGCACGAGGGTGAAGAGGGCGCCGTGCTCGAGACGCAACAGCGTTTGAAGTCTGCTGGCCTCGATGCTCTTTTGATCGTGGCGCCTCGACATCCGCGGCGTTTTGAGTCGGTCGCGAGACTGATCGACGAGTCGGGCTTACCGTGGTCTCGTGTGTCGCAGTTGCACGCGGGCTCCTTCCAAGCGCCGCTGCGCCACGATACGTCCGTCATCCTGCTCGATACGATGGGCGATCTGCTGGCGCACTACGGTCTCGCCCAGGCGGCTTTCGTGGGCGGTAGCTGGGTTGCAGTCGGTGGGCACAACTTGCTCGAACCGCTCGCGATGGGTTGCGCAACGCTCACGGGGCCGCAGTTATTCAACAGCCCAGAGGTCGCTCGCAATTTGACGGCATCCGGTGCGGTGAAGATCGTGGCGGATGCGGGCGAGTTGGAACAACAACTGCGATTGCTCGCACAAGATTCGAACGAACGCGAGCACCGAAGCGCCCGCGCCCGCACGCAGTTGGATTCGTCACGCGGCTCTGTGCAGCGAGTACTCGCGCTCGTGGAAGCGCGACTCGAACGAACAGTCGCTTAGCGTGGCTGCGAGGTCTCCGTCAGCCACGTATTCACTTCTTCGAGCGTGCTGCGATCGAGCGTGCCGGAAGCGAGGCGCAGACGCATCACGTTGAGAATGTAGTCGTAGCGACTGCGTGCGTAATTGGTTTCGGCGACCGCGAGCGCACGACGCGATTCGAGCACATCGACGGCGGTGCGGGTGCCAACCTCGTAACCGGCTTCCGTTGCCTTCAAGGCGGTGCGACTCGATTCGAGTGCTTGACGCAGTGCGTTCACGCGCGAGATTTCACTGATGACACCGAGATAGGCATCGCGAGCCTGACGTTCCGTCTGTCGTGAAACACGACTCAGACGTTCACGTGCGGCCTGCCACTGGTACTCGGTTTGGCGGACTCGTGATTGCGCAGCGCCACCGCTGAAGAGCGGCATGGTGACTTGCAACGCGTAGCTCGTGTCGTCGCTGTTGTTCGTACGCGTGCCCACGTTGCCGCTGGAGAAATTGATCGGGCTCGTTTGATCCGTGTTGCTCTTGCTGGCGACGAGATCGAGTTTCGGCAGGTGTCCGCCAAAGGCAATGCGCACGTTGTCGCGCGCGATGTCGGCAGCAATTCGACTCGAGACGAGCGCGAGGTTTTGCTCCATGGAGCGTTCGACCCACTGCGCCTCATCTTGCGGTTCGGGTGACTTCAGCGGCATCGAGTCGCCGGGCTTGGCGAGCTCACGATATTTTTCGGCCGTGATTTCGCGCAGCAATTCTTCCGTCGAGGCTAACTGACGCTTGGCGGCGATGACGGCCGCGGCCGCGCTGTCGCGTGCTGCGCGCGCTTCTTGAACGTCGGTGATGGCGATGAGGCCCACTTCGAAGCGCTTCTCCGCCTGCTCGAGCTGACGCGAAATGGCTTCCAGCGATGAAGCCTGCGCATCGACGGTGTCCTGCGCGGCGAGCACGTTGAAGTAAGCCTCCGAGACTCGCAGGATTAGCTGCTGTTCGGCGGCTTGGTAGTCGGCCTCCGACTGCGCGACCTGACGATCCGCGCGCTTGATCGCGACCCAGTTGTCCCACGAGATCAAGCTTTGACGCAGATCAAGGCTCCAACGATCCGTCTCCGGCTTCGATTTGCTCGACGAGAGGAAGTTGAAAACGACCGTTTGGCCGTTTTGGACGATTTCTTGCGGGAACTGACCCTCGACTTCGGAGTCCGCTTTGGTTCGGCTCGCGCTGCCCGAGATTTGGGGCAGGATGGCCGCCCAGGCTTGGGGCTTCGCTTCGCGCGTCGCACGACGCAGCGCTTCCGCTTCGCGGATCTGCGGGTCGTTGATCAAGGCGCGCTCGTAGACGGCCTTCAGGTCTTCAGCGGCGGCCGTAGAGACGGCCATGATGAGTCCGAGCGACAGCCCGAGTACGCGCTTCATAGGAATCCTCAGAGGGTGTTATATATCACTATAACAGTCGGCACTGTGTCTGACCAGACACCGACCGCTCAGTATGGACGCAACGAGGGGTCGATCCGTTCCCCCCAAGCCAGGATTCCGCCGGTCAAATTGCTGACCGACCGAAATCCGCGACTCTCGAGGAATCGGGCCACCTGCATGCTGCGCCCACCCGAGCGACACATCACGATGATCGGTGTGGCGGCATCGAATTCGCCCACGCGATCGGGCACTTGCGCCATCGGCACATGCTTGGCGAAAGCCACCTTGGAAATGTCGAGTTCCCAAGCCTCGCGCACATCGATGACGAGCGGTTGCCCGCCGGCATCGAGCTGCGCCTTCAGATCTTCAACCGACAATTCTTGGACCATGAGGGGAAAGAGCTCCGAAATCAGAACGTGAAGCGAGCCGGGTGAGCGGCGCCGATGAGTGCTTTCAGGCTGGTTTCGAACAACACCGTTCGGCGGTACTGCTCGGTCGAGATGCGCTCGATCAGCGTGGCTTCCATGACGGCGCCCTGACCGATCACGACGAAGAGGCGACCACCGATTGCGAGTTGTCGTTCGTAGCGCTCGTCGGCGATCGGCAACGACCCGGTGAGTACGATGACATCGTAGGCCGCGCTGCCGAGTGCTTCGTTCGCATAGGCATCACGATGCTCGACCGTCGCGTTACGCACGCCGACTGCCGCGAGGGTTTGGGTTGCTCTCGTCGCCAGATCCGCGCGAATTTCGAGCGAGCGAACACGGCTGGCGCCGGCTGCGAGCCCTGCGGTCAGATAGCCCGAGCCAGTGCCAATCTCGAGAACCTGATCGGCAGGTTTGATGGCTAAGGCCTGCAAAATACGTCCGGCCATTTTCGGGGCGAGCATGTGATCGCCCTGACCCAACGGCAGTTCGATGTCGGCATAAGCCAACGACTCATACCCTGCGGGGACGAACCGCTCGCGCGGAATACGCTCGAACACCTCGAGCACGCCCTGGTCCAGCACTTCCCAGGTCCGCAATTGCTGCTGGATCATCTGTTCACGAGCGACATCGAAGGACATGACTCAACTCTCGCAAAAAGGGCCGCAGAAAATACGTCTTTTCCCTCGCACTGCCAAGCCGGATCATCACCTATGCGTGGTCGGTCGCGCCTAAGTCGACATGCACCACCGCGCTGTTTGCAAAGAGACCGTGTAACACCGCTGCCACATCCACCTCTGCAGTCGGGGTTCGGTCACTCTGCGCCCGCTCATCGAGCGTGGTTAGCGCGGTGGTGAGGCTCGCGCCTGCGGCGATCGCATCGAGCCAGTCTGCCGTCGTGGCGTTGCAGCTTTGCAGCACCGGACCTCGCGGTGTCCCGACGAGCCAAGCCTGCTCCGGGCCATTCGTTTTCTGCGGGCGCTTTTCGGGAGTGCGCTGGGCCTGCCAGTAGCTGATCACGGGACTGCGTGAGCGCAGCACGGTGAACGAGGGCTGAAACTGCAGTCGCAGCGAAGGCCATTCCTCGGGGCGAAACAGGGTGAGCGATGCGGCGTCGATCGCGGGTTGGTCGGGCGCAATCAGGGCGCATTGCCAAGCCCACTCGAGGGTGGCGAGTTCGGCTAAATCGAGATGGTTTGTGTCGAGCGCTTCAGGCGCAGTGGCTAGGAATATCGGGAAGTTCGCGCCGCTCGGATGTAGATCGCCGCTGCGCGAGGGATTTCTTTGGCGAAATTGTTCCGCTAAGTCACTAAAGCGAGATTCGCCCACTAGCTCTGCCACGATGGGGAAGGCGACTGCTAAGGCTTTGCGAAACTGCGCCCGCACGTTGTGGTGGTAAACCTGCATACCCGGTGTGACCGGCGGCTCGCGGGCGTCGAGCTCGGCGGCGAAACGTTGCTGCCATCGCGCCAGAGTCATGCGAGCTCCGCCATGCAATCGTCCGCCTTATGTGCCTCGGCGGCCAATGTGGGTAGCGTCGGCAGCTTGGTATCCCACTCGATCAAGGTTGGTTTAGCACCGACCTTGCCAATGGTGAAACGATACAAATCCCAAACGCGATCGGGCACGCATCGATCGTGGGTGTCGAGACACATCAGCCGATCGCCATAACGGTGATGTGCGTGCCCAGCAAGATGAATCTCGCCGATGGCCGCCGGCGGCAAGCCTGTAACGAATGACTCCGGATCGATCCCGTGATTTTCCGCATTGACCACGAGGTTATTGAGATCGAGTAGCAAACCGCAATCGGTACGATTCGTAAGCTCAGTCAAAAATTGCGCTTCAGCAATACTCGATTCGTCGAACTGGACGTAACTTGCCAAATGCTCCAGCAGGATCGGACGGTGCAAACGTTCTTGCACGTGGTGAATCCGTGCCGCCACGTGCGCGAGCGTTTCCGGCGTGAAGGGAAAGGGCAGCAGGTCGTTGTAATGAACGCCGTTCGCTGCGCCCCAGCAAAGATGCTCGGACATGACCGCCGGTTGAAAGCGATCGTTGAGACGCGCGAGTTGGCTCAGCTGCGACTCGTCGAGCGGATCACCGCCCGCGAGACCGAGTCCCACGCCGTGTATCGATAGCGGCAAATCGCGCCGCAGCGTATCGAGGATGTCGGGAAGGAGCCCGCCTTGGGCGAAATAATTTTCGGCGTGGATCTCGAACCAGCCGACTTTAGGGCGCTGCGTGATCCAATCGCTGTGATGCGCAGCACGCAGGCCGATGCCGGCTCGGCGGGGTGCCGAGCCGGCTAGCCAAGCGCGCGGGTTCAACCGCCCGGCGTGGTTCGACCGCCGACGATTTTGTCGCAGACGCCCTGCGGAACCACGATCCACTCATTCGGGTCGGAGTCGACCTTTGCCTGGCCCGCACAGCCGTGGCCGTTGGCGGCGCAGTCGTTCTTGCCGGCCTTCACCATGCCGTAGCATTTCTCGGAGCCTTCCTTCGGGCCCATCGCATCGGCCACGCCGAGTGCGACGAGGCTACCCACGGCAGCAATGATCAGAGCACTTTTCTTGTCCATGTTCACTTGCCTCCTGCGTTGGTCGCTTTTTCGAAATCACCCGCTTCGATGATGGTCAGCTGGTCGGGCTTGATCCAGCGTTTGACGGCGGCATTCACGTCCGCCGCATTGAGAGCCGCGACCTTACGCTCGAAGTCTGCATCCCATTCGAGGGTGCGGTCGAGGAACAGGTAGCTCGAAAGACGGCCGACAAGTTCGCGATCTTGTGAGCGACTCACGTTGCGTCCTTGCAGCCAGCCGTTCTTCGCATCTTTGAGCTCGGCTTCCGAGAAGCCCTCGGTGAGGACCTTATCGAGCTCTTCGCGATACGCGGCGAGCAAGCGAGCCGAGTTCTGCGGGTTGTAGATGGCGAAGGTACCGAAGTCACCATTCTTGTCTAGCGAGTCCGCCGACAGGAACGAGGAGACCCCGTAGCTGATCCCCTCTTTTTGTCGGATACGAACGGCTAGACGCGAGTTGAGGAACCCGCCGCCCAGCATGTAGTTGGCCATCACGAGCGCAGGGTAGTCCGGCTCGTCATCACGCAGAGCGAGGTTCAAGCCCGCGATCATCACGGCGTTAGCTTTGTCCGGCGTATTGATCTTGCGTGCGCTCGGAGCGATATCAAAGAATTTCGATTCAGCACGCTGGTACGGCACTTTGGCTTGCCAGCCAGCGAGCATGGCGCCGAGCGCTGCACGTACCGTGGTTTCATCGAAATCACCCACGACGGCCGCCGTGGCATTCGATGCGCCATAGAACTGCGCATGGAAATCGCGCAGATCTTTGACCGTAACGGCCTTCAGAGCGGCGATCTCGCCATCGAAATCCAAAGTGTGACGGAAATCGTTGGCAGGATAAGGCGAGGTGACGCGGTTGATCTCGCGCGCCGCGATCGATTGCGGATCCGAGCGTGCTTGATCGATACCCGCGAGCAGCTCGTCCCGCAGCTTGGTGAACTCCGCTTCCGGGAACGAGGGTGCGCGTAGGATGTCCGCGACGATTTCCATCGCCGGCACGAGATTCTCGCGCGTCGATGTGATGTTGATCGTCACGCTCTGTCCGCCGCCACCGATGCCGATCGATGTCTTGAGCTTGTCCAGCTCGTCATTGATTTGCTGCAGCGAGCGAGTGGCCGTGCCACGACGTAGCATGGCAGCCGTCAGCTCAGAGACTGTTGCCTTGCCAGCGAGTGCGCCGAGGTTGCCGACGCGCAGCGTGATCGTCGCGTTGACCGACCCGCCTCGAGTCGATTTGGTCAGGAAGCTGTACTCGGCGCCGCCCGGCAGTGTTTCACTGCGAGTGCGCGAGACGATGTTCGCCGGTGACGGATCGAACACTTCCGCTTGCTTTAGAGCGGCCTTGCCCTTGTAATCTTTGAGCAATTCAGCTGGATCGGGCGAGGGCGGAATGATCGCGCGATCGGGGTTGGCTTCCGGTACGAAGAGACCCGTGGTTCGGTTCGCACGCTTCAAATACAGCGCAGCGACACGATTCACATCGGCAGCGGTCACCTTCTCCATCTGATCGCGTGAGAGGAACCACAAGCGCCAGTCGCCCTTGGCGATGTACTCGGAGAGGCCAAGGCCGACGCGGTCGCTGTTGTTGTAGGTTTGTTCGAAGCTCTTTAGGAAGCGATTCTTAGCGCGTTGAACCTCTTCTTCGGTGACCGGCGTCGCCGCCATGTTGTCGAGCACGCCGAGCATGGTCTTGGTCGCGTCATCGACAGATTTGTCCTTCAGCACTTCAGCCGTGAAATAGGCATAGCCCGGATCTTTGAGGCTGAAGGCGAGGCCGCCGACGCTCGTGGCCTTGCCCGTTTCGACGAGCGCCTTGTAAAGACGGCCCGAGGGCTCGTTGGTCAATACGTCGGCCAGAATCTGCACCGGCGCAAAGTCTGCGTGCGCGCCGGCAGGGATGTGATAACCGGCCGAGGTCACCTGAACTTCACCAACGCGGCGCAGTACGACGTGACGTTCGCCGTCCTGCACGGGTTCGACCGTATAGGTGGGCTGCAGAACGCGCGTCGGGCGCGGGATCTTGCCAAAGAATTCATTGACCCAGCCGATCGTCTTGGCTTCGTCGATCTTGCCCGCGATGGTCAGCACCGCGTTGTCGGGTTGGTAATACTTCTTATAGAACTCGCGCAGGTTTTCGATGGGCACGCGCTCGATGTCTTCGCGCGAGCCGATGGTCGACTTACCGTAGTTGTGCCACAGATAAGCCGTCGACATCACGCGCTGGAGGAGCACTCGTGACGGGTCGTTCTCCCCGCGCTCGAACTCGTTGCGCACGACCGAGAATTCGCTCTGCAGATCTTTCTCCGCGATGAACGAGTTGATCATGCGATCACTCTCGAGATCGAGAGCCCAACGCAGATTGTCGTCCGTCGCGGCAAAGGTTTCGAAGTAGTTGGTGCGGTCGTACCAAGTCGTGCCATTCGGTCGCGCGCCGCGTGCCGTCAGCTCCTGCGGAATGTTCGGGAAACGCGGTGTTCCCTTGAACACGAGATGTTCGAGCAGATGCGCCATACCGCTCTCGCCGTAGCCCTCATGACGCGAACCGACGAGGTAGGTCACGTTGACGGTGATGGTCGACTTGGAAGGATCGGGGAAGAGCAGTACCTTCATGCCGTTCGCCAAGCGATACTCGGTGATGCCTTCGACCGAGGTCACTTTCTCGGGCGGCGGCAACTTGGCGGCTTTCGCCGTGGCCGCAGTCAAGGTCGGGGCGAGGAGGGTCAGGCTCAGCGCGGCGATGACGCCAGCGAGGCGGGGAACGAGATGGCGCAAGGGAGCGGCTCCGGTATGAAAGACGAGGCGGTCAATGTAGCCCGGTCGAATCAATATGCAAGCCTTGCGCTGCTCGTCGCGGTCGTGCTTTCGGTCTGCGCGCCCGCCGCCGTTGCCGACACCTCCCCGTTGCGCCCCTCGAGGGCCTCAGACGCGCCCCAGTTGGATTTGCGGGTCGGGGATATTCGAACTTTCTTGCCGCGAGCCGAGTGGGCCGAACCGTTGCCGGCTGATATCGACGAGGTGATCGTCCGTTCGCGCAAGAAAGAGCCCGACATCCCCGAGCGCAAGGCGGTACCACAGGGGTTGAGCGGATTGTTTTGGGCGGCGACGCGGCCCACGGAGGCCTGGCGTTTACTCGTGCCCGACCCCAATCAACCAAAAATTCCGGATCGCAGTAGTGATGACCCGAAGGAGCCGCCCGGCGCTTATCGCAGTCGTATCGGCGAGCCGGGCAAGATCTTCTAAAAAAAACCCCGCCACGAGGGCGGGGTTCGCAGATCGCGAAAGTCGTCTCTGACTCAGAGCAAGGGCACGAGCAGCAGAGCGACGATGTTGATGATCTTGATGAGCGGATTGATCGCCGGGCCCGCGGTGTCCTTGTACGGATCGCCGACGGTGTCACCCGTCACGGCAGCTTTGTGGGCTTCCGAGCCCTTGCCGCCGAAGTGACCTTCTTCGATGTACTTCTTCGCATTGTCCCAGGCACCGCCGCCGGTGCACATGGAGATCGCGACGAAGAGGCCCGTGACGATCGTGCCGATCAGCAAGCCGCCGAGGGCGCGGATACCGGCGCCCGGACCCATCAACGCATTCATGCCGAAAGCGATGATCACCGGGACGAGAATCGGCAGCAGCGAAGGAACGACCATTTCTTTGATCGCAGACTTCGTGAGCAAGTCGACGGCCTTGGAGTAATCGGGCTTCGCCGTTCCTTCCATGATGCCTTTGATCTCGCGGAACTGACGACGCACTTCCGTGACGACCGAGCCTGCCGCACGACCGACCGCTTCCATCGCCATCGCGCCGAAGAGGTAGGGCACGAGACCGCCGATGAAGAGACCGATGATGACCGCCGGATCGGAGAGCGAGAACTCTTCGAGCTTGCCCGCCGCTTCGAGGTTGTGCGTGTAGTCGGCGAAGAGCACGAGCGCCGCGAGACCCGCCGAACCGATGGCATAGCCCTTGGTCACGGCCTTGGTGGTGTTACCCACGGCGTCGAGCGGATCGGTGATGTTGCGGACCTTCTTGTCGAGGCCTGACATCTCAGCGATACCACCGGCGTTGTCGGTGATCGGACCATAAGCGTCGAGCGCCACGATCATGCCGGTGAGCGACAACATCGCCGTGGCGGCGATCGCGATACCGTAGAGACCTTCGAGCGAGTAGGCGCCCCAGATCGCCAAGCAAACCGCAATGACAGGCAGCGCAGTCGATTTCATCGACACGCCAAGGCCCGCGATCATGTTGGTCGCATGACCCGTCTGCGACGCTTCGGCCACTTTCTGCACCGGGCTGAACTCGGTCGCGGTGTAGTACTCCGTGATCACAATCATGGCAGCTGTGAGCGCAAGCCCAATGAGCGTGCAGCCGAACATCGTCAGGTGGTTATCTGGCATCAGCGATTGAGTGATGAACCAGAAGGCCACTGCCGAGACGATGCCCGAGACGATGACGCCCTTGTACAGCGCGTTCATGATCTTGCCGCCCTCGCTGACCTTGACGAAGAAGGTGCCGACGATGGAGGCGACGATGGAAGCCGCGCCGAGGGCGAGCGGATAGATGATCGAGGCGCCGTTGCTGCCAGCGAGCATCAAGCCACCCAAGAGCATGGTGGCAACCAAAGTCACCGCGTAGGTCTCGAACAGGTCGGCCGCCATGCCGGCGCAGTCGCCGACGTTGTCACCGACGTTGTCGGCGATCACAGCCGGATTACGCGGGTCATCTTCCGGAATCCCCGCCTCGACCTTGCCGACGAGATCGGCACCGACGTCCGCACCCTTGGTGAAGATGCCGCCACCGAGACGCGCGAAGATCGAGATCAGCGAGCCACCGAAGGCCAGGCCGACCAACGAGTGCAGCGCGTGATCGTCACCGACCACACCGCGCATCACGAAGTAGTAGCCCGCGACGCCGAGCAGGCCGAGGCCCACCACCAACATGCCGGTGATGGCGCCGCCCTTGAAGGCGACCTGCAGTGCGGCGTTCAAGCCGTTGTTGGCCGCTTGCGCCGTGCGCACGTTGGCGCGCACCGACACGTTCATGCCGATGTAGCCCGCGATACCGGAGAGGATTGCACCGACGGCAAAACCACCCGCAGTTGCCCAATCGAGCGCGAGGCCGAGGACGATACACAGCACGACGCCGACGACGGCAATCGTGGAGTACTGACGGTTGAGGTAAGCCTGAGCACCCGCTTGGATCGCCGCCGCGATTTCCTGCATGCGGGCGTTGCCGGCGTCGAGACGATTGATCGATGCAGCGGAGACGGCACCGTAAAGAACTGCGAGTAAACCCGCACCAATGGCTATCCAGAGCCAATTGATCAGATGGGCATCCATTCTAGTTATTCCCCCTAAAGCAGATCAGCGAAAAAAAGGCGCTGCAATATAGCACAGCGCCTCGTGTCGGCTTCGGGAGTGCCCCGCATGGCGGGGCCGTTTTTAGCGCTTGAACGGCGGGAGTTTTTTCTTCACCGAGACGCCCTTGATCTTCACGTAGACCGGGAGCCCGTCTTTGTACGGCGGCGGGTCGCCACCACCGATCAGCGGTAGCAGGTAACGACGGCATTTCTCGGTGATGCCGAAGCCGTCGGCGGTGATGAAGTCGCGTGGCAGTTTTTTCTCGACGTTGGCAACCTTCGCGAGCGGCACGCTACCGATCGTCCAGCGATAGGGCTTGGACGATTTGCGTACGACGATCGGCATGACGGCGTTATGGCCTTGCACCGCAAGTTCCACGGCGGCTTGTCCCATGGCGTAGGCCTGATCGACGTCGACCTTCGAGGCGATGTGTCGTGCGGCGCGCTGCAGATAGTCCGCGACCGCCCAGTGATATTTGTACCCGTGCGCTTCGCGCACCATGTTGGCGATGACCGGGCCCACACCACCTAACTGCGTGTGGCCGAACGCGTCCTTCGTGCCCGCATCGGCTAGGAAGGTGCCATCAGCATAGGCCGTACCTTCCGACACGACGATCACGCAGTAACCGCAACGATCGACGCATTCTTTGACGCGCTTGAGGAAAGCATCGCGTTTGAAGGGGATTTCAGGGAACAAAATAATATGGGGTGGTTCGTCACGCCCCTTGCCTGCGAGACCACCTGCCGCGGCGATCCAGCCGGCGTGCCGACCCATCACTTCCATGACGAATACTTTGGTCGAAGTCTTGGCCATCGAGGCCACGTCGAAAGACGCTTCGAGCGTGGAGATGGCGACGTACTTGGCCACCGAGCCGAATCCCGGGCAGCAATCTGTGTACGGCAAGTCATTGTCGACCGTCTTAGGCACGCCGATGCAAGTGATCGGATAACCCAAGGCCTTGCCCATCTCGGCGACCTTGTGGGCGGTGTCCATCGAGTCGTTGCCGCCGTTGTAGAGGAAGTACCCGATGTTGTGGGCCTTAAAGACCTCGATGAGCCGTTCGTACTCAGCGCGATTCTGATCGAGCCCCTTGAGTTTGAAGCGGGCCGAGCCGAAGGCGCCCGAAGGCGTATGACGCAGCCCTCGGATGGTGGCCGCTGATTCCTTCGAACAGTCGATGAGATCTTCGTGCAGTGCCCCGACGATACCGTGTCGACCCGCGTAGACCTTACCGATCTGCTTAGGGTATCGGCGAGCCGTTTCGATGACTCCGGCTGCCGAGGCATTGATCACGGCCGTCACGCCGCCCGATTGCGCATAGAACGCGTTGCGCGGCGGAGTGGCTGGACTGCGGCGGCTACGAGCTGGGGCAGCGGACTGACGGCGGGAGGGCTTTGCGACGGGCTTTTTCATGGGGCGCGAGCATACCGGACGGTTTGACCTGTCGGAACCGGCCGGGTAGTGTGCGGGCCATCATGCGTATCGTTTTTCTTGGCGCGCCGGGCTCCGGCAAAGGTACCCAGGCACAGCGTCTGGTCGAACGTCACAGCATCCCGCAGATTTCTACCGGAGATTTGCTGCGTGCCCACGTTCGCGAGGGGACGGATCTTGGGCGTCGCGCCAAGGCGGTGATGGACGCCGGCCAGTTGGTGGACGACGCCACGATCTTGGGGATGGTGCGTGAGCGCCTTGCCCAGCCCGATGCCGCACGGGGCTACATCCTCGACGGCTTTCCGCGCACGATTCCGCAGGCAGAGGGTTTGCAGACGATGCTGGCGGAGATCGGTCAGCCGCTCGATGCCGTGCTGCTGTTCGAGGTCGACTCGGGCCTGCTGGTAAAGCGTATTTCGGGTCGCCGAACCTGCGAGACCTGCGGTCTCGTGTTCAACGTGCACACGGCGCCGCCGCCGTCGCCGCCCCCGTGCGGTGGTCGTTGCGAGACGCCCAAGCTCGTACAACGTCCGGACGATAAGGAAGACACGGTCGCCAAGCGACTCGAGGTTTACGAGGCTCAAACAGCGCCGCTCGTCGGTTTCTACGAGGCCAAGGGGCAGCTGCGTCGAATCGATGCCGATGCGCCGCTAGCGACCGTCACGGCCCGCGTCGAGGCCGCGCTCGGTAAGTAAGTCGGCGACTTAAGCTAGATCGCAGCGCGAAGCCGATCCGCCAATATGTCGGCTCGCCAGCCACCGAGCACACTCGCGGCGTCGCGCCCGGCTGCGATGTCTTCTAAGTCTTTGCGCGTGGCCAACACTTCGCTCGCAATGTCGAGTTCTTTGGCGATCGTTTGAGTCACGCCAGAGAGTCGCTTCACCGCAGCGACGAAAGCGGGATCGGGTCGCTCTCGCTTCGGTAGCGGCGGTGGAGGATGGTCGATGCCCGCAGTCTGAATCATCGTCATCAGCTCGTCGCCCGAGTGTTTGACAACGCCCTCGGGCATTGCGGGAATGCGCGCGAGCTCCTCCATCGAGCGCGGCACGATCTGCACGATGTCGCGCAACACGGCATCGTCGAGGATCCAGCCACGGGGTCGATTGCGCGCCATTGCGCGGCGCTCTCGCCATGCCGCGAGGCTGCGTAGCAAGGCCTTGCGACCTTCGTCCCAAGCGGATACACCTTTGAATCGTTGCCAAGCTCGCTCGGGATCGATTTGCAGTACCGAGGGATCCTGCAGTGCGAGTTGATCTTCCTCGAGCCATGCACTGCGACCCAAGCGATCGATATCCGCCAAGAGTGCTTCTCGCAGCGGCAGTAGGTAGCGCACGTCATCTCTGGCGTATTCAACCTGCTCGGGTGAGAGCGGTCGACGTGACCAATCGGTGCGCGTTTGACCTTTCGGCAGCTCGGTACCGAGTAAGCGTCGTACCAATTCGGCATAACCAACTTGCGCAGGAAAGCCTGCCAACGATGCGGCAATTTGGGTGTCGAAGAGGGGTGCGACGGGACCGACGAGGGGGGTTAGCACCTCGAGGTCTTGTCGTCCCGAATGCAGTACCTTGAGCGGGCCGCCCTGATTGAAGGTGCTGCGCAGGGGCTCAAGATCGCCGAGCGTGATCGGATCGATACACACGGGCTCTTGGCGTGTCGTCATTTGTACGAGACAGAGTTCGGCCCGGTAAGTGCGCTCGCGCAGAAACTCGGTGTCGATGCCTATGGCACTCTCACCCTGCAGCTCAGTTAGTAGATCCTCAAGTGCAGAGTGCGAGGCGATCAAGGCAGTGGACGACGGCATCGATGGACTATGCAAGAATTCGTCGCTCAGGGGAATGAATTTCGGAAAATGACCGACATCATCAAAATCTTCATTGACATCTTGCTGTTGCGTTCGGGTCCGCAAGACCTACCGACGTCCAAGCCGTTGCTAGGAATCTGTTTTGCGGTGCTCGTTGCGCTGCAGGCGGCGCTTGGCACTTGGTTGATACCGGGTGACGGATCCATCGTGCCGCAAGCGATCTTATCGACGCTCATCACGCTCGCGTGGGTTGCGCTCGTATTGCAGCTCTCGGGAAAGCCCGAGCGCTTCGTGCAAACGGCGACGGCATTGCTGGGTGTAGCTTGTCTGTTCGCGCCGATCAGCATTCCTTTGGTATCAACCATCCGACCGGAGGTGGGTCAGCCGGTCGCCGTGACGCCGCTGGCGCTCGTCGCGTTCGCACTCAGTATTTTTTTGATCTACGTCAACGCTCGCATTTTGCGTGCAGCGACCGAGCGCTCGATGTTTCAGTGCGTGATGCTCTTCATGGCCGGTGAATTGTTCACTTTCTTCCTGCTCGTGAGTTTAGGGCTTGGCGTGGACGCGCCGGCGGCGAGCTGATGCATCTACATATTCTCGGTATCTGCGGTACCTTCATGGGTGGCATCGCGGCCATCGCCAAAGCGGCAGGACATCGAGTCACCGGCTCCGATCGTAATGTCTATCCGCCGATGAGCACGCAGCTAGCGTCGCTCGGCATCGAGGTTGTCGAGGGTTTCGAGCCCGAGCAATTGGATTCGCTGCCCGACGTCGTCGTGGTCGGTAACGTCATGAGTCGTGGGCATCCTGTCATCGAGTCACTGTTGGAGCGCGATATCCCTTTCGTCTCAGGCCCTGAGTGGCTTGCTCGCGAAGTCTTGCGGGAGCGTTGGGTGCTTGCTGTTGCGGGCACGCACGGCAAGACCACCACGAGCAGCATGCTCGCCTGGATTCTGGAATATGCCGGTCTGTCACCCGGCTTCCTGATTGGGGGTGTGCCTGAGGATTTCGGTGTCAGTGCCCGATTAGGTGAGCGACCGTTTTTTGTGATCGAAGCGGATGAGTACGACACCGCGTTTTTCGACAAACGCGCGAAGTTCGTCCACTACCGGCCGCGAACGCTGATTCTGAATAACCTCGAGTACGATCACGCCGACATCTATCCCGACGTCGCGGCGATCCAAAAGCAGTTTCATCATCTCGTTCGTACGGTACCGGGCTCTGGCTTGATCGTGCATCACGCGAGCGAACCTCATTTGCTCGAGACGCTGCAGATGGGCTGCTGGACGCCACGCGAGTCGTTCTCTCGCCTCGGCTCTAACGGTGCGTTTTGGAAAGTGCGTCAGTTATCAGCAGACGGCTCCGCCTTCGAGGTCTATTGTGGCGACACGCTAGCGGGTGAGATCGCGTGGTCTTTGATGGGTGGCCACAATGTCGATAACGCGCTCGCTGCCATTGCGGCAGCGCGTCATGCCGGTGTGCCGCCTGAGGTGTCTTGTGCTGCACTCAAAGAATTTCGCGGAATCAAGCGACGGATGGAATTGCGCGGTGAAGTGGGCGGGATACGCGTCTACGACGATTTCGCGCATCATCCGACAGCGATCACGACAACGGTGGAAGGTCTAAGAGCCCGGGTCGGCTCCGAACGAATCGTGGCGATACTCGAGCCGCGCTCGAACACGATGCGCATGGGTGTGCATCGGGATGCGCTCGCGCCCTCGTTGGCTGCCGCCGATGAGGTTTGGTTGCACACGCCACCGGCGCTCGGCTGGGATCCGTCGCCCGTGCTTGCGGGTCTTGGCGGACGTGGCCACCACTGCGACGATGTCGATCAGCTTGCGCACCAACTGGCGCAGCGCTTGCGCCCCGGAGATCACGCGCTGATCATGTCCAACGGTGGTTTCGGTGGCTTGCACGGCAAGTTGCTCAACGCGCTAGGGGAGGCTCGTCATGACACGCAAGGATGAACGCATCGTCACGGTCGGCATGACAGGGGCTTCCGGTGCTCAGTACGGATTGCGCTTGGTCGAGTGCCTGATTCAGGCGGACTATCAGGTTTATCTGATGTTCACCAAAGCGGCACAGATCGTGGTTGGCTCCGAGACCGACTGCAAATTGCCAGGCCGTACGGCCGAACAAACGCGCTATCTCAGCCAGCTTTTCAATGCGCGCGACGGTCAGTTGCGCGTTTTTGGTGACGAGGAGTGGACCTCGCCGGTGGCGAGTGGTTCCGGTGCGCCACGGCAGATGGTCGTGTGTCCAGCGAGTATGGCGACCGTGTCGGCGATTGCGACGGGTGCGAGCGAGAATTTGCTCGAGCGGGCAGCGGATGTCGTGATCAAAGAGCGCGGCAATCTGATTATCGTGCCGCGTGAGACGCCGTTCTCACCGATTCACCTCGAGAACATGCTGAAGCTTGCAAGGCTCGATGTCACCATCCTCCCGGCCAATCCCGGCTTCTACAATCGACCGACCGATGTCGCGGCGATGGTGGATTTCATCGTCGCGCGCATCCTCGATCAACTTGGCGTAGAGCACCAACTCATGCGCCGTTGGGGTCGGGAGTCCTGACGGTCATGGGCGAGACCAGCGAAATCCCGCTGTTCCCGCTCAGCACGGTGCTCTTTCCGCGCGGTCCGCTGCCGCTACGTATCTTTGAGCCGCGCTATGTCGACATGGTCAAGCGCTGCATGCGCGAGAGCAGTTGTTTCGGTGTCGTACTGATCCGAGAAGGTGGAGAGACTGGGCCTGTTAGTGGCTTTTGCGAGATCGGCACTACCGCGCGTATCGTCGATTTCAATTTATTACCCGATGGCCTGCTCGGTATCAGTTGTCGCGGTGAGCGTCGCTTTCGTGTCTTGCGCGCTTGGCGGCAGGAAGATGGTTTGAATCTTGGTGAAGTGGAATGGGTCGACCCACCCGTATCCAGCGCGAGTCCTGCGCTGACGGTGCCTGAGGAATATCGCCATCTCGCTGACTTGTTGCGCCGCGTCTTACCCGAGCTCGGCGAAATTTATGAAGGCATCGAATCGCGATTCGAAGATGCCGACTGGGTCGGTTCGCGTTTGGTCGAGATATTGCCGATCAGTCTTGCCGACAAGCAGGTCTGTCTCGAATTGCTCGACCCGTTGCGTCGTCTCGCGCTGTTATCGCCGCTGATTCGACGCGATGTCGGCAATGACGCCTGAGCGTCGTCGAGAATAAAACGGCACTAACAACGCGCCGATCACGAGCGTGGCGCCGAGAACCAACCAGCCGACGACGCCATCGAAATCCGAGAGTAGAAACCGCGCCGGATGCGACTCATTCGGTTGCGAGGTTTCTCGCAGAAACGCGATCACCCATACCCAACCGGCGTGCAGACCGATGCAGGCGGCCACGTTGCCGGTGAGAGTGCGCACGACACCGAGCAGCACGCCCACCGCCGCAAGCGCGAGAAAGGCATCAATGATCGCGAGTGGTTCGGCGAGTTGGGCTAGCGTGCCTGCGACGTGCCGCCAGCCGCTATCCCAGCCGAGCTCTTCGACGGGAATACGATAGCGGCCCACAAAATGGACTGCAGCGTAGAGCAGTGAGGTCAGAACGACGGCCATCACGGCACCGGATTCGCGCTCGATCGCGGTATGCATTGCTCCGCGCATGAACGTCTCTTCGATCAAGGCTACGGTGATGCCCGTCAATAGTCCGCCCAACGCGATACTCGCTAGCAGTTGAGCGTCGATGGCAACATCGGGCTTCAGGATGCGCAAGTCGAAGGCGAACATAGCAACACCGATCGGCAGCATGGTGGCAACACCCAGTAGTAGTCCCACGCTGGCTTCGCGCAGTAATGGTCCGCGGGCGAGACCCCAACCGAGACTGCGCCGATCTGCGACGCCGAGGCGACGCGCCATCAGGATGAACCCGATTAACAGAGCGAGCATGCCCAGGCGATTTGCGACGCGGTGAAACTTGACGTCAAAAGTGGGCGTCAAGGCATCGTAGAGCGGCCAGGCGAATAGAGCCATGATCGCAAAGCCGGCGACGAACAAACCGAGAAAAAGGGCGAAGCTACGCATCTGTGTGATTCTCGGTATTCGGCCTCAGCCACTCGACTTGGCTCTGAATGCGACCATCGTCCTGCAGCGTCAGCAAGCGAAATCCCGGTGGACGCGTGTCGAGTTCAAAGTCTTCGACCAGCGGCTTGAATTGCACGCACGTCGACGGGGTTCCCATGAGTTGTATTTCGCCGAGCATGCCGTCAAAGATTTGGTGCACATGCCCCCACAAAACGCCTCTGACGCGCGAGTGTCTCGCGAGTACCTCGAGAAGGCGATGGGGTTCTTCGAGCGCTACCGTATCGAGCCAGGTGCTGTTGGACGGGACGGGGTGGTGATGTAACACAACGAGCGCATACTCGTAGTCGCGTGCTTTGAGCGCCGCGTCGAGTCGTTGCAGCTCTGTATCGGTGAGGCGTCCAGCGGCACTGCCGGGCAGCATCGAATCGAGCATCACGATGCGCCAAGCGCCGAAGTCGCGATGCCCGCAATACTGGAAAGGCTCTCGGGCGAATAACTCGCTCATCAATGACGGGTCGTCATGATTCCCGGGCAAGCAAAGTATTGGCGGGCCGAGTTTGCCGAGTTCGCGGGCGATCCAGGCGTAGCCATCCGGGTCGTCATGAACGAGATCGCCGGTGGCGAGTATGGCGTCGAGTTGATGGAAGCCGCCGCAGCGGCGTCGCGCGAGATCGAGAGTGGCGCGTAAGGTGTCTAGTGTGACGACACCGCGCATGCCACCAGCCGGGTCACCGACGAGGTGGGTGTCGGTCAGTTGCAGCAGCTGTACGGCAGTCATGGCGCTCATGCTAACGCCATGACTGCCGATGTGTCAGCGCAAACTCAGTAGCGGTAGGTTTCCGGCTTGTACGGACCCTGCGGCGAGACGCCGATGTAACGCGCTTGCTGATCGGTCAGTTCGGTCAACTGGGCACCGAGCTTCTTCAACTGCAGGCGAGCCACTTTCTCGTCGAGGTGCTTCGGCAACACGTACACGCCGACCGGATACTTCTCGTGATTGGCCCACAACTCGATCTGCGCGATCGTTTGATTGGCGAACGACGAGGACATCACGTAGCTCGGGTGACCCGTGCCACAACCGAGGTTCACGAGACGGCCTTCGGCGAGCAGCGTGATGCGCTTGCCGTCCGGGAAGATGATGTGGTCAACCTGCGGTTTGATGTTTTCCCACTGATACTGCTTCAACGAAGCGCAGTCGATTTCGTTATCGAAGTGGCCGATGTTGCAGACGATGGCCTGATCCTTCATGCGCTTCATGTGATCGTGCGTGATGACGTGGAAGTTGCCGGTCGCCGTCACGAAGATGTCCGCTTTGTCGGCTGCATATTCCATGGTGACGACGCGGTAGCCTTCCATTGCCGCCTGCAACGCGCAGATCGGATCACACTCGGTGACCCACACCTGAGCCGAGAGCGCGCGCAGCGCCTGCGCCGAGCCCTTGCCCACATCGCCGTATCCGCAAACGACGGCGACTTTGCCAGCGATCATGACGTCGGTAGCGCGCTTGATGGCATCGACGAGCGACTCGCGGCAACCGTAGAGGTTGTCGAATTTGGATTTAGTGACAGCATCGTTCACGTTGATCGCCGGGAAGGCGAGCGCACCGTCCTTGGCCATCTGATACAGGCGCTTGACGCCCGTGGTCGTCTCTTCCGTGACGCCACGAATGTGCTTGATACGCGTGGAGTACCACTTCGGATCGCGCTGCAGCGTTTCTTTGATGCTGGCGAAGAGATATTCCTCTTCTTCGCTGCCCGGGTGCGACAGGAGCGACAGATCGCTCTCGGCCTTGGTGCCGAGGTGCAACAACAGCGTAGCGTCACCACCATCGTCGAGGATCATGTTCGAGTAGCCACCGTCGGCCCACTCGAAAATGCGGTGCGTGAAATCCCAGTATTCCTTCAGCGACTCGCCCTTGTAGGCGAAAACCGGCGTGCCGTTGACGGCGATGGCAGCGGCCGCGTGATCCTGCGTCGAGAAGATATTGCACGAGGCCCAGCGAACCTGTGCACCGAGCGCTTGCAAGGTTTCGATGAGGACCGCCGTCTGGATGGTCATGTGCAGCGAACCGGTGATGCGTGCGCCGCGCAGAGGTTGCGTCGGGGCATATTCCTCGCGGATCGCCATCAAGCCCGGCATTTCGGTCTCGGCGATGCGAATTTCCTTGCGGCCCCAGTCGGCCAGCGAGAGATCGGCGACGTGAAAGTCTTTCTTGCCGATATTTTTGACGACAGCGTTCATGGTTTGACTCCGTTGATCTTGGTTGAAGATAAACGGGCGCCGTTGAACGTCATCCTGACTCGCGACGAGCCTGGCATCGGCCAACCCGATGCTGCAGCGCCCCTCATCGCGAGAAATAGTTTACCTGCGCCACCTCACGGTGGCGACTGGCTCAGCGGCGACGCTTGATCCCTGCGTCGGAAGCCAGAGCGGCAGCGCGGTCGGTGCGCTCCCAGGTGAAATCCTTGTCCTCACGGCCAAAGTGGCCGTAAGCCGCGGTTTTTTGATAAATCGGTCGTGCGAGTTTGAGCATTTCGCGCAGGCCGTATGGCGTGAGATCGAAATGTTTGCGCACGAGCTGGGTGAGCTTCTCGCGCGAGACTTTGCCGGTGCCGAAGGTTTCGACCATCACAGAGGTCGGCTCTGCCACGCCGATCGCGTAGGAGACTTGGACTTCGCAGCGATCAGCAAGACCGGCAGCCACGATGTTTTTGGCAACGTATCGCGCAGCGTAGGCGGCCGAGCGATCTACCTTCGAGGGGTCTTTACCCGAGAAGGCGCCGCCACCGTGACGAGCGAAGCCGCCGTAGGTGTCGACAATGATCTTGCGACCCGTGAGACCGCAATCGCCCACCGGTCCGCCGATCACGAACCGGCCGGTCGGATTGATGTGGAACTTCGTGCCTTTGTGCAGCCACTTCTTCGGCAGCACCGGCAATAGGATCTCGTCCATCACGGCATCGCGCAGCTTCTTGGTCGAGACGTCATCGCTGTGTTGCGTCGACAGCACTACTGCCTCGATCGCAACCGGCTTGTCGTTCTCATAGCGCAGCGTGACTTGACTCTTGGCGTCCGGGCGCAACCACGGCAGTTTGCCTTGCTTGCGCACTTTCGCCTGTCGCTCCACCAAACGGTGCGACAGTGTGATGGCGGCCGGCATGAGTACGTCGGTTTCGTTGGTGGCGAAACCGAACATCAAACCCTGGTCGCCTGCGCCTTGCTTGCGCGGGTCGCTGCGATCGACGCCTTGGGCGATGTCGGCTGATTGTTTGCCGATGACGTTCAAGACCCCGCACGAGGCACCGTCGAATCCCATGTCGGATGAGTTGTAGCCGATATCGAGCACGGTACGACGAACGATCGCTTCGATATCGACCCAGGCATTGGTCGTGACTTCACCCGCGACGATGGCGACGCCCGTTTTGACCAAGGTCTCGACCGCCACGCGACAGCGCTTGTCCTCGGCGAGGATGGCATCGAGGATCGCGTCGGAAATTTGGTCGGCGACTTTATCCGGGTGACCTTCGGAAACGGATTCCGAGGTGAACAGGTAGTGATTGGCCATGGTCATCGTCCAGCGGTTAAACAACTGAAAAAGTATAGCCTTTAATCGCGCTGGTTCATTGAAAAAATGGCGCTTGCTGAGCGAGAATTGCAGATTCACGCAAGCAAGAAGAGCCTTCCCCATGACCGACCGCCGCACCCTCGCCAACGCCATTCGGGCGCTCTCCATGGATGCGGTGCAGAAGGCCGCTTCCGGCCATCCAGGTGCCCCGATGGGTATGGCGGACATCGCCGAGGTGTTGTGGCGCGAGGCGATGGACTACAACCCCGCCAATCCGCGCTGGGTTGATCGGGACCGCTTCGTACTGTCGAACGGGCACGCGTCGATGCTGCTGTATTCAGTACTGCATCTGACGGGTCACCCGCTGTCGATCGAAGACATCAAAAAATTTCGCCAGCTTGGGGCGATCACGGCGGGCCACCCCGAACACGATCCCGCCATCGGTATCGAAACGACGACGGGGCCACTCGGCCAAGGAATTGCCACCGCGGTGGGGATGGCGCTTGCCGAGAAACTGCTCGCGGCCGAGTTCAATCGAGAGGGTCACGACATCGTCGATCACCACACCTACGTGTTCCTCGGTGACGGCTGCATGATGGAAGGCATCTCGCACGAGGCCGCTTCGCTTGCGGGTACCTTGGGCCTTGGCAAACTCATTTGCGTCTACGATGACAATGGCATTTCTATCGATGGCAACGTCAAAGGCTGGATGGCTGACGACACGGCCAAGCGTTTCACGGCCTATGGTTGGCAGGTCATCAAAGATATCGACGGTCACGACGCTGAGGCGGTTTCCAAGGCGTTGCGCAAAGCCAAGGCGAATCGTCGTCAGCCGACCTTGATCTGTGCTCGAACCGTCATCGGCAAGGGTGCTCCCAACAAGCAGGGCAGCAAGTCGACCCACGGCGAGCCGCTGGGGTCAGAGGAGATCGCGGCAACTCGTGCGGCTCTCGGTTGGTCGCACGAGCCTTTCGTCATTCCCGAAGATGTGCGCGCCGCCTGGGATCAGCGCGCGCGAGGTGAGAAAGCCGAAAAATCTTGGAAGCGCCGATTCAATCGATACAAGCGCGAGTTCCCGGAACTCGCCGCAGAGTTCACCCGTCGAATGAAGGGCGAGCTGCCGGGGAATTGGCCGGCATTGCGCGATAGCGCGATGGTAGCTGCCGCCGGCGTGACCGCGCCGCAAGCCACTCGAGCGTCTTCGCAAGCGATCTTGAACGCCATTGGTCCTGGCATGGGAGAGCTGCTTGGCGGTTCGGCGGATTTGACCGGGTCCGTGAATACGTTCCGTAAAGACTCCAAAGCGATTACGCCCGAGGATCCCAGCGGCAACTATGTCTACTACGGCGTGCGCGAATTCGCGATGACGGCCATGATGAATGGTCTTGCCTTGCACGGTGGTTTCGCGCCCTATGCGGGCACCTTCCTCGTCTTCTCAGACTACGCACGTAATGCGGTTCGTCTGGCTGCCTTGATGCATCAAAGAATTTTGCTGGTGTATACGCACGATTCTATCGGTCTTGGCGAGGACGGTCCGACTCACCAACCGATCGAGCATTTGGCTTCGTTGCGAGCCATGCCCAATCTGTCGCTGTGGCGTCCGTGTGATGCGACCGAGACGGCTGTTGCTTGGCTCGCCGGCATCGAGCGTGTTTCAGGCCCGACGTCACTCGTTCTCACGCGTCAGGCTTTGCCGCAGCAACCGCGCGATGCCGCGCAGTTGGCCGCGATCGCCAATGGCGGATACGTCTTGATCGAGCCGGCTGGTGGCGAGCCTGAAGCAATCGTGATCGCCACGGGCTCGGAAGTCGCACCGGCTGTCGAGGCCGTGCGTGCGAAGAATGCGACTGGTCGACGAGTGCGCCTCGTGTCGATGCCGTCGACTGATACCTTCGACAAGCAGAACGCCGCGTGGCGTGAGGCCGTGTTGCCGAAGCGCATCACGCGTCGAATCGCGGTTGAAGCGGCCGCCACGCAAAGCTGGTGGAAGTATGTTGGCAGCGAGGGTCGCGTGCTCGGCATCGATCAGTTCGGCGCTTCGGGTAAGGCAGCCGATCTTTTCGAACACTACGGATTAACGAGCGCTCACATCGGTCGTGTGATCGACGAGCTGCTCGCGAACTGAACGGATATCGAAGCTTTTTACATTCAGAGGTAAGGACACATGGCGATCAAGGTCGGCATCAACGGGTACGGACGCATCGGACGCAACGTGCTGCGCGCGCTCTACGAGAGCGGACGTAACAAAGAAATTCAGGTCGTCGCGATCAATGATTTGGGTGATGCCGAAACGAACGCCCACCTGACTCGCTACGACACTGCACACGGCCGATTCCCTGGCGAAGTGAAGGTGGACGGTGATTCGATGGTCGTGAATGGCGATCGCATCCGCGTGCTTGCGCAGCGCGACCCCTCCAAGCTGCCTTGGGGCGAGCTGGGTGTCGATTTCGTCCTCGAGTGCACGGGGCTCTTCACGAGCAAGGCCAAGGCCTCCGCACATCTGGCGGGCGGCGCGAAAAAGGTGGTCATTTCGGCACCGGGTGGCGACGACGTCGATGCCACCGTGGTCTACGGCGTCAATCACTCGATCTTACGCGCCTCTCACACGGTCATCTCGAATGCGTCGTGCACCACCAACTGTTTGGCACCGGTAGCGCAGGTTCTGCACGCGAATATCGGCATCGAGAGCGGTCTGATGACGACGGTGCACGCCTACACGAACGATCAGGTGCTCACCGACGTGTATCACTCGGATCTGCGTCGCGCGCGCTCGGCCACCATGTCGATGATACCGACCAAGACCGGTGCCGCTGCGGCGGTCGGTCTCGTGCTGCCTGAGCTCAAGGGTAAGTTCGATGGATTTGCGGTCCGGGTGCCGACGATCAACGTCTCGCTGGTTGATCTCACCTTCACGCCGAAGCGCGCGACGACCGTGGCCGAGGTGAATCAGTTGATGAAGGCAGCAGCCGAGGGTCCGCTCAAGGGCGTGTTGGCCTATACGGAAGCGCCGCTGGTCTCGATCGACTACAACCACGATGCGCATTCATCGACTTTCGATGCGACGATGACCAAGGTCATTGGCGGAAATCTCGTCAAGGTCTGTGCGTGGTATGACAACGAGTGGGGCTTCTCCAATCGTATGCTCGACACGACTCTGGCTTGGTCCAAGGCGAGCTGATCGTCATGCCGGTGCGTCGGATGCTCGATCTCGAGCTCAAGGGTCGGCGTGTGCTGATCCGTGAGGACTTGAACGTCCCGGTCGAAGGGGGCGTCATCACGAGCGATGCTCGCATTCGTGCTTCGCTACCGACGATATGTGCCGCGCGGGACGCGGGTGCGCGCGTGATGCTGCTGTCGCATCTCGGTCGACCCAAAGAGGGCGAGTTCTCAGTCGAGAATTCTTTGGCGCCAGTTGCGGCTCGTTTAGGCGAGTTGCTTGGCACGCCCGTACGACTGATCCGTGACTGGCTAGATGGCATCGACTGCGCGCCGGGCGAAGTCGTGTTGTGCGAGAACGTGCGTTTCAACAAAGGCGAGAAAAAAGACGATGAAGCGCTGTCACGCAAGATGGCAGCGCTCTGCGACATCTTCGTCATGGATGCTTTCGGAACGGCGCATCGCGCCGAAGCCAGCACGCACGGTGTTGCCCGATTCGCGCCCGTTGCCTGTGCTGGGCCTTTGTTGGTCGGTGAACTCGAGGCGCTCGAGCGCGCGCTCGCCAAACCTGCGCGTCCGCTAGTGGCGATCGTGGCGGGCTCGAAAGTGTCGACGAAGCTGACCGTTCTCGAGTCCTTGTTGTCAAAAGTCGATCAACTGATCGTGGGCGGCGGTATCGCCAACACCTTCCTCGCGGCGACGGGAGTCGCTGTCGGCAAGTCCCTACACGAACCGGATATGCTCGATACCGCTCGTGCGTTGCTGGCGCAAGCGAAAGCGAAGGGCACGACGATTCCACTGCCGACCGATGTGGTCGTGGCGAAGGAGTTCTCGCCGACGGCGACGGCCGCCACACGGGCCGTGACCGATGTGGCCGATGACGAGTTGATTCTCGATATTGGTCCGGCGACAGCCCGTTCGCTTGCAACGCTATTGCAATCGGCGGGTACGATCCTTTGGAACGGCCCGGTTGGGGTGTTCGAGTTCGACTCATTCGCCGGTGGTACTCGCGTCATCGCCGAGGCCATCGCATCGAGCTCCGGTTTTTCACTGGCGGGCGGTGGCGACACCCTCGCTGCGATCGAAAAATTCGGGGTCGAGTCGGGCATCTCGTATATCTCGACCGGTGGCGGTGCCTTTCTCGAGTTCGTCGAAGGCAAGACTCTGCCAGCGGTCGCGGCGCTCGAGGCGCGATTCGACGCATAAGGCTAGCAAGGTGCCGGCGCGCACCGCACAATGAAGGTCTATGTTGCGTAGAACCAAGATCGTCGCCACCCTCGGGCCGGCGACAGACGACATCGACGTCCTTTTCGATATGTGCCGGGCTGGTCTCGATGTAGCCCGAGTTAATTTCTCTCACGGTAACCACGACGATCACTTGCGGCGCATCATGCTGCTGCGTGAAGCCTCGATGCGGGCGGGTCGTTATGTCGCCATTCTCGGCGATCTCGCCGGTCCTAAGATTCGTATCGAAAGTTTCCAGAACGGCAAGGTCGACTTGCAAGACGGACAAGCTTTCGCGCTCGACACCGCACTCGACTCCAAGGCGGGTAACGACTCGGTCGTGGGTGTCGCCTACAAAGAGCTCGTGAACGATGTCAAAGCGGGCGATACGCTCCTGCTCAACGATGGACTCATCGTGCTCGAGGTTACCGCCGTCAACGGAACGCGCATCGACACGAAAGTGATTGCAGGCGGTGAGCTTTCTAACCGCAAGGGCGTCAATCGTAAGGGTGGCGGCATCTCCGCTCCGGCGCTCACCGACAAAGATTTCGAAGATATTCGCTTTGCTTCTGCGCAGGGTCTCGATTATCTCGCTTTATCGTTCGTGCGCGATGCCGCAGATATCAACAAGGCGCGTGAGTTGCTCAAGCAAGCAGGCGGCGAGTCCGTTCGCATTGTCGCCAAGATCGAGCGTCACGAGGCCGTCGCCCATCTCGATGAAATCATCGCGGCCACCGACGTGATCATGGTGGCGCGCGGCGATTTGGGCGTGGAAATGGGTCACGCTGCCCTCACGGGTCTGCAGAAGACCATGATCTACAAGACCCGTCATGCCAATCGCGTCGTCATCACGGCGACGCAGATGATGGAGTCGATGATTCAGAACCCGGTGCCGACTCGGGCGGAAGTCAGTGACGTCGCCAATGCGGTGATGGATGGTACCGATGCCGTGATGCTGTCGGCTGAGACCGCAGCGGGTAAATACCCCGTCAAGGCAGTCGCTGCGATGGCCGAGGTGATCTCGGGTGCCGAGCGTTACCAAATTGCGGCGCATAAGCCCCGTGAACGCTTCGGGGCCATGTTCACGCAAACCGAGGAGGCGATCGCCAACGCGGTGATGTACACGGCAAATCACCTCGAGGTGAAGGCGATCGTAGCTTTGACGGAGAGTGGTGCGACGCCCCAGTGGATGTCTCGCTTCCGCTCTGGTATCCCCATCTACGCGTTTACCCGTCACGAGAAAACGCGGCGACGCGTCACGCTATATCGTGGCGTTTATCCGGTTTCTTTTGATCTGCCGCGCGATGCGAGCGAAGGCTTGTTGCGAGCAGTGTTTCATCAACTGCTCGACCTTCAGCTCGTCGATGAGGGTGATCAAATCATCCTGACCAAGGGTGAATTTTCGGGCGTGCAGGGCGGTACGAATTCCCTGCAGATCTTGACCGTGCATCGTTAGTGCCGCAGATGGCAGCGAGCGCGATCAAACGCTGGGTCGGCCGTGGGTTGCTGATCGTCGTGATGATCTTGATCGTGACGATCGCTGCAGTGTGGTGGGCCCTGCGAGGGTCGCTTCCCGATCTGGATGGTCAGGTTGAAACACCTCGCGGCGCGCTCTCGGCGGATGTGCGCATCGAGCGTGATGTCGATGGTGCCCCCACCATTCGGGGGCGCAGCTTCGCCGATGTCGCGTACGGGCTCGGGTTCGCTCATGCGCAAGATCGATTTTTCCAGATGGATCTTTCGCGGCGTCTCGCGGCAGGCGAGCTCGCGGCGCTGCTGGGACCTACGCTCGTAGGTCAGGATAAATCAGCGCGAGTCTTCAGACTGCGTGAGGTTGCCAGACAGGTCGTCACCGACAGTTCGCCGGAGCAACGCAACTGGATCGAGGCTTACACGCGTGGCGTGAACGCGGGGCTCGCGTCGCTCGGTGTACGGCCATGGGAATATTGGCTGCTACGCCAAAAACCGGCCGAATGGCTCGTCGAAGATTCGATTCTCGTCGTCCATGCGATGTGGTGGCAGTTGCAGCACGAGAGCATCGAGTCTGAGATGACGCGCCGTGCCATCGGTGCGCGCATCGAAGAGCAGTTGCGGGCGGCAGCGGGGGATGGCGAGGTCGATGCGAACGCCGTTCGCGCCGTGCAGCAGTTCTTGTTTCCGCGCGGCAACGAATGGGATGCGCCGAACTTTGCGACTGAGGCGGATCGACAAGCGGCCAATGGTGGCGCCGCATTCTCAGCGCCCGAGGTGCCCCCGCCGGAGTGGCTCGACTTACGAGGCTCGCGTCTGTCGGATGCCGTAGCTCGTGCTGCTTTTGATGAGCAGGCGCGCGGTGTGCCCGGTAGCAACGCCTGGGCTGTTGCCGGTCCGCACACCGCGAGCGGCGCTGCCTTGGTGGCAGGGGATATGCACCTTGGCTTGAGAGTTCCGACTGTGTGGTATCGCGCTCGCTTGATCGTGACAGATAACGAGGGTGCGCCGATGGAATTGAACGGCGTTACGTTACCGGGCTTGCCCGCCGTTGCAGCCGGGAGCAATGGTCGTATCGCTTGGTCCTTCACCAACAGCTACGGCGATTGGGCGGATGTGCGCCCGCTATCGTGTTCGTCTGATCGTCGTGGCTATCTCGCTCCCGGTGGCGAAACCGCTTTTGAGATTCGTGAGGAGCGTATCGAGATCGCGGGAGCCGAGCCCGAGATGTTCGAGATTTGGGATAGTCATTCCGGACCGATCATCAAGGTGGATGGCGATGCCAAGACCGGCGAGACCTGTTGGGCGGCGCGTTGGTTGATCACAGAACGGGGTGCGACCAATCTCGCAAGCCTCGAGCTGCAGCAAGTGGGCGATCTCGATGCTGCTTTGCAGCTCGCGCCGCGTGTCGGCATTCCGCATCAAAACTTCACCGTGGGAGATCGTAGCGGGCGCATCGCGTGGACCATCATCGGTCGTATCCCCGAGGGAAGCCTTGGTCCCGAGACACCGCGACCGGTGACCTGGCGTGACGCCACGTCGGCGCCGCGGATCGTCGACCCGGAAGCGGGTCGTCTTTGGAGTGCGAACTCGCGGCATGTCGAGGGCGATCTGGAGTCCGTGCTCGGCAACGACGAAGCCGAGGGTGGTATGGGATACGACATGGGAACGAGGCAGGGCCGCATTCGCGATCGATTGTTGGCGATCGAGGGCAAGGCGACGCCCGCAGACATGCTTTCGATCCAGTTCGATGGACGAGCCGAGTTTCTTGATCGCTGGCAGAAGCTATTGCTTGGCGTGCTGGATGAGGATGCCCTTAAAAACCACCCGAAGCGTGCCGAGATGCGTCGCTGGATTGGCGAATGGCAAGGCGTTGCTGCGGCAGACTCGGTGAGCTATCGCGTGGTGCGCGCCTATCGCGACACGACGCGTAAAGCGGTGTGGTCGATGATCACCGAATCTTTGCAGACGGCGAAGGGCTCGTATCCGTACCCACTCTTTGAGGGGTCGCTGTGGCGGCTCGTCACCGAGCAGCCGGCGCACATGCTGGCGGCGAACTATCCTGACTGGCGCAGCTTTCTGCTGCAGCAAGCAGATCTCGTCATCGAAAAGCTCGAAGAGAGTTGTGGTGAGCTATCCCAATGCGCGTGGGGTCAACATAACACCACGCGCATTCGCCACCCGCTCTCCGCTGCTCTTGGGCCTCTTGCGCCCTATCTTGATATGCCATCACGGCAACTCGATGGTGATATGAACGTGCCGCATGTGACTGGTCCCGCTTTTGGCGCTTCGGAGCGCTTTGCCGTGTCGCCCGGTCGCGAGTCTGAGGCCTATTTGCAGATCCCCGGTGGCCAAAGCGGACACCCGCTATCACCGTTTTACCAAGCGGGCTTTGACGATTGGGTGAGCGGCAGGCCGCGACCTCTATTGCCTGGGCCGACCGTACATTCTTTGAACTTGGTGGCAAAGCCATGACTGAAACACGTTTCGTCGGTACTGATCGCTACATCGCCACGGCGGATCTCGGTATGGCAGTCAATGCTGCCATCACTCTTGGTCGACCGCTCTTGATCAAGGGCGAACCTGGAACGGGCAAGACGCAACTCGCGCTCGAGGTCGCCGGAGCGCTCGGTCGACCGATGTTCGAATGGCACGTCAAGTCGACCAGCAAAGCCCAGCAAGGTCTTTACGAATACGACGCGGTCTCGCGTTTGCGTGACTCGCAACTCGGCGACCCCAAAGTAGCCGACATTCGTAACTACATCGTTCGAGGCAAACTTTGGGAAGCATTCGACTCCGATGTGCAGCCCGTGTTGTTGATCGATGAAATCGACAAGGCCGATATCGAATTTCCAAACGATCTGTTGCGTGAGATCGATCGGATGGAGTTCTATGTTTACGAGACCCGTGAGCTCGTGAAGGCGCGACATCGCCCGATCATCATCATCACGAGCAATAACGAGAAAGAGTTGCCCGACGCCTTCCTGCGGCGCTGCTTTTTCCATTACATCCGCTTTCCTGATGCTGAGACGATGGAAAAGATCGTCGAAGTGCATTATCCGAATCTAAAAAAAGAACTGCTCGCCGAAGCTTTAGGTGCTTTCTACAAGGTGCGAGAGACGCCGGGCTTGAAGAAAAAGCCCTCGACTTCCGAGTTGCTAGACTGGATCAAGTTATTGCTCGCTGAAGATATTCCGCCAGAAGCGCTGCGTAGCGATGATCCGAAAAAAGCCATCCCGCCCTTGTATGGTGCTTTGTTGAAGAACGAGCAGGATGTTCATCTTTTCGAGCAGTTGATTTTCCTTAATCGTCGCGCGCGCTGACGCCGATGCTGATCCGCTTTTTCTTCGATCTGCGAGCGGCAGGAGTTCCGGTTTCGATTACGGAATTCCTCTCGCTGCTGCAGGCGCTGGAGGCGCGGGTCGCGTATTGCTCGGCGGAAGAATTCTACTGGCTCGCGCGGCTAGCGCTCGTGAAAGACGAGAGGCACTTCGATCGCTTCGATCGCGTTTTTGCCGAGCATTTTGCGGGCGCCGAGCGGTTGTTCGAGAAGCTCGTTGCCGAAGTTCCCGCCGAATGGTTGCAGATGATGGCCGAGCGTTTATTCACCGACGAGGAGCGCGCGAAGGCGCAGGCTCTGGGCAGTTGGGATAAGTTGCTCGAGACCTTGCGTGAGCGCTTGAAGGAGCAGAAGGAGCGCCACTCGGGCGGCAATAAATGGATCGGTACGGGCGGCACGTCCCCCTTTGGCTCTGGTGGCTACAATCCCGAGGGTATTCGGATTGGCAACGAGGGTCAGCGCCAGCGTCGTGCGGTCAAGGTGTGGGAGGCGCGGGAGTATCGAAACTTCGACGACCGACGTGAGCTCGGCACACGCAATCTCAAGATGGCGCTACGGCGTTTGCGCAAGTTCGCACGGCAAGGCGCCGCTGACGAGCTCGATCTGGATGGCACGATCGATGCCACTGCGCGTAACGCCGGTTGGCTCGATCTCAAGCTGCGGCCGGAGCGACGCAATGCGGTGAAGGTGCTGCTACTGCTCGATGTCGGTGGATCCATGGATGATCACATTCGTCTATGTGAAGAGCTGTTCTCTGCTGCTCGCAGCGAGTTCAAGCATCTCGAGCATTTCTACTTCCATAACTTCATCTATGAAACGCTCTGGAAAGACAATCGACGTCGCCACTCCGAAAAGACCGCGACCTTCGATTTACTCCGAACCTTCAATTCCGATTACCGCGTGATCTTCGTCGGGGATGCGGCGATGAGTCCTTACGAAATTTTGCAGCCGGGTGGCAGCGTCGAACACTGGAATCCGGAAGCGGGTGTCGAGTGGATGCGACGATTCACCGCGCATTTCCCGAAGCTCATCTGGCTCAACCCCACCCCCGAAGAGCATTGGGGGTGGACGCCCTCAATTCGCCTGACGCAGGAGTTAGTGGAGGATCGGATGTTTCCGTTGACGCTCGATGGACTCGATCGAGCGATGGCCGCCTTACGTCGCAAGGTTTTGTCCTGAAACCTCAAGCCAAGAAATTCAGGATGGCGTCCCGCTGAGCCAATGTATCTTGATAACCGAGTTCGATCAGCTCGCGTGTGTAAACGCTCTCGAATAAGAGATAACTCGCCAAGAGACCGCCTGAGGCGCCACGCGCGCCGATGACCGACAGCAAGGTGCGAAGCGCGCTGGGTAAAGCCTCTAAGTGTTGTGCCGCGATATCCCGCGGATCGGCGCTCGGCACGAGACGCAGCGCGGCCACGGGGCGTAGACCCACGACGATTCGGTTCGCTTCGCTCAAGAAGCGATTGGTTCGCTCTAGTTGATCGAGATCGGCGTCGACCTGATCGCTGAACAAGGTGTCGAGCATGAAGCCGAAAATATCGCCGGAAGAGGGTGATCGTAGGGATTGCAGTCCGTCGTCGATACCCGCTGCATTCTGTGCGCGGACACCGAGCACCAGAATGCGTTCTGCGCCCAGATGAATGGCGGGCGACAGCGGCGCGAGTTGGCGCATGGCGCCATCGCCGAAGTAACGATCACCGATTTTTACCGATGGAAACAAGAAGGGAATGGCGACACTCGCCATTAGGTGATCGAGGTTGAGTGAGGTGCGAGTGCCGATACGGCGGACGCCCTGCCAGTCGCCAACCGAAGGGGCCGCTTCGAAGAAAATGCGGTGTTGCCCCCCCACATAGGAGGTTGCCGTTAGCGCCACCGCATGCAACGAGCCGCGCTCGACGTTATCGCGGATGACATCCCAATCGATGCGCTCGGCCAGCAGTCTGCGCAGCGGCGAGTTGTCGAACAGCGCATCCGGCGCGGTGGCGAGTCGCCCGCTCGAGAGCGCCGAGAGCGACCAGCGCGCACCAGCGCTCAACATCGCGGCGGTATCCGCCTCAAAAACCTGTTCAACCGTGAAGTTGGCCCAAACCTGTTCGAGGCGGCGAATACCCTCGCGCCAATCGCGCGCGTGGGTGGCGAGCACGGCGGCACAGACTGCGCCTGCCGAAGTGCCAACGATGATGTCGAAAGGGGGTTCCTCTTCCGGGGTCAGTTCTGACAGCGCCTTCAACACGCCCACTTGATAGGCCGCGCGGGCTCCGCCGCCCGATAAGACGATAGCTGTGCGCTTGCGCATGGCACTATGATAAGCGCTCACCCTTCGGCAGGAGAATGAACATGCGATTGATGTCCCGTTGGCTCTCCGGTCTCGCGCTGGGTCTGTTGGCGACGATGGTGCTGGCGAGTTCCCCCAAGGCGGGTTCACCGGCGCCGGATTTTCGTCTGCAGGATCAGACGGGTAAATGGGTTTCTTTGAAGGAGCAGCGTGGCAAGTGGGTGGTCCTATACTTCTATCCGAAGGACAACACCCCAGGGTGCACGACCCAAGCCTGCGAGTTCCGCGACGATATCTTTGCCTTCCGGCGCGAGGGTGCCGTGATCTACGGAGTCAGTGTTGACGATGTGGACTCGAAGAAGGCTTTTGCCAAGGAGCACAGTCTGCCGTTCTCGGTGCTGGCGGATCCCACCAAGCAAACGACCGCCGCGTACGGGGTGTTGCAGAAGATGCTCGGCATGTTCGAGATTGCCCGTCGCGACACCTTCATCATTGACCCAGAAGGTCGCATCGCCAAGCATTGGGAAAAGGTCGACGCCAAGGGTCACTCGGCCATGGTATTAGCCGAGTTGAAACGCCTTAAGGGCGCCTGATCACTCGGCGCTCGATCGCTCGAAAATGGACAAAGGATGATGCCGTCGGGTCACCGTCGAGTGACTGACGGCATCATCTGAACCTTCCTGACACGAGGGGGTTCATCCATGTCCCAGTCTTCCGATCTTCAACGACCCGAACGACGTGAATTTCTGACAACCGCGAGTGCGGGTGGTGCTCTGGCCATCGGCGCTGCGGGTGTTGCCGGTATGACCCTCGGTGGACCATTGGCCAGTGCGTCCGCGGCGCTGCATTCATTGCATGGTCGTGGTCCCGGCTTGAAGGGCCCTTACCTGGATCTCTCGACGGGTCGCGGTAATCAACTGGCCTATGCCCGTATCCAGGGAGACTTGGATTTCGGCAAGCAAAAGTACTTCTGGTTCAAGGGCTATGTCATGGCCATCGAACCGCAGAAGAAGGTCGTCGATCTGATGGGCTCGTCGGGTTTCGGCGTGATTCGTCTCGAGCAGGGTCCAAATGGCGGTATTCGTCGCATGTGCCGCGAGGTGATCGTTTATACCGATCTGCGCAGTGGCGAAGTGCTGGATGAATGGAAGAACCCCTTGACGAACGAGACGGTCAAGGCGGTGCACGTCGCTAACGATCCATTCAACTACATGATCGAAGATCACTTCCCGGCCATGTCGGATTTTGGTGGTCTCAACAAAGAGCAACCCCCGAAGATTCCCTTCATCTTGCCGTGGTACCAGCACGGCGATATGGCGGAGATGGAGATTCACGTGCACCTCGCTTATCCGAGTGCGTTGCAGCCCGATAAGTGGCCGCGCGAGTCGTCAGGTCCGATTGCTCAGGTATCCGAATTCTTCGCCCATCACGTGAAGGTGGAGGATCTACAAAACGAGAAAATCACCTCACTGGACTATACGGGCACTTGGAATCGCATCACCCCGTGGCTGCCTTGGATGTTGATGGGTCAGCGCCCGGGTCTGTGTCAGTACGCGTGCTTCATGGGCACGACGCCGAATCTCGAAGAGATTTTGTCGCGTAACGTGCTCGACTACTGTGAGAAGAACTACAAGAAATATTTCGATGCGCCGACCGTATGGAGCACGGATCGCAGTCTTTCGAGTCTTGAGCATTACGCAAAGGATCAGAAGCCCGCGCCGGTGAAATAACTCATCGCGACTTCGCCTGAATTTCGGGGTCGCCGATCAATCGGTCGGCGACCCCGTTTCTAAAGAAATTTCGATTCGTCGGTTCAATAGTCGATTGGCTCGACTGTCGTTGGGCGCAACGGGTTTGGTATCGGCAAATCCTTGCGCGCGTACGCGCTCGGCATCGATCCGATGGACGCGGACCATCTCTCGAACGACGGCGATAGCGCGCGCAGCAGAGAGATCCCAATTATCTTGATAACGCGAGTTAGAAATCGGCACATCATCCGTATGTCCCGATACCACGATCCGTGTGTCGGTTTCCTTGGCGACCTCACTGATTTTTTTAATGAGTTGCTTTGCTCGAGGGGTCAGCTGGGCATCGCCCGAACCGAAGGCGCCTTCAGTTCCCATCGAGATGAGTAGACTCTGGCCGCGACCGTCGATTCTGATCGTTCTTTTCTCGAGCGGATCCCGCAATCGGCTGCGAGCGGTGCGCTCGACGTCATAGATCGCGCTGTTGTCGACGCGGATGATCGTCTCGGGATCGGACCTTCGCGCCGCTTCGAGCAGTGCCGAGGTTGCTCCCGTGATCGCGATTTCGCTCTCAAGCGTCGGAGTCAGTTCGCCAATACGTTCCATCGCCGCGAGCATTCCGTTCGCCGCAAGTTTTCTCGAAACGGTGTCTCCTGTGCCCGTTGTATCGAAGCGAATGACTATCCGAGTGTCCGTCGGAAAAATCTCCACGAGATCGCGATCGATCCATTCGTGTAATGCGCTATTCAAGCGACGCGCGTCCGCAAGTAAGGCTGGTGAAATCTCACGCGTTAGGGTTTCATCGTCTGGCTTTTCTAGTGGTGTCAGTTGCAGAGCGTCATTGGTCGCTGGCAGAAACGAGATATCGCTAGTCGACGTGGACGTCGCAGGAGCTGCCTCACCTTCATCTGCGCTACCTTTGAACGAGTTGCGGATGCTGCTTGATACGCTGGCAAAAGTCGCATCATTCATTCTTGAAAACGACAGCATCAATACGAAAAAGCACATCAACAAAATCACGAGATCGGCAAAGGTCACGATCCACGGCGGAGCCGAACGCGAGTTTTTCTCGACGCTCATGACGCGATCAGACGGGATTCGCAGGCGGTGGAGCGACGTCCGCACGCAAAAATGCGTTGATGGTGTCACTGATCATGAGCGGGCTCTCGCCGCGTGCTATCGCCTTCAAGCCGAGCGACGCTGCTTCGCAATAAATCATTTCATCGCGGTGCAGCGCGCGTAGCTTATCTGCGATGGGTGTGGCGATGACGTTGGCTATGAGTGCTCCATAAAGGGTGGTCAGCAACGCGACCGCCATCGCCGGACCGATTGACCCGGGATCAGACATACCACCCAACATTTGCACCAGACCAACGAGGGTGCCGATCATGCCCATGGCCGGAGCAACTTCGGCCCAGGTTTGCCAAGCCGCGATGATTGACTCGTGCCGCCGACTCAAGGAATTCATTTCGAACTGCAGTCGCTGAGAAAGACGCGCTTCATCCGCGCCATCGACGATCAGGGTGAGACCGGCGCGAATGAAGGGGTTTTCAATCTCTTGCAATTGGGGTTCTAGGACTAAGGGGCCATCGCGCCGAATCAGATTGGCGTAGTCCGGCAGGGCTTGCGACAGCTTTGCCAAATCGAGATTGGACTTCGTTACCAATCGCGATAGTGCAGCGATATGAGCGATAAAAGTACCGAGCGAGTGGCGCGACATGACCACGAAGAAGGTGCCACCGATGACAATGAGTGCCGACGGCCAGTCCAAAAAGGCGGCGACTGTTCCCGCACTGATCATGGCGCCGATCACCAGTGCCAAGGCGCCGAGAATTCCGACCAGGATGGCAATATCCATGCAAGTTTTAGTGAGTGCTCGAGGTGGCTGGTAAATCGGTATACTCCAAAATGGTACTTTATTCGACCGCTCTTCGGATGCGTACACCGCGACACGGCTACAGAAAAATGCCTTGGCGACCGCTCTGGTGGTGGGCAGCCTGTCTCATCGTGGTCTCCGGGGCGATCCCTACCGTCGCCGCTGATATTGGCGTCAGCAAAGCCCGACTGGCCGCGTTCACTGCTATCAGTGCCAATGAACGCTTGCAGTGGATGCGCTGCAGTGTCGGACAGCGCTGGAGTGGCGAGAACTGTATCGGTGTCGCGCGGGCGCTGACCTTGATCGAGGCGAGAGCTGCGGCTGAGCTTGCACGTCGCGAGATCGGGGGGCGCTGGCGGTTGCCGAAACGAGATGAGCTGCAGGCATTGGTCTGTCGTGATTGCGGTGTGCCAACCATCGATGGACAAATTTATCCGAACACAATCGCCGCTCCCTATTGGTGTGATGACGGCGAGGACGTTTCAGCAGCTCGATATTGGACCATCAATTTCAAGAATGGCTTGCGGTACGGCCGTAACGCCCTGGAGATGAGACGTTATGTACGATTGGTTCGCGATCTCCCGTAAAGCCTCGCGCAACTTCGCCGTCGCGTTGTTCGTCTGCGGTTTGACCGCAGCCTGTACTCGTCCTGACGCAGCATGGGACGAGGCACGGCAGCTCGATACGCCCGATGGCTATGCCTCATATCAGGAGCGTCATCCTCGAAGCCCGCACGCCACTGAAGCCCGCACCCGACGCGAAGCCTTGTTGGCAGAACGCGATTGGTCGGTGGCTCGTAACGCAGACACGATTGACGCGTATCGCGAGTATCTCGAGAAACATCCCGAAGGTCTGTGGGCCGGAAAAGCTAAAGAGCGTGTCAACGCTTTATCGGCCGACACCACAGCGCCGTCGGCGCCCAACGTGACACCGTCATCGGCTGAAACGGCACCTACGGCAGCAGCACTCGAGTCGCTCGAGCCCGAAGCCGCGGAGCCAGCCCCGGCGGCAGCAGTGGCAGCGGTGACAGCAGCGCCCGCGCCGACGATTCCGGCAGCGGTTGTCCCCGCCAAGACGACCCCGACGCCGTCGACTCCTAAGGTGTATGTGCAGTTCGGTGCGTTCTCGAGTGCCGAGGGTGCGCAAAAGGCATGGCGCGAGTTGCAGTCACGTCATGCGGCGCTGCGAGAACTGCAGCCGGTTTATCGGCGTAGCGGCAAGGGCGCTACCGGTTTACATCTGTTGAAAGCGGGTGTGGCAACGCGCGCCGATGCGGAAAAACTCTGTCGCACGATGCAGGCGGCAGGACAAGCTTGCTTGATCAGTTGAGTGCCGTTCGAAGTTTCACGTTCCAGAGCACGAGCTGTCGCTGGTCGGCTGAGGCTGGCACGATTTCATAGACCGGTGCGGCGCTCGATGTGCTGGCTCGCGGTGTGATGAGGCCGTTGCGATCTACCTGATGTTGCTCGACACGCAATGTCGGGTCGCCTCCGCGAATGCGGCTCGTCACACCCCCGTTGACTTCGGCCATGATGAGCAAGGTTTGATTGTCGATGCGGGCGAGACCTTCAGGCCGTTCGAGTCGCCAACCCAGCGGCCGTAGACTTAATACCTTCGTCATCGTAGCGAGTTTCACGCCGCTCGCCTCAACAGCGCTGAGTGTGCCGTACTCCAGCGCGAGTCCTGCATTCGGGCCGCTCGTCAGCACTCGATTGGTGAGATCGGTGGTGCCGCTCAAGTCCACCACCCGCACTTCCCACTCCCAATTGGCATCGGGGTTGCCGGGTCGATAACGGACGAGTGCGAGCAGTCGATCTTCGCTTAGCGAGTCGAGGTCGAGTATCTGGAAGGAGATTTCATTGGCCGCGATCGGCAAACCCAATTGACGGATCGCATTCGAGCGCGGGTTGTAACCCACCAGTCGGATCAATGCGGCGGTATTGGCCGTACGTCCGCCGACATCGAGCGCCGCAGCAACGGCCATGATAACTTCACCCGAAGTCGATCGAATCGCGAGCCCGCCGCAGCCGAGACCGGGTTGCCGCGATTCGAGAATACTCGGCAAACTTCGTGTCACACCCGGTAATAACCCGGCATTACCCGCCGGACCCAAGCGCAGCGTCGTGCGGCTTTGAGTATCGAGTTGCATCAGGAAGGGGCCGCGTCGATCACAGATCCAGTTAGTTCCGTCAGCGGCGATAGTAAGCCCTGCGGGATCCAGACCTAGTTGATCGAACTCTGGATTGCGGGGCTTCAAAGATTCGTCGAGATTACGTGCGCCGTCGCTACCGGACGCTCCGAGTGGGACTGGACGACCCGAGAAGTTTTCGTTGGCGCTCGTCTTCAATGTGGTCAGCGACTTCAGTTCCGCTATCGTCGCGCCAAGTGAGAACTGACCCACTGAAGGCAGGGCGTTCGGCTCTGCCGTGACGATCACGCTGGCCTCGCGTACGTCAGCACCATCGAAATAGCGTGGTGCTGCCACCGTGATGCCGCGCGAGCTAACGGCGCGAAACTCCAGGTTCGTGCCGTTGATTGAACCGGGAACGATGGCGATACCACCGCCTAGGGCCGGTTTGATTCCTTTGACGAAGGCGGCTCCGATCGCCGTGCTCGTGCCGAAGTAGGGTGCCAGCGCGCTGTCTGGAAGCTTGACGACGTACTTGCGTAACTCGTTAGCATCACCCGAGCTCGTCGGTGTCTCGACGAAAACACCGCGAGCGATAGCCTCGCCTTGCTCGAGTATCGCTCGAACGAAGTCTGTCGTCGGCGCGGCGATCGCAGCTCGGTAGCTAGCGGTCAAGCGCGGATCACTGCGCAAGATATCGAGGATCGCGGCGAGATCGGTGTCGAACGTCGACGATGCAAAGTTCAAACTGCGTACGGCGAGAACGTTAGCAACCTCTGCTGGAATCGATAGTCCGTTGGAGATATCCGCATCGTTGTCGAGTGCAAACAGAAACTGACCGCGACGCAGCGTCGCGTTTGAGAGCACGCCACCCTCCATTCCACCTGGCAACTCGCGCAAGGTGAGGCTCGGTGCTGCTGTTGCCTGGCCTATCGTGATGCCACCGACGGCGAAACGAATGCTGTCGCAAGCGCTAGGGCAGCGATAGGTGTATCCGCCGCTGCTGCTGGTCGTGCCGTTGATTGAACCAGAGACGTAACTCAGTCCACTGATGGCAACATCGACCCAGTTACCGTTCTGAACGGGCGCTTCGCTGCTCGGTGGATTCGAAGAGCCACCACCTGCACTCGATCCACCGCCTCCGCCGCCACACGCGGTCAGCAGGGTAGCGATCAACAACGCGGTGATACGAGGCGAGCTAAACGAGGCTCTGCGTTGCACGTGAATGCGCTCCGCTAGCGCTTCGAGCTGTCGAAGGGTTCGCAAATCAGCGGACGAATCGTCATCGTCGTTGCCTGCACATCCGTCAGCGTTCCAACGACGAGATCCTCATCGAGTGTGAGTATCGAGGTCGCCGTGACCCACCGGCGACGATCATTGCGCGCGATCGTGCTGACGAACTTTTCGGTTCCCGCGGATTGTCCGGTGTAGAGCAAATTGCCGCGCAAGCGCAAACGAAACGGCTCATCGGAGGTTTTTGCTTCCAACGTTTGATTGTCGATCGTCATGAGCCGATCGGCCGAGCAGACGAGCTCTGGAATGGCCCGCGTTCGTGCATCGGGAGTTTTCATCGGTTGCGCTGAGTTCGCGGTCTTGGTCGGTGGCGGGTCGGACGCTAAGGCAACTTCCGATACCCCAAGCACGATGAACCCTGCGATCAACCAGCGCCCGAAGCCTGTCATGGCGAAACCTCCAAAACGGAATATTCGCACTATACTCCAGCGTATAGCCGCTACGCGCCCGCTCAAGTTTTGAGCTCAGACAGCGACTGGTAACGCGATGCTCAGTCCGGTTGGTCTACCTCCCCAAGCTCCTGTTCCACCGGATCACGATCTGGTGCCCGCGCTTGATCGTGCGATCGTGTTGCCGAGCGCCGGTGCTGGTTCTGGAACTTGGCAGGCCGGATCGCTGTTGTCGGCATCGGTTCGTCATCAAAACGACGAGATGATTCTGAAGGTCGGCGATCGTTTTTTCTCGACACGACCGATACCGGGCGTGACGGAGAACTCGCAGCTGTCTTTGCAGGTGTCACGAGACCCAACCGGTTCGATGATGCTGGTGCCGATGCTGCCGCTGGCTGGGCGTTCGATGGCGCGGATCGGTGGGGCGCCGCCGGTTGTACGCGACATGACGGTAGCGCTCGCCGGCGGAAGTGAGGCTTCTCCGGTGGATGGCGTTTCGACCATGACGACGGTGCGTCAGACGCCGCCAACGGCCATCGGCGTGCAATCTTTGGCTGCCAAGCTCGAACCACCGCGCGCGCTCGCGGATTGGCTGTTGCGACTATCGCCCTTGCATCCGGCGCGTCAGGCAGAGGCACCCTCATCGACTGCTGTCGGTCTTGTGCCTGAAAGCACTGCTTTTGGAATGTCGCGAGGCGTCAGTGGTTGGATTCAAGCATTGACCATCTCACTCAGTAACTCGGGTCTCTTTTACGAATCGAAGCTCAAAGATAAGCGCAGTGTCCCGGGCGCCGATATCAAGCGGCAGTTGCTCGATTCGATCTACCGTCAACCAGTCGGTCAGTCTATTCAGGACGCGTGGGCGGCACTCGATGAGCTTGTCGGCTTTCAGAGTGCCGCGAATGTGGCGCATCAAGCAGGCGGATGCTGTTACTCGTTCGTGTTGCCGGCGCCAGATGGGCTTGGGGCATGGTGGGTTGTTTTCCAGCAAGATCCCCGTCGTGTGCGTGACGATGAAGGTCGGGGCGCGCAACGTGACGATCAGGATCCACCGTGGCGTATTCGTCTCTCCGGCATCGAATTGCCCGAAGGGAATATCGATATTCGCTTGGAGCAAGTCGGTACAAGTGGCGTCTCGGTCACTTTGCTGACACCGCGAGCGGATCGCGCGACGCATTGGGAGTCGGCGAGGCAGGAGTTGTCTCGTCGCTTCGAAGAGGCGGGGCTTGAGCTTGCCCGCTGGGCCGTGCTCGATCCGCGAGGCGAGAAAGCGCCGCCGTCGGCCGTGCCAGGGCAACTACGCACGGTGCGGGTATGAGTCCGCCAGTCGATAAGGCCATCGCGCTCGAATACGGCGAGAATCCCGTGCCGCTGATAGTGGCGAGTGGCGATAATGAGTTGGCTCGCTCGATCGTCGCCGAGGCGGAACGACAGGGCGTTCCGGTCATGCGCGATCCCGCTCTGGCAGCGAGACTGGCTGAGCTACCCGTGGGTACGACGATTCCGCGGGACGTGTATCTCGCCGTCGCGGTGGTGTTGTCCTGGGTTTATTGGATGCAGGGCAAGGAGCCCGATCAGGCGAGTTCGGCGCGTCGCAACGACGTGTAATCTCGACTGCGACCGCGTGGGTCGTACAAGCTGACGTCTTCGTCTGGCTGTCGCAACAAAGAAATGATACGACGCTGCGCTGTGACGACGCGGCTGAAGACTTGATGATTTCGCGTTTGCAGTGTTTTGCAGCGCTCGATTTGCTCGCGCACGTGTTGCGCGCGTTCGGGATTGCTACGTGTTTGATCGACGGCGCTGAGACTCTTACTCAGGCGCTCTAGCGTCTCGATTTCGCGATCTTTTTCAGCGTGGAGCTCCTCGAGCTCCTTCACACCCTCACCGATCAGCCCGTTACGGCTGCGCAAGACTGCATGTTCCTTTTCGAGGAGATGACAGATTTTCTTGCAGAGTGACTCGAGGTCACCGAGATTGTCGGCAGGGGTGTGGTTTGGGGTCATGAACGTCCTAACTCGCCGAGCTCGTTCTCAAGTTCCATGAACTTGCGGGCGAGTCGCTCCTCATCAATGGGGAAACGACCTTCGAGTATCTCTTTGCGGATCCGGTCGACCTTCTTTTGGTCAAAGGCTTCATCACCGGCGACTTGTCGCACCGCCTGCGCCATTTCCTTCGCAGCAGCCGAAACCTTGACCGGCAATACCGCGACATCGGCTGTGCGCTGAGTCGTCTGCTGTTGAACGGCAGAATTCTGTTGCTGGCGGGCGGCGAGTGCGTCGGCCTTCGCTTCGCGAGCAACGGAGAGGGCATTCGGTTGGATTTTGTCGATGGTCATGTTGGTTCACCCACTTCTATGTCGGTCTAGTCGACCGTCGAGGTGGGAACTTTAGTGCTTGCGATCGCGCTTGTGCCAGCCGATCGCTGACTACCCAGTCGGACCGACCCGTCCGGTTGCACACGGCCATGGAGTTTTCGTCCGCTCTGCGGATTCTCTAGTTCGATCCAATCGCCCGCCTTGCCGTTCTGCAGGGCGATCAGCTTGGAATTCACTCGACCGCCGGCGAACTCCGACCATGCCGTCACCGTCGCACTGCGTTTGACGAGAGTATGGGCGCGGGCATCTGGGCGACCGACCGGTTCACCCTGGCGCAGTGGGCGGGTCAAGGTCAGGCCGATAAGGGCCGTGGGGTCCGAGAGCGTCGCCGACAGCGGGCGTCCATGGCGCTCGACCACAGACACGGTTAGGTCTTGTTCGCCTATAACATGGCCGTAGGGCATGTCCTTTGCGGCAACCACGATGGCTGCGTCCGACGGTCGCGCGGCAACCGATTGCCGCTGCACGCCGTCGAGATTCGGAAGGTTGATGGCGACGAAGCGTTTCGGCATTGAGGGTGCCGTCGCACAAGTGACTTGCACGGTGGTGCGAGCTTCGTACGGGAATGACCACTGCCAGCCGGCTTCGCATTCACCGAGCGACAGTCGCGGATCGACTGAGTGAGCGCGAACACTACCTTCCGGCAGCGAAAGCGACTGCTCGACAAAAGCCTCGGCCGCTGAAGCGAGCGATTCGCCGCGAGCGAGGGCAGGGGCGAGTGCCAGACACGCCGCGAACGCGAGTAGCGTTTTTGACATGTCTTGCACCCGGTGCCCGTGAAACCTTAACCCTGACGCAGCAGGTTGAGAACGTACTGCTGCGACTGGTTCGCCTGAGCGAGCATCGCCGTACCGGCCTGCGCCAAAACCTGTGCTTTGGCGAGGTTGGCCGACTCCTTGGCGTAATCCGTATCGAGGACTCGAGACTTCGCTTCCTCGGTGTTTTCTACCAAATTCATCAAATTGTTGATGGTGTACTCGATGCGACTCATCGTCGCGCCCATGCGAGCACGAGATTCGTTGACGACTTTGGCAGCTTGGTCGACGTAGTCGAGAGCATTGATAGCGCTTTCGGGATCGGTGATTGTGACGTTGTTCACCGACTGACGAATGAAAGCGCGATCCGTTGCATACTGACCGAATTTGATCGTCAGGATTTGGTTTCTCGGAGATGCGAGTGGACCGTCATCCTGAACGTTGAACATGTCATATTCAGGATCAAAGCCCGCCGCTTTGAGCACGAACTGGTAGTCTGAATCGGCTTTGAGCTTATTGACTAGATCCGTGACATCCGTCACGTTATCCGCGGTCAGAACTCGGTCTCCAATTTGTACTTCGAAGCTATTACCCTCGTTTTTTGGGGTCGTTGCGCGATGGAATTGTAAGTTGCTTAGATCGAAAACTTGTGGATAGTAAGGCGGATTGCCGCCGCTAACCAAGCCGCCCGAACCGGTTACTTCCGCGGTGATCGCTATGTTGTAATTCCGAGTCGTCGTATCGGCGATATTGGTCCCGCGAAAAGTGGTCGAGGGATCCGGTTGTCCAGCAATCTTCCAGACAATCTTCATTTCGCCGTTAGCAAATTGAAGGTCAACCGTCGTCGAATCAAACTTCGGATGGGCCTTGAGTTGGTCGATCAAATCTGTGACTGACGTCACAGCGATTGCCGACAAAGTATTGTAGCTGATCCCGTCGGGATTGCCTTGCGAGTCTCGTGACCCATCCCACAGCTTCAACTCAAAGTTTGGTAACGGATTGCCGGTGAATTTGACGTCGGTGATGTTGCCTTGAGCATCGTAAATATTCTCTCTCATCACTGCCGAGGCGGTGATGAGGTCGTTTCCGGCCCATGCAGCAGATGCTCGTGTGGAATCATCAATCGAAAAGTTGATTTTTTCGAGCGCGGCTCCAGACGTATTGCGCACCTGCACTCGGTCCGCCATGTCAAGATCTTCTATTGTTAACGACTTCAGCGGTACTTGAATGTAGTCGGCGGCGTTGATGCCAACCTGAACCTGCATCGGCTTCGCGTCTTCGGAGATTAACTTCACATCGCCGTCCCAAGCTGCCTGGGTGGAGACGCGGCGCATTTCCTTGATCAGTTCATCGAATTCAGCGGCGATATAGCTCCGATCCTCAGCGGTATAGGTCCCGTTGGAGGACTGCACAGCCAGCTCGCGCATGCGTTGCAAAATATTCTGCAGCTCTTCCATGGAGCCTTCGGCGGTCTGCGCCATCGAAATGCCGTCATTGGCGTTTCGAATCGCCATATTCAGGCCCTCGATCTGGTTGCGCATGCGGTTGGCCACAGCGAGACCGGAAGCGTCATCCAGTGAGGAGTTGATTCGCTTGCCTGAGGCGAGGCGCTGCATGGTTGTTTCCATGTCACCTCGATTCATTGCCAGGGCCCGCTCGGTCTTGATCGAGGCCATGTTCGTATTGATCGTAAGAGCCATCTGGATCTCCGTCGAAAACTCGTCGGTCACTCTGACCGGCAGAAGTAATCTAGCAAACCCCATGCCAACCATGGGGTTGCCTGTTAGTCAGGCAAGCGAAGACAGCAATTTCTGAGCCAAACTTGGGAGAGTGGATGCTCGCAGGCCCGAACACGAGGTCTGTAGGAGCCCTATATAGAAGGTGTTGCATTCGGGCGGCGCGCGGGCGGGAGCCGCGCCTATCGCGGCAAGCCGTTGCCGGTTCGGCGGCCGCTGTCGCCAATCTCTGCCGCTGGTGGTGACTGATCGGCGCAATCTCGACAGTGGCACGTAAGTTGCTTCCCATCTTCCGCGAAGAACCAGATGTCGGTTTTTCAGGAACCTCGGGAGTCAACCACCCATGCCGAATTTAGATCGAGTTCTCGGTGCCTTTCCAACCGCGGCGGCTGTTCAGGCCCGTCGCCTGGAAGTGATCGCGGGCAACATCGCGAATGCCACGACGCCGAATTATCGCGCGCGTGACGTCGATTTTCGCAAGGTCATGGCCGAGACGGGCGAGCAGCCGCGTCTGTCGGTGACTCATCTGAAGCATATCGACACACCGGAGCAACTCACGAAGGACGCTCTGTTGTTCCGCATTCCGCTTGCGCCCTCGCGCGACGGCAACACAGTGGAGACTCACGTTGAAGAAGCTGCCTATGGTGATGCTGCTGGCCGCTACCTGGCCGCCCTGCGCTTCGCGGAAGGAGCGCTCTCGGGGATGCGCAAGGCGTATCGCGGCGATTAAACGACGAATAGCTGACGGAGATCGCTCATGTCTCTCACGAACATCCTCAAACTCTCTGGCGGTGCACTAAACGCACAGACGGTTCGTTTGAACACCGTTGCATCGAATCTCGCGAACGTCGAGACCGTTGCCGGGTCTGCTGATGACGCCTTTAAGGCTAAGCGACCGATTTTTCAAACCGTATTACAGAACGCGACCAATGAAATTGAAAGCGGCTTTGGCGTAGCCGTTAAAGGTATTTCGGAGACGTCGCGTCCGAACGCAAAAATTTACGATCCGGGTAATCCGCTCGCGGATAAAGATGGCTACATCTATCGCTCGAACGTGAATCCGCTCGAAGAAATGACGGACATGCTCGATGCGGCTCGTGCGTATGAAACTGCTCTGACGACTGCGAGCACGGCGCGCGAATTGATGATGCGCACCATCGACATGAACACCAAGTAAGGAACCGGCGTCATGGCTAACAGCATCATTCCAAACTCAAGTCGCCAAGCGTTGCCTCCAGGCATGCTCAGTTACGAGACCGAGAAGCAGCAAGAAGTACAGCGCTCGGGAACTCTCGGTCAAGAAGATTTCTTGAAGCTCATGACGGCACAATTAAAAAATCAGGACCCAATGAAGCCGATGGAAAATGGCGAGTTTTTGGGGCAGATGGCGCAATTCTCCACGGTCTCATCAATTGGCGAAATGTCGAAGCAGTTGCAATCACTGAGTGAGCAGTTTGTAGCGAATCGCATGCTCTCTAGCGGTTCTCTGATCGGCCGGCAAGTCTTGTCTGAGGGGAACTACGGAGATCTGCAGGACGGCGTGCCACTTGATGGCGTAGTTCGGCTTTCCGAGCCGGTCGATGGCGCCGTGGTTTACGTGCGTAATGCCGTTGGTCAGGTGATGGAAACTTTTGAGCTCGGACCCGCAGGAAAAGGCGACTATCCCTTCTCCTGGGACGGCGCTCTCCCTGGTGGCGTAAATGCGCTGCCCGGCCAATACAAAGTCGACGTCGCTGTAACGCGTGCCGGGAAGACAGAGTCAGCCCGCGCGCTTCTCTACACGCCAGTTAATAGCGTGACGATGAGCGGACAAGATGTGGTTCTTAATTTGCAAAATGGAGCCACAGTTCCGTTGTCGCAAGTCACTACGATGCGCTGAATTTTTAAAATAGTTTTAACGGAAGCACCAATCCGGAGATCGAGATATGTCGTTTTATACTTCATTGACAGGTTTGAATGCCGCGACGGCCGAACTCGGCATTGTGAGCAACAACATCGCGAACGTCGGCACTATTGGCTTTAAGAAGTCGCGTGCCGAGTTCGGTGACATCTTCGCGACGTCGCCGTTGCAGAACGCATCGAGTTCGATTGGTCAGGGTGTTCTCTTAAAGGGCGTGGCCCAGGAGTTCTCTCAAGGTAACGTCGCCTTCTCGCAAAACTCCCTTGATATGGCAATTCAGGGACAGGGATTTTTTGTGTTGAAGCCGAACTTAACTTCGAATCAAACGGTCTATACCCGCAACGGTTCATTCCGCGTCAACAACGATCGATATGTAGTCGATTCCTCCGGTCAGTTCGTTCAGGTCTTCCCAGTCAACGATGACGGATCCGTCGTTGCAACCGGTCTCGATTCAGCTAAATCACTGCAGCTTCCGACCACCTCGGGCCTGCCGAAGGCATCCTCTAAGATCGACCTTGGCGTGAACCTCCCAGCGGATGCGGAAATCATCCCCCAACAAGAGCAATATAAGTCGGGCGCGGCTGTTTACCGATTTGATCGAAACGATCCCAACACGTTTAACCGATCAACCTCAATCACGGTTTTCGATTCATTGGGCAATCCCTCGATTGCGACGATTTATTACGTTAAGAATTCAAACGCAACCATTGAAGATCCGACCAATAAGTGGCAAACGTACATCTACGTTGGTGATCGCGAGATTAAGCCAGCGTTGCTCTCGGCAAAAACGGATAAGAGCGAGCCACTGTACATAGACAAGTTCGGGCAGCAAACGACTGATCCGACGCAGTTTGATCCGACCTTCAACGCAACTGCGCCGCATCCTCTCTACTATCTCAATGATCAAACTAACAAGGTCGATTCGACGCCGGCAAAGCTGACCGGTGGGTTTATAGACCGCGCTGCTGGTTTTGACTTTGGTAGCACTGACGGAAACTCAATTCGCATCGGTGCCTCCGAAATTACGACGACCGCAAGCGGTACATGGACCAACGCAATCTCAACCGGCGGTGAGGCGGCGCCTGCGCAAGAGTATTCGGTCACACTCACCAAAGGCACGGTATCTCGTACCATCACGTTCCATAGTCAAGTGGCAGGTACAGCTGGAGCGGCAGCGGGGTCAACTACGCTCAAGGCGCAGGATATTGATGCCTTGCTATCGAGCGCCGCAGCGACTCCGGCGACAGGAGCCGCTGGTGGTGCCCAGTCAGTCGCAGATGCGCTTGACGACCTAGGTCTTGGATACACTGGAAAAGCTATCGATGGGTCGTTGACATTCTTCGACGTTGACGGTGATGAGACATTCTCGATTTCAGTCACCAACACGATGCGTGGTCAAGCCGGCGGTTTCACCGGGTCTGACTTCTCCAGCTCGACGCCACTAACAATCGGCTCGACAGTCGAGAAAGCACAGGGACTGAGCAATAGAAACATCCTCAAGATTTCAGTCGACGATTCAGATCCGATCACGGTCAGTCTGCCCGACTATCTCCGGGGTCGTAGCCTGTCAGGAACTGAGTTGGCGGCTGAGATGACAAAAGCCATCAACAATAGTTTTGGTGATGATAAATACATCGCAATAGATACTGATAATCGTGATTTTCGGTTGTTTGCTGAGCTTGATCTTGAAAATCTACCCGCGGGTAGTCCGCTGCTGGAAGACTATGTCGACACTGCAGCGGCACAGAATGGTGATCTAGTCGCCGATGGTCTATCGATCGCGGAGGCGCTGGAGGCGGGTATCACTCTGCGGCTCCCCACTAGTGATCTGTATCGTCCCAACGCGCCGAATGCTGACAACGACATCATCAAAGCAATGCAGGCTGAGGTGGATGCACACATCGGCGCTGGTGTAATCAAAGTTGGATACGATCCGAAGGCGCGTTCGTTCACCTTTAAGCCGTACGATAACGCGTTCAAGGTCCAGAGCCTGAAGGTTACGGGACCGCTGAATGACGACGGTGTGACCAACGAAGCTAACGACACTTTGGGTTTTCCGGCAACCAGCGATTACACACTGGTCGGTGCTGGTACCACTCAGGGTTCCTTGCGTACTGGTGAGGTGATCCCGAATGGCAACGAAATCATTAACGAGGATCAGCGTCGATTTGGTATCAAAGTCGAATATCTTAAAGATCAGCGAAAATTTGTCTTTTCATCAGGCACTACCGGAGAAAGCTCGTTAATAAATGTGCTTGCATCCGATAATGTCCGTGCATCAAATATTTTTGGTATCTCGGATGAATACGAAACCGAGATTACGACCACAGCCGGTACAGGGCTAGGTGCTAAACCTGCAATCACAACTGGCAGTAAGGCCGGTATCGATATCACCGGAACGTTTTCTGTCACCTCCAACGATAACATCGTTAACGTGACGGTCGACGGTATAGACGGAACGATCAGAATTCCACCTGGTGCGTACACCGGAACGACGTTCGCACAAGCTCTGGAAGATCGCATTAACAGTATTGCCGCCGCTGATGGGAAGACAATTAACGGTGTGCAAGTAGAGTACGATCCGGACAGCTCCCGTTTCACTTTTACCTCGGGAACAACATCGGAAGAATCGTTTATCAACGTAAACGGGCATCCTAACTTTGGTTTAAACGCTACGACACAGGTGCGTGGTAGCGTTCCGACTGTGACCGTGTTGGTTCAGGCAAAGGACGCGGATGGAAATCTCTTGTACATCGATAAAGATGGAAACGAGACGACAAAGAAGCCAGATAATTTGCCTAACTATGCTCCGATCTACCTGACTAAAGGTCAGCTGACATTTGATACGGCTGGTAAGCTCGTGTCGCCTAAGGAAGGTGCGAAGTACACGCCGTTTGATCCACAAAACGGTGCTGACTTGATCGTCCTCAACGTTGACTACGGCAAGTTCTCAACACAGTACTCACAGCCCTTCTCGGTATTGTCTCTCTCGCAGGACGGTTTCGCATCAGGACGTCTCGACGGTATCAGCATCGATACCTCGGGTGTTGTCCGAGCGAACTACACCAACGGTCAACAGCAGGCGCTTGGCAAGATCATTCTCGCCAATTTCGCGAGTCCGAACGGACTGAAGCAGATCGGCAATGCGAACTACGTTGCGACTTCAAACTCTGGGCCGCCGTCAGTCGGTGAGGCAGGTTCGGACGGATTCGGTTCGATTCAGGGTGGTGCTCTTGAACGAGCAAACGTCGACCTAACCGAAGAGCTCGTGCAGTTGATCACGGCACAGCGAAACTTCCAGGCGAATGCCAAGGCGATCGAAACAGCCACGAACTTGACGAGCACGATCGTCAACATCCGCGGCTAATGAGGAACTGATTCGTGGATAAGCTGATTTTCACCAGCTTGAGTGGGCAAAACACGGTAGCCCACCGCATGCAACAGATCTCGAACGAGATCGCGAACGTCACGACCACGGGGTTCAAGCGTTCGTTTGCGGCTGCGTTGAAAACCTATCGCTACGATGGCGATGGCTTCGAGTCGCGTTATGTGCCGGTGTTGACTCCAGTCACTGCTGTCGACATGAAGCCAGGCCCGGTGCTCAACACCGGGCGGCCGCTCGATATCGCGATTGGTGGCACTCAGCTTCTTGCGATTCAAACGGCTGATGGGCAAACCGCCTACACCCGTCGTGGCGATCTCGATATCGACGTTAACGGTACGTTGCGTATCGGAACTGGCGAAGCAGTCCTTAGTGATGGCGGCGCGCCGATTCAGATACCTGCACTTGTCGAAGTCAAAGTCGGCACGGACGGCACAATCTTTACGAAGACGCCAGGTGAGCAGGCGGCTGTATTTCTGCCCTTGGCTCGAATGCAGATCGTGGATCCGCCCGTGGAGGATATCCGTCTGCGTGAAGACGGTTTCTTTACGAGCCCGTCCGGCGAGCCCTTTGAGGCAGCTCAAGCGCCGACTTTGCAGTCGGGTGCCCTAGAGGGAAGTAACACCAATTTGTTCTCGACGATGGTCGACATGATCAGTATGAGTCGACGCTACGAGATGCAAGTCAAAGTATTGAAGCAGGCGAGTGATCTCGCCGAGCGTAGCCAGTCTCTGGCGCGCTTGAACCAGTAAACGATCGACGGGGAGACTGACGATGGAAGCTGCACTGTGGGTTGCTAAGACGGGGCTTGATGCCCAACAGACTCGCATGACCGTCATCGCGAACAATCTCGCGAACGTCAATACGACAGGGTTCAAGCGCGATCGCGCTACCTTTGAAGACCTCCTGTACCAGAACGTCAAGCAGGGTGGTGCGCAGACCTCGGCTGATACGGCGGCTCCGACCGGCTTGTTGCTTGGTACCGGCACACGCGTGGTCTCTACGGAAAAGTTGCATGCACAGGGCAACATTATCCAGACGCAGAATGCGTTCGATCTCGCCATCAGCGGCGAAGGTTTTTTCCAAATCCTTCAGCCAGACGGTACCTTGGCTTACAGTCGCGACGGTGGATTCAAGATTTCAGCGGAAGGCGTACTCGTTAATTCGAGTGGTTATCGTCTGCAGCCGGAACTGGCGATTCCGCAGAATGCCCAGACCATCACGGTCGGTGCTGACGGTACGGTCTCGATTCAAACTTTCGGTGAAGCCGCTGCGCAGACGATCGGTCAGATTCAGGTTGCTCGCTTCCTGAACCCATCGGGCTTGCAGGCGATCGGTGAAAACCTCTTCCGTGAGACGAGCTCGAGTGGTCCGCCGCAGGTGGGTATCCCGACTCAGCAGGGCAACGGACAACTCATTCAAGGCGCTCTCGAGAGTTCCAACGTGAACGTCGTCGAGGAAATGGTCAACATGATCGAGACGCAGCGAGCCTATGAGGTCAACTCGAAGGCTATCGATTCGGTCAATAGCATGCTGCAGTACGCGAATAACAACCTCTAAGAGTGATGCCCCATGATCCGTCTTAGTGGAATCGTCGTTGCGCTTGTAGTCACACTGACCGGCTGTGCGGAAGTCGGCGTTCGTGACTTGCCGCCTGAGCGTGTCTATGTGCCATCCGGTGCTCCGATCCAAGAGCCGGCCGACGGATCGATATTTTCGCGTGCGGGCCAAGATAGCCTCTTAGGTCAGGATCGCGCGCGTCGCCCCGGCGATCTCGTGACGATTTT